>Ga0182740_1000595_pt1 | contig 36051 bp, 32 predicted proteins | sample eDN5th37CKraftBY_FD_128872 | JGI IMG/M metagenome (GOLD analysis project Ga0182740, IMG submission 128872) | Enriched backyard soil microbial communities from Emeryville, California, USA - eDNA 5th pass 37_C Kraft BY (version 2) (version 2) | ecosystem: Environmental > Terrestrial > Soil >...
CGACATCGTGTTCATCTACAAAACCCTCCGGCAGATCGACTTCACCGCCAACCCCGGACCGGACTAACCTGTTACCCATGTCTCCCGACAGGTGTTACCTATCTGTCCCGGCAGAACACCCGGGAAAACCCCATCGCGCACCAAGGTGCGCTCCTACGGGGTGCCGGTCACTCCTCGCGCTTGTTCAGCGCCGAGGTCACCGCCGCGGCTTCCTCGCGCGACAGGAACAGGTATTCCAGCTCGCAGCCGCCGAACTTGTCCTCCAGCTCGTGCATGCGCACCGGGTGGTTGCCGAAGCGGTAGTGCCGGCTGCCGTTGTCGGTGTCCTCGATCAGGTAGACGCCGAACGACGGCGGGTTGGTCAAGGTACCTTCCAGCTTGACGGCCGAAGGGTCGATGGCGCGCTGGATGAGGTCTTCGAGGTCGGTCATGGCGTTGCGGTATGGGGCGTGGGGTCGTGATTTGCGGGCAAGTGGAATCGTTGTCGGGGCCGGCGTCAATGCCTTTGGCGATCCGGCCGATGGCCGGGCACGGCAACCCGGGCCCGCCGCTCCGATAGCGGCCTGCCGGAAGCGGGCTTGAGGGACGGGCGGGGGCGGATGCGCCGCCCCCGTGGACAGGCGGCCTGCGGGGCGGTTTCAGCCCCTGCGCAGGCGCCGCGCGAGGCCGCTGGCCACGGCGATGGCGGCGGTCAGCGCGGCCATCGACAGGAACTGCACGCGGGTGGCGGCGGTGCCCAGCAGCAGCACGAAGATCAGCGCCAGGATCGCCAGTGCCAGTACCGTCAGGTACGGGAAGCCGGCCATGCGGAACGGCAGCGGGGTGCCGTTGCGCTCGGCGCGGCGGCGCAGGATCAGCTGCGAGACCAGGGTGATGGTCCACACCAGCAGGCAGGTGGAGCCGACCACGTTCAGCAGCACCGGCAGCACCTTGTCCGGGTACAGCAGTTCCAGCACGGTGGCGGCGAAGCCGAACAGCACGCTGGCCAGCACCGCCAGCACCGGCACCTGGCGGGCGCTGACCCGCGCCAGCCCGCGCGGTGCCTCGCCGCGCGCGGCCAGCGAATGGATCATCCGCGAGGCGCCGTAGAGGTTGGCGTTGAGCGCCGACAGCAGGGCGATCACCGCGATCAGGGTGATCGCGGTGGCCGCGCCGGGGATGTTGGCGACCTGCAGCACCGCCGCGAACGGCGATTTCAGCGCCTCGCTGGTCCACGGCACCACCGCGATGATCACCCCGATCGAACCGATGTAGAACACCAGGATGCGCCAGGCCACGGTGCGGATGGCGCGCGTTAGGCTGCGCTCGGGGTCCTGGGTCTCGGCCGCGGCCACGGCCACGATCTCGGTGCCGCCGAAGGCGAACACCACCACCAGCAGCGCCGCGCCGACGCCGGCCAGCCCCTTCGGCGCGAAGCCGCCGTGGCCGAGCACGTTGGACAGCCCCGGCGAGGCCGCGCCCGGCAGCAGCCCGGCCAGCAGGGCGATGCCGACCAGGATGAAGGCGACGATCGCCACCACCTTGAGGATGGCGAACCAGAACTCGAACTCGCCGTAGTTGCGCACGCCCATCAGGTTGATGGCGGTGAACGCCAGCATGAACGCCAGCGAGGTCAGCGGCACCGACAGCTGCGGCCACAGCGTCGCCAGCAGCCCCGCCGCGCCCACCGACTCGGCGGCGATCACGATCACCAGCTGCACCCACCACAGCCAGCCGATGGTGGCCCCGGCGGTGGCGCCCAGCGCGTCGGCGGCATACACCGAGAACGCGCCGCTGGCCGGGCGCGCGGCGGCCATCTCGCCCATCGCGTGCATCATGATGATCACCAGCGTGCCGGCGACCAGGTAGGACAGCAGCACCGCCGGGCCGGCGGCCTGGATGCCCACGCCCGAGCCAAGGAACAGGCCGGCGCCGATCGCGCTGCCCAGGCCCATCATGATCAGTTGGCGCGGCTTGAGCGCGCGCTCCAGCTTCTGCGACGGCGGGGCGGCTGCAATGGACGGATTGGCGGACATCGGCAGGCTTCGGGTGGCGGAAAGGGCGACACGATACCGCAGCGCTTGCGCTGGATACGTGCGCTTGCAGCAATCCTTTACGGGTCGATCGCTTTATCCTTCTCCGATTGACGGCACGCTCCCTTCTCCCTGCGGGAGAAGGTGCCCCGAAGGGGCGGATGAGGGGCGAACGGAGGCAATGATGTCCGAACCATCGGGACTCCATTGCCCCTCACCCCAACCCCCGCTCCGCGCCCCGGCCCTTGCGCTAGCGCAAGGGCGTTCGGGGAGCCGCGAACCAGTGGTTCGCAAGCGGCTCCTCGAACCCCGGTGGGAGAGGGGCTTTCAGCCGCTGTCGATGAACTTTCCACACCCGCCACGATGGCACTGCACGAGACGGTAATGAGCCAGAAAACCCTGAATCCCTACGACCTGTTCGACGTGCGTTCGCTGCTGAGCGAGGAAGAACGCGCGGTGCAGGATTCCGTCGCCCGTTTCACCGACGAGCGGGTGTTACCGATCATCGGCGACTGCTTCGACCAGGGCCGCTTCCCGACCGAACTGGTCCCCGAGATCGCCGACATGGGCCTGCTCGGCAGCTCGCTGCCGGAGCAGTACGGCGGCGCCGGCCTCAACGGCGTCAGCTACGGCCTGATCTGCCAGGAGCTGGAGCGCGGCGATTCCGGCCTGCGCAGCTTCGTCAGCGTGCAGAGCTCGCTGTGCATGTACCCCATCTACGCCTATGGTTCGGAAGAGCAGCGCCTGCGCTGGCTGCCGGACATGGCGCGCGGCAAGGTCATCGGCTGCTTCGGCCTGACCGAGGCGCACGGCGGCTCCGACCCGGCCAGCATGAAGACCCGCGCGGTGCGCGACGGCGGCGACTGGGTCATCAACGGCTCCAAGATGTGGATCACCAACGGCCCGGTGGCCGACATCGCCATCGTCTGGGCCAACACCGACGACGGCGTACAGGGCTTCATCATCGAGAAGGGCACGCCCGGCTTCAGCGCGCAGGAAATCAAGCACAAGATGAGTCTGCGCGCCTCGTCCACCGGCGCGCTGTTCTTCGACAACGTGCGCGTGCCCGATGGCAACCGCCTGCCCAATGTGAAGGGCCTGAAGGGCCCGCTGGGCTGCCTGACCCAGGCCCGCTACGGCATCAGCTGGGGCCCGGTGGGCGCGGCGATCGCCTGTTTGCAGGAAGTGCTGGCCTACACCAAGGAACGCATCCTGTTCGGTCGCCCGGTCGCGGCCACCCAGAGCGCGCAGATCAAGATGGCCGAGATGGCCCGCCGCATCACCACCGCACAATTGCTCGCCTTGCAGCTGGGCCGTTTGAAGGACGCCGGCGACCTGCTGCCGCAGCAGGTGTCGCTGGCCAAGTGGAACAACTGCCGCATGGCAATCGACATCGCCCGCGAATGCCGCGACCTGCTTGGCGGCGCCGGGATCACCACCGAGCACGGCGCGATCCGCCACGCGCTGAACCTGGAGTCGGTCATCACCTACGAGGGCACCGAGACCGTGCACCAGCTGGTGATTGGCCGCGAGCTGACCGGCATCAACGCGTTCTGACCGACGCGGCGGCCCGCAGGCGACAATGCGGGCCGCCCATCGCCTTGCCGGAACATAGTGAAGACACCCCCGCAACTGCAGGTCCTGATCGACGACGGCGTCATCGACGAAGTGCTGCGCCCGCTCAAGAGCGGCAAGGAGGCGGCGGTCTACGTCGTCCGCAGCGGCGACGAGGTGCGCTGCGCCAAGGTCTACAAGGACATGGCCCAGCGCAGCTTCCAGCAGCGCGTGCAGTACCAGGAAGGGCGCAAGGTGCGCGGCTCGCGCGAGGCCCGCGCCATCGGCAAGGCCAGCAAGTACGGCCGCAGGCAGCAGGAAGAGGCGTGGAAGAACACCGAGGTCGACGCACTGTACCAACTGCGCGAGGCCGGCGTGCGCGTGCCCGAGCCGTTCGGCTTCTTCCACGGCGTGCTGGTGATGGAACTGGTCGCCGACGCCGAAGGCTTCAGTGCCCCGCGCCTGGGCGAGGTGGAACTCGATGCCGCACAGGCCCGCCGGTTCCATGCGGTGCTGGTGCAGCAGGTCAAGCTGATGCTGTGCTGCGGGCTGGTCCACGGCGACCTGTCGGCCTACAACGTGCTGGTCGGCGCCGATGGCCCGGTGGTCATCGACTTCCCGCAGGTGGTCAGCGCCGGCGGCAACAACGCCGCACGGACCATGCTGCTGCGCGACGTCAACAACCTCACCGCCAGCCTCGGCCGCTGGGCGCCGGAGCTGCTGGACACCTGGTACGGCGAGGAGATGTGGGAATTGTTCCAGGCCGGCGAGTTGCGGCCGGACACGCTGCTCACCGGCGAATTCACCCCGGAGATGGGCGCGGTCGACTTGGACGGCGTCCGCCACGCCATCAACGACGCCCGCGAGGAAGCCCTGATCCGCCAGCAGGGGCGCGAGGCGGCGGCCGCGGAAGAGGGTTATTGAGCGGCAACGGCCAGCCGCTGCTCAGTCCTGCCGCGGTTCCACCACGACCGCGGTGCCGTAGCACAGCACCTCGGTAAGCCCGCTCATCAACTCGGTGGCGTCGTAGCGCACGGCGACGATGGCGTTGGCGCCCAGCTGCCGGGCGTGGGCCACCATGTCCCGGTAGGTTTCCTCGCGCGCCTGCTCGCACAGCTCGGTGTAGATGCTGATGTTGCCGCCGAAGATCGTCTGCAGCCCGCCGAGGAAGTTGCCGACGATGGAGCGCGAGCGCACGGTGATGCCGCGCACCAGGCCGAGGTTGCGCACGATCCGGTGGCCCGGCAGTTCCGGCGCGGTGGTCACCATCGTGTCGTTCAATACCGCCGCTGCCGCACGCATCGAAGAAGAGTTGTAAGGATCGGTCATGGGGTCCCCCCGGTTGGCTGGCGTCCAGCGCCCGAGGGTGGAGCATGCCGTGGTTCCGCCCCCGGTTTCCAATCCAGCGCGGCGTCCGTGGACCCCGCGCGGTTCACGCCGCGCCGGGAAACCCATGCTGGCGCCAGGCCTCGAACACCGTCACCGCGACCGAGTTGGACAGGTTGAGGCTGCGGTTGTCCGGCTGCATCGGCAGCCGCAGGCGGCGGCCGTCGGGCAGGGCGTCCAGCAGTTCCTGCGGCAGGCCGCGGGTTTCCGGGCCGAACAGGAAGGCGTCGCCGTCGGCGAAGCGCACGCTGTCGTAGCGCACGCTGGCGCGGGTACTCAGGGCGAACAGGCGGGCGGGGGCGATGCGGGCCAGCGCGGTGTCCAGGTCCGGGTGGACCTGCATGCGCGCGTATTCGTGGTAGTCCAGGCCGGCGCGCTTGAGCTGCCGGTCGTCGATGTCGAAGCCGAGCGGCTCGATCAGGTGCAGGTGCGCGCCGGTATTGGCGCAGAGCCGGATCACGTTGCCGGTGTTGGGCGGGATCTCGGGCTGGTAGAGCAGGACGTGGAAAACGGGGGAGGCGGCGGTCATCGGCGAAGTTTACGCCGCGGCCGCCTCCCGCTCTGCGCGGCGGCTCACTTGGCGACCATCCCCTGGGCGACCTGGCCGAGGCTGTCGCCGTTCAGGGCGGCCTTGGCGGTGGCGGCGGCCAGCGCCTGCACCTGCTGCGCGTCCGGGCGCACGGTGATGGCCGGCAGCGACACCACCCACTGGCCGACGCTGGCGCCGATGGCCAGCGGCGAGCCGGCGACCACCTGCATCGCGGCCTGCTCGGCGGCCAGTTCGACGATCTGGCCCACGCTCGGGCGCACCTGCACCATCGACAGGGTCGGGATGTTGCTGCTGTGTTCGCGTTCGGCTTGGGCCAGCTGGTCGGCGGAAGGACGCACCTGCACCGTTTCCAGGGTGACGATGTCGGCCGCCTGCGCGGTGGCGGCGAAACCGGTGGTGGCGATGGCAAGCGCGATGGCGATGGACTTGGCGTTCATGGCATGACCTCGTTGGTGTTTGTTAAATGTGGTGTGGTAGTAAAGTAAAACACTAAACATCGAAGTGCAAGAACTTTCCTGCTTTTCGTCTATTTGTTCAGCATCCAGTCATGATCATTCGGAATCGCCTGGAGGCAGGGTTCCTTTACGCAGGATGTGTGCCAATCGCATCTTGTTGAAATAAAAGGAATTTGATCGAGACGAAAGTGTCCGCTGTCCGGACACTGCGGCCAGCCGGCCGCTGTCCGCGGACAGGCAGCGCGCCTGCGCGACCTCCCCCATTACCGTTGACGCATGCCGCCCCGGTCGCGTGACGGGTACGATCGGCGTTCACCTTCATTACTCAAGGACAGTGGGATGAACGCAGCCGCACCTCGTACCGCCCTTCTCGCCGTGGCGCTGGGCACCGCCATCGCCGGTTTCGCCGTCACCCCGCTGACCGCCGCGGCCAAGGCCCGGCCGGCTGCCGCCGCGTCCGCCGTGGATATCCCGTTCGAGGAGTTCACCCTGCCCAACGGCCTGCGCGTGGTGGTGCACACCGACCGCAAGGCGCCGATCGTGGCGGTCAACATCTGGTACCACGTCGGCGCCAAGGACGAGCCCGCCGGCCGCACCGGCTTCGCCCACCTGTTCGAGCACCTGATGTTCCAGGGCAGCGAGAACCACCACGGCGAGTTCTTCGAACCGTTCAAGCAGGTCGGCGCCACCGACCAGAACGGCACCACCAACACAGACCGCACCAATTACTTCCAGAACGTGCCGACCACCGCGCTGGACATGGCGCTGTGGATGGAGTCCGACCGCATGGGCCACCTGCTCGGCGCGATCGACCAGGCCGCGCTCGACGAACAGCGCGGCGTGGTGCAGAACGAGAAGCGCCAGGGCGAGAACCAGCCCTATGGGCAGGTGTGGGACAAGCTGACCCGTGCGCTGTACCCGGCCGGCCACCCGTACCACCACGGCGTGATCGGCTCGATGAACGACCTCAATGCCGCCTCGCTGGACGACGTCAAGACCTGGTTCCGCACCTGGTACGGCCCCAACAACGCGGTGCTGGTGCTGGCCGGCGACATCGACGTGGCCACCGCCAAGGAAAAGGTCGCCAGGTACTTCGGCGACATCCCGGCCGGCCCGAGCATGGCGCAGCCGGCGGTCAACGTTGGTCAGCGCTCGGAATCCACCCGCGAGGTGATGACCGACAAGGTGCCGCAGGCGCGCATCTACCGCGCTTGGAACGTGGCGCAGGTCGGCACCGCCGACATCGACCAGCTGCAGCTGTTCTCGCAGGTACTGGGCGGGGCCAAGTCCTCGCGCCTGGACCAGCGCCTGCTGCACCAGGAAAAGCTGGTGGACAACATCGGCACGATGGTCGGCCCGTCGCAGCTGGGCTCCAACTTCATCATCATGGCCACGGTCAAGCAGGGCGTGGACCCGGCCAGGGTCGAGGCGATCATCGACGAGGAGCTGAAGAAGCTGATCGCCGAAGGCCCGAGCGCCGACGAACTGGCGCGCGGCAAGACCGCGTTCCGCGCCGGCTTCATCCGCGGCATCGAGCGCATCGGCGGCTTCGGCGGCAAGGCCGACGCGTTGGCCGAATGCGCGGTGTACGAAGGCGACCCGGGCTGCTTCCGCACCTCGCTGGCGACCATCGACAAGGCCAGCATCGACGACCTGAAGGCGGTGGGCGCCAAGTGGCTGCGCGTGGGCGACCACACCCTGGTGGTCGAGCCGGGCGAGCGCGTGGCGCTGGACGAACTGCCCTCGGCCAAGCCGGCGCCGTTCGAAGTGCCGGTGGTCGATCCCAAGTACGGCGTGCTGCCCTCGCAGGTGGACCGCAGCGCCGGCGTGCCGCAGACCGCCAGCTTCCCGGAGCTGAAGTTCCCGCAGCTGCAGCGCGCCACGCTGAAGAACGGCACCAGGGTGATCCTGGCCGAGCGCCACGACATCCCGGTGGTGCAGTTCAGCTACGAATTCGCCGGTGGTTTCACCGCCGACCAGGGCCGCAAGCCGGGCACCGCCAACTTCACCATGGGCATGCTCGACGAAGGCGCCGGCAAGCTCGGCTCGCTGGCCTTCGCCGACGCCGCCGATGCCCTGGGCGCGCGGCTGGGCGCCGGTGCCTCGCTGGACGGCGCCAATGTCTACCTGTCGGCGCTGAAGGAGAACCTGGCGCCGTCGCTGGCGCTGTACGCCGACGTGCTGCGCGCCCCGCGCTTCGACCAGGGCGAGATCGACCGCATCAAGGCCACCTGGATCGCCGGCATCAAGCAGGAGAAGGTGCAGCCCAACGCGGTGGCGATGCGCGTGCTGCCGCCGCTGCTGTACGGCAAGGGCCACCCGTATGCGATCCCGTTCACCGGCAGCGGCGACGAGGCGGCGATCGAATCGCTAACCCGCGACGACCTGGTGACCTTCCACAAGGACTGGGTGCGCCCGGAGAACGCCACCCTGATCGTCGTCGGCGACACCACGCTGAAGGAGATCGTGCCGCTGCTCGACCGCCAGATCGGCGACTGGAAGGGTGAAGGCGCCGCGCCGCAGGTGCCCGCGCCGGCCGACGTCGCGCGCCCGGACAAGGCCCGCGTGTACCTGATCGACCAGCCCGGTGCGGTGCAGGCCAACCTGTTCGCCGGCGAAGTGGTGCCCTCGACCCGTGACGCCGGCGCCACCCGCTTCGACATCGCCAACGGCGTGCTCGGCGGCGACTTCACCTCGCGCCTGAACATGAACCTGCGCGAGGACAAGCACTGGTCCTACGGCGCCCGCTCGATGGCCAGCGGCACGCTCGGCCAGCGGCCGTGGATGGCGATCGCACCGGTGCAGATCGACAAGACCGCCGATGCGCTGAAGGAAATGCAGGCCGAGATCAGCCAGTTCGCCAGCGGCCAGCGCCCGCCGAGCGACGCCGAGGTCGCGCGCATCCGCAACATCCAGACCCTGAGCCTGCCCGGTGCGTATGAAACCGCCAGCGCAGTGATGAACACCATCGGCGGCATCGTCCGCTACGAGCGCCCGGACGACTACGTGTTCAAGCGCAAGGCCGAGATCGAGGCGATGACCCCGGCGCAGGTGGCCGAGGCGGCGAAGACGCTGGATGCGTCGAAGCTGACCTGGGTGGTGGTCGGCGACCTCAAGCAGACCGAGGCGCCGGTGCGCGCGCTGGAGCTGGGCGAAGTGGTCGTCATCGACGGCGACGGCAACCCGGTGCCGGCAAGCAAGTAAGCCGACGCAGCTCCGAAAGGGCCTCTCCCTTTGGGGCGAGGCCGCACGGCTTGCGCGCCACTGGCGCGCGTGCGGTGGAGCGCCCACGCCGCTGGCGTGGGCCGGGGCGCGGAGCGGGGGCTGGGGAGAGGGCTGGCGGAGTCGGTGGCACGACGCGCGCAGCCACGCCGGCCAGCGAATCACCCGCTATTCATTGATCCAAGGCACAATCCATCCCGATTCCCACAAGGCTCCTGCCCATGCGCATCCTGATCCTGTCCGCCGCCCTGCTCGCCGGCACCGCCGCCTGCACCTGGGTGCCGATCGAAGCCGGCGGCAAGGCCGTGCGCGTGCTGCCGGCCGGCCCGGTGGCGCCGGGCTGCGTGGCCAAGGGCGAGATCGTGGTGACGGTCAAGAACAAGGTCGGCTTCTACAACCGCAACCCGCTGCGGGTGCAGGAAGAGCTGGAGACGCTGGCCCGCAACGAGGCGCCCAGCGCCGGCGCCAACGCCATCCAGGCACTGGCTCCGCCGGCCGACGGCAGCCAGCGCTACAGCGCCTGGCAATGCCCGCCGCGCTGATCCGGTAGTGCCGGCCGCTGGCCCGGCCGTGCGGATGCGATGGCACCCTCGTTCCATACGCCCGGGTGGCGAATCGTTAAAGATGCGTCAAAAGGCGCCAGCCGGTAGAATAACGCCCCCTTCGCCTGAGTCCTGGCGTCTTCCATGCACTTCCAGAATGTCTCGATCGCGGGACTGGCGCACATCGATGCGCCGCACACGCTGACCTCCAAGGAAATCACCGAGCGGCTGCAGCCCACGCTGGACCGCCTGGGGATCCGCGCCGACATGCTGGGCGACATCGCGGGCATCCACGCCCGCCGCCTGTGGGACCAGGGCATGCAGGCCTCCGACGCGGCCACCCTGGCCGGGCGCAAGGCGCTGGAAGACGCCGGCGTCGCCGCCGAGCGCATCGGCCTGCTGGTCAACACTTCGGTCAGCCGCGACTACCTGGAGCCGTCCACCGCCTCCATCGTCTCGGGCAACCTCGGCATCGGCGACGACTGCGTCACCTTCGACATCGCCAACGCCTGCCTGGCCTTCATCAACGGCATGGACGTGGCCGCGCGCATGCTCGAGCGCGGCGACATCGACTACGCGCTGATCGTCGATGGCGAAAGCTCCAACCTCGTCTACGAAAAGACCCTGGAGCGCATGATGGCCCCGGACGTTACCGCGCAGCAGCTGCGCGACGAGTTCGCCGCGCTGACCACCGGCTCCGGCGCCGCGGCGATGGTGCTGGCGCGCTCGGAGCTGGTACCCGAGGCCCCGCGCTACCGCGGCGGCGTGACCCGCGCGGCCAACCAGTGGAACAAGCTGTGCGTGGGCAACCTCGACCGCATGGTCACCGACACCCGGCTGCTGCTGATCGAAGGCATCAAGCTGGCGACCAAGACCTTCGAGGCCACCCGCCAGGCGCTGGGCTGGGCGGTGGACGAGATCGACCAGTTCGTCATCCACCAGGTCAGCCAGCCGCACACCAACGCCTTCATCAAGGCCTTCGGCATCGATCCGAAGAAGGTGATGACCATCTTCGGCGAGCACGGCAACATCGGCCCGGCCTCGGTGCCGATCGTGCTGAGCAAACTGCGCCAGCTCGGCAAGCTCAAGAAGGGCGACCGCGTCGCGTTGATGGGGATTGGTTCGGGCCTGAACTGCACGATGGCCGAGGTGGTCTGGTAAGTACGCACTGCGCCACCCGGCATTACCGCGAACGCTCGCAGGTTTTCCCTGCGGGCGTTTTGCATGGGGATATCTAGGTAGTCGTCAGCTCGAACCGGAGCGTGCAACCCACGGCCGCCGCCGCCCTGCTCAGGGTGTCGAGCGTCAGCGCGGTGTCGTTCTCGTCCAGCACCCGGTTCACCGCCGCGCGGCTGGTACGCATGCGCGCGGCCATTTCGGTCTTGCTGACGCCGGCCTGCTTCATGGCCGCGGCCAGTTGCCACGCGATCACGCGCTTGGCGGCGATGGCGTTGGCTTCTTCCAGCAGGCCTTCTTCGGCGAGGAAGTCGTCGAAGCTGGAGCCGATGTGGGTGTTCCCGTTCATGCGTGGACCTCGTTCCTGCGTTGCTTCGCCAGTTCCAGTTCGTCCCTTGGCGTCTTGTCCGATTTCTTGATGAAGCCGTGGAGCAGCACCATGTCCACTCCGGCCAGCGTGAACAGCACACGGGCGATGCCTTCGGGGATGCGGCTGCGGACTTCCCACAGTTGCGTGTCCAGCTTGCGCACCAGCGGCATGCCGAGCGGCCAGCCTTCCTGCACGGTCTTGATATCCGTGCCGATGGCCTGCCGCGCGCCCGGTGAAAGTTCATGTTTCAGCCATTCGCGTACCGGCTCCCTGCCGGAGGTGGAACGGTAGAAGCGGGCGTCGAGGATCAATGGAGGCATGGCGATTGTATCAATATAGATACGTCTGGCAAGGTGCCTCCAGCCTGTCGGCTGGTCATGCCGGGCGGTATCGGCGCTTTTCCCTGCGCTGCTTAGGGAAGTACTGCGCCTGAGTGGTTCAACCGCGTAATGCGTCTGCCACCCGCTCCCGCAGCACCGGCAGCAGTTCGCTCTCGAACCATGGGTTGCGCGCCAGCCACAGCCGGTTGCGCGGGCTGGGGTGGGGCAGGGACAGGACGCCGTGCTGCAGGTGCTGGCGCCAGGCCTGCACCGTGTCGGTGAGGGTGCGGCCACGGCGGTTGCCGAGCAGGCCGGTCTGGGCGTACTGGCCGATGGCCAGGGTCAGGCGCAGCTGTTGCAGTCGTGGCAGCAACTGCGGGTGCCAGATGGGAGCACATTCGGGGCGTGGCGGCAGGTCGCCGCTCTTGCCGGTGCCGGGGAAGCAGAAGCCCATCGGCACGATGGCGATCCTTTCTGCGTCATAGAAGATTGCCTTGTCGATCCCCAGCCAGTCGCGCAGGCGGTCGCCGCTGGGGTCGTTGAAGGGGATGCCGGTTTCATGGACGCGGCGGCCCGGTGCCTGGCTGACGATCAGCAGGCGCGCGCGCGGCGAGGCTTGCAGCACGGGCCGGCAGCCCAGCGGCAGGTGGGTTTCGCACAGGCGGCAGGCGCGCACGCGCGCCATCAAGGTGTCGAAGGATTCGGTCACGGTCGTCCCGGCGTTGCAGCAGGCCATTGTGCGCCATCCGCGGCGGGCGGCCCGGCTGGCGCATTGGCCTACAATGCGCGCCCTGTCCGCGATTGCGTGAAACCGCCTGATGCAGTTCCCCGGTTACCCCGCCACCACCCCTCGCTTCGAGGTCCGTCCCGGCCTGTCGATGAACTACGTCGACGAGGGCCCGCGCGATGGCGAGGTGGTCGTCATGCTGCACGGCAATCCGTCGTGGAGCTATTTGTGGCGGCACCTGGTCAACGGGCTGAGCGATAAGTACCGCTGCATCGCGCCCGACCACATCGGCATGGGCCTGTCCGACAAGCCGGACGACAGCCGCTACGACTACACCCTGCAATCGCGGGTGGACGACGTCACCGCGCTGCTCGACCACCTCGGCATCACCGGCCCGATCACGCTGGCGGTGCACGACTGGGGCGGCATGATCGGCTTCGGCTGGGCGCTGGGCCACCATGCGCAGGTCAAGCGGCTGGTCATCACCAATACCGCCGCGTTTCCGCTGCCGGCGGAAAAGCCGATGCCGTGGCAGATCGCGATGGGCCGGCACTGGAAGCCGGGCGAGTGGTTCATCCGCACCTTCAACGCGTTTTCTGCCGGCGCGTCGTGGCTGGGCGTGTCGCGGCGGATGCCGGCCGCCGTGCGCCACGCCTACGTTGCGCCTTACGACAACTGGGACAACCGCATTGCCACCATCCGTTTCATGCAGGACATCCCGCTGTCGCCGGCCGACAAGGCGTGGCCGCTGCTGGAACGCGCCGCCGCGGCGCTGCCGTCGTTTGCCGACCGCCCGGCGTTCATTGCGTGGGGGCTGCGCGACATCTGCTTCGATCACCATTTCCTCGCCGGTTTCTGCAAGGCGCTGCCGCAGGCCGAGGTGATGGCATTCGAGGACGCCAACCACTACGTGCTGGAGGACAAGCACGAGGTGATCGTGCCGGCGGTGCGGGCGTTCCTGGAGCGCAACCCGATCGGCTGATTCCGGTATGCGCCACCTCCCGTAGGAACGAAGGCTTGGCGCCATGTGCGACCAACGAAGAGCCCCCCTTGAGTCAAGGGGGGCGCGCCGACAGGCGCGGGGGATGTGGAAGAGGGTGAGCCGGGGCCCGCGGTTTGCAATGCAAACCGTGGGGCGGCGTAGCGCGAATCAGCGCTTAAGCCGCGCGGCCGTTGTCGTCCGGATGGCCGTCGTCATTGTCCGCATCGTCGCGCCAGCGCCAATCGGCCAGTGTCAGCGGTTGCATACCGTGGGCGATGCGCGCGCGGTCGCATTGCGAGCTGGCCTTGCCGTATTCCCACGAAGCATCGACCTCGCGGCACACGCTGGGCCGGTTCGGATGGATCGTGCAACGCGAATACACGCCGATTTCCGAGTCCAGTGCCACGCAGCGGATCGGGTCGGAATAGGTGCCGCGCATGCACAGCCGGTGCGCGTCCAGCCGCTCGGTCAGCTGGTGCGGCACGCCGCCTTCGGTGACCTCGTCCGATTCCATCCAGTGGAAGGCGACGCGGTATTGGGTGCAGCAGGCACCGCAGGTCAGGCAGGGATGAGGCATGGGTGCCGGCCTTCGGGCGGCTGCTGGAAAGAGGCGGGCGGGAAATTTTCCACGCCACCGGGCCGTGCGCAAGAAGTTTCCGCAGCGGCGACAATAGGAAGATGAACGAACCCTGCAACATCGCCGCGCGTCTGCCCGAGCTGGCGCGCGAACGCCCCGGGCAAATCGCCATCCGCTGCCCCGGCAAGCCCGGTGCCGGCGGCATGGCCGCCTACGACGTCACCCTCGACTACCGCACCCTGAATGCGCGCAGCGACGCCATCGCTGCCGGGCTGGCCGCCCACGGCATCGGTCGCGGCGTGCGCACGGTGGTGATGGTGCGGCCCGGGCCGGCGTTCTTCCTGCTGATGTTCGCGCTGTTCAAGAGCGGCGCGGTACCGGTGCTGGTCGATCCGGGCATCGACAGGCGCGCGTTGCGCCAGTGCCTGGACGAAGCGCAGCCACAAGCCTTCGTCGGCATCCCGCTGGCGCACGTGGCGCGGCTGCTGCTGGGCTGGGCGAAATCGGCCACGCGGCTGGTCACCGTCGGCACGCGCTGGGGCTGGGGTGGCACCACGCTGGAGAGGGTCGAGGCGGCTGGTGCCGGCGCCGGCTCTCAACTGGCCGACACCGCGCCCGACGACATGGCCGCCATCCTGTTCACCAGCGGCTCCACCGGCGTGCCCAAGGGTGTGGTCTACCGCCACCGCCATTTCGTCGGCCAGGTGGAACTGCTGCGCAATGCCTTCGGCATGCAGGCCGGCGGTGTCGATCTGCCGACCTTCCCGCCGTTCGCGCTGTTCGATCCCGCGCTGGGGCTGACTTCGGTCATTCCCGATATGGACCCCACCCGCCCCGGCAGCGCCGACCCGCGCAAGCTGCACGATGCCATCATCCGCTTCGGCGTGACCCAGTTGTTCGGCTCGCCGGCGCTGATGCGGGTGCTGGCCGAACACGGCCAACCGCTGCCGGGCGTGACCCGCGTGACCTCGGCCGGCGCACCGGTGCCGCCGCAGACCGTGGCGAAGATGCGCGAACTGCTGCCCGAACACGCGCAGTTCTGGACGCCCTACGGCGCCACCGAATGCCTGCCGGTGGCGGTGATCGAAGGCCGCGAGCTGCAAGCCACCCGCGAGGCGACGGAGGCCGGCGCCGGCACCTGCGTCGGCCGCGTGGTGGCGCCGAACGTGGTGCGCATCATCGCCATCGACGACGCGCCCATCCCCGACTGGAGCGGCGTGCGCGAACTGCCGGCGGGCGAGGTCGGCGAGATCACCGTGGCCGGTCCCACCGCCACCGACAGCTACTACAACCGCCCGCAGGCCACCGCCGCGGCGAAGATCCGCGAGGGGCTGGCCGATGGCGGCGAGCGCATCGTCCACCGCATGGGCGACGTCGGCTGGTTCGATGAACAGGGCCGGTTGTGGTTCTGCGGGCGCAAGACCCAGCGCGTGGAAACCGCCGCCGGGCCGCTCTATACCGAGCAGGCCGAGCCGGTGTTCAATACCGTGCCGGGCGTGCGCCGCACCGCGTTGGTAGGCGTGGGCGAACCGGGCGGGCAGCTGCCGGTGCTGTGCTACGAACTGCTGCCCGGCGCCGATGTAGCCGTGGTCGAACCGCAGCTTCGCGCGCTGGCCGCCAGCCACCCGAAGCTGGCCGGCATCGGCCACTTCCTGCGGCATCCGGCGTTCCCGGTGGACATTCGCCACAATGCCAAGATCGGGCGCGAGAAGCTGGCGGTCTGGGCTGCGGGTTTGGTGTAAAGCCCAAAGCACCCCTCCCCAGCCCTCCCTTTCGCCGCAGGCGAAGGGGAGGGCTGGGGAGGGGTAGCTTTTGCTCCTGCTTCCCAACAGAAAAAGCGGTCATGGACGAACTCCGCCGCCGTGCCCGGCATCCGCGCAACAACGCCACCGACGCCGAGCGTCATTTGTGGCAGCACCTGCGCAATCACCTCCTCGCTGGTCATCGTTTCCGCAGGCAGATGCCATTGGCCGGTTACATCGCCGATTTCGCCTGCCCGGCCCTGAAACCGGTGATCGAGCTGGATGGTGGCCAACACACGGAACATGCCGCCTACGACGCGCGGCGTACCGAAATGCTGCAAGCACATGGCTACCGGGTGCTGCGCTACTGGAACGACGACGCGCTGGTGAGGACGGCGGCGGTGCTGGAGGATATCCTGCGTGCGATAGAGCAAATCAACTGCCCCCCTCCCCAACCCTCCCCTGCGCTGCGCGCAAGGGAGGGAGTACGCCCCCTCCCTTTCGCCGAAGGCGAAGGGGGAGGGCTGGGGAGGGGTAGCTTCAACCCAGCAGGACACCAACAACGAATGAAGATCCTCGTAACCGGCGGCGGCGGCTTCCTCGGCCAGGCGTTGTGCCGTGGCCTGGTCGAACGCGGCCATGAGGTGCTGAGCTTCAACCGCGGCCACTACCCGGCGCTGGCCGCGCTGGGCGTGGGCCAGATCCGCGGCGATCTGGCCGACGTCAATGCCGTGCACCATGCTGCCGCCGGCGTCGATGCGGTGTTCCACAACGCCGCCAAGGCCGGCGCATGGGGCAGCTACGACAGCTATTTCGACGCAAACGTGGCCGGCACCCGCAACGTGCTGGAGGCCTGCCGCGCGCACGATGTCGGCAAGCTGGTCTACACCTCCACGCCCAGCGTGACCCACCGCGCGACGCATCCGGTCGAAGGGCTGGGCGCGGACGAGGTGCCGTATGGCGAGGACTTCCAGGCGCCGTATGCCGCGACCAAGGCCATTGCCGAGCAGGAAGTACTGGCCGCCAACGGCCCGCAGCTGGCGACGGTGGCGCTGCGTCCACGGCTGATCTGGGGGCCGGGCGACCAGCAACTGGTGCCGCGGCTGGCCGAACGCGCCCGACAGGGCCGCCTGCGCTTCGTCGGCGACGGCCTGAACAAGGTGGACACCACCTACATCGACAACGCCGCGCAGGCGCATTTCGATGCCTTCGAGCATCTGGCGCCGGGTGCGGCCTGCGCCGGCAAGGCCTACTTCATCTCCAACGGCGAACCACTGCCGATGCGCGAGCTGCTCAACAAGCTGCTCGCGGCAGTGGGCGCGCCCGCCGTGGAGAAGTCGATTTCGTTCAAGGCCGCCTACCGCATCGGCGCGGTCTGCGAGAAGACCTGGCCGCTGCTGCGCCTGCGCGGCGAGCCGCCGATGACGCGCTTCCTCGCCGAGCAGTTGTGCACGCCGCACTGGTACTCGATGGAGCCGGCGCGGCGCGATTTCGGCTACGTGCCGCGGGTGTCGATCGCCGAAGGGCTGCGGCGCCTGGCCGCGGCATGCTGACCATCATGCGGCGATCACGTTTCCGTCACCGTGCCACTACCGCGAATTGCCGAGCATGGAGCCCTGATTCTGCAACCGGGACATCGCCATGCTCCATTACGCCGTCGTGTTCTTCGTCATCGCCATCATTGCCGGCCTGCTGGGTTTTTCCGGCATTGCCGGCGCGGCCAGCAACATCGCCTGGATCCTGTTCGTCGTGTTCCTGATCCTTGCGGTGATCTCGCTGTTCCGCAAGAAAACCTGACTGCTTTGCAAAGTTTTTGATGCACCTTCTCCCAGCGGGAGAAGGTGCCCCGAAGGGGCGGATGAGGGGCGATCGGAGTCCATGATGTTTGAGCCATCGGGACACCATTGCCCCTCACCCCAATCTCTCTCCCGATGGGAGAGGAGCTCGAAAACTCAGGCCGGGGTGATCGAACTGCGCAATGCCTTGTCGGCGGCGTGGCGTTCCAGCGCCAGTTCGACCAGGCGCGTGATCAGCGACGTGTAGTCCAGCCCGCTGGCGCCCCACAGTTTGGGATACATGCTGATGCGGGTGAAGCCGGGCAGGGTGTTGATCTCGTTGATGACCACTTCGCCGGAGGGGGTGAGGAACACGTCCACCCGCGCCATGCCGGCGCAGTCCAGCGCCTGGTAGGCGCGGATGGCGATGGCGCGGATGCGCTCCTGCGCTTCGGCAGGAATATCGGCCGGAATCACCGTCTCGGCGCCGTTGGCGCTGATGTACTTGGTGTCGTAGGCATAGAAGTCGTCGTGCACCACCACCTCGCCGCAGACGCTGGCCTCGGGGTGGTCGTTGCCCAGCACCGCGCACTCGATCTCGCGCCCGGCAATAGCCGACTCCACCAGCACCTTGTGGTCGAAGGACAGCGCCAGTGCCATCGCCGCGTGGAACTCGTCGGCATCGCGCACCTTGCTCACGCCCACCGACGAGCCCTGGTTGGCCGGCTTGACGAACAGCGGCGTACCCAGCTGCGCCACCAGCGCGTCGTAGTCGGCCGCGGCCGCGCTGGCGCGGTTGAAGCACACGCACGGCGCCACCGGCAGCCCGGCGTCGCGCAGCAGGCGCTTGGCCACGTCCTTGTCCATCGCCACCGCCGAGCCGAGCACGCCGGAGCCGACGAACGGCAGGTTGGCCATGCGCAGCAGGCCCTGCAGCGAGCCGTCCTCGCCGAGGGTGCCGTGCACGATCGGGAACACCACGTCGATCTGCGCCAGCGCCGTGGCCGGGTCGGAAGGCACCAGCTGCGCCTGCTCGCGGCCGGGCAGCACCGCCACCGCGTTGCCGGAGCGGTTCAGCGCGATGCGCGCCGGGTCCTCGGCGTTGAGCAGGAACTGCTGCGGGTCGCTGACGTGCCAGTGGCCCTGCTTGTCGATGCCGATCAGGCTGACGTCGAAGCGCTGCTTGTCCAGTGCGTCGAGGATGTTCTTCGCCGATTGCAGCGAGACCTCGTGCTCGGCCGAACGACCGCCGAAGATGATGCCGACCCGGGTCTTGCCCATTGCCTGTTGCTCCTGCCGATTGCGCTGATGCGGGTGCGCATAGCATGGGGGAACGGCCGGGAATGGGGAACAGGGAACGGGAAATGCGGGTTTGCCGGGCGCCCCGTGCGTTCACCCGCTTGCCCGGCTGCACGGCAACCTCCGGCAAACGGAAACCCGTCATTCCCCGTTCCCCATTCCCTGTTCCCCGCTTCGGTAGAATGCCACCCATGTCTGCCTCCCCTCTCGATTTCATCAAGCCGCTGGCCGGCCGCGCGCTGGAAAGGGCGCTGAACCACGCGCTGGCGCTGGACCCGGATACCTGTGCCGCGCTGGCCCCGCTGGCTGGCCAGTGCATCACCCTGACCCTGGAATCGCCGCCGCTGGCGATGCAGGTCGGCGTGGACGGGCAGCAGCTGACGGTGGGCCCGGTGGACGCCGCGCGCGAGCCGGATCTGGCGGTGCGCAGCACCCTCGGCGGGGTGCTGGCGCAACTGCCGTTCATGGCCAATGCGCGCCGCGCCGGCCATACGCCGGGCGGGCGGGTGAAGGTGTCCGGCGATGCCGAACTGGCGCGGCGCCTGCAGCAGCTGGCCACGCGCTTCGACCCGGACTGGCAGCAGCCGTTCGTCGGCGTGTTCGGCGAGGTGCTGGGCGTGCAGGTGGCGCAGGCCCTGCGCACGGCGCTGGCGCAGGCCGGCCGCGGCGCGAAGGACCTGGCGCGCACCGCGGCCGAATACGTCACCGAGGAATCGCGCGACGTGGTGCCGCGCGCCGAACTGGAGGCTTTCCACGACGACGTGGACGTGGTCCGCGACGACGTGGAGCGGCTGGCCGCGCGGGTGGCGCGGCTGCGCCAGCGCAGCTGGGCGCGGGCATGAAGGCGGTGCGCGCGATGTTCCGCGCCAACCGCATCGGCCGGGTGATCCTGCGCTACCGGCTCGACGCGCTGCTCGACGACACCCCGGTCGAGCGCTGGCTGCGGCTGGCCAAGCCGTTCGTGCCGCGCGCGCGCGGCGACATCGCCAGCCTGTCGCGCGGCGCGCGGCTGCGGCTGGCGCTGCAGGAGCTGGGGCCGATCTTCGTCAAGTTCGGGCAGATCCTCTCGACCCGCCGCGACCTGGTGCCGCCGGACGTCGCCGCCGAGCTGACCCTGCTGCAGGACCGCGTGCAGCCGTTCGACGGCGAACGCGCGCTGCAGATTGTCGAACAGGCGCTGGGCCTGCCGATCACCGAGGCGTTCGCCAGCTTCGACACCACGCCGCTGGCCTCGGCTTCGATCGCGCAGGTGCACGAGGCCACGCTGCCCGGCGGCCGGCAGGTGGTGGTCAAGGTGCTGCGCCCGGACATCGAAAAGCAGATCGCCGGCGACATCGCCCTGCTCAAGTCGCTGGCCGCGCTGGTCGAGCGCACCCACCCGCGCGCCGACAAGATCCGCCCGCGCGAGGTGGTCGCCGAGATCGAGACCACGCTGGCCGCCGAGCTGGACCTGCAGCGCGAGGGCGCCAACGCCAGCGTGCTGCGCCGCTTCTGGCTGGATTCGGACGACCTGTACGTGCCGGAGGTGATCTGGACCCACACCGCCGAGCGCGCGCTGACCCTGGAACGGGTGTGGGGCATCCCGTCCGACGACGTCGCCGCGCTGGATGTCGCCGGCATCGACCGCACGGCGCTGGCGGCCAAGGGCGTGCGCGTGTTCTACACGCAGGTGTTCCGCGACAACTTCTTCCACGCAGACGCCCACGCCGGCAACATCTGGGTCGACACCGACCCGGCGCGGCGCGACAACCCGCGCTTCATCGCGCTGGATTTCGGCATCATGGGCCAGCTCTCGGAACAGGACCAGTTCTACCTGGCCGAGAACTTCATGGCCATCTTCAACCGCGATTACCGGCGCATCGCCGAGCTGCACCTGCAGGCGCAGTGGATGCCGGCCACGGTGCGCATCGACGAGCTGGAGGCGGCGGTGCGCGCGGTGTGCGAGCCGTACTTCACCCGGCCGTTGTCGCAGATTTCGCTGGCCGAGGTGCTGGTCAAGCTGTTCCGCACCGCGCAGCGCTACCAGCTCACCTTGCAGCCGCAGCTGATCCTGTTGCAGAAGACACTGCTCAACATCGAGGGCGTCGGCCGCCAGCTCGACCCGCAGCTGGACATCTGGGCGGTGGCCAGGCCGGTGCTCGAACGCATCCTGCGCGAGCGCTACAGCCCGCGCCGTGCGTTGAAGGAGCTGGGCAAGCGCCTGCCGGAAATCATGACCCAGGCGCCGGACATGCCGGCACTGCTGCACGGCTGGCTGAGCCAGCAGGTGCAGGGCAAGCACGAGCTGGCGATGCGCTCGCAGGACATCGTCAACCTCGACATTACGCTCAAGCGCCTGCAGCGGCGCGTGGTCACCGCGGTGGGCGGCGCCGGGCTGCTGGTGGTCGCCGCGCTGCTGCACGGCCTGCACGCCAGCGGCCCGCAACTGGCGTCGATGCCGCTGTGGTCGTGGATCTGCGGCGGCGTGGGCATGCTGGCGCTGGCCTCGGCGTGGCTGCGCCGGTGAGTGAAGCCACGGACGTCGTGGCGGACGTCGTCTCCGAACCGCTGCCGCTGCTGTACCAGGACCCGTGGCTGGCGGTGGTGGACAAGCCCGCCGGGCTGATGGTCCACGACAGCAAGCTGGCCCGTGGCGAGGACGATTTCCTCGCCGACCGCCTGCGCGAGCAGCTGGGCCGGCCGATCTTCCTCGTGCACCGCCTCGACCGCGCCACCAGCGGCTGCCTGCTGCTGGCCTTCGACCGCGACACCGCCAGCGCGCTGGGCAAGACGCTGATGGGCGGCGAAGTGGAAAAGGACTATCTGGCCATCTGCCGTGGCTGGCCGGCGGAAGAAGCCTTCACCGTCGATCATGATCTCGACGGCGGCCCCGGCAAGCCGGTGAAGAAGCAGGCCATCACCCATTTCCAGCGGCTGCTGACCGGCGAATTGCCCGTGCCCTCCAACGGTTTTGAAACCTCGCGCTACGCGCTGCTGCGTTGCCAGCTGCAGACCGGCCGCTTCCGCCAGATCCGCCGCCACCTGAAGCACGTGTTCCACCACCTGATCGGCGACACCAGTCACGGTGACGGCCGCCACAACCGCATCTTCCGCATGCACGGCGTGCACCGCATGTTGCTGCACGCACAGCGGCTGGCGTTCCCGCACCCGCAGGATGGACGGCGTATCGAGGTGGTCGCGCCATTGGATGTCGAGTTCCAGCGCGCCTGCGCCCTGTTCGGCTGGCAGCACCCGTAGGCACACGTGTAGGAGCGACGTCAGTCGCGACCGGGCTGTCATGCGGTGCCCGTACATCCCTGCGCGGGGATTCAACAGGAAAACCCCGGTCGCGACTGACGTCGCTCCTACAGGTTTCCCGCGTCCACCTCAGCCGGCCCGCAACGCGGCCAGCACGATCAGCGCCAGCGCGCAGGCGAAGCCGCCCAGCCATGCGAGGCTGCGCAGCGGTGGCTTGTCGGCGATGTAGAACAGGCCATGCAGGATGCGGAAGACCACGAAGGCAAGGGCCGGCCCGTTGACCGTCTGCGTATCCACTCCGGCCAGCTGCGCCAGCACCACGCCGGCGGCGAACGGCGCGAATGCCTCGAACGCGTTCAGGTGCGCGGCATGGGCGCGCTGCACCAGGTAGTCGTCGCACTTGGCGGCCCACGCGCGCGGGTTGCGGTTGTTGTAGCCGGGCCGGGCCTTGGCGACGACCACCCAGACATAGGGCAGCACCGCGGCAACCAGCACGCACCAATAGGCGATCGACATGGCCAGCTCCTTCGCAAGGGAAGTAGCCAGCCTAGCCGAAGCGCCACCCGGCGTCGCGCGTCGGCCGCACCCGCGGGGTGACGACGTGCCCGATACAATCGGCGGCGATGACGACCCCGCAGCTGACTGTCGATGCCACGCTGGCGATTCCGGAAACGGAGATCGTCGAGCGCTTCGTGCGCGCCAGCGGCGCCGGCGGGCAGAACGTCAACAAGGTGTCCAGTGCGGTCGAGCTGCGTTTCGACGTGGCCGGCTCGCCGTCGTTGTCGGATGCCCTGCGTGCGCGGCTGCTGGCGCGGCGCGACCGGCGCCTGACCGACGCGGGCGTGCTGGTGATCGATGCGCAGCGCTTCCGCACCCAGGAGCGCAACCGCGCCGATGCGCGCGAGCGGCTGGTCGCGTTCATCCGCGCCGGACTGGAGGTACCGAAGGCGCGGGTGGCGACCAAGCCGACCTACGGCTCCAGGCTGCGCCGGCTGGACGAGAAAAAGGGGCGCGCGCAGATCAAGCGTGGCCGTTCGCAACGCAACTGGGAGTAGCGCTTGGACAACATCCCGCCGCACTGCCGTCCGCCGCTGGTGCCACCGGTTCCGCCGGGCGTGCCGCGTGGCGGAAGCGCATTCGGCCGCTGGCTGGGGCGCTGCATCCTGCGCCTGGGGGGTTGGCGCGTGGCCGGGCCGCTGCCCGACCTGCGCAAGGCGGTGGTGATCGCCGCGCCGCACTCGTCCAACTGGGATGGCATCTGGGGGTTGGCGGCCAAGCTGGCGCTGGGCGTGGAGGCGCGCATCCTCGGCAAGGACAAGCTGTTCTGGTGGCCGCTGGGTGCGGTGCTGCGCCGGTTCGGCGTGGTGCCGCTGGACCGCAGCTCGCCGCAGGGCACGGTGGGGCAGGCGGTGGCGATGATCCGGGACAACGAGCGCATCTGGTTCGCGCTGGCGCCGGAAGGCACGCGCAAGCCGGTGAAGGACTGGAAGACCGGCTTCATCCGTATCGCGCGGATGGCGCAGGTGCCGATCGTGCCGGCCTATTTCCACTACCCGGAAAAGACCATCGGCTTCGGCCCGCCGTTCCGTACCAGCGGCGACGATGCCGCCGACATGGCCGCCATCCGCCAGTGGTACCGGCCGTGGCGGGGCCGCAACCGCGGCACGGGTTGAACGATGGGCATCGCGCTGGTCTGGCTGCGCGACGACCTGCGCCTGGACGACCAGCCGGCCCTGCGCGCGGCGCTGCAACGCGGCCTGTCGCCGCTGCCGGTCTACATCCATGCGCCGGAAGAAGAGGGCGCATGGGCGCCCGGCGCCGCGTCGCACGCATGGCGCCGGCGCTCGCTGGCGGCATTGGCCAGCGAACTGGAACGCCGCGGCTCGCGCCTGTTGCTGCTGCGCGGGCCCACGCTCGATGCCCTGCAGGCATTGGCCGCGCGCACCGGTGCCGAAGCGGTGCTGTGGACGCGGCGCTACGAGCCGGCCGTCGAGCAGCGTGACGCGCGGATCAAGCGCGACCTGCGCCAGATCGGCCTGCATGCGGAAAGCTTCAATGGCGCGTTGCTGTTCGAGCCGTGGGAACTGGCGACCCGGCAGGGCGACCCGTACCGGGTGTTCACGCCGTTCTGGAAATCCGCGCGCGCGGCATGGCGGGTGCCGGCGACGTGGGATGCGCCGGCACGGTTGCCATCGTTGGCGCATGCAGACCTGCCCGCCGGCGAGCGACTGGACGAACTGATGCCCACCCCGGCCCCGGCATGGGACGCCGGCTTCTGGCAGCGCTTCACACCCGGCGAGCAAGGCGCGCGCGCGGCGCTGCGGCGGTTCATCGACGACGCACTGCACGGCTACGCGCAGGCCCGCGATTTCGCCGCCGAGGCCGGCACCTCGCGGCTGTCGCCGCACCTGCATTTCGGCGAAGTGTCGGTGCGGCGCGTGGTGGCCGAAGTGCTGGCCATGGGCGACGCCATCGGCGAGGCCGACCGCGACCGCTTCCTCGCCGAACTGGGCTGGCGCGAGTTCGCCCACCACGTGCTGCACCACTACCCGCAAACGCCCGACCGCAACCTCGACCCGCGCTTCGACGATTTTCCGTGGGCCGTGCCGGACGAAGCGCTGCTGGAAGCATGGCGACATGGCCGCACCGGCGTGCCGATCGTCGATGCCGGCATGCGCGAGCTGTGGCACACCGGCTGGATGCACAACCGCGTGCGCATGCTGGTGGCCAGCTGGCTGACCAAGCACCTGCGCCAGCACTGGCGGCATGGCGCGCGCTGGTTCTGGGACACGCTGGTGGACGCCGACCTGGCCAACAACACCCAGGGCTGGCAATGGAGCGCGGGTACCGGCGCCGACGCGGCGCCGTATTTCCGCGTGTTCAACCCGGCCACCCAGGCGCGCCGCTTCGACCCGGATGGGGCCTATATCGCGCGCTGGGTGCCGGAACTGGCGGGTCTGCCGCCACCGGCGCGCTTCGCGCCGTGGGAGCACCCGGAACCGGCGCGGCGGCTGGCGCCGGGGTATCCGCCACGGCCGCAGGTGGACCTGGCCGCCGGCCGCGCCGATGCGCTGGACGCCTTCGCCAGCCTGCGCCGCGGCGCGGTGCAGCGGTAGGAGCGCACCTTGGTGCGCGATGGGGCTCTACCGGGAATGCCCCATCGCGCACCAAGGTGCGCTCCTGCCGGGGCAGCATTGCCGCCACCATCGGCACATGCCAGCCATGGCGCGAAGGAGTAGGGTTTGCGGTTTCACCGCACACTACGCAGGAGCACGTTCCATGTCGCGCACCGTCATTCTGGCCGCTGCCATCAGCCTTGCGCTGGCGGCCTGTTCCGGCAAGGAGTCCAACGCACCCGTGAATACCGACAGCACCGCCGGGCAGCCGGCCGAGGCCTCGACCAACCCGTTCATGGCCGCCAGCACGCTGCCGTTCCAGGCGCCGGCCTTCGACAAGATCAAGGACGGCGACTACCTGCCGGCCTTCGAGGAAGGCATGCGCCAGCAGCTGGCCGAGATCAAGCGGATCACCGACGACACCGCGCCGGCCACCTTCGACAACACCCTGCTGCCGCTGGAGAAGTCCGGTACCATCCTCGACCGCACCAGCCGCGTGTTCTTCAGCGTGGTGCAGGCCGACACCAACCCGGAGCGGCAGAAGATCCAGGAAGAGGTGATCCCGAAGCTGGCCGCGCACGGCGACGCGATCCACCTCGACGCCAAGCTGTTCGAGCGGGTGAAGGCAGTGTACGACGGCCGCGCCGAGGCCGGGCTGGACGCCGAGCAGCTGCGCGTGGTCGAGGAAACCTACAAGGGCTTCGTCAAGGCCGGTGCCCAGCTCGGCGACACCGACAAGGAAACGCTGAAGCAGTACAACGCCGAGGAAGCCACCCTCGCCAACGACTTCCACAACAAGCTGGTCGCGGCCACCGCCGCCGGCGCGGTGGTGGTCGATGACAAGGCGCGACTGGCCGGCCTGAGCGATGGCGACGTCGCCTCGGCCGAGGAAGACGCCAAGGGCCGCAAGCTCGACGGCAAGTGGGTGCTGGCGCTGCAGAACACCACCCAGCAGCCGGTGCTGATGTCGCTGCAGGATCGTGACCTGCGCGCGAAAGTGCTGGAAGCCTCGGAAACCCGCACCGAGCAGGGCGACGCCAACGATACCCGCAAGATCATCCAGCGCCTGGCGCAACTGCGCGCGGCCAAGGCCAAGCTGCTCGGCTTCCCGAACTACGCCGCCTACAACCTCGGCGACCAGATGGCGCAGACCCCGGCCAACGCGCTGAAGCTGCTGACCGACACGGTGCCGGCGGCGACCGCCAAGGCGCGCGGCGAGCTGGCCGAGATCCAGAAGGTGGTCGACGCCCAGAACGGTGGCTTCAAGGCCACCGCCTCGGACTGGGACTTCTACGCCGAGCAGGTGCGCAAGGCCAAGTACGACCTCGACGAATCGCAGATCAAGCCGTACTTCGAGCTGGACAACGTGCTGCAGAACGGCGTTTTCTTCGCCGCCAACCAGCTCTACGGCATCACCTTCAAGGAGCGCAAGGACATCCCGGTGTACCACCCGGACGTGCGCGTGTTCGAGGTCAGCGACGCCGACGGCCAGCCGCTGGCGCTGTTCTACGCCGACTACTACAAGCGCGACAGCAAGAGCGGCGGCGCATGGATGGACGTGTTCGTCGAACAGGACGGCCTGACCGGCACCAAGCCGGTGGTCTACAACGTGTGCAATTTCACCAAGCCCGCCGCCGGGCAGCCGGCGCTGCTGAGCTGGGATGACGTGACCACCATGTTCCACGAGTTCGGCCACGCCCTGCATGGCATGTTCTCGAACACGAAGTACCCGAGCGTGGCCGGCACCGGCGTACCGCGTGATTTCGTCGAGTTCCCATCGCAGTTCAACGAGCATTGGGCGTCTGACCCGAAGGTGTTCGCCAACTACGCCAGGCACTACCAGAGCGGCGAGGCGATGCCGCAGGCGCTGGTGGACAAGATCGCCAAGGCCCGCACCTTCAACCAGGGCTACGCCACCACCGAATACCTGTCGGCGGCGCTGCTCGACCTGGCCTGGCACACGCAGGGTGCCGACGCGCCGTTGCAGGATGTGGACGCCTTCGAGGCCGCCGCGCTCAAGCGCTTCAAGGTCGACCTGCCGCAGGTGCCGCCGCGCTACCGCAGCAGCTACTTCGACCATATCTGGGGTGGCGGCTATTCGGCCGGCTACTACGCCTACTTCTGGGCGGAGATGATCGACGACGACGCCTTCGAGTGGTTCGAGGAGAACGGCGGCCTGACCCGCGAGAACGGGCAGGTGTTCCGCGACAAGATCCTGTCCATCGGCAACACCCGCGACCTGGCCACCGCCTACCGCGAGTTCCGCGGCAAGGACCCGAGCGTGGAAGCGCTGTTGAAGAACCGCGGGCTGAAGTAAGCGCCGCGCCGCGGGAACGGGAGGGGCGACCCTCCCGTTCCGCATCGGCCATTCCACGGCTGGGCCATGATCATCTCCGCCTCCACCGATTACCGTGCCGCTGCGCGCCGCCGGTTGCCGCCGTTCCTGTTCCACTACATCGACGGCGGCGCCTATGCCGAGCACACGCTGCGGCGCAATGTCGCCGACCTGGCCGACGTCGCGCTGCGCCAGCGCGTGCTGCGCGACATGGCCGAGTTGAGCCTGGAAACCCGGTTGTTCGGCGAAACGCTGGCGATGCCGGTGGCGCTGGCGCCGGTCGGCCTGACCGGTATGTACGCGCGCCGTGGCGAGGTGCAGGCCGCGCGTGCGGCCGACAGCCGCGGCGTGCCGTTCACCCTGTCCACGGTGTCGGTGTGCCCGATCGAGGAAGTGGCGCCGGCGATCAAGCGGCCGATGTGGTTCCAGCTGTACGTGCTGCGCGACCGCGGCTTCATGCGCAACGTGCTGGAGCGCGCGCAGGCCGCGGGCGTGGCCACGCTGGTGTTCACCGTGGACATGCCGGTGCCGGGCGCGCGCTACCGCGATGCGCACTCGGGCATGAGCGGCCCGCACGCGGCGCTGCGCCGCTACCTGCAGGCCGCGACCCATCCGCGTTGGGCGTTCGACGTCGGCCTGCGCGGCCGTCCGCACGACCTGGGCAACATCTCCGCCTACCGCGGCGACCCGACCGGGCTGGAGGACTACATCGGCTGGCTGGCGGGCAACTTCGACCCGTCGATCTCGTGGAAGGACCTGGAATGGATCCGCGCGTTCTGGAAGGGGCCGATGCTCATCAAGGGCATCCTCGATCCGGAGGACGCGCGCGACGCGGTGCGCTTCGGCGCCGACGGCATCGTGGTGTCCAACCACGGCGGGCGCCAGCTCGACGGCGTGCCGTCCACCGCGCGGGCGCTGCCGGCCATCGCCGATGCGGTGCGGGGCGAATTGAAGATCCTCGCCGACTCGGGCGTCCGCAGCGGCCTGGACGTGGTGCGCATGCTGGCCCTCGGCGCCGACACGGTGCTGCTTGGCCGCGCCTTCGTCTATGCGCTGGCTGCGCAGGGCGAACGCGGCGTCGCCCACCTGCTCGACCTGATGGCGGCGGAAATGCGCGTGGCGATGACCCTGACCGGCGCGCGCCGTATCGCCGACATCGGCCGCGATTCGCTGGCGCGGATTCCCGGCTGAAACAGGTTGGCGGCCGCGGACCGACGACGCCGGATGGCGGATCGAAGGCAGGCCGCCAAGCAGTACCTCAGGGCCATGTCGTGGTCGTAGGCAGGGCTTATGCTCTCCCCCGGTCCAGTCCGATTGCAGGATGCTCCGTGCGCCTTGACCCATCGCCCACGCCATCGCCGCCGTCCAGCCCGTTGCCGGTGCTGAAACCACGCGCATGGCGCTGGCTCACCTGCCTGTGGCTGGCGTGCGCGTGCGGGTTCGCCACGGCGGCCGCGGCGGCCCCGCCGGCCGCGGAGTCCGCGCGGCCGCAGGTGCTGGTGTTGCTGTCCTACCACCCCGGCTTCAGCTGGGAGGAGCGCATCCTCGACGGCCTGCGCGAGTGGGGCGGTGCCGGCGAGCGACCGGTGTTCCATGTCGAATGGATGGACGCCAAGCGCCATCCCGATGCCGCGCAGCGCCAGCGCCTGACCGACTACCTCGGCGGGAAGTACGCCGGCCAGCGCTTCGACCTGGTCGCCACCGTGGACGACGATGCGCTGGCCTTCGTCATGCAGCACGCGGCCCTGTTCGGCGACACCCCGGTGGTGTTCAGCGGCCTCAACGCGGCGCCGGAACCCATCATCGGCACGCGCACGAACGTCACCGGCATCCTCGAACGCTTCGACCTCACCCGCACCCTCGACATCGCGCTGAAGCTGCACCCGCATACGCGCCGGCTGCTGTTCATCACCCCCGACGACGACAACGGCGCGGCGCTGCGCGACACCGTCGATGCGGCGCTGGCGCGGCTGCCCGGCCACCCCGGGGCCGAGCACTGGCGGACCGCGTGGCTGGAACAGGTGGCGCCACGGCTGCCGCGGCTGCCCGGCGACACCCTGGTCTTCGCCCTCGGCAGCCTGCCGGTGCGCGCCGGCGAGCTGCCGCTGGAGCCGGAGTTCGTGCCGGCCTGGCTGCGCGCGCGCACCGGGTTGCCGGTGTACAGCGACCTGGACACGGCGGTGGGCCACGGTGCGGTCGGCGGCTACATGAACAGTGGCCTGGAAACCGGCCGCCAGCAGGCGGCGATGGCGCGGCGGCTGCTGGCCGGTGAGGCCGCCGCCGGCATCCCGCTGGTGCGCGAAACGCCGCTGGCGCTGCTGTTCGACACCGCGGAGCTGCGCCGGCTGGGCGTGGACATGCGCGCCCTTCCCGCCGGCAGCACGCTGGTCAACGCACCGCCGTCGATCTTCGCCCGCGAATACCGCGCGCAGCTGCTGGCCATCGTCGTGGTGGTGCTGATGCTGCTGCTGGTGGTGGTCGGGCTGGTGGTGCGCAACCGCATGCAGGCCGCGCGCCAGCGCGCGCTGCACCACCAGGCCACGCACGACGAGCTGACCGGCCTGCGCAACCGCAACGGCCTGACCGAGCGACTGCAGGCGCTGCCGCAGGCCGCCGCCGAGGACGAGCGGGTGGCGCTGGTGATGCTCGGCCTGAACCGCTTCAAGCTGGTCAACGACACCTATGGCCATGCCTTCGGCGACAAGGTGCTGGTGGCGGTGGCCGGGCGCCTGCGGCAGTGCTGCGGCGAGCGGGAAACGCTGGTGCGGTTCAGCGGCGATGCCTTCGTCATCATGGCCCGGCTGCCGGACGCGGCCGGCCTGCAGCGGCTGCACGCGCTGTGCGATGCCCTGTTCCAGCAGCCGTTCCTGATCAACGGCCGGCGCATCCCGATCACCGCGGCCTTCGGCCTGAGTTCCGTGCCGCTGCACGGGCTGGTCCCCGGCAGCCTGCTGCGCGAGGCCGACGCCGCCATGTACGAGGCCAAGCGCAACCGCGGCGCGGGGCTGGTGGTCTTCGACCGCGGCATCCACGAGCGCGCCGCGCGCCAGTTCCGGATCGAGGCCGGCCTGCCCGAGGCGATCGAGCACGGCCAGATCGAGGTGCACTACCAGCCCATCCACGACATCCAGCGCGGCTGCGTCGCCGGCTACGAGGCGCTGGCGCGCTGGCGGCACCCGGAGCTGGGCTGGATTCCGCCGCCGGAGTTCGTGCGCGCCGCGGTCGAGACCGGCCACGTCGGCGCGCTCACCCGCTGCATCCTGCGCAGCGCCTGCCGGGCCTTCCTGCCGCACCTCGGCAACCCGTGCAGTCCCTACCTGGCGGTGAACGTGTCGGTCAGCGACATCTACGCCAGCGATTTCCCGGCGCAATTGGCGCAGGTGCTGGCCGAGGTCGGCATGCCGCCGCAGCGGCTGGTGCTGGAAGTGACCGAGGACATGCTGCTGGGCGACCAGCAGCACGTGGCCGCCGTGCTCGAACAACTACGCGGGCAGGGCGTGCGCATCGCCATCGACGACTTCGGCACCGGCTATTCCTCGATGGGCTACCTGTCCAGCTACCAGGTCAACCTGATCAAGATCGACCAGTCCTTCGTGCGCCGCCTGCTCGACAGCCCGTCGGACCGCAAGATCGTGCGCGCCATCGTCTCGATGGCCGGCGACCTGGAACTGGACGTGGTGGTCGAGGGTGTGGAAACCGAAGCGCAGATCGAACTGCTGCAGGAGCTGGGCTGCCGGCTGCTGCAGGGCTACGTCTTCAGCCGCCCGCGCCCGGCGGCGGAATGGGCGGCCGACGCGCTGGCCGGTTGCTGAGGCAGCTGCGGCATGCTTTCGCAGGTGCCGGGCGCTTCACCGGGAAGGCTTCATGCGGGGCAAGCCTCGCATCTACGGGAAGCCGGCATTCACCGTAGGTGCCGGGCTTGCCCGGCACGGGCTTCACCGGGAAGGCTTCATGCGGGGTAAGCCCCGCATCTTGTGTCTTGAAGCCAGCCCCGATCAGGCAGACTTCCCCGGAGTGATCCGGGAGGTTCCGATGATGCCGTCTCCGCACTTGAGCCTTCGAGCTCGCACCGTAGATCCGGCACATCGGAACCCTTTTCCGCCCTGGAGCTTGAACGGTATCTTCGGCCCGCTTTTGCGAGAGCCAGCACGAACAAGGGCAAGCCCGGCGGTTACTGGATCCGGTTCGACAGCAGGAGACAGAGACATGCAGGTGATAGGCATCGACGTGGCCAAGGCCACCTTCGACATCGCCCTGCCGTTGGGGCAGGGCAAGTACCGCACCCGGGGCAAGCTCGGCAACACCGCCGCGGGATGGGAACAACTGCTGGCCTGGAGACAGGCCCACGCCCCGGAAGCGGCGGTGGGCATGGAAGCCACGGGGATCTACCATGAAGCGCTGGCCGAGCGGCTGGTCGCGGCCGGGGTCACCGTCTACGTGGTCAATCCGGCGCAGATCAAGGCTTATGGCCAGAGCGAGTTGCTGCGGACCAAGACCGACCGGACCGATGCCAAGCTGATCGCCCGGTTCTTGCAGTCGCGCCTGCAGGAGCCGGACCGGCTTCATCCCTACGTGCCGCCGACACCGGTCGAGCGCACGTTGCGGGCCTTGGTGCGCCGACGGGACGAGCTCAAGCAGATGCGGCAGATGGAGCTCAATCGGCTGGAGAGCACCCATGCGGCGTTGGCCGCGAGCATCGGCCAGGTCGTGGCGACGCTGGAACAGCAGATCACCCAGATCGAGAAGGCGATCAACGAGCACATCGACAATGACCCGGACCTGCGCGGACGGCGTGACCTGCTTACCACCATCCCGGGCATCTCCGGCACCACCAGCGCCTTCCTGCTGGCGTGTCTGGGCGAGCTGAACCAGTACAGCGACGTGGGCCAGATCGTGGCCCATGCCGGGCTGAATCCAGCCCGCCGGCAGTCCGGCACGCACGAAGGCAAGGTCCGCATCTCGCGTGTCGGCAATGCCACACTGCGCGCCAAGCTCTACATGCCGGCCCTGGTGGGCAAGCGCCACAACCCCGTGCTGGCCGCCTTTGCCCGGCGACTGGCCGAACGGGGCAAGCCGCCCAAGCTCATCCTCTGCGCCTTGATGCGAAAGCTCCTGCACATCGTCTGGGGGGTGCTCAAGTCCGCTACCCCCTTCGATCCCCGAAAGGCCATTGCACGCGCCTGAGCAAGACGGTATCTACGGGAAGCCGGCATTCACCGTAGGTGCCGTGCTTGCCCGGCATGGGCTTACAGGGGCCATTGGCGGCTTCAGCGCTCCGAATGCCCGGTGTCGTCGTACTGGCGCGGAGCGAACAGGTCCGGGCGGATCAGCTCGATGAAGGCGCGCGCCTGCGGCGACAGCACCTTGCCGCGGCGCACCGTCACCCCGTAGCTGCGCTTGGGGAAATAGCGCGCCATCGGCCGGATCGCCAGCCGCTCGCGGTCGCCGTCGTTCAGGCACAGCGCGGTGACGATGGAGATGCCCATGCCCATCGCCACGTACTGCTTGATGACCTCCCAGCCGCCCACTTCCAGCGCCACGGTGTAGGGTACGCGGTGGCGCTGGAACACCAGGTCCACCAGCCGCCAAGTGATCTGCCGCTTCGGCGGCAGGATCAGCGGGTGGGGCGAGAGGTCTTCCAGCGTCAACTCGCGCTTGTCGGCCAGCGGGTGGCCGTGGGGGACGATCAGTACCTGCTCGAAGTCATGGATCGGCGCGTAGCTCAGGTCGCCCGGCACGTCGAGCATCGAGCCGACGACGAGGTCGGCGGCATCGTTGCGCAGCAGTTCGGTGCCGTCGGCGCTGATCGCGTCCTGCAGGATGAGCCGCACCTCGGGGTGGCGTTCGCGGAAGGCCTCGACGATCTTCGGCAACAGGTAAAGGATCGTCGATGAATTCGCGGCGATCGTCAGCTCGCCCGCGTCCAGCCCGCGCACCTTGTCGCGGAAGCCGGCTTCCAGCCCGTCCAGGCTCTCCACCAGCGGCTGTGCCATCTCGTACAGCAGCTGGCCCTCGCGGCTGGGCACCAGCCGTCGCCCGCTGCGCTCGAACAGCACCACCCCCAGCTCCCGCTCCAGTGCCTGCAACTGCAGGCTCACCGCCGGCTGGCTGACGAAAAGCGCCTCGGCCGCACGTGAAACCGAACCCAGCCGGACCGTCTGGCAGAACGCGCGCAGCGGCTTGAGCCGGTCGGATTTGTAGGAAAAACGCGGGTTTGCGGGTTTCTTCGCAGGCATGGCAAGACATTATTAGCACAATTTATATATCGCATTGCAAAAACTGCATTGTCGAATAATTGATTGCGCAGCACGGTGGAGCTCCCCGACAAACGCAGGGTTCCGCCATGTCCGCCGTCGCCTCCGCCATTCCCGCCACCGCCCACGCCGTCCGCCCGACCCCGGGCATCACCGTGACCGAGCGGCTCGCCGGCCAGTCGGCGCTGCTGCCGGCCGGGGTGCTGGCGCTGCTGGTGTCGCTGCACCGGGCGGTGGAGCCGGAGCGGCAGGCGCGGCTGGCCGCGCGCCGCCAGCGCCAGGCGTTCTTCGACGGCGGCGGCCTGCCGGACTTCCGCGCCGACACCGCCGCCATCCGCGAAGGCGACTGGCAGGTGGCGCCGATCCCGGCCGCGCTGTCCGACCGCCGCGTCGAGATCACCGGCCCGACCGACCCGAAGATGGTCATCAACGCGCTGAACTCCGGCGCGCGGGTGTTCATGGCCGACTTCGAGGATTCCACCTCGCCCACGTGGCGCAACCTGCTGGCCGGGCAGCAGGCGCTGTCCGCGGCAGTGCGCGGCGATCTGGATTACACCGCACCCAATGGCAAGCACTACACGTTGCGCCCCTACGAGGAGCAGGCGGTGCTGATCGTGCGCCCGCGCGGCTGGCACCTGGACGAGAAGCACGTGCGGGTGGACGGCCAGCCGATCGCCGGCGGTCTGTTCGACGCGGCGTTGTTCGCCTTCCACAACGCCCGCGCGCTGATGCGCAAGCAGCGTGGCCCGTACTTCTACCTGCCCAAGCTGCAGTCGATGGAGGAAGCGGCGCTGTGGGAAACCGCGCTGTCGCACATCGAGGGCATGCTGGGGCTGCCGCACGGGCAGATCAAGGTCACGGTGCTGATCGAGACGTTGCCGGCGGTGTTCGAGATGGACGAGATCCTGCACGCATTGAAGGAGCGCATCGTCGGCCTGAACTGCGGGCGCTGGGACTACATCTTTTCGTACCTGAAGACCTTCCGCCGCCACGCCGACAAGGTGCTGCCCGAGCGCGGGCAGGTGACGATGACCCAGCCGTTTTTGAAGGCGTATTCGGAACTGCTGATCCAGACCTGCCACAAGCGCGGTGCGCACGCGATGGGCGGCATGGCCGCGCAGATCCCGATCAACCACGACGCCGCCGCCAACGAGCAGGCGATGGCGCGGGTGCGCGCGGACAAGCTGCGCGAGGTGACCGCCGGCCACGACGGCACCTGGGTGGCGCACCCGGCGCTGATCCCGGTGGCGCGGGCGATCTTCGACGAACACATGCCCGCGCCGAACCAGCACAACGTGCTGCGCCGTGACGTGCAGGTGACGCGCGACGACCTGATCGCCCCCTGCACCGGCACCATCACCCGCGCCGGCTTCGAGAACAACGTCGAGGTGTGCGTGCGCTACATGGCCGCATGGCTGGACGGCAACGGCTGCGTGCCGATCCACAACCTGATGGAGGACGCGGCCACCGCCGAGATCAGCCGCAGCCAGTTGTGGCAATGGCTGCACGCCGGCAACCAGCACCTGGACGACGGCACCGCGATCGACTTCGCCCTGCTCGACGCCAGCTTGCGCGCGCTGCCGGCCCGGCTCGGCGACACCTCGGCGTTGCCCGGCGGCGCCCGCATCGCGCAGGCCATCGCCCTGCTCGACGAACTCAGCCATGCCGACGAGCTGGCCGAGTTCCTGACCCTGCCCGCCTACCGGCAGATCGACTGACCCGGCCCTCGTGAAACCGCTCTCGTAGGTGCGGGGCTTGCCCCGCACGAGGCATTACCGGGAAAGCGCCATGCGGGGCAAGCCCCGCATCTACGCGCTTCCCCGGTGCAGGAATCGAGAGAAGCCCCATCGCGCACCAAGGTGCGCTCCTACGCAAACCCCGCGCCACCCCAATCCCACTGGAGAACCCCATGAGCAAGCTGCCGACCGCCGAACAGATCCAGCACGACTGGGATACCAACCCGCGCTGGAAGGGCGTTACCCGCAACTACACCGCCGCCGACGTCGTGCGCCTGCGCGGCACCGTGCACGTCGAGCACTCGCTCGCGCGGCTGGGCGCGGAGAAACTGTGGAACTACCTGCACGAGAAGGATTTCGTCAACGCGCTGGGCGCGCTGACCGGCAACCAGGCCATGCAGCAGGTCAAGGCCGGCCTCAACGCCATCTACCTGTCCGGCTGGCAGGTGGCGGCCGACGCCAACCTGGCCGGGCAGATGTATCCGGACCAGTCGCTGTACCCGGCCGACTCGGTGCCGGCGGTGGTCAAGCGCATCAACAACACCCTGCTGCGCGCCGACCAACTGCACCACGCCGAGGGCAAGGACGAGATCGACTTCCTGCAGCCCATCGTGGCCGACGCCGAGGCCGGCTTCGGCGGCGTGCTCAACGCCTTCGAGCTGATGAAGGCGATGATCGAGGCCG
>Ga0182740_1000596_pt1 | contig 36029 bp, 39 predicted proteins | sample eDN5th37CKraftBY_FD_128872 | JGI IMG/M metagenome (GOLD analysis project Ga0182740, IMG submission 128872) | Enriched backyard soil microbial communities from Emeryville, California, USA - eDNA 5th pass 37_C Kraft BY (version 2) (version 2) | ecosystem: Environmental > Terrestrial > Soil >...
CGACGGCATTCTGACCATTTCCGGCCGCACCAGCGCCGCCGGAAACGTCTTCGCCACGCAGGGCATCCTCTCAGTGGATGGCACGCTAAGCGTCGGCGCGGGCAGCACACTCGACATCGGCCCGGGCGCGCAGCTTTCCGGCTTCGGCAACATCAATGCCGATACTTTCATCGCGGGCGTTCTCTCGCCGGGCAAGACCGCCAATATTTCGGATCTCGTCGCCAACGGCACCCTCGCTCCCGGCGCCACGCTCGTCGGCAATTCGGCAGGCGTGCTGTCCTTCAACGGCAACGTCACGCTGGCCGGCAGCGCCAACACGCGCATCGAGATGGATGGCACGCTGCTCATCCCCGGCGGTCCCGGCACCTACAGCCGCATCTTCGTAACCGGCGCCGGTAACACCTTTGTCGCCGGCGGCGCACTGACGCCGGTCTTGCGCGACAGCATCGGCACCACGAGCGGCTATACGCCCGGCATCGGCTCGCGGCTCCAGATCATCGAAGCCGCCGACGGCGCCCGCACCGCAGGCAGTTTCTCAGCGCTGACCCAGCCAACCGATGGCCTGCCGGCCAACGGCCGCTTCGACGTGATCTATAATCCCTATGCGATCACCCTCGCCGTCACGCCCGTCTCGTTCGCGGGCCTGGGCAGCGATGCGCCCCTCAGTCCGCTCCAGCAGCGGATCGCCGGCATTCTCGATGGTCGCCGCCCGGCGGCCGGTGTGAACCCCGGCGCGAGCAAGGCCCTGTATGACGCGCTCTACATGCTCGATACGATGGAGGGCTATACCACCGCTCTGGATGACCTCGGCAGCCCCGCCCAGCCAGCCAACAACGCGGCAGCTTTCAGCGCGTTCGGCGGCTTCCTGGGCGCCATCGGCGACCGCCAGAACATGCTGTCGCTCGGCGGTGGCGGCAGCCAGGCCGGCTCCGGCGATGCTCTTGCCTATACCATTACCGGCAGCGCGCCGGGCGTCATCGCACGGGAGGCGGAGGCTGCTTTTGCCAGCCTGCGGCCTGCCGCAGCGGATGCCGGCTGGGGCGTCTGGGGGCAGGCTTTCGGACGCTGGGGAACGGTCAAGGATTCCGGCGCTCTGGCCGGCTCCACCAGCCGCAGCGCCGGCTTCGCCCTCGGCGCGGACCGCCGCATCGCCCCGGACGTCTCCGGCGGCATCGCCTTTGGCTTTGCCCGCACCAGCAGCGGCAGCGGCCCGGCGCATGCAACCTTCGACAGCTATACCGGCGCACTCTATGGAAGCTGGACACCGGGGCGGGCCGTGTTCGACCTGCGGGCCGCCATCGGCAGCAGCGATATGCGCACGACACGCAGCATTGCCCTCGTGCCGGGCACCATCGCCGGGAGCGCCAGAGGCATCGGCGGCGGAGTCAGCGCGGAGGCCGGCTATCTGATCCCGTTCATGCTTGGAACCGCAAAGCCCTTCGTCGGGCTTTCCTGGCAAGGTCTGCGGCGCGACGGCTATGCCGAAACCCAGCAGCCCTTCGGCCTCACCTATCCGGCCCAGTCATTCGACAAGCTGACGACGACCGTCGGCATCGCCGTGAGCACCGAACAGCGCTTCGCAAACGGCGCGACGATCATACCGGAATTCAAGCTGGCCTGGGGGCACGACCTGCGCGACACCACGTTGGTCAGCCAGGCCGCACTGCTCGACACGCCGTTCACCATCGAAGGTGCAAAGCCCGGCCGCGATGCCGCGTTGTTCGGCTTCAGGCTTGCCGGCTGGACACAGGAGAACTTCAGGCTGTTCGCCGCCTATAACGGTGAGTTCCGCAGCAATGCCACAAGCCATCAGGTGACCGGCGGGGCGCGCTATACTTGGTGATGCGCGATACCGGCGACGCCGCAAGCCGTGCGATCCATACCTGATAGCATCACCGGCGACGGGGAGCCCCAAGCTCCCCGTCCAGCCGCCGGGAGCGATGTCGGAACGTCTTCGCCCCACGCCATCCCGCGGGTTGCAGCAGGCACAACTATCCATTGCAGGGACGCGATCTGACCCCTAAAAATCAGAATTCACCGACGTTTCCATAAAGGATCTGCCATGGACCTTGGATTGGCCGGCCGCCGGGTGCTTATCACCGGAGGTTCACAGGGGATCGGCTTCGCCATTGCCGAGGGGTTTCTGGCGGAAGGCTGCGAGATCACTCTGGTCGCCCGCGATCAATCGCGGCTCGACGAGGCCATTGCGACATTGGGCGCACAGGGCGGCAAGGTTGATGGCATCGCTATCGATCTCTCCAAGCGCGGCGCTGCGGAAGAACTGGCCGCGGCCCGGCCCGACACCGACATTCTCGTCAACAACGCAGGCGCCGTCCCCATCGGCGACATCTTCGAGGTCGACGAGGACAAGTGGCGGGAAGGCTGGGACCTCAAGGTGTTCGGCTATGTCAACTTGACCCGCGCCATGTATGCCCGGATGCGCGGCAAGCCGCCGAAAGTCATCCTCAACATCCTGGGTACAGGGGCCGACAAGCCGCAATGGCGCTATGCCTGCGGAACGCCGGCGAATATTTCGCTCGTGGGCCTGACACGGGCACTGGGTGGCCGGAGCATCGACGACGGTGTCCGCGTCGTTGCGGTCAGCCCCGGAGCGGTCGAGACCGAACGCTGGAAAAACATTCACAAGAAGCGGGCGCGCGAAAATCTCGGCGATGAGGCGCGATGGCGGGAGGGGCTGATCCAGGACCAGCCACTGGGACGGGCGGCGCAGCCTGCGGAGGTGGCGAATGTCGCCGTCTTCCTGGCGTCGGACCGGGCGAGCTGGGTTTGTGGCGAAACCGTCGTGGTGGACGGCGGCCGGCTCTATCGCGAAAACTGGTTCTGATCCCCTGCCCTCACTCCGGAGGGCCGCGATCGCGATCGAACGTCAGCCGGTGGGTCGCCGGCTTGCCGGTCATCGGGTTGATGATGTCGCAGGAGATATACATCCTGTCTCCTTCGACCTTCCATGTGCGGGTCTGCCGGGTGCCCGTCCAGGATTCATTCCAGCTCACATCGACATCGAAATGCACCTGGTCGCCTTCGACCGAATAATAACCCGTATAACCTAGCAGGGTGCGGAACAGTTGTTCGGCTTCTTCGCCGGTTGCAAGCGGGCCTTCCGGCTTTTTACGCGCCGAGTCCACCGAGAAGTTGAACATGCGTCCGTTGCGGGAGAAATGAACATAGCCATTTGGCGCCTTGCTGAGGCCGGGACGTTCCTCTCCGGTCTCATGGTCGATGTAACGCCCCGAAACCTGCTTCCAGCTTCCGAGAAGCTCCTGCGGAATTTTCGACGAGTCGAAGCTCATTGCATCCCCTCCGGCGCAGCCGCTGATCCAACGCCTGATTATCCGAAGCGGTGAGAAAACGCCATATTCCTCACCCCTTTCCGGGAGCAAGGCGGCGGATCATAGACTGAAGGGACAGTCGCGCGGCCGGTTGAGCAATTGTTACGCTACGCCACCTTTGCACGGGCTTCCCCCATGTTCTTCACGAGACGCGCAATGCCGATGCCTGCATTCATCGACGTGACGAACAGCAAGACATCACGTTCCATGAGGATGAGACCTCACCATCGATGTCCGCGCCGAAAAACCCGGTGACTTCGGGATGATCGGCCATCGATGCGTCCTTTGCACGCACGAAAAGTCCGATTCAAGCTCGATTCGATACTAGATAATAGTTGATTGCATGTTTATGTAATAAACGTGATGATGAGGATCATTTGGTGAAATAACCTGCCAGCCGCGCGGTCCGGTCTGATCTGATGCGCGAGAGGCGCGGTTGATAGGGAGGACAATCGGCGTTAAGTGGCCGGGAGGGTTGCCGCTCGGGCAACAGAAAGCAGTGTCAGAGATGTCAACGCCCACCGCTCACGATCATGTCGAATATCCCGCCGGCGAAACGGGATTTTCACTCGGACTGAAAGGCGCCTGCCCCCGCTGCGGCAAGGGGCACCTGTTTTCCGGCTGGCTGAAGCTTGCCCCGGAGTGCGAGGTTTGCGGGCTGGACTTCTCCTTCGCCGACCCGGCGGACGGCCCGGCCTTCTTCGCGCAATGGGTTGGCTGCATCCCGGCATTCGTCTTCGCGCTTTGGATCGAAGTCGTTCATGCGCCACCGTTCTGGGTGCATCTGGTGACGACTCTGCCGATTCTCATCCTGCCCTGCCTGCTGCTGCTCCGCCCGCTCAAGGGATGGCTGGTCTGCACGCAATACATCACCAAGGCCGAAGAAGGCCGGCTTCAATTGCACGACAGGCCGTCGCAGTCCGGCACCTCCGGCTAGAGAACCGGATCGTCCGCCGGGCTTCCCGGCGGGCGGCAACGGAAACGCAGGTTTTCATCACAGGGCGGTCGCCCTTCACAGGTTTTCCGTCCAGCCAGCCTGCCGATCCACCTGAACGGTGACGTGGTCGATGGCGTACTGACTTTTCAGCTTTGCCGCCACGAGAGCCGGAAGTTCAAGCGGATCTGCACCCGGCGCCGGACAGACGTGAACCGTTGCGACAACCGTGTCGTCGGTCAGCGTCCATGCGTGGAAATGTCCCGCGGAAGCGACACCGGGCAGAGATTCAAGCGCTTTCTGCGCCAGCGTGACATCCAGCCCTTTTGGCGTCGCCTGCATCAACACCCTGATGGAGTCCCATACGAGCCCCCAAGCCGAACGCAATACCAGCAATGCCACGAATACCGAGAGGATCGGGTCCAGCACCGTCCAGCCGGTCATCATGATGCCGATGGCGGCGGCGATGGCCCCTGCCGATCCCAGAAGGTCTCCCATCACATGAAGAAAGGCGCCGCGCAGATTACTGTCATTCTGATGCCCCGACGACAGGATCCAGGCAGCCGCGAGATTGACGCACAGACCTATTGCCGCAACGGCCAGCATCGGGCCGGCAAGAATCTCGACGGGCTGGCTGAAGCGCGAGATCGCCTCCCATACGATCCAGGCAATCAACAGCAGCAGCGAGGCGCCATTGGCCAGCGCAGCGAGCACGCGAACGCGATGAAAGCCGTAGCTGTGCTTAAAGTCGACCGGCCGGCGCGCCACCCGATAGGCAATGAGCGCAAGCAGAAGCGCGGCGGCATCCGACACCATATGGCCGGAATCGGCGATGAGAGCCAGCGAGCCCGAAAGCCAGCCCCCAATGGCCTGCACGACCGCATAACCCGCAGTGAACAGAAAGACGAAAAGAATACGCTTCTCGTTGGACGCCGTTACGGTTTGCTCATGGCTGTGCCCACCATCATGGTGATGGTGGTGATCGTCATGGTCGTGAACGTGGCTTGGATCGCGGCCGGCATCGTGGGTCATCTCATCACCTGTGTCGAGCCCGTCCAGGCAGCGGGAGAAGAAATTCGATCAGCATGAAACTCCCCCGAATATCGTAGATACCGGATCCGCATCCCCCCTCAATCCCGCGGCAGGCTCACCTCACAGTGGCGACGGGCTGGACGTTGATGACGCTCTCATCCGCCGTCAAAGGCATCGCAGCTTTGATAGCATCCCGACCTGCCCTGCTGCCACAGCCAGCACGCTCTATCCCGCTCATGTGCCTGCGGCTTGAGTCCGCACGGCGGTTCTTGGCAGCAGATAGGCAATGGTCGGCCCAATCAGGAACATAACGAGCGCACTGAAATATAGAACCTCTACGGTGCCTATCAGGTCTGAAAGTCCGATGAAATAAATGGGCCCGATAGCCTGCCCGACGAACAGCGCGCAGGAGTGCATGGCAAAGGCGGATGCCCGCGCTGTCGACGTCAGTTCGGAGACTTCTGCATGAATGGAATTATGCACCATCATGTATCCAAACCCCGCCACGGTGAAAAAGGCGGCCTGTATCTGCCATGGCAGGGGAAAGGCCAGAACCAGCGGCGCCATGAATGCGAGAAGCCCCCCGAACGCCATCAGCCGATAACGGGTCGCAACCGCCAGAAGCCGCCTGACGGCGAACGTGAACAGCAGGGCACCCAAGGCCAGGCCGGTGATGATGAAACCAGCCTCCTTCGGCCCTCCGGCTCCCCGCTCGGACAGAATAGGCGCGATGAACGGCAAGCACCCGTTAAGCGCCATGCCTTCAAGGAACACCGCTGCGAAACAGATCCATGACCGAGGGTTCGCAAAGATTGTTCGATAACCGGCAAGGACTCCCGAAATCCGTATGTGGCCACTTGCGGCGGGCGTATTTGGAATGAAGCGCGTGACAAGCAGCGCCGCCGCGAAAGACAGGATCGCCGCTATCACAAAAATTCCCCGCCAGTTGAACACAACGGCAAGCAGGCCGGAAAGACTGGCGGCAATGATGAATCCGCTTTGCAGTGCAGCAACATTTTTGGCGATCGCCTGCTGGCGTTCGGCAGGCGGGAAAAGGTTCGAAATGGTCGCAAGAGCGATGGGCATCAGCCCGCCGCTGGCAATGCCTCCAACGAACCGCGCAACAAGAAGCACCTCGAAAGTCGGGCTCCAAACGACGAACACCAGACTCGCCGTCTGCACCCAGAGACAGATCTTCAAAAGCCGGCTGGTGCCATAGTGATCGCCGAGCGGGCCGAGCACCGGCTGACTGACGGAATACGGCAGCGCGAAGACGGTGATAACCAGCGCCGCAGCCGCCAGCGAAACGCCGAAATCCCCGGCGATGGACGACACAAGGGGGTCCATCGAGCGATTTGCAATCGAGCTGGTGAACCCGCAGAGTGCGATAAGATACAGCGCGCTTTTGGGAGAGGTCATTTTGCCAACGGGAGCGGTTCGGGAATCAATCCATGAATTGTTATCGCCGGAAGCAATATCGAGATGCAACGTTGAGGGAAGAAATTCAACCCGCTGCGCCAGCCGGCAAACCACACCAATGAGACGCGGATAGCTCCAAGCTGCTCAATGCTGCGGGCCGTCTCCCGCCTGAAGGAAGCACCGATCAGGCGCGAGCGAGAGACCTGCCATGCCGAAAAGGGACCTCAGCAATGTTGGCAACATTGAACCATGAATCGGCGCCTATGCTGGGCCGTAGCCGAGAACTCCGCCTTTTCACCGGCTCGCTGGCTGTGTTAGCAACGCTATTATGAAACGCCAAACTCTGTTAACATATAAAAGCATGGGCCGCCTGCCACCGGCAAGGGAACGCTTGGCGGCGTGCGGCTTCAGCCAGACGATCTCGCCGCCGTCGATCAATGGATCGCACGCGAGGACGCAGCGACCACGCGACCGGAGGCCCTTCGCAGATTGATGTCCCTGGCGCCCTCCAGGTCAACCAGGAAGCCAGCCCGCGCATCCTCCGCGAAACGCGCCGAGGCAGCCAGACTTGCGGAGGAACGGCTCGACCGCATGGGCGACAGGTCGGTCACAGAAGGCGAGCGACAGCAGAGGAAGAAGGGCCTGCTCAAGGGCCCGAGGAATGCAGGAATATGCGGGCGGATCAGCCCAACCGAAAGAGATGAGATGAGCGAACAGATCGTCCGGGACAGCAATGGCAACCAATTGAACGATGGCGACTCCGTCACCGTCATCAAGGACCTCAAGGTCAAGGGAAGCTCCGAGACCATCAAGCGCGGCACGCTGGTGAAAGGTATCCGCCTGACGCACAATCTTCACGAGGTCGAGTGCAACACCAGGCAGGTGAAGGGCCTGGTGCTGAGGACGGAGTTCCTCAAGAAGGCATAATTTTCCTCATGCCGAAGGCTCTCATCTGCCCGGCTTCCCTAGACACTCGCCCGCCAACCGGTGCTTTGCGCTGACCTCGCTCTTCAGAAAATCCATTTGAGGCATGATACGGGACAAGGTTCAGCAAGCCAGGCAGGTGGCCGGGTTGCGAAGAATGCCGGCGGTCGACCCGTTGCCGAGATTGTAACGATAGCTTCGAAAGTTTCTAATTGTGATCGCGATTGGCGCGGTCATCATCAACCTTTAGAAGGGCCGTAACGGGCGGCCTTGGATGCCGGTGTCTTTAGATAAGGTAACAACCATGGAGTTTCAGCCGTTGAAGCGATCTACTACTCAGAGAGGTCTTGCGACCCTGTTCGCAGCCTCCTCCCTGCTCCTCTGGTCCGGAGATAGCCAGGCGTTTCCGGACAGAGTCGTGACAATCGTCACGACAGTGGCCGCCGGGGGCAGCATCGATGCTGTCGCCCGCACGGTGGCCCAGGGGCTGGGCGAGGAGTTGAAAGGGACCGTGATTGTCGAACCGCGCCCGGGCGCCGGCGGCAATACGGCCGCAAGCTTCGTGTCCAAAGCCCCCGCCGATGGCCATACGATCCTGTTCGCGGCCTCATCCACGCTGGCCATCAACCCGCATCTCTATAAGTCTCCGCCGTTCGATGCGGATTCCGATTTCGAGATCATAGCGCTGCCGGCCCGAGTGAATCAGATTCTGGTGGTCAATCCAAAGCTCGGCGTTTCGTCCGCCAAAGACTTCATCGAGAGGCTCAAAAGCACATCGAGCCAGTTGAGCTATGGCACCAGCGGCATCGGCTCGCTCTCGCACCTCACCTCCGAGGTCCTCGCGCTTCGCACCGGAGGTTCACCGGTACACATTCCATATCGTGGAATCGCGCCGGCCATGACCGATCTTCTCGCGGCACAGATCGATTTCATGTTCGACTCTGCAACCTCGATCCCCAACATCAAGGATGGCAAGCTGAAGGCGCTGGCTGTGGTCGGCCCCAAGCGCCTTGCGGGACTTCCTGACGTTCCGACCCTGCACGAGGCCGGTATCACCGGCATGGAGTTCACCAACGGCTGGTATGTCGTGGCTGTTCCGAAGGCAACGCCCCGGGCTGTCGTGGATCTCCTGTCGTCGAAGATCAGGGATATCATGAAATCCGACCGCTCACAGAAGCTGATCGCCGACATGGGCCTGGAAACAACCGATGTGCCTGCTTCCGAGATGACCGGCATCATCGCAAGCGACCGACGCCAGGTGGGAGAAGCACTCGCCACAATCAAGATCGAGAAATACTAGGAACCGCCGGCGCAAGCCGAGCCGCATAGGCTACATGAACTGCTCAGTGAATCTGAGTATCGCATGAGAGATGCGGGCAGGCACACCATGCGGTTCCTCAATGGGGTCGCGCATCCAGAAATGCGCGACCCCGGGAACCGGTGCTATCCTGACGATGTTCCCGGCCCGCTTCAGAGCGCTCACGAAACGTCGGGACTGGGAGGCCCAATCCACCACATCATCCGCCTCGCCCCAGCCGACGAAGAACGGAATATGCGCCCTCTCCCTCCGAACGTAGCTCATCGGCGAGGCATGGATGAAAGGAAAGGCATCATCGAGCGGGCTCGCGCCGATCAGTCGCTCCGTGATGGAATCCAGCGGGCGCGCAACGAGATCGTGCTCCCATTGCGCAAGCATGTCGTAGACGCCATAGATTCCGATGACCGCCCGTATCCTGTCCAGATCGGCTGAATCGGGATATCGCGGCCCCAGGATACGGCGGCCGCCCAATGCGGCAAGTGCGGCGAGATGGGCTCCGGCGGAATCGCCCATCAAGGCAATCCTGTCCGGATCCGCACCCCAGGCATGGGCCTGCGCCCTAACATATTTTACGGCTGCGCAGACATCCTCGAGTTGAGCAGGAAACCGATTGTCGGTCTCGTTTACCAGCCGGTAGTTGATGGCAAGAATGCCGACACCCCGGCTGGCAAGCCAGTTCCCCCAATGGCGATACTGACCGGCGCTGCCGGCTTTCCAGCCACCGCCATGGATGGCGATGATGATCGGAAAGCCGGAGCCCGCGTCCGGCAGATACAGATCGCCGGTCAGACGCCCCCGGCCATTGTCGCTATAAGTGACACCGGCAACGCGTGGCATGCTCTATCCTCGCGATGCGCGGCCTGCCGAAACGGAGCCTCGGTTCACGCCGGGGCGGCCTGCTTCGCGAGCTTCTCCTGCTCGATCGCATAGATCTTGTCGTCGACGAATCCGACCGGCCCGGGGCGCCCCGATCCGATCATCGCCATCATGTAAGCCGGCTCGACCGATTCATTCACAAAGCCATGCAGGACCCCGGCCGGACAGGAGATGCAATCCCACTTTCCGAGCCGCTTCGACACCTTGTTTCCCTGATCGTCCTGGATGAACACCGTCATCACGCCTTCCAGAACGAAGAATACTTCCTCGATCTCGTGCGTATGGGCATTTCCACCCTGCCCGGGCGGAATGAACATCACGCTCAGCGTGAAGCCTCCTGCCGGAATGGCCTTCGGATCCTGCTTGCCGGAACCTCCAGCGCCGATGAAACGATGCTGGGCGCGCTTGAATCCTTCGATATCGGAATCTGCGAAAGCCTTCCAGTCTGGGTCCCTGTCCCGAAACGAAGCCGTATAGCGCTCCATGATTTGATCCAGCGACATCTCCTTGATGGCATCGGGGCGCTGATGTTTGATCGACTGCAACTTAACCTCCCGCATTCCGTCCGAGGGGCAATCCAAAGGCATAACGTATCCTCATTGTCCAGAAGCCCATTCATGATACAATTAGAATTGTTGTAATTGCTCATTCGAGTTTCGGCAACACGAAGGCCGCGTTCTATGGACTTCAGGACAATTCGATATTTCATCGAAGTGGCTGACAACCATTCGCTTCGCATAGCGTCGGATCGGCTTCACATCGCCAGTTCCGCCATCAGTCGCAAGATTTCGATGCTCGAACAGGCGCTGGGCGTACGGCTGTTCGACCGGACATCTGCCGGCATGTCCCTCACCACGGCAGGCACCGTCTATCGCGACTATGCTCGGCGGGTGATGGCGGAGACGGACAGAATCAACGTGGAGATGTCCGCCATCAAGGGCGTGATCCGCGGTCATCTGCGGATCGCAATGCTGGATGGCATCACCGCCGATCTGGGGATTCGAGCCTGGTCTCGATTTCATGCGCTGCACCCGGACGTCACTCTCGAAATACAGGCGTCAGGGGCCGACAGGGTCATCGAAGCAGTTGTCAGCCGAACGGTCGATGTCGGGGTTGCGGCCAATTCCCAGAAGGTAGCCGGCATAACCACCCTCGGCCGGCTCAAGGCGCCTGTCTACGCCGTGATGTCGCCGGCAATCTGCCAATCGTTTATGGGGCAAGCCAGAATTGCCGACATCACCCAGCGATACAGCCTTGCGCTGCCTGACCGGACCTTTGTTCTCCGGCGCCAGATCGACGCTTGCGCCGAACTGGCACGGATCCGGCTTTCGCCGGAGCTGGTGACAAATTCTGTCGAGGCTCTCCGGGAATATGCCAGATCGGGCGGCGGAGTTACGCTGCTTCCGCAGCTTGCGGTAAGCAGCGACCTCCGGGACGGCCGCCTGGTTGGAATACCGCTCGCAGAGCCTATTCTGCGAAACTCGACGATCGACATCGTGGTCTCAAAGGGCGACGCCCTATCACCCTCATTGAAGGCTTACGTCAACTGCATAAAAGACGCGGCAGAAGACATAGCATCCGCACTCCGGACGACAGCCCGGCCCTTGCGACGTTCCAAGCCATAGCCGGTTCAAGTCGGCGGAAACGTCATCGTAACTGCTCAGCCTGCCGGGTGCTCCGCGCCTTGCCTTAAGCCCCACCCATCCTCGCAGCTTATCGACGCTGGTGTGGACATTGTCACGACGTCCCGGCGGCTCGGTCATGCCTCTCCTGCCATTACGCGGGTCTGAGCGCATTGGTCGGAAAAGGTGACAACAAAGCCGCAGACGCGATCAATCAAGCGTTGTCCGACAGCGGTCACGCATGATAGGGAGCAACCCTCGGCGGCAATTCGGAGGCAACGCTTCTTTTGCTCTCTGCCAGAATCACCTAAGTTGTTGAAATAATTGAGTTTGGAGGGGTGGCCGAGTGGTTTAAGGCAGCGGTCTTGAAAACCGCCGTGCGGGCAACCGTACCGTGGGTTCGAATCCCACCCCCTCCGCCATATACTCTTGTAATCGTTAGATATTTTTTGTTCTTATAATCAGTACCCGCCTTTTTACCCCCTTCTGTAATACGCGCGTGGTGCCCGGCCGTATTAAAGGCCCCCCCGCAAACGGCTTATGTACCTGGACGCATTCGAAGGGTAGAATCCATTTCAACCTATTCGCATTGTGGTGCGATTCATGGCCGATGACGACCGGATCACTCTGATCATTGAAGGTTTGCCCGAGGAAGAGGGGCAAGTCCGTTTTGGCGCGTTCATGTCTCAACTTCAACGGCTGAGCGCCACGCTTACGAAGCTTGACCGTGACGCCAATGACGGGAAGCAGGCAACCCAATATCGCATCGCGGAGCTTTCCTACCAAAGCCCCGTGCGCGTCGCTATTGAGCCGCACACGCTTCCAAAGCAACCCTATGTCGGTCACGCCATAGTTGAGAGCTTGGGGCGCGTGACTGATGCGTTAAAAAATGGCGACGACCTGTCCGGCTTGGATGCGGACCTTTTGGAGGACATTCGCGGACTTGCCAGGCCAGTTGGCAGAACCGTCGCCAACGTGACTCTGCTTTTCAACGATAATCGTTTGGATCTTACGGAGAAAATTGCTTCCAAAGTCGAAGCTGCGCTTGCTGTTGACGAAGAGTGCGACGGGTCGATTGAAGGCATGCTTGAGCAAATCAATCTGCACGATGGAGCGAACATTTTTCATATCTACCCGGAGATCGGTCCGCGCAAAGTGACCTGTCATTTTCCATCCAAGTTATTGGACGATGCTGTTTCTGCCGTTGGCCGGAGAGTGGAGGTGTACGGCGTGCTTCATTATCGGAGTGGAGCCGCGTTCCCTCCACGAGCGCGCGCAGGTTCATCATGTCGTCGGTCATCGGTGGTCCTTCCAAGCAGGAGTTGGTGTCGACAACCAGACCCTACCGGAAAGCGCCGATGACCACCGCGCTACCCAGCTACACCACGTCCAGGGACGTCACCCAGCATCACCGATGACCCTTGGGTCACCATTGATTTCTGGGATCAGCGCGGCCGGTGGAGAGAGTTTCGCTCGATCACGATTGGGCGCATCCTGACGCTTCAAGCTGGCAGGCATGCCGAGGAAGTTGTTCTCGGCAGATGCGAAGGCTGCGACGGAAATGGCCAGCACCAGGCCGCCCTGATGGCTGCATTAATCTGCGAGGACAAGACAAGCCAGGACGTTCTTATCAGCCGGCTCAATTGGTTGAGCCGAGCCGCAGAGATCTGAAATCAAGCATCCATTGAAGCGGTAGTCTCTGCGCTTCAGGAGCAGGTGAAACTGTTGGCTGATGAGGTCGATGGGCTCGTTCCAAACGCCATCTCTTGGGGTCAAAGAAATGGCCTGCCGCCGATGATCAAGGATAACTCATTAAACTCAGCGCCTGATGGTGTGCATTCGTGAAGTCAGGAGCATGGTAGGAAACACTCCTTCCCAGCAGGCTGAAAAACGATCGACTCTGGTCGATCGAGACGCATAACTAGACGTGCTCATCGATAAATCTTAGTAATTATCAATTCTAGATTGAATAATAACAATTGTGCTATAGGCGTCATTCCTACCGTGTTGGCAGCCGTCGCTTGGCTGCGAGAGCAGTTGGCCGGATTAATGAGCGACACCACTCGTTTGGGAGGCATCGGCACGATAAACCGCAAGCGATGGACATTTGTCGCCTGCCTATCAATTACTTTCATGGCACTCGTCACGATTGCGATAAGAGTCGATATGGGAGCGGCCATTCGCTCCGTCGCTCGCGTGCCGCTCGAGGCTGTCGCCGCTGCGACGGGCTTGCTGCTGATCGGGTCGCTGCTCTCTGGTCTGCGTTTCTGGTTCATCGCGCGCGATGTCGGTAAGCCGTTGCGCATGACCGAAGCAATTGCTGCCATGGCGATTGGACAAGCGGCAGGCGCGCTCACGGTTCAGGTATTCGGACAGATCGCTAGCCGCAGCGCTTATCTGCACCAGCATGGCCATGGCCTGCACGTCAATATCGTAACATCACTCTATGAGCGTGGCGCGGCGGTGGCGATCTCGCTTGCTCTCGCATGCATTGGCGCGTGGAATCTCCACGGTCATGTGGCCCTGAACCTGCAGGCCGGCGGCGGACAACTGATCCGTATCGTGATCGGACTGGGTCTGGCCGTGGTGGCTGCTGCCGTGTTTGCCTGGGGTCGATCCGCATTGGCTGTTCTGACTCCTGCCTTTCATTGGAAGGCCGGCCTGCGACTTGGCCGCGTCGTCTTGGTCAGTCTTGCCATTCAACTGGCCACGGCCGCAGCCTATGTGTTGTTGTCGAAGGGGCTTGCGCCACAAATTCCCACATCGTCGATCTTCTTTGCGGCGCTTGTTGTGATGTTCGCAGCAAGCCTGCCGATCAGTCTGGCCGGCTGGGGCGTCCGCGAGATCAGCGCCGTGCTTGCGCTTAGCGCCGTCGGCATGTCGCCCTCCGACGCAGTGGCGGTGGCGGTAATTATCGGTCTCGTTGCGCTGGGCTGCATCGCGATCATTTCAGCTTTCGCGCTGTTACCCACGGCGCCGCTCGATTCAGTGCCGGTAACGACCCGGCACGTTTCGTCTGCGTTTCTCGAGCCGGTTGTCGTCTATGGCGTAGTTCTGGCAACCGCGACGGCGGTTCTCTTCCAGATCTACGTTCCATCAGGCGCCGGTTATCTGAGCGTCAATCTCGCGGATCCATTGGCGGTGATTAGTGCCGGACTGTTCGGCTGGATGGTGGTGCAAGGCCGTCTCACGCCTGTCTGGCGTCTGGCACATCTGCCATGGTGGGTGGCGGCGCTGACTTTGGTGATCATCCTCTCATTCGTCCATGGATGGTTCCAGTTCGGCGTGACGTCATGGGCCTGGCAGAACCGGCTGATCGGCTGGTTCCTTCTGCTCGCCTTTGGGGCGACGGGCGCGCTGATCGTCAGCTTTGCCGGCCAAGCCGGGCTTCGTCTGCTTGCCGCTAGCTTCGTCGCCTCGAATGCGGCGATTGCGCTGCTGGAGGTCATGTTCATCTTGATGGCGGGCTTGGATATTCCAAGGCTTGATCCGTCCTGGCTGACCCCGATCCAGGGGTTTCTCCAGAACCGCAACGCCTTTTCCTTTGCGCTGCTAATCGCGATCTGTGCGCTTCCACTCTGTGACGCGCGGCTGCGCCGATGGGCCTTCCCTGTGCTGTTAGCTGCTCTTTGGTTCGCGGGTTCCCGCGCCGGCCTTGGCGCGCTGGTGGTGGTACTGGCTCTAGCGTGGTGGCTACAGGTCATCACCTCGAGGTCGCTGGGCGTCGCCATCGGCGCCTCAGCATTTATTGTCGGGGTCGTACTGACCTTACCTGGGCTGCTTCCAATCGGCTCTATCGCGGCGCGGTCGTCGGTCGTGGTCTTCATGACCTCGCCCGAGACCTCCAATATCGAGCGGCTCTATTCACTGCGGGAGGCGTGGCGTATGTTCGCTGAATGTCCGCTGATCGGGGCCGGTCTTGGCGCATTCATGGCGGAGCAGACTCGCATCGCCAAGCCGCTGGTCATTCATTCGACGGCGATGTGGCTGCTGGCGGAGACCGGCCTGCTCGGTTTTCTGATTTTCGCCGCTGCCGGTCTGCAGATAGCGGCTTCTGAGTTCAGGCAGAATGATCAAGTCAGCAAAGTCACCATTCTGATCGGTGTGACCTTCGTCGTCATGTCCACGGTGCATGAACTGCTATATCAGCGGATATTCTGGCTGTTTCTTGGCGCGACACTAGCTTGTCCGCCATCGTTATCTATCAGGCGCACGTAATGAAATTTGTTGTGATTTTTCTTGCCGTTTTGACGATATCGGCTTGTACTAAATGTGATATTCCCACTTGGCGCGGCCTTAACAGCTGCGGACAAACACCTACGAAAAACTAAGCTCGCCCCGCAGACTCCTACGGCGATCCTGAGGCGTCCCACGAAGTAGGCGATTGCTGGTTCAAAAGCCGCTCAGGCCGGCGGGCACGTCGCCATAGCTGCCTAGGCTCTCCGCATCGCCGAACTCGCCCAAGTCCGGATCACCGGTTCGGGCAAACGCGACCGTCCTGACATATTTCGGCTCATGGTTTAGCGCAGCCCTCACCATCTGTATCTGATGCTTCCTTTAGAACTTCGGAGAGGCGCTGCGTGGCGGCACCGTCGCCAAGAACAGCGCGGTAGGAAAGATCGTCGGCCTCACGCTCGAATTCGATAAGCACCTGTTCGAGCGAGGCAAGCCGTCCCGCGATTTCAGACGAAGAAACAGATGAGGCGGTGGCCGATGACGTGGTGATGGACATCTGGTTCCCTCAATCGGAAAACGGGTCGTAGTCGGTCCGCGCGAACTTCGGTCCTTCTGGAAAAGGCGGAAGAATGGGCCGGTAAACCGGCGGCGCAGCAGGTTTCGGAGGTGGCTCCGGCGGGGCAGCGGGCGCGGCAGGCGTGGGTGTAGCCGTCGCAGGCACAGGGGCGGCCGGCAGAGAAGGCGCGACGGGTGGCGCGTTCGGGATCACCGGCAGATCCTCACCGGCCGCGCGCTTTGCCGCCCGACTGAGACGCTCCGCAAGGCTATCAAGCCCCTCCAACGCGATCTGATCTCGGAACGCCTGAACATTGATATGACGGCCGATCAGCTCCAACCGGCGGATGCGACTGTCCAGTTTGACCTTGCGAAGATGGCCGATCTGAACACGGTCCTTGCCGTGTCCGTCGAACAGTTCCTCGACCTCAATTCCCTGAACGAGGCCCTGGCGCCAAATCAGCGGCCAGTCCTCGACCGGGCGAAGAGTGCCATCGGAATGGTACAGGTCGGAAATGTCCGCTTCAGCTTCCAGCACAAGGCGCTCAAGCATCCATGCGGCGTCCACTCCGATCTTTGTAGACCGGTCTGCCTTTGCTGCATCGATGGCAGCGCGGACGTGTGGCTTCCCGAGAAGCTGGGCAGCAATTTCATTCGCAGTCCGGGCACTATATCCTGCCCGAACGGCTGCCTGCGTTGCGTTGAGGTCTAGCAAATACTGCTCAACAAAGCACTTTTGCTTGGGCGTCAGCGGCTTTTGTGGGGCGTCGGACATCATGCCGGATCGGTAACCGTTGAATGGTTGCCGTCACCAACGCACTAAGTTTTACTAATATGAGGGAGCAGCAGCAGGCGCTCCATGGGGATACATATGGGGCGAATGATGAGTAATCTGCGCTACGTTTTGATTGTACTTTCTGCGGCAGGCGCCATTTTCATGACCTACGTCCTGGTTGATGAACCCCGTAGCTGGTTTGTGACCATTCCAGCCGCGGCCGGATTTTTGCTGAACCTATGGTTCCTATGGTCCACACACGTAACGAAATCTGATCTGCCGGGCCGAATGACACGAATGCTGCGCTTATCGCTGGACGCCAAGGAAGCCGACCTTCGACGGAGAGCATCTGCGGCAGATTGACCGCGCCGTCTGCGCCGTCTGTGCCCCACCTTCTTTCGCGTTCATTCCGTCGAGGGATCACCTTCCCCACCACACCCCACACCCCTATAGAGGTGGGGTGGGGATGCGGACTGGAGCGGATTTGATCCCCCACCTCCCCACCTTTCCCCACCCTACTTTTCAAGGTGGGGACGAGGCCCATTCCCCGACTTCGACAACGGGGCGTTGATGCCCTTTATCATCCGTCACACGCTCGACGACGAGGGCTCCACTCGCGATCCATGCCTTCAACGCGTTTTTGATCCGCTGTTTATCGGGTTCAATGCTCGAATTCAGGCCACAAATCTGCCCCACCTTGTGGCCCACCCAATTGGTAGCTTGGGGACTTTCCCGCAACGCCTGCCGGAAAATGGCGCGTTGAACCGCGATCAAATGGTTTAGGGTTATGCCCTCCATCGCATCTGGCGGCGCCCACGCGTCCGCAACGGCAACGAAATCCTCCGGCCGTTCGTCGGTCCCATTGCCAAGTGCTTGACTGGATAGTCGAAACCACCTTGCGGCAGACGCAGGCGCGAGGTTTGCCTTGGCATCATCTATCCGGACGAACGACCGTCGATCACGCTCATCGATGGCGAATGCTTTCGCAGATTCCGCGCTCATGACATTCAGGGCGCGGGCCGCACGAACCGCGCCGGCAATAGCCGACCCACCGCGAGCAGCATCGATATCGGCTTCAGCGCCGTTCAGCTTTCGACTGTGATGAACCAGCTCAATTGCACAATTCGAGCGGTCAGCAATGAGCGCGAATGCTTTGACCGCTGCATCCATTGCGCCGTTATCGTTCTCGGGCAGCGAATGCACCGACACAAACGGATCAACGATAAGAACATCGATGTTTCGGTCAATTATCGCCATGGTGAGGGCGTTGATCACCGGCATGGCGATCATCCCACCAGATGCGTTCTGGCCGATTTTAATCGGGACATCGCGCCCGCTATCGAGCCACAGCCGGCCGGATATGTCATCGGCACTCACGTTATGGTAAAGCATGGTGGCGACCACACGCCGCTCAATTTCCTCGCGCGGATCTTCGCCGTTCCAGAGCCAAGCCTTGAGCTTCCCATAGGGTTTCTGGCCCAAGATCGCCCTGCCGGCCGCCATTGCCACGGCATCGCAAGTCGTAAGGGTGGACTTCCCGACACCGCCAGGCGCGATTGTCGCACTTACATACTTTCGGATCAGGTGATGTCCGTATAGCCATGCGCGCGGCTGAATCGTCCTCGGATCTCTCCAGGAGAACGGGGACGGCGTGAGCAGCGCGGCAGACCCGGACCTCACGCCGGCCAAGGGCAAAACATCAGACATCAACAGAGCACCCCATCAGTGCCCTGTTGCGCCACACGGTCTGCCAGTGCGCTCGCTTCCTGTTGAGCTTGGCAACCTCCAATTGCTGCCGACGCGATAGCTCAGGCAGCAATCCCAGGCGATGGACAATTCCGTAGATTCGACGTTTCATCACCGGATTGTCGGCCGGGTGCTCAGATAATCTGTAGATATGGCTCTGCTTGATATACGAAATTCGGTCTGAGGGACGCAGTATTTCAACATATCCATCGGGCCCTTTGCGGCAAAGCGGACGGTACCTCCGGTCAAAGATCACAAGACTGCCATCGGCTTCTTCCCACCAGCCATAGGGGAAGATGTTCCAACTACGGAAACGAGCCGTGCCGCGCCAACTGGTCAGACCTCGTGCAAGACCGTCCAGTTCATATTCGACCGTAAACGGGAGACATGATCCCGTATCGACATGAGCATTCATTTCATCCTCGCGAGCAAAGCTCTTGCGAGGGCGGTCATGTGCAACTATAACAACGGTTCTCAGCCTGTTGTTATTTCCAATGCCGCCCCGGTTGGTCCATTCCGGCCGGGGCTTTTTTTCCCGGCAGGTCGGTTCAGGCGGCACTACGATTTGCCTTCAGGTTCTCCCACCGCTCAAGATCATCGACCCGCCAGCGCGTCGTGCCGGGCGAGAGAGCGACGGGCTTCGGGAAAGTGGGATCGTCCTTCAGCCAGCGCCATACCGAGGCGCGTGAAACGCCATAGCGCTTGCCGACTTCATGGTCTTGAAAATAGATGGTTTGCATCTGCGTGCCTCCGCTTCGGTTGGAGACAACATGTAAGAATGCGTCGTGCGGATCATCCTAGAAGATGGAGGGGGTTATTTGGAACCGGCGTTGTTGAACTGTGTGATCAGGCGCTGAATGTTGTCATCCCCCAGGCTTCGTCCATAAAGCCGTCGGACAGCGCTCCGCGCTTTCTCTGCGTCCATGTTGCCCCGGGCCGCGTAGTAAGCAAGGCCGACCATCGCCGTCTGCATAGGGTCGTTAACAGGGCCACGTTTCGCCCGCTCACCCGTCATTTTTCCGGTAAGCTGAGCCGCCAACATCGACACATCACCATCACCCACAGCGAGCGCATCACGCAGCGCAGCAAGAGCAATCCTATCGCACTTCAACGGCGCGCCACCTGATGGCCCACGCGCCGCCAACCTCAGGCGCCAACCCGTTTGAGGTCCACCGGATAGCCCTTCCGCAACGTACGCGCGCAGGCCCATTGATGCAGGGTTAAGCGCCAGAGCTTGAAGCAGGCATCTAGCATCACCATGCTTCAGCCAACGGAACACTGCAACGCGCTCATTGCCGGTTAGCTGCTGCCAGTATGGATGCCCAATTCGCTCAGATTTGAACCGAACCTTTGGCGTGGCTTCAGGTCGTTCAGAATCACCAGCGACGTATTCGTCATCCGAAAGCTCGACACTCAAGCCCGCGCTCCTGAAAATTGTAACACAATCCCAGCTAACGCTCGGTCGGTAAGAAATTCCGCCCATGCCGTCATCATTGCCCGGCGCTTTTCAATCATGTCGCCCCGCCTGTAAGCTGCCTCCACCGCGTTTGAAACCTTGTGCGCCAGCGCAGTTTCAGCCATGTCGCCGGGATAATTCGTGCGTTCTGCCGCCCAATCACGGAACGTCGAACGCAGCCCGTGCGGCACGGCAGGGCGTTTGCTCACTCGATCAATGAATCCCGCACCGCCCTCCTTCACATCTGCATTGTGGAGTCGTCGCATAGTGGCGGAGAGCGTCATATCCGACAGCGTCCCGCCCTTAGCTGCCGGGAAAATCAGTGGGTTATCAGACATGCGCGGCAAGGCTTTCAGAAGCGCCACGGCATCAGCGGCAAGCGGGACGCGATGTTCGCGATCCATCTTCATGCGACTCGCAGGAAGAACCCACAGCGCCCTTTCCAGGTCAATTTCATCCCATGTCGCGCCACGCACTTCCTGCGACCGGCAGGCCGTCAGTGCCGCGAATTCAAGCGCTCGGCTGCCACTGCCCTGCCGGGACCGCAGTGCCATAAACCAGCGCGCAGCATCCCTAAGCTGCAATGCAGGCTGGTTTGCCTCTTTCGCGATTTGCATTGGAGCAGGCAGAAGCTCCTTTAGGTTACCCGCCCATCGTGCGGGATTATCTCCGGTGCGGTGCCCCGACACTGTGGCCCAGGATAGAACAGACTCGATGCGCCCCCTTAGCCGGCTGGCAGTCTCGGTCTTGGTGTGCCAAATTGGTTCTAAGGCCCTGAGAACGTCATGAACACCGATATCGGAAACCAGAAGATCTCCAATGTGCGGCTTCGCATAGGTATCGAGAGTGTTGCGCCACTGCTGCTGATGTTTCGCATTACTAAAAGCTTCGAGCTTGGCCGCAAGATAGCGGTCAACGGCGACCCTGAAGGTAAGTCCGCGACGTTGCGCTGCTAAAAGGGCGGAGCGCGCCGCCTTGCGTTCTTCGATCGGATCCACCCCCCGTCGTATCTTGTCCTTTTCCTCTCGTGCCCGCTCGCGAGCTTGCGCCAAGGTGACATCCGGAAATCCGCCTAAGCCAATTTCTCTTCTTTTGCCTCCGACTACAGATCGCAAAAGCCAAGACTTCGCATTTTGAGGGGTGATTTGAAGCAGCAGGCCTGAGACACCGCCTACGGCGACGGTCACATTTCGACCCTTGCCGGGATGCCGCAGGCGTTTGATATCAAGCGGACCCATTTCCCGTGCCTGCCGCGGCATTGCGCCACCCGTCATTATACCCGCCAATATCGATGGGATTTATCAAAACGGCGTGCGGCAGATCAAGACAAAACTTTGTTGCAGTTTTTACAACACATTGTTTTTACGCAACAAATCGAGATATGCTAAGACTGTTATCCACCACCAAATGGCGGCCACCCCCTCCGCCATGTCTTTCAACATGTATTTGTTTTCATTTTTGAAATTCTTTCGGCACCAACATCACCCCACATTTTAACCCCATCCTGATCCTTCGCCAGCCCAGCCTCACTCCAATCAACGAAGCGATGAAACGCTAGCAAAGGTGGCAGGCAGGCATGTTGGGACAAGGACCTATTCCGTCCCCTACCGTTCCGCGGAAGCACGTGATTACCAGTAATCCCGAACTCTCGCCGCCGCGCTGCGGTGCTCCATTAAGCTTGGCGTGAAACTTCCGGCGGGCCGCCCGACCAAATAGAGCGCTTCGGCGATCCGCAACATCGAGCACGAGCTGGCGTCTCGCGCTCCACGGCTTTAAAGCCGATGCGGCTGGCCTGACAGCCAGCCGCATATTGCCGATTTCAGCAGGTTCGCCCGGCCATGCATATCAGTTGATGTGCGCGCAATGTCCGTCTGCCCATCTATAAATTGGCTATTCGCCGCGCCACCGGCGGTGACAAAGGTCTTCTCGATTCCCGCGATCATGGTTTCTTCCCGGCTGCGATGGTGGCGGCGATGCGCAAGATGTCGGGCCAGTTGCGCTCGACCATGGTCTGATTGATCTTCCCGCCGGTCAAGGCCCGCGAGTGCGCCGGTGCAGCCGATGGATTGAACGCATAGAGCCGCTTGGACGGCAGGTCGCGGATATCTGCCGACGCCGGGGCCCGATCCTCATGGATTGGGGCACGCCCTTCGAGTTGATCGTGCTCTCCGCCACCACCGGCGGGCTGGCACTTGCCGTGCTGCGAGCGTAGCGACCGGTAGAGGCGACTAGCGGCCTTTCGGCCAGGCTACGAGCCACGTATCTTCGCCATCCGGCGCGGAACGCACGAAAAGCGCCTCCATGACATCGCCGGGGTATCCTCCGGGGATGACGAGGCCAAACAGCATGTCGACAAGGTCGGGCGCCATCGGTCCCCCCGCCACAGGGGCGATCTCGATATCCTGCAGAAAGCGGCAGCGATAGCTCTCTCCCGCGACGACCGGCTCGCAGCCATGCTTCTCGATCCGGGCCACCCGGGCGCGCACGCCGCCGATCTGGTCGAGCGCGAGCATGGGCGCACACCTGAGGCCGGTGACCGGGTCGCTGTAGCCGGCACGGCACTGCGCCATGAAGGCTTTGAGCGCCACATTGCCTTCCATTACCCGGCCATGTGCGACGGCGGTGATGCGCTCGGCGCTCGGCGTGCCGGCGTCACTCGCTTCGCCCGAAAGATCGACGATCGTGATTGCCGCGAGGTCGGCCCTGTCGCGGGCCTCCTCCGCGATGGCCAGCAGCTCGGGCACATCCCGCTCGCGCCGCAGAACGAGCCGCAGCAGACTGTCCGTCGCTCCGCGCGAATCCGAACCTGTGCGCAACGCGGCGAGTTCCTGCCGCAGGTCCTCGGCCAGTTCTGTGGAATCCTCGATCTCGGCGAGGCGCGTCCAATAGGGCGCGAGCACGCTGTCCGGGTCGACACTGCCGAAATAGAAGTGCAAGGTTTCGAGTTGAGACGTCACCGGGTCTCCTGCTGCTCGCAGCTTCAGCAGGCCGTCGAGCGTGGCGGCCGCCTTTGCAGCGGCGTCTGTCACTGCCTGTAAGTGCGGGCGCAGCAGAGTGTCGACCTTAGGCCGTGCCGCCTCGATGACGCTCGCCGCCGCCTGCCGGTTCATGCCGTGCCGCGTCTTGAACAGCGTCGAGAGCAGGGTCTCCAGCCCATCGGCGGAATCGGTCGGTATCGCCTCGATCGCCGCAATGAGCGGAAAGGCCGCAATGAGACCGTGCGCCCGGTCGAGCTCGCCGTGCAATTCCCGGCGTGCGTCGAGAGGTGCGTCTGTACCCCTGCCGAAAACGACCGCGAGGCGCAAAGGCGACCAGGACTTGAAGCTGTCGTCGCCCGCCGCGATCAGTGCTTCGGCGTCGAGCAGGATGCTGGTCGCCCATTCGGTGTGGCGTGAGAGGGATGACGGTACGGTCAGCCATTTCAGCGCCGCCGGCTCAGGCGGTGCGTCGCGAATGATAGCTTCGTCCGCGTGAGGCGTTGCTGCCTCAGCTCGAATACGCTTTGCGGCAAACGTGCCTTGCCGGCATTCGGGGAAGGTGCCGGAAATGGTGTCGCCCGCCTGCGACAACTGCCCCTTGAGGGTGATGGTTCTGTAGCCCGCGGGCCGTTCGATCCATTTGCCCGGCGCGAGAATGACGCTGCCCTCTGCGCCAATTGTCGCCGTGACATGGAAGCTGCCCGGCGTGTTGCCCTCGAACGAGAATATGCCGGTAGATGCGCCTGCGGCGCTCGACAGCGTGATCGTCATCGGGATGTCCTGCTTGCCCCGGCAGCCATATCGCCCAGCCCAGTGTCCGTCGATGCTCTTGGCAGCCGAAGCGGTAATGCTAGATGCGGTGAGAAGGGCGAGCCCAATGACGGCGCGCGCTGTCAAATGCTGCATGTCGTTCCCCCAAACGTCCAGCCAGCCCGCCATCGACGGGAGTTCGGCCGGCGCCAATCGCAATACTCCTGTCGGCTCCTTAAAGCCTGACCGAAAAATAAGTGAGTGATCTTGCTTGGCTGTGATTCCATCGGATTTGCAAAGATTCGAGGGAGATCGCGATGCCTTGGAGCAAGACCACCCGGGACGAGTATCGGCGTTTGGGCTGCCGGTTTGCAAGTGACATGACGGACGCGAAGTGGGAAAGGCTGGACCCTGGACCATCGAAATCGTCGAGAGGCCCATGGACCACACCCGCGGTGCTCCCTGCCATCCCCAGACCCAGGGCAAGATCGAGCGTTGGCACCAGACGTTGAAGAACCGCATCCTCCTGGAAAACTACTTCCTGCCGGGCGATCTCGAGCGGCAGATCACGGCCTTCGTCGACCACTACAACCACCGCCGCTACCACGAGAGCCTCGACAATCTCACCCCTGCCGACGTCTACTTCGGACGCGGCGACATCATCAGGCTGGAAAGGGAAAGGATCAAACGCGAGACCATCACACAACGCCGCTTGCTTCATCGGGAAGCGGCCGCCTAAAATGACAACCCTGATGGGCCAGAGCCTCCGTTAGCTCACGCCGCCAGTTGTACCAAAATCCCTGACGACGGACACCGTCAAGAAGCGCCGCACGGATTGGCGCATTGGGATCGAAGGCACCTTCTACGGCACGGTCACTCCCAACAGCGTCCTCACCGCCGGGAAGCGCCTGACCAATCGTCTGAGGCAGGATGAACTGCACGCCCTCCAGGGTCACAAGGCCGTTGATATCTGCTGGGTTATCCAGCATTTGCCGCACAACCCCGCAGGACAACTCGACAAGCAGCGCCTCGTACACAAAGCCATTTTCTGAAATGGAGCTACGATCAAGAATAGAGCCTTCTCTCGCTGTGACACGCGCCTCTAGTTCCTCTCGCCAGCGAACGCGTTTCGCAGCGCTTGCTGTCGGCCAGATTTCAAACTCGATAGTTACGGGATCATCATCCGGTCTAAAGGCAAGACGATCTTCGATGACAGCTCGTGCATCATCACCGAGTCGGTCCTGCGGCCCCCAAGGGCGCAGCTCCAGGAGCAGGTCAAAAACACTCCACCATGGCCCCGCCCCATACGGCGCACCTTCTCCGCGCTGATGCGCATTCCATAAGGCCAACATCCGCCTGAACGATTCCAATGTTGGGATTGTCGCGTACAATGTACGGGCAAGCGTTGCGGAATCCCCTGCCGGCTGGAAACCTTCAGGGTAGTCTTCGACGGCCTCGATCTCTTCCTCGGAGAAGACTTCGATCCCGGCCTCTCGCGCTACCTTCGCAAAATTGGAAACGCTACCGGCTGTAACGAACACAAGCGCACGTTCTGGAGCAATGCCGGCCGGGTCCTGCCGGAGAGCAACCACCGGATCACCACTGTCGAGCGCCGCGCTCAACCTGTCAAATGTGGCCTGAAATCGCTCCCCTTGATGCGCCCTGCCTGGTCCTGCCGGTCTGGGCGGCGTGCGGGGACTGCCTGTGGATCGAACGGCGTTTACCGGATTAGGAAACCGGAGGATTGGTCTTTCCACCATCTGTGCCCCCTATGTCGTTAACACCGGAACGAGAACTGAACGCCTTAACGCGATCATCCAAAATGGATCGGAGTTCCCGGGTACCCTGCGCCAAAGCAATCCTTCGTCTAACATCAAGGAAGAACGCCTCCGCTTCCGAAAAACTGACAGGGTTGACCGACTCGCATAAGCGTTTGGCTGTATAACCGGGCTGTCCCTCCAGAGTGTCGAGCTGGTCATTAAAAAACTGAACCAGTTGCTTGGGCGTCGGCGCATCTAGATTGAGCCGGATTTCAAAACGACGCCAAGTGGCGCGATCAAGCAGTTCAGGGTGATTCGTTGCTCCCACGAGAACACAATAAGAAGGCAGGTCATCGATCTGTAGCAACAGAGTTGTTATGACGCGTTTGATTTCTCCGGTCTCATGGATGTCTCCGCGCTCTTTACCGATAGCGTCGAACTCATCAAAGAAAAGCACACAGGGCTCGGTGCGGACAAAATCGAACAGCCGACGCAGGCGTTGTGCTGTTTCCCCTAAACGGTCATCCCTTGTCGTGCCGTCTTGAGCGCAGAGAGGTCGAAGTCGTGGCCGTTCAACACCCGCGCCATCGCCCGGAAGTCTAGGAACTTTGTGTGGCGACGGGTCGGGGTGCTGCGTGTTGGCATTGTCGATGGCGACCAACACGCTTAGATTCGGCCGGAAGTCGAATACTTCCCGCGCCCGCCGCAACATGATGGAGATGGTGGTTAGCGCGCCCTGTATGGCACCCGTCATCGGCCTCGCATCGTCGTCGCGTTGCGATATGGTCGACCTGACCGTCCGGTCGCGGAACGTCAGGAGGGCTGGATCACACCGGAGTTTCCGTGGACGTGGCTGCTACATGAAGCACGCAGCCACGACGACGGCAGCGACGAAAATGGCGATATTCGTCACTGCTGCTTGACCGCCACTTTCGTCATACGCCGCGGAATGTAGGCCTTCGTGGCGCGCAGATAGAAGGTTTAGCGTCCGCTGATGGATGAGATGCCGATTTCCATGAGAATTGCTCCTGTTGAATCTGAGCACCGCGAGGGAACGATCGTCCAGACCAGGGCCTATGCGGCGCGACTTTGCTCGATCTGCAGAAGACGGTTGATCTTTTCTACCGCGGTATCGATTGCCTGCGCCTGCTCTTCTTGACTGATCGCCAGCTTCTCCACGCGGATGAACGTCACGTCCTCGATACCGATGAAGTTGAGCAGCGCGCGGAGGTGCGGCTCTTGCGAGTCGAATGCCTTCGCCGGCCCGTCACTGTAGAATCCGCCGCGCGTCAGGATCACGATCGCGCGCTTGCCAGGCAGAAGGCCCTCGGCACCGGCTTCCGTGTAGCGGAAGGTCACCCCGGCGCGCAGCACGTGGTCAAACCATGCCTTCAGCGTTGTCGGGATGCCGAAATTATACATCGGTGCGCCAATGACGAGCGTATCGGCGGCCTTAAGCTCCGCCACCAGCCCGTCGGACAGCTCCCGAGCCGCCCTCTGACGGCGGGTTGCCGGTTCCGCCCTCAAGGCTGCGGCAGCATCGCCGGTCAAATGCGGGAGAGGGTCTGAACCGAGGTCCCGTGTGACGACATTGCTGGCTGGTTCCGTTCTGCGCAGCTCATCGACGGTATGTCGGACCAAGCGATTCGAGATCGAAGCTTCCCCCAGAATGCTGCTGGTGACGGTGAGGATATTGGGCATGGCGCTGTCTTCCCTGGCTGGATGCGGTGTTGTCCGCCAAAGATAGAGTTGCGCTGAGCGAGCAGAATAGCCAAAGTGTGAAGCAGACTGTTGCATAATTAGGAACACTCAAATGAGCGAGATGGACGATCTGCGTAGCTTCGTCGAAGTGATGAGGGGCGGCGGGTACAGTCGCGCTGCCAGACAGTTGGGCCTGTCGAAATCCATAATCAGCCGGCGAATTGCCCGGCTTGAGGCCGGCCTCGGTACGCGACTTCTCGACCGTACGACCCGTGGCATGAGCCCGACCGATGCTGGATCTGAGCTGTGGGTTCGGGCCGAGAGAATCCTGGCTGATTACGAGGAGGCTCGTGACGTTGTGGCAAAACGAGGCGGCGGCATTGTGGGGCCGCTTCGGCTAGCGGCGCCGCTGGCGTTCGGGCTTCGCCACATAGCGCCGATCGTGACGGATATGGCGGCACTTCACCCCGGGCTGGAACTTGATGTTTCCTACAGCGACAAGTTTGTAGATTTGATCGAGGAGCGGTTCGACGCGGCCATTCGCATCGGAAATCTGCGGGACTCGAGTCTGGTCGCCCGCCGGCTCGCGCCCGCTCGGTCTGTCATCGTGGCAAGTCCAGACTATCTTGACCGCAAAGGGCGGCCGAAGGTGCCGCGCGACCTGTCGGAGCACGAATGTCTCGAATATTTCGGGAGGATGGCGTCCGAGTGGCGGTTTCGAGATGGTGAGCGATGGCTCACCGTTCGCGTCAAGGGGCGTTTGCGATCTGACAATGGCGACGCCATCCTGCTCTGGGCCGTGGCCGGCCTTGGCGTGGCAAATCTTCCCGGGTTCCTCGTTGCCGATGCAATTGAAGCCGGGAGGCTGGAGGTGCTGCTGCCTTCCTTCCCGGGTCCCGAATACGCGATTCACGTCCTTCGGCCACCGGGCGCCTACGTTCCGGGGAAGGTGCGCCTGCTGATCGATTTCCTGGTGGAGCGGCTCGGGCGGCCACCTTCCTGAGACCGTGGCATGACCGGCGAGCGCTGGCAAAACTCTCAGGTGTCAGTGCAGTTGGGCAGCAATCCGGCCCAGTGAAAGGCCAGCAGGGCGGGTAAATGCGTCTCGGCTATGCTCATCAAGGGCGAGGGCCGTGCCAGCACGCTCGCCACTCTGCTCGCCGCCGCGCCCGATTATCACCTGAAAGAGGCCGAAGCCGCCGCGCTGATCGAACAACAGATCACAACCATCGCCAACCGCTGGAAAGAGGTCTGCGATGAAGCAGACCTCAGCCCCGTCGACCGCAAGCTGTTCGCCGGACGACAGTTTCTCAACAGCTACGCTCTCGAAGGCCTCGATGACCACAAGGCGCTGCAGGACGCCTTCCGCGCCGCCCACAACACGCTTCTCACAAGCGCAGGCGCCTGACGATGACAGCGCCAAAGCAGCTCAAAAGACGCGCCTGGCCGGGAGCATTCCTCCGCTCCCTCGGCCATGCCTCCTGGACTGCCGAGCAGACCGCCTCCGGCATAACCTTCCGGGGCGGCCGCCAACAGGCGCCGTTTTCGTCCTGGGCGGGCCCGGCGCAGATCACGAGCACACTGGGTTTCACCACGATAGAAGTACCGCTGGCCGGCGGCCGGAGCGCAAGACTGGCGGGCGTCACGCCGCACGATGCCGCCGGCTTTATTTCTGCGGCCAACGAAGCCTTTCGCGCCCACTTCCTCAAGCAATTCGAAGCGGCACATTGCGAACTCACCGCGCTGTCCGAAGTGATAGCGCGCCTTGGTCAGCCCCGCCGCTACCCCGCCGCCTGCCTTCTCTCACCCTTCCTCTCGCGGGCCACAGTCATCATCAACGCTTTGCCAGAGACGATCCCTGACGGCGTCCTTTCAGAAGAGCAGCAACAGCTCATCGCCACCGTCCGCGCCTTCCAAGAACATCCCGAAGACGCGCGCCGCGCTGCCATCGAGCGCTTCATCGATTCAGACCTCGCCGACATGAAAGGCTTCTTCGACACGATCGAGAAAAATCCGCTGACGCCGGAGCAGCGCCTTGCCGTCGTGACGGACGAGGACGCAACGCTTATTCTTGCCGGCGCCGGTTCAGGCAAGACCAGCGTCATCGTCGCCAAGGCCGCCTATCTCGTAGAACGCGGCATCCGCCAGCCGGACGAAATCCTGCTTCTCGCCTTCGGCAAAGATGCCGCCGCTGAGATGGCCGAACGCATCAAGGAACGGGCAGGCGTACAGGCCTGATTTCCGGCTGACGGAAAGCGGCATCTACATCGAGCATTTCGGCGTCCGCAAAGAGCGCGGTATCAACGGCGCAACGCGTCTCACGACCGCCCCCTATATCGACCGTGAGCGCTATCTCGCCGACATGGAATGGAAGCGCCAGCTGCACGCGGCGAACGGCACGACGCTGAGACGTTCAGCTACGAGAAGGTCGAGGGCAAGCTGCTCGATAATCTCAAGGACAAGCTCGCCCCCCACGTCTCCTTCAAGCCTGTTGCCACCGACCAGCTCTTCAACACCCTTGCAGAGATGGGCCAGGTCGATGCCTTCACGCAAACAATCGGCACGTTCCTGAGACACTTCAAAAGCTCCGGCGCCACCATCGCCCGTTTCGAAGCGCGGGCCGCCTCCTCAGAGGATGTACCCCGCAGCCGCTCATTCCTCAAAATCTTTGATGCCCTCATCGACGCCTATGAAGCGCGCCTCGGCGATATGATTGACTTCGAGGACATGATTGTCCGCGCCACCACCTATGTCGAGACCAGCCGCTACAAGAGCCCTTACCGGCATATCCTGGTCGATGAGTTTCAGGATATCTCCAAGGGGCGCGGACGGCTCCTTCGCGCCTTGAAGGCGCAGCATGAGGATGCGCGCCTCTTTGCGGTCGGCGATGACTGGCAATCCATCTACCGTTTCACCGGTGCGGATATCCATCTGATGCGCAATTTCGGCGCTGAGTTTGGCGGCAAATTCGCCGGCAACAACGCCGTGCACAGCACCGTCGATTTGGGGCGCACCTTCCGCAGCGTGGATAAGATTGCCCATCCGGCGCGCCCGAAAGGATTCGAACCTCTGACCCGCAGATTCGTAGCATGTAGACAGCCAGAAACCTGGCTCTTAACTACACGGCTCCTGGCCTGTTGGGGCAGATGTAGCAATGTTGCTCGCCAGTTGAGCCTACGACGCCAACCCGCCCAACGTTCCATCAATTCCCGGCGCTTATCGAGGATATCACCGCGTCGGTAGGCCGCCTCAGTCCGATCTCGAACAACATGCGCAAGAGCGGCTTCACAAACTTCGCGGGGAAAATCGGTTTGTTCGCTGGCCCAGTCGCGGAAGCTGGATCGGAAGCCATGGGCGGTGAAAGCGATTCCGGCGCGCTTGGGCTTCGACGCTCGAAGGAAAGTCAACAGATGCTTATCAGCAAGGGTTTAATTGGGCGCTTCTCGGCAAGAACGCCTTCCTGGGGAGATATGCCGTAGCCATTATCCCGGTCATATGCGCCACCATACGGCATATATCATCGAAGCGTTGTTGGTCGGCAGGAAGACGAAACGCTGACGATCAATAAATTCGGCATTTGTGAGCGGCTGCTGACCATGCCCTGCATAAAGCCGGCGATTGTGGAATCGTGAACATGCCACTCAATGCGGGATAGATCCGGTTTCAGGGCTGCCGACGCATGGGGCGTCGGGTCGCTCTATCAGTTCCCCGCGTCATCCCGTCCATAGAACTGCGTGCCGATGGCGACGGGCGCGCGGCCTTGAGAGATCCGGTGCCGGTTAGTGTCGCGCAGCGAATAAACGCAGCCGCAATATTCCTGCTGGTAGAATTCTTCGCGCTTGCTGATCTCGATCATGCGCTGGGCGCCGCCGCCCTTGCGCCAGTTGAAATCCCAATAGCTCAAGCCATCATAGGGCGCCGCCGCGCGGTGGCCGCAGTCGTTGATCTGCTTCATGTCCTTCCAGCGCGAAATGCCCAGCGACGACGTCATCACCGGAAAGCCGTTCTCATGGGCATAGAGCGCCGTGCGCTCGAAGCGCATGTCGAAACACATGGTGCAGCGGATGCCGCGCTCCGGCTCCCATTCCATGCCCTTGGCACGGGCGAACCAGTTGTCCCTGTCGTAATCCGCATCGACAAACGGCACGTTATGCTGCTCGGCAAAGCGGACATTCTCGTCCTTGCGCAGCAGATATTCCTTCTGCGGATGGATATTCGGATTGTAGAAGAAGATGGTGTAGTCGATGCCCGACGCCGTCATCGCCTCCATGACCTCGCCGGAGCATGGCGCGCAACAGGAGTGCAGCAACACTTTCTTCTCGCCGGTCGGCGGCGTCAGTTGCGGTCGCTTGAAATCGTCCATCGGAGTTCCGCAGGCTCGGTTGTTCTCGGCGGCGGCACACTATTCCGGAACCGCCGCCCGGTCCACTCGCCGAGTCTCGAAACGGCTCTTGTCGATAAACGCAAGCATTCACCGTCCCCGCGCAGGCGCTTCATGACATGTTTTTGACACCTCAGGCGCTTCTTCCTAGTGCTTGGAATCGACGCCCGGCCGCTATCCGGTCCGGCGCCAGCCGGGTGGAATGCTCATGACTGACCAAACATTCGGAACCGATGGAATCGTCCCGATGGGCCGCCCGCGGCTCATCACGCGGATTTTCATGCGGATCGTCGCGGCGGTGGAGCGGCTGAACCTCGCCTGCACGAAGGTCGGCAACCCGTCGGTCTACGACAACGCCGTTTTCCCCTGGGCTACCGAGATCGAGAAGGACTGGCCGAAAATCCGCGCGGAACTGGACCGTGTGCTGGTCCGCCAGGGGGAGTTGCCCGGCTTCCATGAAATTTCGACGGACGTGGCAACCATCAGCCAGGACACCGGCTGGAAGACCTTCCTGCTGACGGCCTATGGACTGAAATCCGAGCGGAATATCGCGCTGTGCCCGGATACCTATGCCGCCGTCCAGAAAATCCCCGGCATGGTCACCGCCATGTTCTCGATCTTCGAACCCGGCAAGCATCTGAAGCCCCACCGCGGGCCGTATAATGGCGTGTTGCGCCTCCATCTCGGCCTGAAGGTGCCGCCGCATCCGGACAAGATCGCCATCCGGGTCGGAGAGCAGGTCTGCAACTGGGAAGAAGGCAAGGTTCTGATTTTCGACGACGCCTACGAACACGAGGCGTGGAACCACTCCGACGAAACCCGGGTGGTGCTGTTCGTGGATTTCATCAAACCGCTCCGGTTTCCGGGCAATCTCATGAACTGGCTGCTGCTGAATCTGGCGGTTTTCACGCCCTTTATCCGGGAAGGCTACGAGGCCCAGCGAAAATGGGAGCGGCGCTTCTACGAGGAAGCGGAAGTCCTGCGGAACCGCTGACGGCCACTTTCAAGCGGTTCTGATCTGTCTTGAGAAAACCGCGACGGCGTGCTTACACCACGCCCCATGACTGAAATTTCAGAACCGGCCGGCGCCACCTCTCTCTCCCCGGGCAGCGCGCCGAAAGTGAGCTTTGTGTCGCTTGGCTGCCCCAAGGCGCTGGTGGACAGCGAGCGCATCATCACGCGCCTGCGCGCCGAAGGCTATGAGCTGACCCGCAGCCATGACGGGGCCGACCTCGTCATCGTCAACACCTGCGGCTTCCTCGACAGCGCCCAGGCGGAATCCCTCGGCGCGATCGGCGATGCGCTGGCGCAGAACGGGCGGGTCGTCGTCACCGGCTGCATGGGCGCGGAGCCGGAAAAGATCACGGCGCAATATCCAAACGTCTTCGCCATCACCGGGCCGCAGCAATACGAAAGCGTGCTGGACGCCGTCCATCGCGCCGCGCCGCCGCGCCACGACCCGTTCGTGGACCTCGTGCCGCCGCAGGGCGTGAAGCTCACGCCGCGCCATTATGCCTATCTGAAGATCTCCGAAGGATGCAGCAACCGCTGCACCTTCTGCATCATTCCGAAGCTGCGCGGGGACCTCGTCTCGCGCCCGGCGGCGGACGTGCTGCGCGAGGCGGAAAAGCTGGTCGCGGCCGGCGTCAAGGAACTGCTGGTCATCTCGCAGGATACCTCGGCCTATGGCCTCGACCTGCGCTACGCCGAAAGCCAGTGGAAGGACCGCACAGTCCGCACGAAATTCCTCGACCTCGCCCGCGAGCTTGGCACCCTCGGTGCCTGGGTGCGGCTGCACTATGTCTACCCCTACCCCCATGTCGATGATGTCATCGAGCTGATGGCCGAGGGCGCGGTGCTGCCTTATCTCGACATTCCCTTCCAGCATGCGAGCCCGGCTGTGCTGAAGCGCATGAAGCGCCCGGCCGCGCAGGAAAAGACGCTGGACCGCATCCGGCGCTGGCGCGAGATCTGCCCGGACCTCGCCATCCGTTCGACCTTCATCGTCGGCTTTCCCGGCGAGACGGAAGAAGATGTCGACATTTTGCTGGACTGGCTGGACGAGGCCGAACTCGACCGGGTCGGCTGCTTCAAATACGAGCCGGTGAACGGCGCAGAGTCGAACGTGCTGGACGGCCATGTGCCCAAGGAGGTGCAGGAGGAACGCTGGCACCGCTTCATGCAGCGTCAGCAGGCCATCTCCGCGCGTCGCCTGAAGCGCAAGGTCGGCACCCGCCAGCAGGTGATCATCGACGCGGTCGGGCCGACCGTCGCCAAGGGCCGCACCAGGGGCGACGCGCCGGACATCGACGGCACGGTCTATGTCGCCAGCCGCCGGCCGTTGCGGGTCGGCGAGATCGCGACGGTGAAGATCGAGCGTGCCGACGCCTATGACCTGCACGGTGTCGTAGCAGGCTTCTAGCTCCGCCGCTCTGACGCTAACGGCCGGAGGCCGGCCTTGACTGTCAGTGCTGCCGAAGCTGGCCGGGCCTGAGCTTGCGCCGTTTGCCGCGGTTGCGCATCGCCAGCACGTTGACGAATTCCACGCCGCCCGCGAAGGCCATCGCGAAGTAGATATAGCCGCGCGGGATGTGGAAGCCGAGGCCATCCGCTACCAACGCGATGCCGATCAGCAGCAGGAACGACAGCGCCAGCATCTTGGTGGTCGGATGGCGGGCGATGAAGTCGCCCACGGGATTGGCGGCAACGAACATCACCACCATCGCCACGACAACCGCCGCCACCATGACCTCGATCCGCTCGGCCATGCCGATGGCGGTGATGATTGAGTCCAGCGAGAAGACGAGATCGATCGCGACCAGTTGCACCAGGATCAGCGTGAAGGTGGCGCCCGCCGCGCCGGGCGCAGCGGGCGTTTCATGCTCCGTGGCCTCGACCTCGTTGTGGATTTCATGGGTGCCCTTGGCGAGCAGGAACAGGCCGCCGGCGATCAGGATGATGTCGCGCCATGACAGTTCGAAGCCGAAGGCGGATATGACCGTCGCCGTGAGGCTCATCAGCCAGGTCAGCGCCAGCAGCAAGGCAACACGGAAAACAAAGGCCAGCGACAGGCCGATCATGCGGGCCTGCCGCGCACGGGCGGGCGGCAGGCGCGATGTCAGCACCGCGATGAAAACCAGATTGTCGATGCCGAGAACGATTTCGAGAATGGACAGCGTCAGAAACGCCGCCCAGGTATGAGGATCAGTCAGCAGTTCGATCATGTCGCCCGCCCGTCAGCCCAAAACCGCAGAAATACAGCCCGATCCCGGCAAGTCCCCAAACGACCCAGGGTTCCGGTGAAAGCCCGCGCCGGAGCGCCCAGGCGGCCAGCACCGCCCACACCGCCAGAAGTGCAAGGTTGAAGGGACGCCACCGGACGACCCGCACCGGATGGATGAAGCGAAACGGCACGAAGGTCAGAATCGCGAAAGCCAGAGTCAGCGCGACGGCAAACCACGGTCCGGGCTTGAGCACGAACAGATAGAAGGCCACGAGATTCCAGAGCGCAGGGAAACCACGGAAGTAGTTTCCCTCCATTTTCATTTCGGTGTCGGCGAAATACAGCGCCCCGGTAATGACGATGATCAGCCCGAGCAGCAGCGCCAGATGGCTGGGCAGCAGGCCGCTCGCGACGATGGCATAGGCCGGCACGAAGACGTAGCTCAGAAAATCCACCACCAGATCCAGCGTTTCGCCGGACCAGCGCGGCAGCTTTTCCGAAACGCGCCAGCGCCGCGCGAGCGGGCCGTCGATGCCGTCGACGAGCAGCGCCAGCCCCAGAATGAAGAACATGAGCGTCCAGTCGAGGCGTGTCGCCGCGACCAGCGCCGCGAGCGCGAATGCGGTGCCCGAAGCGGTCAGCAGATGAACGGCGAAGGCACGAACGGAAAAATAAGGCACCAGATCTCCGTTGCGGATGGAGGGCAAAGCGGGCGCGTGTCGCGACGGTGACACACCCCTTCCTCGTTTTCCAATCCATAACGCGCTATAGCTTTCGCGCACGAATACGAGCCCCGCTCGCGCCAGAAAGCGGGGTGGCATGCACGCGAAGGCAAGTTTCGGCGAGACGCCGGAAAGCGAATGAACGACGATGACGGAACAGCACGCGGACGTGATCGTGATCGGGGGCGGTCCGGCCGGGCTCATGGCCGGGGTCGCGCTGGCCGCCACCGGCGCGGATGTCGCGCTGCTCGCGCCGCCGCCGGCGGGCACAGACCGCCGCACCGCCGCGCTCATGGCGGGGTCCGTCACGGCGCTGGCGGCCCTCGGCGTC
>Ga0182740_1000602_pt1 | contig 35314 bp, 34 predicted proteins | sample eDN5th37CKraftBY_FD_128872 | JGI IMG/M metagenome (GOLD analysis project Ga0182740, IMG submission 128872) | Enriched backyard soil microbial communities from Emeryville, California, USA - eDNA 5th pass 37_C Kraft BY (version 2) (version 2) | ecosystem: Environmental > Terrestrial > Soil >...
CCTTGCGGCCGAACAGCCCGTTGAGAACCGGGCCGACCGCATTCTTGGCGTTTGGCCCGACCTGATGGCATGCCCGGCATTGCGCGAAGATGCGTTCGCCCGCCGCAGCGTCCTGCGCGATGGCGGATGAGGCCGGCGCCAGCAGAGCCCAGGCCATTCCGGCTGCAAATACGGCCCGACGCATGCTCACCTCCCGATTCCCTGTTCGGCGTCCAGCGCCATCCCCGCTACATTAGAATTGTTTCGGCCAGCATGAAATCAGAGCGATGGCATAGGAGCCATGGACGCAAAGCATGGACGCAGGGCATGAGCTCAGGGCCGCGGCCGGCACCACCACGCTGTCATGACGCGCCGCGGATCAGAACAGATAGACCGAGGCGACGATTCCGCCGATCACCAGCACCGCGGCGATGATGGCGTAGAACTCCAGCCGCTCCTCCAGGATGCGCCGGGCCTGCTCGCCGTAGCGGTTAATGAGGAAGGCGACGAGAAAGAATCGCGCGCCGCGCGTCACGACGGACAGCAGCACGAACCAGGGCAGGCTATAGGCCGCGAAGCCCGACGTGATGGTGACGATCTTGTAGGGGATCGGGGTCAGGCCCTTGAGCAGAATGATGATCGCGCCCCATTCGGCATAGGAATGGCGAAAGGCTTCGACCTTGTCGCCATAGCCATAGAGCGAGATCACCCACGCCCCGACGGAGTCATACAGCACCGCCCCGATGAAATAGCCGAGCAAGCCGCCGGCGACGGAAGTGAGGGTGCAGATCAGCGCATAGACATACGCCTTGTCCGGCCGCGCCAGCGACATCGGGATCAGCATCGCGTCCGGCGGCACGGGAAAAAAGGAGCTTTCCGCAAAGGATACCGCCCCCAGGGTCCAGGACGCCTGGGGCGTTTCGGCGGCGCGAATGCAGAGATTGTAGAGTTTGCGGATCATGCGGGCTGATAGCCGCAGTTGCGGCCTGCTGTCCACGCAGCACGCTTCCGCTGCCACCGGGGGGACAGATCAGACCCGTTTGCGGGTCGTGGGTGGCATGGCCCGGGCCGGCTCGTTCCGCGCTCCGGACGGGACCTCGACCAGCGCCAGCGGTTGCTTGGGAATTTTCTCGGCAATGCCGTAAAGCCGCTCCCGACGGTCCATTTCATCCCAGACCTCTCGGGGGGATATGCCCGCGGCGACCCAGAGCACAGTCAGGTTGTAGAGCAGGTCGGCGCTCTCCCGGATGACCGCCTCCGACTGGCCGTTCATGGCGTCGATTACCACCTCGACGGCTTCTTCCGCCATTTTCTTGGCGATCTTGCCCCGGCCGGCCGCGAGCAGGCGGCTGGTGCGCGGAAAGGCCGTATCGCCATCCCGCGCCCGCGTCACCGCCTTGTGGAGCCTGTCGAGCGAATCACTCATCGGATCAATGTACCGCACGCACATAACAATGCGGTAAAATCAGAGAGAGGCAGGGCAACCGCCCCGCCTCCCCGGATTCGCCCGCCGGTCCCGGCGGAACGGCGTCCGTCAGCGGAACAGCCAGTGCCCCTGCTGCCGGTAATAATGCGGGCGCGGCGCGTGGTAGCGCGGCGGGGCATAGTAGCGGCGCGGCGGCGCGTAATAACGCGGCGCGCCGTAATACGGGCGCGGCCCGTAATAGACCGGGGCGGGCGCATAGCCATAAGGCGCGTAATAGTAGCGGTCCCGATAGGCGTCGGCCGCGGCTATCGTCGCGATCGTCCCGAAGATCGCCGTGACTGCGCCGAGGGCTGCCGCGTTGTTGCCGCGATAGGCCCGGGGCGCACGGCGGCGCTGGGAGCTGAACTCCGTCGCGCCGGACGTCGCGGTTCGCGCGGCCGTATCCCCGATCTTCACGCCAGCGCCGTCACGGCCGGCCGCGGCCGCCGAAGCAGGCGCGGGCCCTCCCGCCAGGCCCAGCGTCAGGCTCGTGGCCAGCGCCACTGCGCCCACACCCGAAATCAGCTTGCGCATCGTGTCTCTCCTGTCCTCGCCTGCCGCCTGTGCGGCTGTCCTGCCGCTCAACTCCGGACGCCCGATGTCGGTTCGGCCGCGCCCGCTGCCGGCGGCTCCATGCGATATCTGCGCGCCAGACTACTCCCGCCCGGATGACCGGGGGCCGTCCGTTCCGTTCAACAACCGTTCATCGGAGCGGCAGCGGCGCGATCAGGCACCGGTGGCCGCGCGCAGGCGGACGATCGACATGAGGGGGTCGCGTTCCGACCGCAGCAGGGTCGCGATCTCGTCCGCCAGCGCCTCGATCGCGTCGCGATTGCCGCCGTCGCGCAGGTAGATGCCGGAATAGAGCCGCTGCAATTGCGGCAGCGGCGCATTTTCCCAGATCGCGAGGTCGGCCCAGGTGTTCCGCGCATGCGCCAGCGTCATCATGCTGCGCAATTGCACCATCATGCCGAAGCCGAGCGCCACGGCGGATTGCAGCGTGACATGGCTCTGCGCCGTGAACACGAATTCGCAATCGAGCCCGGCATGGTAGAGCGCCGTCACCGCAGCGCGGTGAAACGGGCAATCGCCCCCGCGCGACACCAGCGGAACCGGGCCGAGAGGATCGAAATCCGTCTTCTCGCTCCGGATCCATACCGGCTCCTCGACCCACCAGTGCCGGGGCGCATAGGCGGCCTCGGTCGCGGTCACACCCACGGCGATATCGAGTTCGTTCTGGCGCAGCTCGCGCATGAGCTGATCCAGATGACCGCTGCGGACATGGAACCGGACGTCCGGATTCCGCTCGCGATACCCTCCCAGCACGGCCGCGATGCGCGAGGCCGCGAAATCCGCCGGGATGCCGACCCGCAGGGTCTGCCCGACACCCGGCGCCGTGGTGAGATGGAGGATCTGATCGTTGACAGTCAGCATCCGCCGCGCATGGGTCACAACCATTTCGCCGAGCGGCGTGAGCGCCACGCCGGGCGCGCTCTTGTCCAGAAGGTCGCCGCCGAGCATGGCTTGCAGACGCTTGATCTGTGCGCTGACCGCCGGCTGCGTCACGCCGAGAAGCTGCGACGCCTTGGTGAAGCTGCGCTGATCGACCACGGCCACAAGCGTCCGCAACAGATCGGTGGGGATATTCGTCATGCTCTTGCCCCTCGCCGGCTTCCCGATGCCGCTCTCAAGGCAAGCTTCACTTATTGGGCGGCCCCTTGTCCACCTGCTCCCCGAATAGGGGCGCTACCCTGCCATGGAACTTCGTCGCGAACCCTGCGCGGGCTGTTCCGTCGCAGTATGAACGGCATGGTTTTGCCTTGAAGTCCGATTACCGGTACAAACCCCAGTGGCCACAACCGCGCCGTGGAACACCCGGCCGACCAGCGACGGACCGCGCCAGTGACTCCGAAGACACTCATGCGCCGCAGCCGCCTATTGGCCGCTGTTGTCGCGCTGATCGCCTCTGCGGGCGTTTGCATCGACCGGCCGGCTCATGCCGCGCCGACCGAGTCGCTGATTCTCATCGAAGCCGACACCGGCAAGGTGCTGTTCGCGGAGAATGCCGGCTATCCCTGGTATCCTGCCTCGATCACCAAGGTCATGACGGTCTATCTCGCGTTGCAGGCGGTGCGCGAGGGTCGGCTGCGCCTCGACACGCTGCTGACCGTTTCGGCCAACGCCGCCGCCGAACCGCCGTCCAAGATGGGCTTCAAGCCCGGCACCCGGCTGACGCTCGACAACGCGCTGAAGATGCTGATGGTGAAATCCGCCAACGACATCGCCGTGGTGGTGGCCGAAGGCGTCGGCGGATCGGTTCCCGCATTCGCGGCGGAGATGAACCGCACCGCCCAGCGCCTCGGCATGGTGCAGTCCCACTATGTCAATCCTCACGGCCTTCCGGATGAAGGCCAGATCTCCTCGGCGCGGGACATCGCCATCCTGGCGCGGGCGATCCTCCGGGATTTCCCCGAGCATCGCGCCTATTTCGACATCCCCGCGGTGCGCCTCGGCAAGCGCATGATGCGCAACTACAACACGCTGATCGACCGCTATCCCGGCGCCGACGGCATGAAGACCGGCTTCATCTGCTCCGCCGGCTTCAACCTCGTGGCATCCGCGACGCGGGACGGCAAGCGGCTGATCGCGGTCGCGCTCGGCCAGCCGTCCTCGCCGGTGCGCGCAGTCAAGGCGGCGCAGATGCTCGAACGCGGCTTCTCGGGCGCATTCACGCAAGGGTGGCTCGCACCGTCCCTCGGCAATGTCGAATCGCTTCAGCCGATCGCCGCCATGCCGCCGGACCTGCGCGAGGTCATGTGCGGCAAACATCGCCAGCGCCCCGCCGCCGAATCCGTCGATGCGGACGACAACATCGGCGCTTCCGCCTCGGACGGCGCGCCGGAGCTGTCCACGGCGCTCTCGCTTGCCGCCGTGCGGCCGGCGAGCTTCAAGGCGGCGGATCTCATCGCCCCGCCGGGCGTGCCCTCGCGCATCGTGGATGTCTATCTCGGCGACCGCCGGCCGGCGACCTCGACCACGGTCGCGACCACCGGAAACGGCACCGTCACACCGGTCCCCGCCGCAAAGCCCGGCCGCACCGCCGCCCGGACACCCGCCGGCAAGACCGCCTCCAAACCGGCGGCAGCCACTTCCAGGCCTGCGGCAACCGGCTCCAAATCTGCTGCGGCCAAAGCTACCGCCAAATCCACTGCGGCCAAATCCACTGCGGCCAAGCCGGCCAAGCGCCCCGACGAGCCGGCCTGGACCAGCCTGAGCACGACTCCGCTGGCCGCCAGCCCTCCGGCTGCCCTCACCGCCACCTCTCAGCCGGCATTGCGCAGCAGCACGGCAACCGCGCCATCCCGGCCCGTCGCCCGACCGGCCGGGCCGGCGGCGCCGAAAGCGGCGGGCCAGCAGAAGGCGGGCATCCAGCCCGCCGCGAAGCCGGCGGCCGCCCGATAGCGAGCATCGCCGCGACAGCCCCGCCGAAGCCGGCCCCTCACTCCGCTACCTTCCTCCACCCTTGCCTTCCCCGGCCCTGATGGCCGATCATCCTGCCGAATATCGCCGTCGCCCCGACAACCCGACGCCATCCGGCGCGGCCGAGGGCGGCGCGGGTGGAACCGCATGATGGATAAAATCTGGCTGAAGCATTATCCGCCCGGCGTGCCGGCGCAGATCGATCCGGCGCGCTACAGTTCGGTGGTCGCGCTGCTGGAGGACAGCTTCGCCACGCACCGCGACCGGCAGGCCTTCATCTGCATGGGCAAGGCCATCACCTATGGCGAGCTGGACGATATGTCCCGCATCATGGCGGCCTGGCTGCAAAGCCTCGGGCTCGCCCGTGGCGCGCGCGTCGCGGTGATGATGCCGAACGTCCTGCAATATCCCGTCGCGCTGGCCGCCATCCTGCGCGCGGGCTTCACGGCCGTCACCATCAATCCGCTCTACACGCCGCGCGAACTCGAACATCAGCTCAGGGATTCCGGTGCCGAGGCCATCGTCGTCCTTGAGAATTTCGCCCATACCCTCACCGCGGTGATCGGACGGACGGCCGTGAAGCATGTCGTGGTCGCGACCATGGGCGACATGCTTGGCCTCAAAGGCGTGCTCGTCAATCTCGTCGTGCGCCATGTGAAGAAGATGGTGCCGCCCTACAGCCTGCCCGGCGCGCTGACGTTCAACCGCATGCTGGCGGCGGGGCGCAAGCTGCCCTTCACGCCGGCCGCGATCACGCCGGAGGATGTCGCGTTCCTGCAATATACCGGCGGCACCACCGGCGTCGCCAAGGGCGCGACGCTGCTCCATCGCAACATCGTCGCGCAGGTGTTGCAGGCGGAGGCATGGTTGCGGCCCTCGCTCATGCGCGAGCCGAGGATCGATCCGCTCATCATGCTGGGAGCGCTGCCGCTCTACCACATCTTCGCACTGACGGCCTGCGGGGTGCTGGGCATGAAGCTCGGCGCCACCTGCCTGCTGATCCCCAATCCCCGCGACATTCCGAGCCTGATCAAGGATCTCGCGAAATACCCCGTGGCCTGCCTGCCCGCCGTCAACACGCTGTTCAGCGCGCTGCTGAACCATCCGGACTTCGGCACCATCTCCTGGTCCAATCTGCGCTGCGCGATGGGCGGCGGCATGGCGGTGCAGCGTCCCGTCGCCGAGGCATGGAAGCGGGCGACGGGCCAGCCGATCATCGAAGCCTATGGGCTGTCGGAAACCTCGCCGGGGCTGACCATCAACCGCCCCGACATCACCGACTATACCGGCACCATCGGGCTGCCGCTGCCCTCCACCGACATCGCGATCCGCGACAGCAACGACGTCGACATGCCGCTCGGGGAGGCGGGCGAAATCTGCGCCCGCGGGCCGCAGGTGATGGCGGGCTACTGGCAGCGCCCGGACGAGACCGCGAAAGTCATGTCGCCCGACGGCTTCTTCCGCACCGGCGATATCGGCATCATGCTGCCGGACGGCCAGATCAGGATCATCGACCGCAAGAAGGACATGATCCTCGTCTCCGGTTTCAACGTCTATCCGAACGAGGTGGAAGGCGTCATCGCCGAACATCCGGACGTGCTGGAATGCGCCGTGATCGGCGTGCCGGACCCGCATTCGGGCGAGGCCGTGAAACTGTTCGTGGTCAGCAGGAACCCGAAGCTGACAGCCGACGAGCTGAAGACCTTCGCGCGGACCCGGCTGACATCCTACAAGGTGCCGCATCAGATCGAATTCCGGACCGACCTGCCCAAGAGCAACGTCGGGAAGATCCTGCGCCGCGCGCTGCGCGACGAGCCGCAGACGCCCAAAGACAGGGCCGCCTGACGCATCCGCGTGGCGCCCGCATCGAGAACTGTGAGGAGAGATGACCGCATCCACCGTTCCATCCGCCCCCCCGTCCGCTTCCGCCGAGGACATCCTGTCCTTCTGGCGCGAAGCAGGGCCCGACAGATGGTTCAACAAAAGCGCCGCTTTCGACGCCGAGATCACCGCGCGCTTTCTGCCGACCTACGAGACCGCGGCCGCTGGGCATCTCTCGCTCTGGGAAACCGCGCCGGACAGCGCGCTGGCGCTGACCATCCTGCTCGACCAGTTTCCCCGCAACATGTTCCGGGATTCCGCGCGCGCCTGGGCAACGGACCCGGCCGCACGCGGCGTCGCCTCCCGGGCGCTGGCGCGCGGCTATGACGGGCTCGTGGCGGAGGATATGCGCGCATTCTTCTATCTGCCGCTGATGCATTCCGAGGACCTTGCCGATCAGGCCCGCTGCGTCGAACTCTATGAGGCGCTCGGCAATGCGTCGGGGCTGGATTATGCGAAAATCCATTTCGACATCATCGAGCGCTTCGGCCGCTTCCCTCACCGCAACGCGCTGCTCGGCCGCGCCACCACCGCGGAAGAGCAGGCGTTCCTGGACAGCGGCGGCTTCGCGGGCTGACAGCCGCGGCCGCAGCCCGATCCCCGCGAATCCGGGGGTCGGGTCCAACCGGATGTTAACGGTTCCTTGATACACCGCGCTGGGACCGGACACGCCGGTTCCGCGCGGACTTTTCCCCCCTCCGCGCCCTGCGGAGCGAGCCGTTGGCTGTGACGGAAACCGAAAGCGCCCTCGAAGCCTCACGGCGGCTCGATCCCGCCGGCTGGCGGCTGCGCCTGACCAGCCTGCTGCGCAGCGAGAACAGCCTCGTCCACCGGCTGGTGGGAACCATCTTCATCATCCGCGTCGCCGCCGCCGCCCTCGCCTTCGTCTCCCAGATCTTCATCGCCCGCTGGATGGGGACATTCGAATTCGGCATCTATGTCTATGTCTGGACCTGGGTGCTGCTAATCGGCCAGTCGCTCGATCTCGGCCTCGCCACCGCATCCCAGCGTTTCGTGCCGGAGTATCGCGACCGCGGCCTGCCGGCCCTGCTGCGCGGCTATATCTTCGGCACCTCGTGGCTCTCGGTCGGCATCGCCATCGGCTGCGCAGGGCTGTTCGCCGCCGGCGTCTGGCTGCTGCGGGACTGGGTCAACGACTATACGCTGGTGCCGCTCTATCTCGCCTGTTTGATCTTTCCCGCCTATGCGCTCGCCAATGTCCAGGACGGCATCTCGCGCTCCTATGACTGGATGGGCCTCGGCATCGTGCCGACCTATATCGTCCGCCAGGTGCTACTGACCGTGCTGCTGGCGGCGGCCTATTACGGCGGCCTTCCGGTGGACGCCACGACCGGCATCGTCATCGCCGGCGTCTCGATCTGGATCGCGGTCCTCGGCCAGACGCTGGTGCTGCACCGGCGGCTGCGCAGGCGCATCGAGCCGGGACCGCGCGAATATCGGGTGAAGACCTGGTTCGCGGCGGCGCTGCCGATCCTGCTGGTCGAGGGCTTCTATGTGCTGCTCGCCCATACCGACGTGCTGGTGCTCCAGATGTTCCGCACGCCGGAGGAAGTGGCCGTCTATTACGCGGCGGCCAAGACCATCGCCCTGCTGTCCTTCGTGTTCTTCGCTGTGTCGGCGACCGCGACCCATCGCTTCAGCAGCTTCCATGTCGCGGGCGACCACGAGGGGCTTGCAACTTTCCTCGCCCAGACCGTGCGCTGGACCTTCTGGCCCTCGCTCGCGGTCGGCATCGCCCTGCTGGCGCTCGGCAAGCCGATCCTCAACCTGTTCGGCCCGGATTTCGATCAGGGCTACCCGCTGATGTTCGTGCTCGTCATCGGCCTGCTCGCCCGCGCCTCGATCGGGCCGGTGGAGAAGCTGCTGAACATGCTGGGCGAGCAGCGCATCTGCGCGGTCATCTATCTCGGCGCCTTCCTGCTCAATCTCGCGCTGTGCTTCGTGATGATTCCCGCGCTCGGGGCCATGGGCGCAGCCATCGCCACCGCCACCGCTCTCTCGGCCGAGACCGTCGTGCTGTTCATCGTCACGCGCCGCCGCCTCGGCTTCCACGTCTTCATCTTCGGCCGGCCGGACTTCAAGCCGCGCACGGCAACACCGGCGGACTGACCGGCACGGCCGGCCGCCGCCCCCGCCGCTTTCAGCGTGCGGTGGTTCGTCGCGTCGGCTTTCACGGAGCCGTTCTGCGCGGCGCTGGCTTACGCGACACAGCCTTGCGCGGAACCGTCTTTTTTCCTGCGGGCTTTTTCGCCGCCTTTTTACCCTGCGCTGCCTTGCGCCGGCCCGTCCGGGCCATCTCGATTCCGGCGAGGAGCAGGGCAAGTCCGGCATCGAACGCCATGCTGCCACCCAGATCGAGATAGCTCCGGCGCAGCCCGGCGATGTTGGGATATCGCGCGGCCGGTAGGCTCGTGACGAGGTGGCGCAGGCCAGCCTGTTCCGCCGGCCATTGGTGCTGGGCAGAGCGATGCGCCGACATATGGAGGAACTGTATCAGCAGCGTGGCGTAGATCGCCGACTGGTCATCGTCGAGACCGACACTGCGGACCGCCTCGAAATACCGCTCCAGAAAGGTGAAGATATCGTCCGCGCCTTCGCCGCCGGCCGCCGGAACGAGCAGCGCGAAACGGTTCTGAACCGCGAAATACGACGCGATGCCGGGATAGCTGCGATAGTGCCGGTAGATCAGCGTCGCCACCGCCCGCAGATTCTCCTGCCAGTGCCCGGTCGGCGTCGGCCACTGCGCATTCATCTCTCGGACGAACAGGCGGATGATGCCGTCGGTCAGCGCCTGCCGGCTGGCGAGATGATAATGCACCGAGGCGGGCGTCACGCCGAGGTCCCCCGCGAGGCGGACGATCGAGAGGTCCTGCAACGGCACCTCGCGGCAGAGCGCAAGGCCGCGCGCGACGATATCGGCGCCGGTCAGTTCGGCGCTGCCGGACGGCCGCCGCCCCGGCCCCCGCTTGCGGACGGCTTTGGCGGAGGATGCGGGTCGGGCGGATGGAGAGCGTGAGGCCATATGTCCGTTGCGGCAGACGATTGCGACCCGCGCTTATACCGGAGACCGCCGCGAACCGCGAATGCCGCCCGTGAATGCTCCCTGCGAATCCCCTTTACGAATACCGCTGCGCCCCTCTTTCCTTCTCCGGAATTCAAATTAATATAGCTCTCAATAAACGGGTCCGTCTCGGACCGACGGGAGGACGCCGCCATGACCCACCAATCGTCCCAACATCCTGCGGGCAGCAGCATCAACCTGCCGTTCCTGCGCAATGCCTGGTATGTCGCCGCCACATCCGGCGAGATCGGCCGCCAGCCGCTCGGCCGCACCATCTGCGATGAGCCCATCGTGCTGTTCCGCCAGAGCGGCGGGCAGGTAGTCGCGCTGACGGACCGCTGCCCCCATCGCAAGGTGCCGCTGTCGCTCGGCGAGGTGATCGGCGACGAGATCCAGTGCGGCTATCATGGCGCACGGTTCGACGGCGCCGGGCGCTGCACCGCCATCCCGAGCCAGACCGACCTGCCGATCCCGCGCAATTTTTCCGCGCGGCGGTTTCCGGCCGTTGAAACCCATGCTCTCGTTTTTGTCTGGATGGGGGAAGCCGCGCTCGCCGATCCGGCGCTGATTCCCGACTGGAGCCCCAACGACGCACCGGGCTGGACCGCCGTGCATGGCTATCACCACGTCAAGGGCAACTATCAGCTCGTGACCGACAACCTGCTGGACCTGTCCCACGTCACCTATACGCACAAAACAACGCTGGCCGGCGAGGGCGTGAACGAAACGCCGATGGAGGTCGGGATGGTCGACGATGTCGTGCGCACCTCGCGGGTGATGCGCAATGTGGCTCCCGCGCCGATCCATCGCGCGACACGCGGCTTCTCGGACACGGACCGGATCGACCGCTGGCAGCTTTCGGATTTCATCGCGCCGGCCTTCATCCGCGTCACGCTCGGCGCGGAGCTCGCCGGCACGACCGAGCATCTCGTCACGCCGTCTCACATCGTGCTCAACTGCGCGACGCCGGAGACCGCCACGACGACGCATTACTTCTGGTCCGTCGCGCGGTCCTTCCTGCTGGACGATGAAGGCATGTCGCGCAAGTTCAAGGAACTGACCACCACCGCCTTCGACGAGGACGTGGTCATGATCGAGGCGCAGCAGCGCATGATCGACAGCGACCCGGCGCAGGCCCCGCTGGTCAACTTCCGCGGCGACCGTGGCGGCGTGGCCGCGCGGCGGATCATGATGCAGAAATTTGCCGCGGAGGCGCAAAGCCCCATCGCCGCCGAATAGCGCATGATCCGGACAGCGACCGCGGGTTTTCGGACATGCTCGATGAAAAACAGACGATCAAGGGCCTGATTCGCAAAGGGCCTGTTTCGCAGAGGGCCTGACTCACCGAAGCTGAATCAGGCCCTTGACGCAGGAAGCACGGAAGAAACGCGGAAGCAGAAGAAACACAGAAGAAGCGCCGGGTGGCGGGGCCGCCACGCCGGCAATCCGCCCTTTATTGCGAGCCGGCGATGCCCGCGCGTTTCACGACCTCGCCCCAGCGGCCGACTTCCGCCGCCACATAGGCGCTCAGTTCCTTCGACGTGCCTTTGCCGACCGGGTTGAAGCCCAGCGCGACGAGCTGGCGGTTCATCTCCGGATCGGCCACCGCCGCGTTGGCGGCGGCGTTGAGCTTTGCGACGATGTCCTCCGGCGTGCCGGCGGGCGCCAGCACCATCTGCCAGGCGGCGGCGTCGAAGCCCGGCAGGCCGACCTCGGCGAGCGGCGCCACCTCCGGGGCCGCCGCGGCGCGCTGCGCCGTGGTGATGCCCAGCGCCCGCAGCTTGCCGGCGCGCACCAGCTCCATGGCCGGGGCGAGATCGGCGAACATGAGCTGGATATGCCCGGCGACGAGATCCTGGAGCGCCGGCGCGCCGCCCTTGTAAGGCACATGGACCATCTTGATGCCGGTCGTGGTCGAGAGCAATTCGCCCAGCAGGTGGTGGAACGCGCCGGGACCGCCCGAGCCGTAATTCAGACCGCCCGGCTTGTCCTTCGCGAGCTTGACGAGATCGGCCACGCTGTGGACCGGCAGGTTCGGGTTGACCACCAGCACGAACGGCACGCCGCAGATCAGCGACACCGGCACCAGGTCCTTCAGCGCGTCATAGGGCGGCTTCCTGTAGAGCGTCGGGGTGACGGCAATTGTGCTGGTGCCCATCAGGATGGTGTGGCCGTCCGGCGGGGCGTTGGCCACCATCTGCGTGCCGAGCGCCGTGCCCGCGCCGGCGCGATTGTCGACCACGAAGCTCTGGCCGAAATGCTCCCCCAGCTTCTTGCCGAGCAGGCGGGCGAGGCCGTCGGTCCCGCCGCCGGCCGCGAAAGGCACGACGAAGGTGACGGGGCGGGCGGGATAGGTCTGCGCCTGCGCAAGAGAGGCAAGAGACGACAGACACAAAGAGGCGACGGCCAGAGCGGCCGCCGCATGACGAAGTGGATGCATCGATTTTCCTTATGTGTCGGCGGAAAAGCTCAGTCGATCCGGATGTTGGCGGAGCGGATCACTTCGCCCCAGCGCTTGTTGTCGGCCTGGATGAAGGCGCTAAATTCCTCCGGCGTGCTCAGCGGCAGCGCCGTGCCCTGGGATTCGTAGCGCTCGCGCACCTTGGGGTCCGCGAAAGCCCGCTTGGCGACCGCATAGACATAATCGATCGCCTCGCGCGGCGTGCCGGTCGGCGCGACCAGCCCGAACCAGGTGCCGCCCGCGATATTGTCGAATCCGGCCTCGGCCATGGTCGGCACATCCGGCAGCGCCTTCACCCGCGCCGGCGCCATCACGGCGAGCGGCCGCGTCTTGCCGTCGGTGATCTGGGGCATCTGGAGCGTCACGCTGTCGAACATCACATGCACATGGCCGGCCACGAGATCGCCGACCGCGGGCGCGGCGCCCTTGTAGGGCACATGCACCATGTCGATGCCGGCGACGAGTTTGAACTGCTCCGCCGTCAGATGGCCGGAGCCGCCGATCTGCTGGGAGGCATAGGATAGCTTGCCGGGATTGGCCTTGGCATAAGCGACCAGCTCCTTCACGGACTTGGCCGGCAGGCCGGGATTGACCACGAGCAGATTCGGAAAAGCCGCGATCTGGGTGATCGCAGTGAAGTCCTTGAGCGGATCGAAATTGATCTTGCTCAGGTGCGGCAGGGTCGCGTTCACGCCCTGGTTGCCGAGAAAGATCGTGTAGCCATCCGCCGTGGCGCGGGCCGCAGCCTCGCCGCCGATCGCGCCCGCGCCGCCGGTGCGGTTCTCGACGACGACGGACTGGCCGGATTCTTCCTGCATCTTCTGGGCGACGATGCGCGCCAGAATGTCCGCAAGGCCGCCGGCGGCCAGCGGAACGATGATCCGGACCTGCCGGTTCGGGTAGGCGTCGGCGGATTTGGCCGGCTGCTGCGCCTGGGCCAGCCCCGCGGTCCCCGCAGCGAGCGTCAGCGCAAGACCGGTCGCGATCAGGCCGGTCGCAATCGTTCGGCGTCGTATCATCGGCATATCCCCCCTGTATGTGTGCGCGCGTGGATCGCGTCTGGGTGGCAGCTTAGCCCGCGCCGGAAGGCCCGGACAACCGTAGAGGCCGCAAGCTTTCCTTGACTCACAGCCATCCGCCGCGCCATAAGACCCCGCTGCGCGGGCTCATCTCCCGCGCGTTTCGCCGTGGCCTGGACCCTGTCCATGGCCGCGGTTCCCATCAACAAGACTGGAAAAAGCCGGTTCTGGACCGCTTTTGCGTTCCGAGACCGGACAGCCGAACACGGAGAGAAAGATGTTCGCAGTCATCCGAACCGGCGGTAAGCAATACCGCGTGGTTGCAGAAGACCATCTGAAGGTCGCCCGGGTCGAGGGCGAAGTCGGCAGCGTCGTGACATTCGGCGATGTGCTCGTGCTCGGCGGCGACACGCCATCGGTCGGCGCCCCGACCGTGAGCGGCGCCTGCGTCGCCGGCGAGGTCCTGGAGCATGGCCGCTACGACAAGGTCATCGCCTTCAAGAAGCGCCGCCGCAAGAATTCGCGCCGCAAGCGCGGCCACCGCCAGGAATACACTCTGGTGCGGATCACGGAGATCCTGGCCGACGGCAAGCAGCCCGCCAGCGAGCCGCCGCCGCGCCCGGCCCGCAAGAAGCCGGAGCCCCCGGCCGAGACTGCCCCGGCGGCTGAGGCCGCCGAATAACCGGCCGCTTCCGGCGCAAGCGCCGCAAAAATTCCTTCGGCCGGTGATGATTTCGTCATTCGGCCGGTCTACAAAGACATCCGGAATCAGGATTTAAGGCTATGGCACACAAAAAAGCAGGCGGCTCCTCGCGCAACGGTCGCGATTCCCCCGGTCAGCGCCTCGGCATGAAGAAGTTCGGCGGCGAGGCCGTCATTCCCGGCAACATCATTGCCCGGCAGCGTGGGACCCAGTGGCATCCCGGCGCCAATGTCGGCATGGGCAAGGACCACACGCTGTTCGCGCTCGTCGCCGGCCGCGTCGAATTCCGCGCCAAAGCGCAGCGCACCTACATTTCCGTAGTCCCGGCAATGGCTGCTGCGGCCGAATAGACGGTAGACCCCTTCACGTCAGGTCTGCCGGGTTCCAGTCAAACCGGCGGACACACGAGAGCGGTCCGGAACAGGGGAGACGGGAATCCACCCGTCTCCCCTTTTTCTTTCGGACCCTTCCAACCCAAGGAACTCGTGTGATGACCCTGCTGGAATCGACCCCCCAAACGCCCCTTCGCGAGAGCTGTAGCCCCGTCCTCGAAACGGAGCGGCTGATCCTGCGCGCGCCCCGTTCCGGGGACGCTAAAGCAATCGCGGCGCTCGCCAATGACCGCCGGATCGCAGAAAATCTGCTGCGCCTTCCCCATCCCTATGGCGTTGAGGACGCCAGGGAGTTTCTGGCCGCCGCCAATGCCCGCGAAAGCGAGGCGACCTTCGCACTGACGCTGCGCAGCGGCGAACTGATCGGCGTGTGCGGCTTCGATTTCAACGGCGAACAAGCCCCCGAACTCGGCTACTGGCTGGGCACGGCCCACTGGGGCCAGAGCTATGCGACGGAAGCGGCCCGCGCCGTCATCGATTATGCTTTCGACGACCTTGGCTATGACGCCTTGCTGGCGGGCGCCCGGGTCACCAACCCGGCTTCGCGCCGGGTGCTGGAAAAATGCGGCTTCCAGTGGACGAGCGTCGGCCTCTATCGCATCCGCGCGCTGGGAAGTTCGGCGCCGGTGGACCGTTTCCGCCTCGACCGCCGGCTGTGGGCCTCGCTGCGGAACTGGCGGGGCATGCACCGGGTCGCGTGAGGCCGTTCTCCGCCACCGGCATGGAAACGCAGCGGCCGCCGCCGGCGACCGCTGCCGCGCCGTCCGGCCGGATTATCCCGATACCTCCGCTTTTCGATATCAAACTCGCTATTTGGTAAGGCGCGGCTGCTATTCGAAAAGGCAGGGGGAATTCTGCCTTGTCCGACCGCTCACAGCCGCGCGCAGCTCAGCACCGCCCCGCCGGGGAGCGGTCGGTCGCGTGGTACATGTCCGCGCTCTGCCTGGCGCTCGTGCTGCCGCTGCTCACCGCGCTGGGCCTGTCCAGCCTGTATTTCGCGGCCAAGGAGCGGGACCATCTCCAGGCCGACATGATCGAGATCAACCGGCAGCTCGTGCTCGCGCTGGATCGGCAGATTCAAGGTCAGGCCGGACGCCTGAAAAGCCTGGCGACATCGGCCTCGCTCTGGTCCGACAACATCGATCAGTTCCGGCGCGAGGCCGAGGCGCTCAGCAAGGTCGAGCGGGGCGTCCATCTGATCCTGCACCGGCCGGACGGCGAGATCCTGTTCTCCGTCGCCGGCCCCGAGGCGCCCGTCCTGACCGGCCTCGCCCTTGAACCGCGCAGCTTCACGAAGGATCCGGGCGTCAGCCGTCTGCTGCCCGCCACGGGCTTCGCCGATGGCGCTTTCCTGATCACCGTGGGCGAGCGCTCCGACGCCGGCACGCCGTATCATCTGACCGCAAGGATCCCCGTTGTCCGTCTGGTGGAACTCATCGCCACCGTCCGGCTGGCACAGCATCATTTCGCGTCCATCGTCGATCCCGACGGACTGATCATGGCCCGGTCCGAAGACAGCGAGCGACTGTTCGGCCGCAGGATCCCCGGCTTCGACAGCCGCCCGGACACCTCGGGAATCTACCGCGTCGTGAATGCGCAGGGGGTAGCCGTCGCCGGCATGATCGGCCGCTCGGCCATCTCCGGTCTGTCCGTCACCACGGGTGTCACCGAGCAGGCGCTGCTCGCGCCGCTGCGCCGCTCACTGTATCTTCTGGGCGCGGTCACCTGCATCATGGTCTCGGTCGCCGCCGCCGTCGCCTGGGTCATTGCCCGGCGGATGGGCATCGCGATACGCAGCGTGACGGAGGCCGCACGGAGCCTGGGCGCGGGCCACGTGGTCGCGCCGCCGGCGACGGACATCCGCGAGGCGAATGTCGTGGGCGCCGCCATCGCAGCCGCTTCCAGCAGCTTGCATGAACAGGCCCGCGCGCTGGCGGCGCACCAGCGGATTCTCGAAGCGCGGGTCGCGGAACGCACGCAGGAACTCGGCGAGAAGACCCTTCTGCTCGAAGCCACCCTGCACCAGATGGATCAGGGCCTGCTGGCCACCGACGCGGCGGGGCACATCGTGCTCCATAACGACCGGCTCTGCGAGATGTTCGATCTGCCCCGCGCCCTGCTGGAGCAGCGGCCCCATGTCTCCCGGCTCGTCGAACTTCAAAGCGAGCGGGGCGACTTCGTCACCATCCCGGAGGATGCCGCACTGATGCTGCAACCGCCGGCAGACCTGACGACCCGTATTCACGAACGCAGCCGCACGAATGGCACCTTTATCGAAATCCGCACGGTGCCGCTGGCGACCGGCGGCCTGGTACGCACCTATACCGACATCACGCTGCGCAAGCGCGCGGAGCAGCAACTGAGCCACCTCGCCAGCCACGACGCGCTGACGGGGCTCACCAATCGCAGCTTCTTCCGGTCGCAGGTCGCGAAGATGATCGGGGATGGGGACGGGCCGCAGATCTGGGCGCTGCTCTATATGGACCTCGACCGCTTCAAGCAGGTGAACGACAGCCACGGCCATCCGACCGGCGACATCGTCCTGCGCCGGGTCGGACGGCGCATCCATGCGGCAATGGACATTGGCGATCTTGCGGCCCGGCTCGGGGGCGACGAATTCGCCGTCTTCCGGAAAGTGGCGAGCCGCGAGGAGGCGAGGCAATTCGCCATGCGGCTGGTCGCGGATATCAGCGCGCCCTATCGCCTCGATATCGGCAATGTGACCATCGGCGTCAGCATCGGCATCAGTTTCGCTCCCGACCACGGACGCGACGTCAACGTGCTGATCATGCGCGCCGACCGGGCGCTCTACTGGGCGAAGCGCGGCGGGCGCGGCGACATCGAATTCTACGAGCCGGCCCGGGAACAGGGCGCGGCCGGGAAAGAAGCTCTGGCCGGCGCGGCCGGGGCGTCGGGAACCCACGGCTGACCGGCGGCGCCCGCGAATGTCTCGCCTTTTGCGCCGTCCTGCCCATATAAGGGGCCATGAAATTCCTCGACGAAGCCAAGGTCTATATCCAGTCGGGCGCGGGCGGTAACGGCTGCGTGTCGTTCCGGCGCGAGAAGTTCATCGAATTCGGCGGGCCGAACGGCGGCGACGGCGGCAGAGGCGGCGATGTCGTGGCCGAGGCGGTGAACGGGCTCAACACCCTGATCGACTACCGCTATCAGCAGCATTTCAAGGCCAAGCGCGGCGGCAACGGCATGGGCAAGGACCGCCATGGCGCCAACGGCGATGACCTCGTGATGAAGGTGCCGGTCGGCACCCAGATCTATGACGAAGACGGCGAGACGCTGCTCGCGGACCTGACGGAGCTCGGCCAGCGCGTCGTGCTGGCGAAAGGCGGCAACGGCGGCTTCGGCAACGCCCGCTTCAAGACCTCGACCAACCGCGCCCCGCGCAACGCCAATCCCGGCCAGCCGGCGGAGGAACTGACCATCCGTCTGCGGCTGAAGCTGATCGCCGATGCCGGAATCGTCGGCCTGCCCAATGCCGGCAAGTCCACCTTCCTTGCCGCCGTCAGCGCCGCGCGGCCGAAGATCGCGGATTATCCCTTCACGACGCTGCATCCCCAGCTCGGGGTCGCCTCCGTCGATGGCCGCGAATTCGTCATCGCGGATATTCCCGGCCTGATCGAGGGCGCCCATGAGGGCGTCGGTCTCGGCGACCGTTTCCTCGGCCATGTCGAGCGCTGCCCCGTGCTGCTGCATCTCATCGACGGCAGCGCCGGCCATGCCGGACAGGCTTACAAGACCGTGCGCGCGGAGCTGGAGGCCTATGACGAGGACCTCGCCGCCAAGCAGGAGATCGTCGCGCTGAACAAGGCCGACGCCATCGCTCCCGACGACCTCAAGCAGCAATTGGCGCGCCTGAAACGGGCCGCCAAGCGCAAGCCGCTGGTGCTGTCCGCCGCCACCGGCGAGGGCGTGGCGGAAGTGCTGCGCGCCCTGCTCGACGTCATCGGCGACAAGCCGGAGCCGGCCCCCACCCATACCGCGCCGCCGGCGGCCGAAGCCGCGCCGTGGCGGCCGTGAGCCCCATCGTCCGCCCGCTCGTCTGAAACGCCCGGTCATACCAGGTCCAGCAGGCTCATCAGCCGTTTGGCGTCCGCCGGGGCGGCGCTCTTCTGGTCGTTGTCGAAATAGACATGGACATCGCGCCGCCCGCGCGTCCAGCGGCGGATGTTCTTCGCCCAGTCCTTCAGGATGCGGTCCGGATAGTGGTCCTTGTAGCGCCCGCCCGGCCCATGGCCGCGGATATAGACGAACGAGGCCGTCGCCTCCCATGGCGCTGGCGCGTCGTGATGGTCCGACAGGCACAATGCGATGTCGTGGTCCGCGAGCAGGTCGAGAATCGGCTTCTCGTACCAGCTCGGATGCCGGAATTCGAAGACAGTGCGGCGCTTCGCCCGCAGCAGCTTGAGGAAAGCGGCGAGCCGCTCCCGATCCGCCCGGAACTGCGGCGGAAGCTGAAACAGCACCGGCCCGGCCTTGGGGCCCAGCGCCTTCAGCCGGGTCTCCATCAGCGCAAGACTGCTGCGGGAGGAAGGGCCGAGCCGCTTCCAGTGGGTGATATATTTCGACGCCTTCCAGGCATAGACGAAGCCCTCCGGGCTGGCGTCGCGCCAGTTCCGGACGGTTTTGAGCGAGGGCGTGCTGTAGAACACGCCGTTCAGTTCCGTGGTCGGAAACTGCGTCCCGTAGAAGCGCAGGTGATGCCTGACCATCACTTCCTTCGGGAAGAACGGCCCGCGCCAGGAGGCATAGCTCCAGCCCGAGGTGCCGATGAGAATCCGTGCCATCGCGCGCGCCCCCATGACGGCCTGTGCGCCGCCATGTTAGAGAACCCGCCTTCCGGCCCAATGTTGCACCACCGATTGCCGATTCCATGCCCTCCACGCCGATACGCCCCGCCCTCACCGATTTCCGCCGCATCGTCATCAAAGTCGGCTCGTCCCTGCTCGTCGATGGCGCGGGACTGCGCGCCGGCTGGCTGGCCGCCCTCGCCGCCGACATCGCCGCGCTGCATCGTGGCGGGCGCGACGTGCTGGTGGTGTCGTCGGGGGCCATCGCGCTCGGCCGCTCGGTGCTCAAGCTGCCGCGCGGCGCGCTCAAGCTCGAAGAGTCGCAGGGCGCGGCTGCGGTGGGGCAGATCGCGCTGGCGCGGATCTGGGCCGAGGTATTGTCCGACCACGGCATCACCGCCGGCCAGGTGCTGGTGACGCTCGGCGATACCGAGGAGCGCCGGCGCTATCTCAATGCCCGCTCCACCATCGCCAAGCTGCTGGACTGGCGCGCCGTGCCGATGATCAACGAGAACGACACCGTCGCCACATCCGAGATCCGCTATGGCGACAACGACCGGCTCGCCGCCCGCGTCGCCACCATGGCGAGCGCCGACCTGCTGGTGCTGCTCTCCGATATCGACGGGCTCTATGACGCCCCGCCCGGCCCCGGCATCACCGCCAATCTCATTCCGGTGGTCGAGCGCATCACGCCCGAGATCGAGGCCGTCGCCGGCGACGCCGCCTCCGAACTTTCGCGCGGCGGCATGCGCACCAAGATCGAGGCCGGCAAGATCGCCACCGGCGGCGGCGCCCATATGGTGATCGGCTCCGGCAAGGTCGATCATCCGCTGCGCACCATCATCGACGGCGGACGCTGCACCTGGTTCCTGACCCCGGCCAACCCGGTGACGTCACGCAAGAAATGGATCGCCGGCTCGCTGGAGCCGCGCGGCGTGCTGACCATCGACGCCGGGGCGGTGCGCGCTTTGCGCAGCGGCCGCAGCCTGCTGCCGGCCGGCGTCATCCGCGTCGACGGCGACTTCGCCCGCGGCGATGCGGTGGTGATCCGCGGGCCGGACACGGCCGAGATCGGCCGCGGCCTCGTCGCCTATGACGCGGCGGATGCCGACAGGATCAAGGGGCGGGATTCACGGGAGATCGCAAGCCTGCTCGGCATCACCGGCCGCGCCGAGATGGTCCATCGCGACGACCTCGTGGTGCGGGATTAAACATCACCCCGAAAAGTGAGAACCGGTTTTCGGACAAGGTGATGTTCAAGCAAAAGATCGGAGGCGGGCTGTCGCAATGATCTTGCCGGAACGACAGCGGTAGAGCCATACGCCATCGCCGCGAGTGACGGCAAGAAAAAGCCCGGCGCAGCGCACCGGGCTTTCGTCTGTGCAGAACAGGCGGCTGCTTACTTCAGCAGGCCCTGCTTCTGCGCCATCTCCTTGAGCGAAGCCTGCGGCCGCGCGCCGATATGCTGGATCACTTCGGCCGCCGCCAGCGCGCCGAGCTGGGCGGACGTGCGCAGGTCGAGCCCGCGCGCATGGCCGACCAGGAAGCCGGCGGCGAACAGGTCGCCGGCGCCGGTCGCGTCTTCCAGCTTCTCGATCCTCGCGGCGGGCACGGCCTCGGTCTTGTCGCCATGGACAACGACGCAGCCCTTCTCGCTGCGGGTGACGACCCCGAGCTTCACGTCCTTGCGCAGCTTCTCCAGCGCGGCGTCGAAGTCCGAGCCCTCATAGAGGCTGGTCAGCTCGCTCTCGTTGGCGAAGACGATATCGACCGTGCCGGTGGTCAACAGGCTGAGGAATTCGTCGCGATAGCGGCCGACGCAGAAGGCGTCGGACAGCGTCAGCGCGACCTTGCGGCCGGCGTCATGGGCAATCTTGGCGGCCTTGCGGAAGGCTTCCTTGGCCTGCGGCGGGTCCCACAGATAGCCTTCGAGATAGACGATCTCGGCGGCGGCAATGGCGTCCGCGTCGATGTCGTCCGGCCCGAGGTCCTGCGCCGCGCCGAGATAGGTGTTCATGGTGCGCTCGCCGTCCGGCGTCACCAGCACGTAGCAGCGCGCGGTGGAAGCGCCGTCCGTGGCGGCGGGCGTGTCGAAGGCGACGCCGGCGGCGCGGATGTCGTGGCTGAACACCTCGCCCAGCTCATCATTCTTCACCTTGCCGATGAAGGCGGCCCGCGCGCCGAAATTGGCGACGCCGACGATGGTGTTGGCGGCCGAGCCGCCGGAGATTTCCGTCGCCGGACCCATTGCGCCATAGATCGACTGGGCACGGCCCTCGTCGATCAGCGCCATCGCGCCCTTGGTCATCTCCTGCGTCTTCAGGAAATCGTCTTCCGCGCGGGCGAGCACGTCGACGATGGCGTTGCCGATGCCGAGAACGTCGTAGCGGGTGGCCATGCTGGTACTCCGAATGTCTCAGGAATTGATGGAAGCGCCGCTCCGGCCGGGGCGGCGGATCGGACATTGCGCCGGCGCACGCCTGCCGCGCGTCCGATAAGCGCGCGCACTATAACCGGCAGTCCCGGCAAGGCAATTCGTGGGCAGGGTTTTTGATGCCCAAGATTTTTTGTTGTGTTGAGGTGGGCGTTGGCCCGCGACATCTCTGATGGCCCGCTGTTCCGGGGTCAGCGGAGTTGCCTACCGCGGAGGCTTTTCAAACGGTCTCTTAGGACGGACATGCTAGCAGAGGGCTCCGCTCCGGCCGACCGTCGGGACCGCCGCCGCATGTTCTCTGCCTCCCGCCTGCTCACCATCGGCTCCGCCACGCTGGCCTCGCGCCTGCTCGGCTTCGCGCGCGATCTCGGCGTCGCGACCCTGCTCGGCGCGGGCGTCTCGGCGGACGCCTTTCTCGGCGTGATGCAGGCAGTGAATCTGGTGCGCCGGCTGCTGGCGGAGGGCGCGCTGAACGCCGCCTTCGTGCCGCGCTGGCTTGCCCTGCGCACGGCCGGCGGGCCGGCGGCCGCCGCCGGCTTCACCCGCCGCGTGCTGACGGTCACCCTGCTCGGCCTCGGCGGCGTGACGCTGCTGGCGATACTCGCCGCGCCCTGGCTCGCCGCGCTGCTGGTGCCGGGCTTCGCCGACGATCCGGCCCGCATGATCGCTGCGACGCATTATCTGCGGCTCGCCGCGCCCTATCTCGTTCTGGCCGGCAGCGGCGCGGTGCTCGCCGCCGTGCTGGCGGCGCAGGGCCGCGTCGCGGCGGCAGGCCTCGCCGTGGTCGCGTTCAATCTCATGGCGCTGGCCGCGGTCGCGATGGCGGTTTTGCTGCCGCGCCTCGATGCCGGCACGATCCTCGCGGCGTCGATCGCCATTGCGGGCGCGGCACAGGTGGCGGTGATGGCGGTCGCGCTGGCGCGCGGCGAAAGCGGTGCCGTGTCGGCCATCGCCGCCACGCCGGCAGCGGGGGGCGCCCCCGGCTTCTGGCGACAACTGCCCGCCGGCCTTCTCGCCGCCGGCGCGCCGCAGCTCGCGCTGATCGCCGGCACCGTCATCGCCTCGGCCGCGCCCGGCGCGGTGGCCTGGCTCTATTACGCCAACCGGCTCTATGAGCTGCCGCTCGGCGTCATCTCCGCCGCCATCGCCATGGCGCTGACCCCGGCCATCGCAGCGGCGGCAGCACGGGGCGACGGCGCGGCCAGCCTCTCCCGCGCCACGGAAGTCGCGCTCGGCCTCGCGCTGCCGGCGGGCCTCGCCTTCATGGTGCTGGCCGGGCCGATCATCGCCGCGCTGTTCGAGCGCGGGGCCTTCACCGCCGCCGACACCGCCGCCGTGGCCGGGGCGCTGGCGATCCTCGGCGCGGCGCTGCCGGCCCAGGCGCTGGAGAAGGTCTTTGCCGCCGTATCCTTCGCGCGGGGCGACAGCCGCGCCCCGGCCCTGACCGCACTGGCGGGCCTCACCGCGATGATCGGGACGGGCCTGCTGCTGTTTCCCCGCCATGGCCATCTCGGCATCGCCGCCGCCATCGCGCTCGGCGCCTGGGTCTCGGCCACACTGCTGGGCCTGCGCCTGCGCCATCGGGGCTGGCTCGCCATCGACGCCGACGCCAGACGGCGGCTGCCGCGCATCGTGTTCTCGGCGCTGACAATGGCGCTGGCGCTCGTATGCGCGGCGGGGATCATCGGCACGCCCGCCACCGGCGCCGCCCGCCTCGCCTGGCTGGCGGCGCTGGTCGTAGGCGGACTTGCGGTCTATCTCGCCGCGCTGTGGCTGACCGGCGTGCTGCGCTGGCGCGATCTCGCCACACTCCCGCGCTGAATGCCGCACAGCGCACGGGCACGCTTGCCTGCCCGAAAAGCGCGTGGCATGGGGACCGCCGATGGAGGAGCCTAGGATGGCTTTCAAGGAACTTGTCTTTTCCGGGATGCAGCCGACGGGAAATCTGCATCTCGGCAACTATCTCGGCGCGATGACGCGCTGGATCGAGATGCAGAAGACGCACGACTGCATCTATTGCGTCGTGGACATGCACGCCATCACCGTGTGGCAGGACCCGCCCGCGCTGACCCGCGCGATCCGCGAGGTCACGGCGGCCTATCTCGCCTGCGGCCTCGATCCGAAGAAGAGCATCATCTTCAACCAGAGCCAGGTCCCGGCTCATGCGGAGTTGGCCTGGGTGTTCAACTGCGTCGCCCGCCTCGGCTGGCTCAACCGCATGACCCAGTTCAAGGAGAAGGCCGGCAAGGACCGCGAGAATGCATCGGCCGGTCTTTACGTCTATCCGAGCCTGATGGCGGCGGACATTCTGGTGTATCGCGCGACCCATGTGCCGGTCGGCGAGGACCAGAAGCAGCATCTGGAGCTGACCCGCGACGTCGCCCAGAAATTCAACAACGACTATGCCGAGCAGATCCACGCCCTCGGCCATGGCGATATGTATTTCCCGCTGACCGAGCCGGTCATCGCCGGCCCGGCGACACGGGTGATGTCGCTGCGCGACGGCGCGAAGAAGATGTCGAAATCGGATGCCTCCGATTATGCGCGCATCAACCTCACCGACGATGCCGACGCCATCGCCCAGAAGATCCGCAAGGCCAAGACCGATCCCGAGCCGCTGCCCAGCGAGGAAGCCGGCCTCGCCAGCCGGCCCGAGGCCGACAATCTCGTCGGCATCTACGCGGCGCTGGAAGGCCGGGCCAAGGCCGATGTGCTGAAGGACTTCGGCGGCGCGCAATTCTCGGCCTTCAAGGCCGCGCTGGTCGATCTCGCGGTGGCCAAGCTCGGCCCCATCGGCGCGGAGATGCAGCGGCTGATGCAGGACCCGGCCCATATCGACGCCGTGCTGGCGGACGGCGCGGGCCGCGCGGAAGTGCTGGCCAATGCCACGCTGAACGACGTGAAGGATATCGTCGGCTTCGTGCGGCGGCGCTGAGCAGCGCCGTCATTGATGACAAACAGCCGGCGTCATGCCCGTAACCGGGACGTTGCGCCGGCTGTTTTGTTTCAGCGCCAGCTACTGCTGGATATTCGCGGCCTTGATGACCGCCGCCCATTTGTCGATCTCGCTGGTCCAGAACGGGCCCGCCTTCGCGGCATCCATATAGATCGGCTCCAGCCCCTGATCCGCGATGGCCTTCTGGAATTCCGGCTTGGCGGCCATCTCCCTGAACGCCTTGTCGAGCGTCGCGATCACGCTCTGCGGGGTGCCCTTCGGCACCACGATGCCGAACCACGACAGCACCTCCGCATCCTTGATGCCGCTCTCGGCGAAGGTCGGCACGTCCGGCAATGCCTTGAACCGCTCGGGCGCGGCCACCGCCAGCGGCCGGACCTTGCCGGCCTTGATGTTGGCGAGATGGATCGAGGCATTGTCGAACATCATGTCGGTCTCGCCGGTCAGCAGCGCATTCACCGCGTCGGGCTGGCCGCGATAAGCGACATGGGCAAGCTGGGTGGATGTGCGCAGCTTGAACAGTTCGGCGGTGAGATGGATCGTGGTGCCGACCCCGTTCGAGCCGACATTGTATTTGCCCGGATGGGCCCTGGCGTCCGTGATCAGCTCGGCGACCGTCGCCGCCTTCACCTTCGGCCCGACGATGAGCATGTTCGGCGTGCCGGCGAAGACCGCGACCAGCGTGAGGTCGCGCGGATTGTAGGCCGGGTTCTTCTGGAGCGTCGCGGTGATGGTCGAGAAGCCGCCGCCGATGCCGATAGTGTAGCCGTCCGGCGCGGACTTCGCGAGTTGCTCGGTGCCGAGATAGCCGCCGCCACCGCCGCGATTCTCCACGATCACATTCTGCTTCAGCGCGGCCTGCAACTCGGGCGCGACCAGGCGGGCAATGATATCGACGCTGCCGCCGGGCGGCGCGGGGCCGATGATGCGGATCACCTTGCTCGGATAGGTTTGCGCCACCGCCGCCGGCAACGCGAACAGCAGGGCCGCAGCGGCAGCAACGGCAATGCGCGCTTTCGACATTCAATATCCTCCCGTCATTTCTGTCTATGCCGAGGAGAATAACAGGGCGGGGGGACATTGCCAGCCGCATCGCCGTTCGCGAACGACTTGTTTCGCCGCTGCCTGCCGTGGCACCATGGCCGGCCATGAGCAGACGCCGCAGTTATGAAGCCGGCCACAAGGCCAAATTCCTCGTCGTCGTGGACGACACGGAGGAATGCGACCGCGCGGTCTATTTCGCCAGTCGCCGCGCCGCGCGCACCGGCGTCAAGGTGGTGATGCTCCATGTCATCGAAATGCTGGAAACCAACCAGCAGTGGCTCGGCGTCGCCGACATCATGCGCGCGGAGGCGCACCGGGAAGCCGATGCGCTGCTCGATAAATACGCCGTGACCTCCACGGGCATTACCGGCATCGTGCCGGAGCGCATCATCCGCGAAGGCGACCGCGTCGCCGCGATGCTGGCGTTGATCGAGGAGGACGAGGACATCGCCCTGCTCGTGCTCGGCGCGGCCAACGGCCCGGACGGGCCGGGCCTGCTGGTGTCCAGCATCGCGCGGACGGCGGGCACCTATCCGGTTCCGATCGCCATCGTGCCAGGCCAGCTCGACGACGAGGATCTGGACGCCCTCGCCTAGCCATCGCAGGCCGCAGCGGCGCACCCGACAATCAAAAGGGGGGGAGTGAGAAGCATGTGCGAAGGTTGCGCGCAGAATAACAAGGAGGAAAGCTGGCACGGCTGGCCGGACATTCCGACGCCGCGGATCGAGGGCAGCGGCCCATGGACCGATCTGTCGCATCGGGTCACCGAGACGCTGTCGCGCATGCCGTTCTTTCCGCAGCCGCGCATCAGCCGCTGGATGAGCTATCCGCCGGTGAACGTCACCGAGATCCAGATGGTGGTGCATCACGGCACCCATATCGACGCGCCGCGCCACTTCGTCAGCAACGGCCCGACCATCGACGAGATTCCGCTGGAGCGGCTCTACGGCAGCGGCGTGGTGTGGCAGATCGATGCCGGCTTTCGCGGCGTCATCGGCGTTGCCGAACTCGAACGCGCGACGCCGAAGCTCCAGCCCGGCGACATCCTGTTCATCGACACCGGCTGGTGGCGGAAGGTGAATACCGACGAATACGAAGACCATCCGTTCCTGTCGCCGGAGGCGGCGGAATGGCTCGTGGCGCAGGGCGCCAAGCTGGTCGGCTGCGACTGGAGCACGCCGGACATGTCGCCGCACTACCGACCCGCGGATTTCGACTATCCGGTTCACCGCACGCTGCTGCGCAACGGCGTGCTGATCATGGAGCATATGAACAACCTCTCGGTGTTCGCAGGCCGGCGCATCGAAACCATGGTGATGGCGATCAACCTCGCCGGCTCGGACGGCGCGCCGGCCCGGGTCGTCGCGCGGGTGGCGGACTGAGTCGCGAGTCCCACGCCCGGCCGGAGATCACGTTCCGGATCGTCGGCAGGGTTCTGTCCGTTCTTCCGCTCTTCCGCACGGCCGGATCGGGCCGGCCCCCGGGGGTGCCCATTGAACCCGGCGCACCTTTCGCGGCGCTCTTCCCGGGCCTGCGGCCGATTTCGCCGGCTGCGTGGATTCCGCGGGCCCGCGATCCGGATGGCAGGATCGCCGGTGCCCCCCGGGGCCCGACAACGCCGGGCCGCCCGCGGAACGAAGTTTCACGATGTCAAACAGCGCGTCGATGGATCGACAGATTCAGGATCATATTCTTATTAGGAATTTTGTCAAGATATTTCCTGCCCCCGCGGGCGGCCCATGGGTAGGAATCGGGCCATCGCCAGCCGCGCATGGCTGCCCGGCAGTTGAACCGGACGGGGAAAGACGCCAGATATCCTCTATCTTTCCTCTCGCGACCGGCGGGCCTTGAACCCGCGCAGGACGGAGCCGCCCCATGTTCATCCAGACTGAAGCCACCCCGAATCCCGCCACGCTGAAGTTCCTCCCCGGCCGCACGGTGATGGACGCGGGAACGCTGGACCTGCGGAGCACCGCCGACGCGGCGGCATCGCCGCTGGCGCAGCACCTGTTCACGGTTTCCGGCGTCGCCGGGGTGTTTTTCGGCTCGGACTTCATCTCCGTCACCAAGACCGACGACAGCGACTGGCCCCAGATCAAGCCCGCGATCCTCGGCGCCATCATGGAGCATTTCGTCTCCGGCGCACCGTTGCTGGCCGGCGCGGCCGCCGCCGCGGAAGACCTCGAAGACGAATTCTTCGACGCGAAGGACACCGAAACGGTGGACACCATCAAGGAGCTGATCGAGAGCCGGGTGCGGCCGGCGGTCGCCAACGACGGCGGCGACATCACCTTCAAGGGCTTCCGCGACGGCGTCGTGTTCCTGCACATGAAGGGCGCCTGCGCCGGCTGCCCGTCTTCGACCGCCACCCTGCGCCACGGCATCCAGAATCTGCTCAGGCATTATCTGCCGGACGTGGTCGAGGTCCGCCCGGTCTGAGCCGGCGCGGCATTTGCTTTGGCCGGGCCAACCCTCCCCATCGCGGCCGGGCAACATCGTCCAGCGGCGCGGCGGGCACGCAGGCTTGCCGCGATGGCCACAACCGCTTCATGGGCAGCGGCATCGAAGCGCAACCCCTGATTTGATCGCAATACGATGAATTGCCTTGCTGGCCTGCGCCGGCTGGCGTAGCCGTGCGGCGTCATGCGCATCCTCGCCCTCGACACCGCCCTCGACGCCTGCTCCGTCGCCGTGTTCGACACCGACGCGGGCCTGCTGGCCCATGAATCCCAAATGCTGGGCCGGGGCCATGCGGAGGCGCTGATGCCGATGCTGGCGCGGGTCATGGCGCGCTCCGGCCTTGCCTTCGCGGCGCTGGACCGCGTCGGCGTCACGGTCGGGCCCGGCAGTTTCACCGGCCTGCGCGTCGCGATCTCCGCCGCGCGCGGCATCGGCGTCGCGGCGGACAAGCCCGTCGTCGGCCTCACCACGCTCACCGCCTATGCCGCCCCGCTGCTGGCGGAGGATCGCACGCGCCCGGTCGCGACGGCTATCGATGCCCGGCACGACCACGTTTATTTTCAGGGCTTTGCGGCCGGCGGCGCGCCGCTGGCCGCCCCCGCCGTGATTCCCATCGTCCAAGCAGCCGAGGCCGCGGCCGCCATGACAAACTGCCGGCTGGCCGGCAATGCCGCCTCGCTGCTCGCCGCCCGGTGGCCGGCAGAAGCGGCGCCGCCGGCCTCCGTCTGCACCGCAGCCGCCCCGGATATCGTCTGGGTGGCGCGGCTCGCGGCCCTCGCCGATGCGGCCACCGCCCGGCCCCGGCCGCTCTATCTGCGGGCGGCGGACGCCAAGCCGCAGAATGTCGCCGGCATCGCCCGGCAGCCAGAGGCCGGCGGTGGCTGAGACGCTCCGCCCGCTCACGGACTGGTTTCGCCGGCTGATCCGGCCGTTGCCGCCGCATCCCGCCGACGCGCGCCCCCGCCATGCCGCCGCGCTGGCCCGGCTCCACGCCGCCTCGTTCCATCGCGGTTGGGACGAGGAGGAGTTTCTGGCCCTGCTCGCGGACCCGGCCGTGATCGGCGACGTGATGGGGTCGACGGCCGGCGGCGCGAGGACCCGCGACATTCACGGCTTCATCCTCTCGCGCATCGCCGCCGACGAGGCCGAAATCCTGTCAGTGGCGGTGGCCCGGCGGCGGCGGGGCCGCGGCCTTGCCGGTACCCTGCTCGCCTTTCACATGCGCCGCCTTGCCGGTCTCGGCGTCCGCCACCTCTTTCTGGAGGTGGACGAGGCCAACCGGCCGGCGCTCGCGCTCTACCGCCGCGCCGGATTTCGCGAAGTCGGGCGCCGTCCCGGCTATTATGCCGGCGCGGACGGCCACGCCGTCGCCGCGCTCGTCATGCGTCGCGACCTGACCTGAGGCATGCGCCAGCCGCGGCCTTCCGGGTGGCCTGCGCAGGCCGGCCGTGGTATGCCCGGCCGACTGATCGGGAGACAGGATTTGAGCCCCAGCCACGCCAACGATATCGAGGCCGTCTGCATCCAGAAGGGTTTGCGGATGACCGAGCAGCGCCGCGTGATCGCGCGCGTGCTCGCCGAGGCGGAGGACCATCCGGACGTGGAGGAACTCTATCGCCGCTGCGCCGCGGTGGATGCCAATATCTCCATCTCGACGGTCTATCGCACGGTCAAGCTGTTCGAGGATTACGGCATCATCGAACGCCACGACTTCCGTGACGGGCGCGCGCGCTACGAGCAGATTTCGAACGAGCACCACGATCACCTCATCAATCTGCGCACCGGCGACGTGATCGAATTCCAGTCCGAGGAAATCGAGAAGCTCCAGGCCGAGATCGCCCGCAAGCTCGGCTTCAAGCTGGTGGACCACCGCCTCGAACTCTACGCCGTGCCCCTCGACGACACGACCGAGCGGTGATGGCGCGAACCGCCTTCGCTTTCGCCGTCTTTCTCGTTCTCACCGCCCTTCTCGTCATCCTTCTGCTCGCGCTGAAGGCGCTGCGGCTGCCCGGCCGCGGCGCGGTCTCCACGGTCTACAGCCGGCTTGTCTGCGCCGCCATCGGCCTGCGCGTCACCAGCACCGGCGCACCGGTGCGCGGCCGGCCGGTGCTGGTCGTCGCCAATCATGTCTCATGGGCGGACATCCTCGCCATCACCGCGACGACGCCGGCCCTGTTCGTGGCCAAGAGCGAGGTCGCGCGCTGGCCGCTGATCGGCCTCGTCGCCCGCGCCCGGCCCACCGTCTTCGTGGACCGCGAGCGCCGGCGCCAGACCGGCGCGGCGACGGCGGACCTCGCCGCGCGGCTTCAGGACGGCGAGGCGGTGGTGCTGTTCGCGGAAGGCACCTCCAGCGACGGCAACCGGGTGCTGCCGTTCCGCTCCGCCCTGCTCGGCGCGGTGCGCGAGGAAATGACGGACATGATGACTGAGGCGGCCACGGAAGCAGGGACTGCTGCGGGCGCTGTTTCAGTGGCGATCCAGCCGCTGGCGATCGCCTATACCCGGCTCCACGGCCTGCCGATGGGCCGCCAGCACCGGCCGCTCGCGGCCTGGTACGGCGATTTCGACCTCCTGCCTCACCTGCGGGACTTCATCGGGCGCGGCCCCATGGACGTCACGCTGGGCTGGGGCGAGCCGCTGGACGCCGTGACGGCACGGGACCGCAAGACCACGACCCGCCGGCTGGAACAGGAGGTCCGCTCCCTCTCCGCCGGCGCGCTGGGGCACGATTCGGCCGAGCCGGGGCGGCCCCGCCACGGGTGAGAACCGCATGGCCATCGTGCGGCATTCCCTTTTCGCCCGAAACCCGCTACATGGACGCCATGACGACCGTTCCGTCGATGCCGACCCCGCGCCGGCCCGCGCCGCGCCACCGGCTCTCCCGCATGTCCCGGCGACACGCCCGGCGTGCATGAGCGGATGATGGGCGCAATGCGCAAGGTCCATATCAAATCCTACGGCTGCCAGATGAACGTCTACGATTCCAATCGTATGGCGGACACGCTCGCGCCCGAGGGCTATGCGGAGACGGCCAGCCCCGAGGACGCCGACCTCGTCATCCTCAACACCTGCCATATCCGGGAGAAGGCCGCCGAGAAGGTCTATTCGGAACTCGGCCGCATCCGCCAGCTCAAGGACGCCGCCGCCGGAGAAGGCCGCCGGGTCACGGTCGCGGTGGCCGGCTGCGTCGCGCAGGCCGAGGGCGAGGAAATCATCCGCCGCGCGCCGGCCGTGGATCTCGTGGTCGGCTCCCAGAGCTATCACCGGCTGCCGGACCTGCTGGCCCGCGCCCATAACGGCCCGGTGGTCGAGACCGAATTTCCCGTCGAGGACAAGTTCGAAACGCTGCCCCTGCCGGGCCGCGAGGCCGCCCGCAAGCGCGGACCGACCGCTTTCCTCACCATCCAGGAAGGCTGCGACAAGTTCTGCGCGTTCTGTGTCGTGCCCTACACCCGCGGGGCGGAAGTCTCGCGCGCGCCGGCGGAAATCCTGCGCGAGGCGGAGCGGCTGGCCGAGGCCGGGGTGCGGGAACTGACCCTGCTCGGCCAGAACGTCAACGCCTATCACGGCCCCGGCCCGGACGGCCGCGACTGGAGCCTCGCGGACCTGCTGCGGGCGCTCGCCGCGATCCCGGCCATCGCCCGGCTGCGCTACAGCACCAGCCATCCCCGCGACATGGCGGACGACCTGATCGCCGCCCATCGCGACCTGCCGGAACTGATGCCGCAGCTTCATCTGCCGGTGCAGTCGGGCTCCGACCGCATCCTCGCGGCCATGAACCGCAAGCACACGGCGGCGCATTATCTGAAGCTGATCGACCGGCTGCGCGCGGCGCGGCCCGACATGGCCTTCACCTCCGATTTCATCGTCGGTTTTCCCGGCGAGACCGAGCAGGATTTCCGCGACACCCTGCAACTGATCGAGGACGTCGGCTATTCCACCGCCTTCTTCTTCAAATATTCCTCCCGGCCCGGCACTCCGGCGGCGGGACTGGAAGATCAGGTTCCCGAAGAGGTCCGCAGCGAGCGGCTGGCCCGCCTCAAGGCCGTGATCGACCGCCAGCAAGCCGCCTTCCTGCGCGGCGCGCAGGGTCAGGTCCACGACGTGCTGATGGAAAAGCCCGGCCGCCATGCTGGCCAGCTCATCGGCCGCACCCCATATCTTCAAGCAGTGAATGTGCAGGCCCCGGCCGCCGCCATCGGCACCATCGTGCCGGTGCTGATCGACGGGATCAGCGCCAACAGCCTGTTCGGGAGCCTGACGGAGGATTGCGTCACGCCCCGGTCATTCGTTGATGAAACATCTGCCGGCACAACGCCGGCGGCCATGCTGGCTGACGCAGGAGCCTGACCTCCCTTGCCTCGTTCGCGAACGGACGCGCCCGCTTCGACCGCACCGGCCACCGACGCCGCGCCGGCGCTCGTGGTGCTGGATTTCGATGACAACAGGATGGCCTCGCTGCTGTTCGGCCAGTATGGACAGCATCTCGCGCTGGTGGAGCGCCGCCTCGGCGTCATCGCCGACCAGCGCGGCAACACCATCACCCTCCAGGGCCCCCGCGACGCCTGCCAGCAGGCGCGGCTCGTGCTCGAAGGGCTTTACGAGCGGCTCAAGCGCGGCGACGAGATCGTGGCCGGCGATGTCGAGGGCGCGATCCGCCAGGTGCTGGCGCAGGGCTCGCTGTTCGACTTCGATCCGGCGACCCGCAACCAGGCGTTCGAGGAGATCAACCTGCGCAAGCGCGCGGTGCGCGCCCGCACCGCCGGGCAGGATGCCTATATCCGCGCCCTCAAGCGCAACACGCTGGTGTTCGGCTCCGGCCCCGCCGGCACCGGCAAGACCTGGCTCGCCGTCGCCCATGCGGTCCATCTGTTCGAGCGCAAGGAGGTCGACCGCATCGTGCTCTCGCGCCCGGCGGTGGAAGCCGGCGAGCGGCTGGGATTTCTCCCCGGTGACATGCGCGAGAAGGTCGACCCCTACCTGCGGCCGATCTACGACGCGCTGTTCGACCTGATGGATGCCCGCATCGTGGAGCGCGCGTTGCAGACCGACGAGATCGAGATCGCACCGCTCGCCTTCATGCGCGGACGCACGCTCTCCAACGCCGTGGTGATCCTGGACGAGGCGCAGAACACCACATCGATGCAGATGAAGATGTTCCTCACGCGCCTCGGCGAGAACAGCCGCATGATCGTCACCGGCGATCCGAGCCAGACCGACCTGCCGCCCGGCCAGACCTCGGGGCTGTCGGAAGCGTTGCAGTTGCTCGACGGCGTCGAGGGGGTGGGGCAGGTGCATTTCGGCAACGAGGACGTGGTGCGCCACGAACTCGTCGCGCGCATCGTGGCCGCCTATGACCGCGTTCCGAGGCCGGGACGATGAACCCGCAGCCACAACCGCTCCCGGCTTCAGGCCCCGCGGTGGATATCGTCATCGAGGCCGGTGGCTGGGCCGCGCAGGCCGGCGCAGAAGCAGCGATCCTGCGCGCCGTCGCCGCCGCAGCGGCCGCCATGGACGTGGCGGCCGGCGAGGTCGCGGTGCTGCTCACCGACGACGCCCGGATGCAGGCGCTCAACCGCGATTTCCGCGGTTTCGACAAACCGACCAATGTGCTGTCGTTTCCGGGCGCCGACGAGGCGCAGGGCCATCTCGGCGACATCGCCATCGCACTGGAAACGACCGCGCGGGAAGCCGGCGAAGAGAGCAAGCCGTTCGCCGACCACCTGACCCATCTCACCGTGCATGGCTTCCTGCATCTGCTCGGCCATGACCACGAGGACGATGCCGAGGCCGAGGAGATGGAAGGGCTTGAGACCGCCATCCTCGGCCGGCTCGGCATCCCCGACCCTTATCGTGAACCCTGAGGGACTTTCGAAACCCCCATATGCCCGACCCAGACCCAAGTAGTAGCCCCGCCGGAACGGCCGGCTCCCAGCTTCCCGTTCCGGCCTCGCGGCCCGCCGACACGCCTCGCCACCATGACAGCGAGAATGTCTTCACCCGGCTGCTGCGCACCCTTGTCGGCTGGAAGTCCGGCTCGCTGCGCGCCAACCTCGAGGACGTGCTCGAAGCCGGCGGCGACGAGGAGACCGGATTTTCGCCTGACGAGAGCAAGCTGCTCCGCAACATTCTCGAACTGCGCGAGCGCCGCGTGGTGGATGTGATGATCCCCCGCGCCGACATCGTCGCCGTGCAGCATGAAATCCCCATCGGGGAACTGCTCAAGGTGTTCGAGAATGCCGCCCATTCGCGTCTCGTGGTCTACAAGGACACCCTCGATGACGCCGTCGGCATGGTCCATATCCGGGACCTGATCGCCTTCATGACCGCCCGCGCAGCGGAAGGCGCCGCCGCCAACACCCGGCGGCGCAAGCCGCTGCCGGCGGGGCTCGACCTGAAAGCCATCGATCTCGCCATGCCGCTCGCCCAGGCCCAGATCGCCCGCGAGATGCTGTTCGTGCCGCCCTCGATGCCGGCGATGGACCTGCTGGCGCGGATGCAGGCCCGGCGCATCCATCTCGCGCTGGTGATCGACGAATATGGCGGGGCGGACGGCCTCGTCTCCATCGAGGATATCGTCGAGCAGATCGTCGGCGAGATCGACGACGAGCATGACGACGAGGAGGTGCCGGACGTGGTGCCGCAGGCGGACGGCGCTTTCGTCGCCGATGCCCGCGCCGCCCTTGAGGACGTGGTCTCGATCGTCGGCCCGGATTTCGAGATCGGCGACGCCGCCGACGAGGTCGATACGCTCGGCGGTTATCTGTTCTCGCAGATCGGCCGCGTGCCGGTGCGGGGCGAACTGGTGCCCGGCCCCGGCCCCTACGAGATCGAGGTGCTGGATGCCGATCCGCGCCGGGCGAAGATGCTGCGCATCTCGCGGCGGGCGACCGAGACCGAGGCCGTGGCAGCGCTGCCGCCGCCGTCGTCCGGCGGCCAGTCCGACCCCGCGGCGCCCGACTCCCTGCCGCCCGACGCTGGCGGCGCACGTCCGTGACGCAATCGGCCACGCCCGCTGTGCCGCCGCACCCGGCCGGGCTTCGCGCCCGCCTCGTGCGGCTGTCGCACGGCGTCGTGGTGGCCTGGGGCTGGCGGCGGGCCGCGATCGCCTTCTCGGCGGGCGCGGTCACGACCCTGACGCTGGCGCCGTTCG
>Ga0182740_1000603_pt1 | contig 35211 bp, 34 predicted proteins | sample eDN5th37CKraftBY_FD_128872 | JGI IMG/M metagenome (GOLD analysis project Ga0182740, IMG submission 128872) | Enriched backyard soil microbial communities from Emeryville, California, USA - eDNA 5th pass 37_C Kraft BY (version 2) (version 2) | ecosystem: Environmental > Terrestrial > Soil >...
GGCCTGAACTTCGTCGACTGCCTGAAGCTGTTCAACGAAGACCCGCAGACCGAGGGCATCATCATGGTCGGCGAAATCGGCGGCGACGCCGAGGAAGCCGGTGCCGAGTACATCAAGCACCACGTGAAGAAGCCGGTCGTCGGTTTCATCGCCGGTGCCTCGGCCCCGGCCGGCAAGCGCATGGGCCACGCCGGTGCGATCGCCTCGGGTGGCAAGGGCACGGCCGAAGGCAAGTTCGCGGCGATGGAAGCTGCGGGCGTCGTCACCGTGCGTTCGCCGGGCGATCTGGGCGCGGCGATTGCCAAGCTGGTCAAGTAAGACAGGACCGGCTGCGTTGCAATGAAAAGGCCGCCCGTAAGGGCGGCCTTTTTGCGTGATATCTCCGGTTGCATGTATCGGTCGTGGATGCGGGGCTTGCCCCGCATGGGCTTCACCGGGGAAGCGCCGTACGGGGCAAGCCCCGTACCTACGGACGCCAGACGTCAATTCAACGACTGGATGGTCAGGTCCAGCGCATCCTTGCCGCCCTCGCGCTGCAACAGGCGTACCGGTACCGGCATGTCCGCGGCGATCCAGGCGATCTGCTCCTTGTCGCCATCCACGCGCGACACCTTGGTCGTCTCCACGGTCTTGCCGTCGACGGTCATGTTTTCCTTGCCGACCACGCGGTAGGACAGGGCCTTGGTGCGGCCATCGTCGACCATGCGGTAGTTCAGCGGCTGGCCGGCGGCGACGTCGCGGGCGATGGCCAGGTTGATCAGCAGCGCGTCCATGTCGCCGTTCTGCAGGCGCACCGGGCCACGTCGTTCCGGCTTGACGTCGCCGCTCCAGGTGGCCTGTTTGCGGTTCCAGTCGTAGCTCGCGTCGACCTGCTTGCGCTTGATCAGCAGCACCGAGCGGTCGTGGCTGCTGAGCGGGCGCAGCGCGTCGCCATGCTCCTCGAACACGGTGCTCTGGCTCAGGTCGGCCATCGGGTTCTTGATCTGCAGGCTGTAGCGCCAGCGGTTGCCGGCCTCGCTGGCCAGGGTCATCGTGCCGCTGGCCTGCATGCCCATATAGCTGGCCCGGTAGTTGGCGGTGAACGGCTGCATGGCCAGCGCCGGCAGGCTGGCGAAGGCGGCGAGGGCAATGGCGGCCACGGAAAGGTTGCGGAAGATGGGCTTCATGCTCAGGCTCCTTGGTATTCGATCAGGCGCAGGTCGATGGCGTCCTCGCCGTCTTCCCGCTGGAGGATGCGCACCGGGGTAGGCACGCCGTTGGCGATCCACAGGATGGTCTCGTCGTTGCCGCCGTTGGTGCGATGGATGCGCAGGGCGTCGTAGCTGAGGTCGCCGACCTGCACGGTTTCTGTGGCTGCTGCCGCCATGTATTCGTACTGGCGTACCCGGCCCACGTCCACGTAGCGGTAGCTCAATGGCTGGCCGGGGCGGGCGTCGCGCATCAGCGACAGGTTCAGCAGCAGCGCGCTCTGGTCGCCGCGCTGCAGCGGGATCGGGCGCTGGCGCTCCTTCTTCAGGTCGCCCTGCCATTGTGCGCTGCCGTGCCGCCAGTCGTAGACACCGGTGACCTTCTTGCCGAAGAACAGCGCCTTCTTCACCGTGCTCTGGCTAAGCGGCACGTACACCGTGCCCTGGTTGTCGAACACCGTGCTCTGTTCCAGGTTCAGCCCGAGCACGCCGGCGAAGCCGCGCTTGCCGTGCACGGCCATGTCCACGCGCCACTGTCCATTGTCGCCGTGGACCACCTGCATCGTCGCATCGCCGGCTTCCTTGCCCTTGTAGAAGGCCTGGTAGGTGGCGACGAACGGTTCCAGCGGCGGCGGATTCCATTCGGCAGGTGGCGGCAAGGTGTTGTCGGCCGGCGGCGGCTCCTGCGCCAGCGCCGGCGCGGCCACCAGCAGGGCCGTCAGCAACATGGAGTTGAGGGAAGCGAGGTTCATGCTCGGAAAGGGCGGGGAAGGGAGAGGGCGCGCTGCCGGCCCGTGCATCCGTGGCGCGGGCCGGTCAGGACTGCAGGTTCCCGGCGGAATCTAGGCGCAACGGATTAAACAGGGACTGACCATCGAGCCGGACCCAGCCATCCTGTTCAGCTACGCGTCCGGCGACCAGCAACCGCACCGTCGCCAGCAGCAGCGGATGTTCTACCGCAAGCACGCGTGCAGCCAGCGTGTCGGCGTCGTCGCCGGGCAGCACCGGCACCCGTGCCTGGGCGATCACCGTGCCGGCATCCAGCTCGGGCACGACGAAGTGCACGCTGGCGCCGTGTTCGGCATCGCCGGCCTCGATCGCGCGGGCGTGGGTGTGCAGGCCCTTGTGCCGCGGCAACAGCGAGGGGTGGATGTTGACCAGCCGGCCGGCGAAGCGCTGCACGAAGCCGGCGCCGAGGATGCGCATGTAGCCGGCGCAGACGATCCAGTCCGGCATGCTGGCGGCCACCGCGTCGGCGAGGGCGGTATCGAAGGCATCGCGGCTGCCGAACTCCCTGGGAGTACGCGCCCAGCGGCGTTCCGGCGGCACCTTGTCCAGCGCGGCGGCGGTGGGCTTGTCGGAGAACACGCCGACGATGTCGGCATCCAGTTGCCCGGCGGCGATGCCGTCCAGCAGGCATTGCAGGTTGCTGCCGCGACCGGAGGCGAGCACGGCGATGCGGGTGCGGAAGGTCATCGCGTGGCCTTCCGCAGCAGCGGCCACGACAGCAGGCTGCCCAGCGTGGCCAGCAGCATGTCGGCGTGCGCGTCCCAGATATCGCCCTGCTGGCCGTTGTAGGCCTCGGCCGCCTCCGGTGACATCAGCAGGGCGATACCCCATTCCAGCCATTCGTAGACCAGGCTGGAGCACATGATCGCCATCAGCGCCAGCGCGAAGGCCTGCCCGCCGCGCAAGGCCGGCCAGACGTGGCGCGCCAACTGCACCAGCGCCGGGGTCAGGCAGGCGCCGTAGAGGAAGTGGATCAGCCGGTCGAAATGGTTGCGCTGCCAGCCGAACGTCGCGGCCGGCGACCAGCCGAGGCTGGCCTGCAGCCACTGCTCGTAGGGCACGTTGGAATACAGCCAGCGCGCGGCGATGCAGTGGACGGCGATGAAGCCGCAGATGGCCGCGAACGCGCCGTTGCCCAGCGACCAGCGCCGGTCCACCCACCACAGGCCGGCCAGGCCGAGTACGGTCAGCGAGCTGTGCAGTGCCTGCTCGACCGGCCACAGCGGCTTGATCCACGTGAGCGCGAATACCGCGAGCACGCCGATGAACGCGGCCTTCTTGGCGGGGGACATGGGCGCGGGCGGTCAGCCGATGCGCACACGCTCGCCGTCGCCGGCGGCCACCACTTCGCCGATTTGCCAGTGCGCCAGTTGCAGCGCGTCCAGCGAGGCGTTGATGGCGGCCACGTGCTCGGCCGGCACCAGCAGCACGAAGCCGATGCCGCAGTTGAAGGTGCGCCACATTTCGCTGTCGGCGACGTTGCCTTCGCGTTGCAGCCACTGGAACACCGGCGGCAGCGTCCAGCTGGAGGCGTCGATCGACAGGCCCAGCCCGTCGGGCACGACGCGGATGATGTTCTCGGTCAGGCCGCCGCCGGTGATGTGGGCCATGCCGTGGATCGCTTCGCCATGTTCCTTGAGCAGCGACAGGACCGGCTTGACGTACAGCCGGGTCGGCGCCATCAGCGCATCGACCAGCTTGGTGCCGTCTTCCAGCACCAGCTCGGCCGGGCGGCCGGCGCGGTCGTAGATGCGGCGCACCAGCGAATAGCCATTGGAATGCGGGCCGGAGGAGGCGATGCCGATCAGCACGTCGCCCTGCCGCACGCTGGAGCCGTCCTTCAGCTCGCTCTTTTCCACCGCGGCCACGGTGAAACCGGCCAGGTCGTATTCGCCCGGCGCGTACATGTCCGGCATCTCCGCGGTTTCGCCGCCGATCAGCGCGCAGCCGGCCTCGGTGCAGCCGTTGGCGATGCCGCCGACCACCGCCGCGGCGGTGTCGATGTCGAGCTTGCCGGTGGCGAAATAGTCGAGGAAGAACAGCGGCTCGGCGCCCTGCACCAGCACGTCGTTGACGCACATGGCGACCAGGTCGATGCCGATGCTGTCGTGGCGGCCCAACTGCTGGGCCAGCTTGAGCTTGGTGCCGACGCCGTCGGTGCCGGACACCAGCACCGGCTCGCGGTACTTGCCCGACAGGTCGAACAGCGCGCCGAAGCCGCCCAGCCCGCCCATCACCTCGGGGCGGAAGCTGCGCTTGACCAGCGGCTTGATACGTTCGACCAGTTCATTGCCTGCGTCGATGTCCACGCCGGCGTCACGGTAGGTCAGGGGAGAGTGGGCGGGAGTCGGGGTGCTGGTCACGGTCGGCTGCGCTGGCGGGGTGAACGGGCGATTTTAACAGGCCACGTTGGCGCCAAGGCCGCATTCGGGCAACAATTCCCGCCGGAACCGTCGAGCAATGGAATCCTCAATGCGTCGCAGCCTGGTCTTCACCCTGTTTCTGGCGTTTTGCCTGTCCGCCCCGGCGGCGCTGGCGCAGTCCGGCCTGCGCACCGAAGGTGACGTGGCCAGCGCGCAGAGCGCCTACGAGGCCGAAGTGCCGGTCAACAGCCAGAGCGATGCCGACCGCAGCGGGGCACTGGCGCGCGCGCTGGGCGCGGTGCTGGGCAAGCTGTCCGGCGACCGCAGCGCGATGACCCGTCCCGGCGTGGCGCAGGCATTGCGCGGCGCGGTGAACATGGTCGAAAGCTACGACTATCGCCAGGACCAGAGCGTCTCGGCCAGCGGCGCGCCGAGTTTCCGCACCCTGCTGGTGGCGCGTTTCCGCCCGGACGACGTGGACGGGCTGGTCGCCGCGCTGGGCCTGCCGGTGTGGCCGCAACCGCGGCCGAAGCCGGTGGTGTGGCTGGCCATCGACGATGGCAGCGGCCCGCGGCTGGTCGGCGTGCAGCAGTCGAACGCGGCGCGGCCGTTGCTGGACCGCGCGGTCGAACGTGGTTTCCGCCTCGGCCTGCCGGGCGGGGGCGCGGCCGAGCAGGCGCTGGTCGGGGCGATCTGGCGGCAGGACAGTGGCGCCGTTGCCCGCGCCTCGTCGCGCTATTCGCCGCCGATGCAGTTGATCGGCAAGCTCTATCGCGCCAGTGGCGGCGGTTGGATGGCCGACTGGGTGTTCGTCGATGGCGGCCGCGAGCTGGCCAAGTGGAGCACCCGCGACGGCGATGCGCGCCGGGCGATGGCCGGCGGCGCCGACGGCGCGGCCGACGCGCTGGTCAAGCGCTACGCCAAAGCCGCGGTGGCCGGTGCCGCCGGTACCTATCGCATCCGCGTCACCGGTATTCGCAGCGCCGCCGATTACCTGCGGGTGGCGGCGGCATTGCAGGCGGTGCCGGTGGTCAGGGTCATCATGCCGGTGCAGGCCGGCGGCGAGCAGTTGGAGCTGGACCTGGAACTGTTGAGCGGCCTGCAGGGGCTGAACCGCATGCTCGGCGCCGATTCCGTGCTGCAACCGCTGGCGCCGCCCGGTGAGGATGAACCGCCGGTCAGCACCGGCCCGGCCGAGTACCGCGTCCAATGACCAGTGCCGCCGAAGACGAGATCGCGCTGTTCCTGCGGCGCCTCAGGTGGCTGGTGCTCGGCGCCCTCGGGTTGTGGGTGGTGTGGTTGCTGGCGCCGATCCTGACCCCGTTCGTGGTCGCGCTGATGCTGGCGTGGCTGGGCGACCCGCTGGTGGACCGGCTGGAGGCGCGCGGGCGCTCGCGCAACACCGCGGTGGTGCTGGTGTTCGTGCTGATGATCCTGCTGCTGGCGCTGGCGCTGCTGATCCTGGTGCCGATGATCCAACGCCAGATTGTCACCCTGGTGGCGGTGCTGCCGCAGGGGCAGGAGTGGCTGCTGGGCAAGGCGCTGCCGTGGATCGAGCAGAAGACCGGCGTGGAAATCCTGGCGTGGCTGGAGCCGGAACGGCTGTTCGAATGGATGCGCAGCCACTGGCAGCAGGCCGGCGGCGTGGCCAGCACGTTCTTCGGCTACCTGTCGCGCTCGGGCTTCGCGATGGTGGCATGGGTGGTCAACCTGGCGCTGCTGCCGATCCTGGCCTATTACTTCCTGCGCGACTGGGACCGGCTGGTCGAGCGGGTGGCGTCGATGATCCCGCGCAACCACATCGAGACCGTGTCGCGGCTGGCGCGCGAATCCGACGAGGTGCTGGGGGCGTTCATCCGCGGGCAGATCGTGGTGATGATCGCGCTGGGCCTGGTCTATGCGCTGGGGCTGTCGCTGGTCGGGCTCAAGCTCGGCCTGCTGATCGGGCTGGTGGCCGGGCTGATCAGCTTCATCCCGTACCTGGGCGCCACCACCGGCGTGGTGCTGGCGGTGCTGGCCGCGCTGGTGCAGGCGCAGGGCTTCGACCTGAAGCTGCTGGTGCTGGTGGGCGTGGTGTTCACCGTCGGCCAGTTGCTGGAAAGCTACGTGCTGACCCCGCGCATCGTCGGCGACAAGATCGGCCTGCACCCGGTGGCGGTGATCTTCGCGGTGATGGCCGGCGGCCAGCTGTTCGGTTTCCTCGGCATGCTGCTGGCGCTGCCGGCGGCGGCGGTGATCAACGTGCTGCTGCGCTATGCGCATGAACGCTACCGCCAGAGCGAGCTGTACGCCGGCCACGGCCCGACCATCGTGCTGCCGCCTTCGCACGAAGAGCCGGCGGCGGACATGGGCATCGTGCCCAAGGATGCCGACCCGCAGTGAGCGTGCCGCAGTTGCCGCTGGCCCTGCGCTACCCGCCGGACCAGCGCTTGGAAAGCTACATCGGCGCCCCGGACGGGGCGCTGGCGCAGTTGCGCGCGATCGCAGTGGGCGAGGCGCAGGACTGGGTCTACCTGTTGGGTCCGGCCGGCACCGGCAAGACCCATCTAGCGCTGGCCCTGTGCGCGGCCGCCGAGCAGGCCGGGCGCGGCTCGGCTTATTTGCCGCTGGCCGCGGCCGCCGGCCGCCTGCGCGATGCGCTGGAAGCGCTGGAAGGGCGCGACGTCATCGCCCTCGACGGGCTGGACGCCATCGCCGGCCGGCGTGACGACGAGGTGGCGCTGTTCGACTTCCACAACCGCGCACGCGCGGCCGGCGTGGCCCTGCTCTATACCGCCTCCGCCGCCCCCGATGGGTTGGGACTGGTGCTGCCGGACCTGCGCTCGCGGCTGGCGCAATGCGGCCGCATCATGCTGTCGCCGTTGGACGACGAAGGCCGCAGCGCGGTGCTGCGCACCCGTGCGCTGCGCCGCGGGCTGGTGCTGGACGAAGCCGCCATAGACTGGCTGCTGGCCCGTACCGGCCGCGACCTGGCCGGGCTGGTGCGGCTGCTCGACCGCCTCGACCGCGAATCGCTGGCGGCCAAGCGGCGCATCACCGTGCCGTTCCTGCGCCAGGTACTGGACGCTTCGGACCTGTAGCGGCGCCGGCGCGAGCGCGCCGGGATCACCGCCGGCCCGGCCTGTTCCGTGCCGGTGGCGCGCAGTAGATGCCATGCAGGGTCTGCATGACCGACAGCGCCGGGCCCGGCGCCAGCGCGTAGTAGATCGTCTGCGCCTCGCGCCGGGTATGCACCAGCCCTTCCTCGCGCAGCACCGCCAGGTGCTGCGACAGCGCCGACTGGCTCAGGTCGAGCAGGGCGTTGATGTCACCCACCGAGCGTTCTCCCTCGGCCAGCAGGCACAGCACCTGAAGGCGGTTCTCGTTGGCCAGCGCTTTGAGCAACTGCGCCGCGTCGCCGGCGTGGGCGCGCATCGCGGTCACGTCGAAGCCGCTGCCGCTGTTCTTGGCCATCGTCATTCCACTGGAGCGGTAATCGTGCATTGCGCCACGCATCGGCGCCGCCGGCAAGCGGATGCGTGGACGCGGGAGCCCGCGGGTTGCCTTGCATTCAATATATCAGTTGATTCTAATATTAGTTGTTGCTAATTTTATGGTGCCCCGGCCAGCGTGGCCGCCCGGCGAACCGACTGGAGATGCCGCAATGAACCTCGACCGTGCCGTACTCGCCTTTGCCGGCGTGATGATCCTTGCCAGCGTCGCGCTGGCGCACTTCGTTTCCCCTTCGTGGCTGTGGCTCACCGCATTCGTCGGCCTGAACCTGCTGCAGGCCAGCTTCACCGGCTTCTGTCCGGCTGCGCTGGTATTCCGCAGACTGGGTGTTCCCGGCGGTTGCGCGTTCAAGTGAGGGCGATGCCGTGAGCCTGCGCACGACACGCTGGTTGCTGCCGACGCTGCTGGCCGTCGCGCTGGCGGCCTGCGGCGGTGGCGGGAAGGTACAGGCGCCGGCCGCGGTCGACGGCCTGCAGACCCTCGTGGTGCCGGCCGCCGATGCGGCCGAAGGCCGTGGCTGGGACGGCGTGGTCGAGGCGGTGCATCAGGCCACGTTGTCGGCGCAGACCAGCGGCCGGGTCGGCGAGGTGCTGGCCGACGTCAACGACCGCGTCAGCGCCGGACAGGTGCTGCTGCGGCTCAGTGCGGTCGAGCAGCAGGCCGGCGTCGATGCGGCGCGCGCACAGCTGCGTGCGGCCGAGGCCAGCGCCAACGAAGCCGAGTTGAACTACCGGCGGCATGCCGATCTCGTGCAGGGCCGGTACGTGTCGCGCGCACAGTTCGACCAGGCGCGTGCCAGCCGCGACGCCGCCGTCGCCGCACGCGATGCGGCACGCGCGCAGCTGGCCCATGCCGGCCAGCAGAGCGCCTACACGACGATCCGTGCACCGTATGCGGGCATCGTCAGCACACGCGAGGTGGAGCCGGGCGAAAGCGTCGGCGCGGGCCGCGTGCTGATGACGGTGTTCGCACCCGATGCGCTGCGCATCGAGGTCAGCGTGCCGCAGTCCGACGCCGAGGCCATCCGCGCCCATCCGCAGGCGCGGGTGCGTTTCGACGATGGCCACGGCATCGATGCGGCGCAGGCGACGGTATTCCCCGCCGCCGATGCCGCCACCCATGCGGTGAAGGTGCGCGTGCAACTGCCTGCGCTGGAGCCCGCGCCGTGGCCGGGCAGCACCGCCCGCGTCGCGTTCCCGGCACTGAAAGGCGACGCCGGTGTGCGCGTGCCGGCATCGGCGCTGCTGCGCCGGGGCGAGGTCAACGCGGTCTACGTGCTGGCCGACGGGCGCGTGGCGTTGCGCCAGTTGCGCCTGGGCGAACGCGTGGGCGACGAGGTCGAGGTGATCGCCGGCCTGCGGCCGGGCGAGCGCATCGCCGCCGATCCGCTCGCGGCGATGCAGGCGCTGGCCGCCGCGCGCGGGGAGCAGTGACATGGCCGTGCACGATACGCCGCGGCTGGGTATCTCCGGCCGCCTTGCCCGCACCTTCCAGGACAACCCGCTGACGCCGATCCTCGCGTTGCTGGGGCTGCTGCTGGGCCTGGTCGCGGTGGCCATCACCCCGCGCGAGGAAGAGCCGCAGATCGACGTGACGATGGCCAACGTCATCGTGCCGTTCCCCGGTGCCGACGCGCGGCAGGTCGAGCAGATGGTGGCGTACCCGCTGGAACAGAAGCTGGCCGGGATCGAGCAGGTGCGGCACACCTATTCGGTCAGCCGCCCCGGCATGGCGGTGCTGACGGTGGAGTACGAGGTCGGCGTGCCGCGGCAGCCGGCGCTGGTGCGGCTGTACGACAAGGTATTTTCCAACCGGGACTGGATGCCACCGGATCTCGGCGTCGGCCAGCCCATCGTCAAGCCCAGGGGCATCGACGACGTGCCGGTGATGACGCTGACGCTGTGGACCGACGATGCGCAGCGCAGTGCGCTCGACCTGGCCGAAGTGGCGCACACGCTGGAAACCGAACTCAAGCACATCCCCGGCACCCGCGACATCCACACCCTCGGCGCGCCGGAGCGGGCAATGCGGGTGACGCTGGACCCGGCGCGGCTGGCCACGCACGGCCTGACGGTGGCCGATCTGGCCGGCGCCTTGCAGGCCGCCAACCTCGCCCGGCAGGCCGGCGAGCGCATCGGTGGCGATGGCGTGGTGCAGGTCAGCGCCGGGCAGTTCCTTGCCGACCGCGCAGACGTCGCCGGGCTGGTGCTGGGCGTTGCCGGCGGGCAGCCGGTACGTCTTGCCGACGTCGCCATGGTCGACGATGCCGCCGATCTGCCGTCGAGCTACGTCTGGCATGGCGCACCGGCCGGCCGCGCCGGCCCGCGCACCGGCATGGCGCCTGCGGTCACGCTGGCCATCGCCAAGCAGCCGGGCAGCAACGCCACCGACATCACCCGCAGGGTGTCGGAGCGGGTCGAGGCACTGCGCGGGCAGGTCATCCCCGAGGGCGTGGAAGTCACCGTCACCCGCGACTACGGTGCCACCGCCGGCGACAAGGCGCGCACGCTGATCAAGAAGCTGGTGTTCGCCACCGGCTCGGTGGTGTTGCTGGTGCTGTTCGCATTGGGCCGGCGCGAGGCGGTGGTCATCGGCAGCGCGGTGGTGCTGACGTTGGCGGTGACGCTGTTCGCGTCCTGGGCGATGGGCTTCACCCTCAACCGGGTGTCGCTGTTCGCGCTGATCTTCTCGATCGGCATCCTCGTCGATGACGCCATCGTGGTGGTGGAGAACATCCACCGGCACATGGCGCAGGGCGGGAAAACGCTGCGCGAGGCGATCCCGCCGGCGGTCGATGAAGTAGGTGGGCCGACGATTCTGGCCACGTTTACCGTGATCGCCGCGCTGATGCCGATGGCCTTCGTCAGCGGCCTGATGGGGCCGTACATGCGGCCGATTCCGGTCAACGCCTCGGTCGGCATGTTGTTGTCGCTGACGATCGCGCTGGTGGTGACGCCGTGGCTGTCGTTGAAGCTGTTGCGGCGCCATGCTTTGCCCCCCTCTCCCTGTGGGGCGAGAAGGCACGGCTTGCGCGCCATTGGCGCGCGTGCCTTGGAGCGCCTGCGCCGCTGGCGCAGGCCGGGGCGCGGAGCGGGGGATGGGGGAGAGGGTTCGGTTGCCGATGTTGTAGCCGGAGCTGCCACTGCCTCCGTCGTACCCTCACCCCAACCCCTCTCCCGCAGGGAGAGGGGCTTGAAGCGGTACCTGCACGATTTCTTCGAGCGGGTAATGACGCCCTTCCTCGTCGCCGATGGCGGCGCGCGCCGGCGCCGCCTGCTGTTCATGGCGATGGCCGCGCTGGTGGCGTTGGCCGCGAGCCTGGTGGTGTTCAAGCTGGTGGTACTGAAGATGCTGCCGTTCGACAACAAGTCCGAATTGCAGCTGGTGGTGGACATGCCCGAAGGCCGCACGCTGGAGGACACCAACGCGTTGCTTGTCGAACTGGCCGGGGTGCTCGACCGCACCCCGGAAGTACGGGATTACCAAGGCCATGCCGGCACCGCCGCGCCGATCAATTTCAACGGTCTGGTGCGCCAGTACTATCTGCGCGAAGGCGCCAACGTCGGCGACCTGCAGGTCAACCTGGTCGGTCGCCACGAGCGCAGCCGCAAGAGCCACGACATCGCGGTGGCGTTGCGTCCGCAGGTGGCGGGGATCGGCCGCCGTCATGGCGCGTCGGTCAAGGTGGTGGAGGTGCCACCCGGCCCGCCGGTGCTGTCGCCGATCGTGGCCGAACTGTACGGCCCGGATCATGCGCGCCTGCGCGGCATCGGCCGTGCGCTGGAACAACGCTTCCTCGATACCGACGGCATCGTCGATGTCGATACCAGCGTCGAAGCCGACGCCACGCGCGAAGTGCTGGCCATCGACCGCGTGCGCGCGGCGCGGCTGGGCGTGTCGCAGGCCGATATCGCCCGGACCATCGCCGCCGGTTTGTCCGGCATGGACGCCAGCCACGTCATCGACGGCAGTTCCAGATACCCGCGTCCGATCCGGCTGCGTCTGCCGGCTGCCGGGCAGACCACGCTCGACGGCGTGCTGGCGCTGCGCGTGCGCGGCGGCGACGGCCAGTTGCTGCCGCTGTCGGAACTGGTGCAGGTACGGCGCACGCAGTGGGATGGTGCCATCCACCACAAGGACCTGCTGCCGGTGGTCTACGTGATGGGTGACGAGGGCGGCAGCTTCGACAGCCCGCTGTACGGCATGTTCGATCTGGTCGGGCAGGTCGGCGACAACGCCATCGGCGGCCAGCGGTTGTCGCAGTTTTTCGTGCGCCAGCCAGCGGATACCGCGGGCTTCGGCCTGAAGTGGGACGGCGAATGGCAGATCACCTGGGAAACCTTCCGCGACATGGGCATCGCCTATGCCGCCGGCATGGTGCTGATCTACCTGCTGGTGGTGGCGTATTTCCGCAGCTACGTGGTGCCGCTGGTGATCATGGCGCCGATCCCGCTGACCGTGATCGGGGTGATGCCCGGCCATGCCCTGCTCGGCGCGCAGTTCACCGCCACCAGCATGATCGGCATGATCGCGCTGGCCGGCATCATCGTGCGCAACTCGATCCTGCTGGTGGATTTCATCAACCACCTGGTCGAACGCGGGCACGCGCTGGAGCGCGCGGTGGTCGAGGCCTGCGCGGTGCGCGCGCAGCCGATCGCGCTGACCGCAATCGCGGCGATGGCCGGCGCGTTCTTCATCCTCGACGACCCGATCTTCAACGGACTGGCGATCGCGTTGATCTTCGGCATCCTCGTCTCCACCGTGCTGACGCTGGTGGTGATCCCGCTGCTGTACTACGCGCTGCTGCGGCGTCCGTTGCGTGGCGTATCGTGAACCCGAATCCCGACCGCAGGAGATGGCCGTGAGCATTGACCAACCGATCCGCATCAGCCTCGAACAGGACGGCGACTACGCCTTCCGCATCAGCTTCGACGACACCGCGCTGGCGCCGCTGCTGGGCGACGAACCGGCGCCGCTCGGCCACGACCAGGGGCCCAACCCGTCCCGCCTGCTGCTGGCCGCGGTGGCCAACTGCATGGCCGCCAGCCTGCTGTTCGCCCTGCGCAAGTTCAGGAACGCACCGGGGCCGCTGAAGGCGAGCATCCGCGCCCAGCCCGAGCGCAACGCCGATGGCCGCTGGCGCCTCACCGGCGCGCAGGTCGAGCTGCAACTGGCCGACCCGGCCGCCGACTACCAGCAACTGCCGCGCATCCTCGAACAGTTCGAGGAGTTCTGTGTGGTCACCCAGAGCGTGCGCGCCGGCATCGACGTGCAGGTGGTGGTGAAGGACGGCAGCGGCGCGCTGATCCACGACAGCCGCGCGGGAGCGGGTGCGTGACTGCGCCGTTGCGGGTGGCCTGCCCGCACTGCAACGCGCTCAACCGCGTCCCCGGCGAGCGCCTGGGCGAGCACCCGAACTGCGGGCGCTGTGGCAAGGCGCTGTTCGACGCGCATCCGCGGGCGCTGGACGCAGCGGGTTTCCAGGCTCATGCGATCGACAGCGAGCTGCCGCTGCTGGTCGATTTCTGGGCGCCGTGGTGCGGCCCGTGCCGGATGATGGCGCCGCATTTCGAGGCTGCCGCCGCGCAGTTGGAGCCACGGCTGCGGCTGGGCAAGGTCGACACCCAGGCACAGCCGGAGCTGGGTGCGCGCTTCGGCATCCGCAGCATTCCAACGCTGGTGCTGTTCAAGGGCGGCCGCGAATTGGCGCGCCAGCCGGGCGCGATGGGGCAGGCCGACATCGTGCGCTGGGCGCAGGCGCACGCCTGAGCTTTCCGTAGGTGCGGGGTTTGCCCCGCAACGGGGTATTCCCGGCAAAGCCCCATGCGGGGCAAGCCCCGCATCTACGAGGCGGTTCTGCCGCTCACTCGATCTGCCGCGCCGGGTCGCTCAGCTCCAGTTCGCGCAGCACCACGCTGGCCTGGGTGCGGTTGCGCACGCCCAGCCGCTCGAAGATCGCCGACAGGTGCGCCTTGACCGTGCGTTCCTGCACGTCCAGGCGGTCGGCGATCTGCTTGTTGAGCAGGCCCTCGGCGACCAGCGCCAGCACCCGGAACTGCTGCGGCGACAGGCTCGCCAGCCGCGCGGCCAGTTCGCTGTCGTGGCTGGACGACTGCGCCCGCGCCACCGCCGCACGCAGCGAGGCCGGCAGCCATTGCTCGCAGGCCATCACGCTGCGGATCGCCTCGCGCAGCTCGTTCAGGCCCGAGCTCTTGGGCAGGTAGCCGGCCGCGCCGTGGTCGAGCGCGCGCCGCACCACGCGCGGGTCGTCGTTGGCCGACACCACGATCACCGCCACGCCCGGGTGCTGGGCGCGGATCGCCGCCAGCCCGGCCAGACCGTGGTTGCCGGGCATGTGCAGGTCGAGCAGGATCAGGTCGGTGTCCGGCGCGGCGTCCAGCGCCGCCAGTACGCCTTCCAGCGATTCGGCTTCATGCACCTGCAGATCGGCCATCGCCTCGCTGGCCGCCTGGCGCAGCGCGGCGCGGAACAGCGGGTGGTCGTCGGCGATCAGCAGGTTGGGCATGGGGCTAGGAACGAGTGGGGAGGAACGAGGAACGAGTAGAGGCAAAGGCAAGCGCGAAAAGCAAGCGCGGCACTGCTCTCACTCGTTCCTGCTTCACTGCGCCGTCCAAGCGCCATCCATCGGCAGCGCCGCGCCGGTGAGGTTGTGCGCCTCGCGGCGGCACAGCCACACCACCATCGCGGCGATGTCTTCGGGCAGCGACATGCGCTGGCTGGGCTGCTTTTCCTCCAGCAACGCGCGCACGCCGTCGTCGCGGCTGCCGCCGTTGCGGTGGGCCTGGACCTGCGGCTCGATCAACGGCGTCTCCACCCAGCCCGGGCACACGCAGTTGACGGTGACGCCGCCGCTGTCGCGGCTGCCGGCGGCCGCGTACTCCAGCGCCGCCACCTTGCTCAGGCCGACGATGCCGAACTTGCTGGCCACGTAGGGCGCCTTGTTCTTCGACGCCACCAGCCCGTGCACCGAGGCGATGTTGACCACCCGACCGTAGCCGCGTTCGGCCATGCCCGGCAGCGCCTGCTGCATGGTGTGGAAGGCGGCGCTGAGGTTGATGGCGATGATGTCGTCCCATTTGGATATGGGCTGCTCGGCCAGCGGCGCGGCGTGCTGGATGCCGGCGCAGTTGACCAGCACGTCGAGCGTGCCCCAGTCCTGCACCTGCGCCATCAGTGCCGCGATCTCCTCGGGCCTGCGCAGGTCGGCGCCGAAATGGCAGGCCTCGGCGCCGGCCTCGCGCACGCTGGCCAGCGCGGCGTCGATCTGCTCGGGGCTGCCGAGGCCGTTGATCGCCACGCGCGCGCCGGCCGTGGCCAGCGCGCGGGCGATGGCCAGGCCGATGCCGGAGGTACTGCCGGTCACCAGCGCGGTGCGGCCTTGCAGGAAGCGGTCCATCGGGAACTCCATGAAACGGATGCGGGGATGCCGCAGAACGTAACAGCCGCGGCGCCGTCGCGCGTGGTACCAAAGTACGATGGGCTGGGTGGAGGGCTCTGTTAACGTGCCGCCATGACCATTTCCCTCCTGCGCGCCGCTTGCGGCCTCCTCGTCGGGTTCGGCCTGGCGTCCTGTGCCAGCGGGCCCGCCCGCCCGTCCGTGGAGCCTTCCATGTTCAGCAACGAACTGCGCAGCGAACACCGTGGCGACGACGACCTGCTGACCGCCGGCCTGGGCCTGGCCGGGCTGCGCAGCATGGTGCCGCCGGCGTTCGCCGACGCCGCTGCGCCGACCGTGGACGAATTGCGCCGGCGCGCGCTGTGGGGCAGCTGGCGCGGCATCGCCGACCTGGTCCCGGGCGGCGGCTATGGCGAATTGTTCGGCACGCTGGCGCCGGTGCCGGGCCGCGAATACTCGGCCTATGCGCGCCTGCCCGGCGCCACCCAGCCGCACCGGGTGCTGGCGCAGGTGCCGGACAACTTCGACACCGGCAAGCGCTGCGTGCTGGTGGCGCCGGCCTCCGGCTCGCGCGGCATCTACGGCGCGGTGTCGGTGGCGGCGGCCTGGGGCCTGCCCAGGGGCTGCGCGGTGGTCTACACCGACAAGGGTGCCGGCAGCGACTATTTCGATCTGGATGCGCAGGTGGGCGTGCGCGCCAACGGCATGGTCGGCAAGCTGGGCGAGGCCGCCGACCTGGCCTTCGTGCCGGATGCGCCGATGAATGCCACGGGCGTGGCCTTCAAGCACGCCCATTCGCAGGACAACCCGGAGGCCGACTGGGGCCGCCACGTGAAGCAGGCCGCCGAGTATGCGCTCCTGGCGTTGGACCAGGCTTACCCGCAGGCGGCGCCGTTCACCTTCGACAACACCCGCATCATCGCGGTGGGCATCTCCAACGGCGGCGGCGCGGTGTTACGCGCGGCCGAACTGGAAGGCGACTGGCTCGACGCGGTGGTCGCCGGCGAGCCCAGCGTGCTGTCTGATGGCCCCGGCAACCGCGCGCTGTACGACTACGCCACCGAGGCGGCGCTGCTGATGCCGTGCGCGCAGCTGCACATGGCCGATCTGCCGCAACCGCCGTTGACCGCCGCCTTGCAGGCCGGCGCGGCCGTGCGCTGCGCGACGCTGGCGGCCGAGGGCGTCATCGGCGGTGCAACGCCTGCCGCGCAGGCCAGATCCGCCTATGACCTGATGTTGAGCAAGGGCTGGACCGATGCCGGCCTGCGTGCCGGCGCGCTGTCCACCGGCTTCGACCTGTGGCGTGCCATCGCCGCCACCTATGCCTCGGCCTATGGCCGCTATGGCGTGGGCGAGCATCCGTGCGGCTTCGGCTTCGCCGCGCAGAACCCGGACTTCTCGCCGCGTGCGGCCAGTGCCATCGAGCGTGCCGCGTGGATCGCCGATGGCGGCGGCATTCCGCCCGGTGCCGGCGTCGGCTTGCTGGACAGCAAGGTGCAATTGCCCGACCTGACTTACCCCGGCCTGAAATGCCTGCGTGCGCTGTGGGACGGGCAGGGCGAGGACGCACGCCGGGTGCGGGCCGGCATCGAGCAGACCCGCGCCGGCCTGCCGCGCGCCGGCCTGCCGGTGATGGTGGTGCACGGCACCGACGACGGCCTGATCCCGCCGGCTTTCAGCAGCGCACCATATGTGGCCGCGGCCAAGGCGGCCGGGCGCGAGGTGAACTACTGGCAGGTGCGCCACGTGCAGCACTTCGATGCGTTCCTCGGCCTGCCGGACTACGGCGCGCGCTACCTGCCGCTGCTGCCCTATGTCTACGCCGCGCTGGACCGCGTGCAGGAACGGCTGGACAAGGGCATCCTGCTGCCGGCCGATGCGGTGATCGAGACCATGCCGCGCGCGGGCAAGCCGCTGACGATGGAAAATCTCGCGATGCCAAAGTAATCCGTAGGAGCGACGCGAGTCGCGACGGGCTTTCCCGATAAAGCCCGTCGCGACTCGCGTCGCTCCTACAAGAGTGCCGGGGCAATGGCATCATGCCGCGATGGAAATCCTGAGCTTCCCCTCCCGCGTCATTCCCGCTGCCGACTATCGTCGAGAGCGTTGGCGCAACGGGCTGGGCTGGACCCGCGAGATATTGCGCCTGCCTGTAGAGGGCGAGTGGCAACTGCGCCTGTCCATCGCCGAGATCGAGCAGGACGCGGCGTTCTCGGCCTTCCCCGGCGTCGAACGCGAATTGGTGCTGCTGCACGGCGAAGGCCTGCGCCTGCGTTTTGCCGACGGCCGCTGCGAAACCCTGTTGCCGCCGCATCAGCGGCTGCGCTTCGCCGGCGAGGACGAATTGACCGGCGAACTGGTCGATGGCGCCACCCAGGACTTCAACCTGATGTGGCGGCGCGCGGACCTGCGGGCCGAGCTGCTGCACCGGCCGCTGGTCGGCAACATGCTGTTCTTCACCGAACCGCAGGCGGCATGGGCGATCCACCTGCTGGCCGGGCAGGCGACGTTCGGGGATGGCGCGTTGCTGCCCTTGCAGGCCGGCGATACCGCATGGCTGGGCGCAGGCGAGCGCCGCCGCTACTCGCTGGATGGCGGTGGCGAATTGCTGGCGATCCGGGTCACGCCGGCGTAGGTCGGGGTTACACCCCCGACGCCTCGGGATTGCTCCAAAAGCATGTCGGGGGTGTAACCCCGACCTACGGTGCGCTCAATACACGTCGCGGCGGTAGCGGCGTTCGAGGGTGAGCTGTTCCTTGCGCTCGCTGCCCAGTGCCTGCGCGATCACCGCGTCCACCGCCGGGGCCATGCCTTGCAGGCTGCCGCAGACCAGCACGGTGGCGCCGCCCTCGACCCATTGACGCAGCTCGTCGGCGTGGGCGGCCAGGGCGTCCTGCACGTAGCGGTGCGCCTGCCCGTCGCGGCTGAACACCGTGTCCAGCCGCTCGATCCAGCCGTCGCGCTGCCACTGCCGCAGTTCGTCGCCGAAGTGGAAATCGTGGGCGTGGCTGCGTTCGCCGAACAGCAGCCAGTTGCGGCGCGCGCCGGCGTCGATGCGCGCGCGCAGGTGCGCGCGCAGGCCGGCGATGCCGGTGCCGTTGCCGATCAGCAGCAGCGGCGCGTCGCCTGCCGGCGGATGGAAGTTGCGGTTCTCGCGCAGGCGCAGGTCGATGCGCGCGCCGTTATCGGCGTGGTCGCAGAGCCAGCCGCTGGCCAGCCCGGGCGTGCCATCGGCATGCGCCTGCCGGCGCAGTAGCAGTTGCAGGCCGCCTTCGGCGGGCAGCGAGGCGATGGAGTATTCGCGGTGCGGCAGCGGTTGCAGGCGGGCGGCCAGTGCGTCGGCATCGCTGGCGGTGATGGCATCGGGCAGCCGCGAGGCGGCCAGCAGGTCGCGCAGTGCGCGGCCATTGGCCAAGGTCGTGCCGGGGTCGAAGCCGTGCGCCTGCATCCAGCGTTCGATGGTGGCCGGCGCATGGCGCGGGCCGATCTCGGCGATGTCGCCGGCCTGCCACTGCGGCAACGGGCCGTCCGCCGGTTGCAGGTGCAGGTGGAACACCGGGCCGCCGGCGCTGCCGGGGTTCAGCAGCTTCCGGTCGCGCAGCTGCCAGTGCTGGTAGTCGGGCGCGCTCCAGTCGGCCTGCGCGGTGCCGTCGCCGAGCTGGCCGAGCAGTTGCTGCCAGTGGCGCAGCGCGGCCGGGTCGGCGTTGTCCACGTCGACAGTATCGAACAACGGTTGCGCGCCGTGCCGGCGCAGCCAGTCGTCGAGCTGGTGGCCGAAGGCGCAGTAGTGATCGTAGCTGCGGTCGCCCAGCGCGAGCACCGCGTACTGCAGATGCGGCAGCGCCGCGGGCTGCTTCATCACTCGGCCGAGGAAGGCCAGGGCATGGTCCGGCGGGTCGCCCTCGCCGGTGGTGCTGGCGACGAACAGCGCCTTGCGCGTGGTCGCCAGCAGCGCGGCATCGACTTCGTCCAATGCCCGCAGGCGGACCTTGCAGCCGCCTTCGCGCAGGCTTTGCGCGCTGCGCTCGGCCAACTGCCGGGCAAAACCGGTCTGGCTGGCCCAGACCACCAGCAAGGGCGGTTCACCGTCGCTGCCGGCCTCGTCCCTGCGCGGTCGTGCGCGCCACCACAGTACGAGGCACCACGCCAGGTAAGTGCAAAGTGCGGCCAGTGCGCCGGTGCGCCGTGCGGGCAGGGGTGCAGCCAGCCACCAGTCCTCGCCCAGATGCAGGCGCAGCAACAGGCCGGCGGCGACCAGCAGCAAGGCGATGACGGCAAGGTTGCCGGCCAAGGCACGGAGCGGGCGCGAAGGGTTCATGCGGCGCTGGCGTCCAGATGCTGGCGGAAGGCGGGCGACAGGATTTCGACCAGCCCTTCGTCGCCACGCTGGACGAAGCGCGCGGCCAGCCCCTGCGCTTCGGCGAAGGCCGGCCCCACGGTGGCGCCCATCACCGTCAATGCGGTGGCCCAGGCGTCGGCGAGCATCGCCTCGCGGTGGATCACGGTGACCGCGGCGGCGGCCGCCGCCACCGGCGCGTGCCGGCGCGGGTCCAGGGTGTGGCTGTAGCGCGTGCCGTCCTGTTCGTAGCGGTGCCAGCGGTCGCCGGAGGTGGCCACCGCCAGGTCGTCCAGCGCCAGCACCCGGGGTGGGTAGTCGGCACCGGCGTCTTCCTCCGGTGCCGATTCGACCAGCACGCGCCACGGCTGGCCATCGGGCTTGCGGCCGTAGCCGTGTAGCTCGCCGCCGACTTCGACCAGCGCGGCGGCGACGTCCTGCGTGCGCAGCCAGCGGCCGACCAGGTCGACGCCATAGCCCTTGGCGATGGCCGACAGATCCAGGTGCAGGCCGCCGGGTTGCACTACCGCTTGCCGTTGCGCGTCCAGTTGCAGCCGTTGCCAGCCGCAGCGCGCGGCGGCTTCCCGCACGAGCGCGGCCTCGGGCACGCGCTGCCGCCCGGCATCGGCGCCAAAGCCCCACAGCGCGAGCAGCGGGCCGAGGGTGGGATCGAAGGCGCCGTCGCTGCGCTGCGCGACATCGTGCGCGGCCTGCAGCACCCGCCAGAAATCGTCCGGCAGCACCTGCCAGCTGCCGGCGTCGGCACGGTTGTAGCGGCTGATGTCCGAGCCGGCCTCCCATGTGCTCATCTGCGCGACGACGCGGTCGAGCTGCTGCTGGATGCCGGCGTGCAGCGGATGCAGGTCGCGGTTGCGCGGCGCCACCAGCTTCACGCTCCAGGAGGTGCCCATGCTGTGGCCGCCGAGGGTGGCGATGTCGGAATGGGAAGGCATGGGGATGGGCGGAAACGAGGCTCGGGAGCGAATGCGTTGGTTGGGTTGGGCGTGGCCAAGCCCAGCGTCGGGGGGAACGAGCATGGAGGCGCCGGGAGTCCCTTCGTCGGCGCAATCCGCTTGCCGGGATGCGGATTTTTTGGGGGGGGCGGGCTCCCGGTGGTTCAGGTGACCGGGTTCCGTTCGCCCCTCACCCAGCCCCTCTCCCGCTGGGAGAGGGGCTCAAGTCCGCGCTGCTGGTCATGGGGTCGGGCGGAGAGGGAGCCGCGGGTGCTGCTTCCTCTCCATTTCCCCGCCTTACTGCGGCAGCACTTCCAGCGTGGCGACGTAGCTCAGGCGGCGCACGTTGGCCTGCGGGATCGCGACCTTGTCGTCCTCGGTGCCGGTTTCCAGCCAGTACATGCCGGCTTCCGGCCAGGTCACGCTGAACTCGCCATTGGCATCGCTGGTGGCCTTGATCTCCTCCTGCGCGTTGCGATAGCGGGTACCGCCGCGGACGATCTCCACTTCCAGCCCGGCCTGCGGCTTGCCATCCACCAGCAGGCGGAACCTGGCCGCCTCGCCGGCGAACAGGTCGTTCGGGTGGCCCAGCACCACCAGCTCCAGGCCCTGCCCGCTGGGCTTGAGCGCGGTGTCGTTCGGGGTGCCGTTGGTGACGAAGGTCTCCACGCGGCCCAGGCTCTGGGAAACCTTCAGGTCGGTGGCGTTCTTCGGTACTTCGCTGGCGAATTTGGCGGCATCCCCGCGCCAGCGCTTGGGCTTGCCGTCTTCCTTCCAGCTGGCCATCAGGCCGGCGTTGACGTTGGACAGGCGGTAGGTGCCCTGCTGGTTGAGTTCCAGGTCGAACACGCTGCGGTACTTGCCGGTGGCCAGGTTCTGCGGCTGCGCGGTGCTGCCGTCGGGCGCGGTGACCATCAGCCCGTCCAGCCGCAGCGGCACGTGGTTGAAGTAGAACAGGTCGTTGGAGACCGCCGCGTCCACGGTGATCCACGGGTTCTGCCCGGCGATGACCGTCTGCGACGGCAGCAGCCATGCCTTGTGCGCGGCGGCGGTGAACGGAAGGGCGGCGGCAAGCGCGGCGGCGAGGAGCAGGGAACGTTTCATCTGCGGACTCCGGTTCGGGTGGGCAATCAGGGTTTGATGGCGAGGGTGACGGCACCAAGCTCGGTGCTGCCTTGGGCGCGGCCGTTCTGGGCCGTGCGCGCCGGCCAGGTGAAGGGGATCTTCAGCAGCTCGCGGCCGCCGACTTCGCGCACCGCTTCCACCACCAGCGCGTACTGGCCGGCGGGCAGGTCGCGCAGCTGCGGCTGGCTGTCGCCGAAGCTCAGCGCGTGGGTGCCGGCCGGGCGGGTCGGGCCGGTCACGCCGTCCACCGGCACCTGCAGGTTGCGGCCGCTCTTGCGCCACCACTGGCGCAGGTCCGGCAGCCACTTGGTGCCGTGCCCTTCGTTGTTGGAGGTCTGCTGGTACCACACCGACAGGTTGGCGGCGGCCTTCTGCTCGGCGTTCTCGATCCACACGGCCACATACGGGCGGTGGTATTCGGCCACGTTGAGCTTGGGGACTTCGACGTTGACGTCGATGCTGGCGGCGTAGGCGGCCGGGGCGGTGGCGAGCAGGCCGCTGAGGGCGATGGTCAGGGTGACGCGCATGGTGCGACTCCGTGGAGGGAATGGGTCAGTGGATCAGGAGCAGGGCGATCAGCAGCGGCACCAGCAGGCCCAGGCCGACCAGCGGCCAGGTCATGCGCCGCTGCCGCGCATGCAGGTGCAGCAGGAAAAGGCCGGTGATGCAGAACACCAGGCAGGCGATGGCGAACACGTCGATGAACCAGCCCCAGCCGGGGCCGGCGTTGCGGCCCTTGTGCAGGTCGTTGAAATAGGACACCCAGCCGCGCCGGGTCTGTTCGTATTCCACCGCGCCGGTTTCGCGGTCGATGCTCAGCCATGCATCGCTGCCGGGGCCGGGCATGGAGAGGTAGATTTCCTCGGGCGACCACTCACCGCTGCGCCTGCCGATGGATACGCCCAGCTCGCGTGACAGCCAATCGGCGACCTTGGCCGGCAGCGGTGCATTGCCTTCTTCGCGCGTGCCCAAGGCTTCCAGCATCGGCGTGGGAAGTTCCAGCTGGCGGTTGCTCACCTGCGGCGTGGCTTCGATTTTCGCCGCGTGGTTGAGGGTGATGCCGGTGGCCGCGAACAGCAGCATGCCGACCAGGCACACCGCCGAGCTGATCCAGTGCCACTGGTGCAGCGTGCGCAGCCAGAAACCACGGCTGGCCTGCTGCTGGACGAGATGGGCGGTGGAGCGTTCGGCGGACACGTGCGCGGAGGGGAGTCAAAGAACCGGGATTAGAGCATTGATGAGAATGATTCGCAATTTGTGTCGCTTCGTATCGGCTGATGGCTGTTTGCCGCTGCAGGGCGGGAAAGGGCGGAAAAGCTTGGCGCCCGTGCCTGCGCACGGGCGCCAAGGCACCGTCAGAAGCGGAAATTCAGGCTTACCCAGAAATTGCGGGCCTTGTCCTTGTTGTTGTAGTGATCTTGCGGACTCAACGTCCAGGTGCCGTCGCCGTTGTCGGTGAAGTTGGCATCGTAGGTGGTGAAATCCCGGTCCAGTAGGTTGTTGATACGGGCATTGACGGTCAGCCATTGCGTAGCCTCGAACGAGGCACCCAGGTGCAGTACGGTGTAGTCCTTGTAGTGCAGGTGCTCGCCGGTGCTGCTGACGCCGCGGTAGCGCTTGGAGCGCGCTTCGCCGGTGAGGAACATGCTGAAGCGATCCGTTGCATGCCAGTCCAGTGAGGCATTGGCCATGTGCTTGGCGCTGTTGGTCAGCGGGAGGCCCTTCTGGCTGCCGCTCTTCTGCTCGCTGTCGGTGTAGGTGTAGTTGGCGCGGAAGGCGAAGGCTTCGCTGATCTTCCAGCGGCCCGCCACCTCGGCACCCTGCACCACGGCCTCGTCGATGTTCACCGTCTTGCTGCTGCTGGCATAGCCCAGGTCGAGGTATTCGCCGGAGCTGATGCAGCTCAGGGCCAGGCCGGTACCGCAGGGCTGGCTGGCGATCTTGTCGTCGAACTTGTTGTGGAACAAGGTGGCGTTGAAGCCGTGCCCGGCCGGGTGTTGCCAGTACAACGCCAGCTCGGTGCTGGTGCTGGTTTCCGGCTTCAGGTCAGGGTTGCCGAACATCGGCGAGGTACCCTGGCCGCCGAAGCCGGTGACGCCGTCATACAGTTGGGTGGTCTTGGGGGTCTTGAAGCCGGTGCTGACACCGCCCTTGACCGTCCACTGCTTGCTGACCGCATAGACGCCATACAGGCGCGGGCTGACCTGGCTGCCGAAGACTTCGTGGTCGTCGTAGCGCAGGCCGGCAGTGAGGGTCAGCGGTTCGGTCACCTTCCAGTTGTCCTCGACGAACAGCGAGTACATGTTGTGGTCCTGCTTCAGCCCCGGGGTGCCGCTCTCGGTGCCGAACACGCCGTCGGTCAGTTCGCCGCGGATGACCTGGGTGCCGGCCACCAGGGTGTGCTCGCCAGCGGCGGTGAACGGGATGTCGAGCTTGGCGTCCAGCGTGTACTGCGCGCTTTCCAGGACGCGCTTGGGGCGCGGCAGGAAGGTGGATTCGGCCAGTGCGCGGCGCTCGTCCAGGCTCATGCCGGCATAAGCGCCGGTGGCGTCGATCATCTGCAGCAGGTGCTCGCGCTCGGCCACGGTGAACGGCATGGTGCGGCCGTCGTTGTTGGTGGCCACGTGTGCCAGCGAGATGAAGCTGTTGCCGAAGTCCCATTGGCCTTCATGGGTCAGCGCCCAGGCGTCGCGGGTGAACTCCTGCACCGGGCCATAGCCGGCGCGCGGGTTGGCACGACGGCCCCAGGTGCCGCCGTTGGTGGCGCAGACAGTGGCATCGCTGCCGGTCGCACCGAGGCAGGCGTTGCCGGCCGACCAGATGCTGTTGATGTTGTCCACGGTGCCGACCGGATATTCCTCGTTGCCGGCATCGTTGATCTTGATGGCGTTGTCGTACTCCTGGCGTGATGCGTCGTAATCGAAGGTCACGGTCTGGTCATCGCTCGGCATCCAGGTCAGGGTGATGCCGCCGGCCTTGTTGGTGTTGTCCACGGTCTTGCCGCCGCTGCCGAAGCCCAGCGAACGGTTGTGTTGCTGGCCGGCCGGATCGGTGACGGAGGCATACACCGGGTTGGAGGCCTTGCGGTCGTACCAGCTGCCGCGCGCGCTGAGATTGAGCACGCCCGGTACCAGGGCACCGGTGACGAAGAAATCGGCGGTAGTGTCGTCACCGAAGGCATCGTTGGTTTCGAAAGTGCGGGCGATGCTGGCCGAACCATGCCAACTGTCGAGCGTGCGCTTGGTGATGATGTTGATTACCCCGCCCATCGCATCAGCGCCATAAAGCGTGGACATCGGCCCGCGGATCACCTCGATGCGCTCGATCGCATCCAGCGGCGGGATGTGGTTGAACTGGTTGCCGCCGAAGTTGTTCGGGTAGATGTCGCCGTGGTTGTTCTGGCGGCGGCCGTTGACCAGGATCAGGGTGTAGTCCGAGCCCATGCCGCGCATGGAGATGGTGCCCTGGCCGGTCTTGTCGCGGGTTTCGCCCACGTCCACGCCTTCCAGGTCGCGCACCGCGTCGAGCAGGGTGACGTAGGGGCGTTTGGCCAGTTCCTCGCGGGTGATGACCGAGATGCTGGCCGGCGCGTCGGTGATCTTCTGCTCGAAGCCGGCCGCGGTGACCACCACCTTGTCCAGCGTGGTCGGCTGGCCGGCGGGGGCGCCGGAGGCAAGGGCCGGGGAGGAGAGCGCGGCAAGCAGGGCGATGGACAGCGTGTTGCGCGAACGGCGGGCATGGAAGCGATGGCGCAGGGCCATGATGGAAACCTCGGAGTGGAAAAATGGGTGTGGCGAACCGGCGGCGCGCGCGGGCGCCGCGCGGTTGCGCGGAGAAGAACGGGAGACGCGGGGTCGCCGCCGCGGAGTCGCGGCAGGCACGGGCGGAACGGCCGGCTCAGGCCAGCGGGGGCGCCTGGCCGCGTTGCCGCCGCCAGCGCAGGGGCGTGGCGGGCGGGCAGGCCGATGGGACGGCCGGTACGCTGGACAGCACGACCGGCTCGGCGCCGGCCATGCGTGCCGGCGGCAGTGCCGGGGCCGGGTGGCTTGCCGCCGCGCGCGAGGCCTGCAGGGGCGCCGCGCGGCGCAGCTTGGCCGGGGCCTGTTCCTCGGCGAACTCGCGGGCCGGGGCTTCTTCGCCACCGGCGTACGTGCCGCCGGCCAGCGTGGCCGCGGCCATGGGCAACGCCAGGCCCTGCCACTGCGGCAGCAGCATCGAGAACACCGCCAGCAGCACCAGCACGGATGCACGCAGGCCGGCACGCAGGCGCGTGGCGGCAGGCAGGCGGCGATGGAGGTATGGCTGGCGCACGCGAATCCCCGAATGGTGCGGAGTGCGCCGGATCCGCAGATCCGGCGGGTGCGGAGTGTAGTTGGGATTCGTTATCGGATGCAAATAAGAATTTATCTTGTTTGCATCGGCTTGACGGAGGTCAGGCCGGAATGGGGAAACCTGCCTGCCGGCTCAGACCTCGGCCCACTGCCGCAGCAGGTTGTGATAGATGCCGGTCAGCTGCAGCACCGCGCCGGCGTCGGCATTGCCGCGGCGCAGGGTTTCGATGGCGCCGTCCATTTCGAACAGCGTGCGCCGGCGGGCGTCGTCGCGGATCATGCTCTGCACCCAGAAGAACGAGGCCAGCCGCGCGCCGCGGGTCACCGGCGTGACCTGGTGCAGGCTGCTGGAGGGGTACAGGATCAGGTCGCCGGCCGGCAGCTTCACTTCGTGCTCGCCGTAGGTGTCGCTGATGACCAGCTCGCCGCCGTCGTATTCGTCCGGGTCGTTGAGGAACAGCGTGCACGATACGTCCGAGCGCAGCTGCTCGCCCTGGGCGAGGTTCATCACCGCGCCATCGACGTGGAAGCCGTAGGTGCCGCCGCCGGTGTAGCGGTTGAAGCGCGGCGGCAGGTATTTGAGCGGCAGCGCGGCGCCGAAGAACAACGGGCTGCGCTTCAGCGCGGCCAGCACCGCCCGGCCCAGCTCGGCCTTGAGCGGCGAGCCGTCGGGCAGCTGTTCGTTGCGCTTGACCTGCGCGCCCTGCGCACCGACCGTCTCGCGGCCGTCGGCCCAGTCGGCGCCGTCCAGCGCGCGGCGGAAATGCGCCACTTCGTCGGCGCCGAGGATGTTGGGGATGTGCAGCAGCATGCGAAGGCTCCATGCGGGGACGCCTTCCCTGCGGAAGGCGTCCCCGGTCACCACGGTTGGATCAGGAACGTCGGATCAGAAGTGGAAGTCCGCGCTGAACAGGAAGGTACGCGGGGTACCCGGGGTGTAGCGGTAGCCGCTCTTGTTGATCGCGGCCACGTACTGCTTGTCGAACAGGTTGTAGGCGTTCAGGCGCAGCACCAGGTGGTCGTTGACCGCGTACGAGGCCACTGCATCGTAGACGGTGTAGGACTTGGTGAAAGCCGGCGTGCCCGCGGCGCCGTCGGTGCCGCGGTGCATTTCACCGGAATAGCGCACACCGCCGCCCACGGTCAGGCCGAACGGGAAGTCGTAGGTGGTCCAGCTGGTGAACGCGTCTTTCGGGGTGTAGGTCAGGTTGTTGCTGCCGTCGGCGGTCAGTAGGCTGCCCTTGTCCACCTGGGTCTTCTGGTGGGTGTAGCCGGCCGAGACCGACCAGTTGTCGGTGAGTTTGCCCACTGTCGACAGTTCCACGCCCTGGACCTTCTTCTCGCCGGTCTGGGTCGGGTTGCCGTTGTCGTCAAGCTGCTGGTTGTTGATCTCGTTGGTCACCTCGGTGCGGAACAGCGCTACGTTCAGCGCTAGCGCGTCATCGAAGAAGCCCCACTTGCTGCCGACCTCGAAGGTCTTGGCCTTCTGCGGGTCGGCGTTGACACCGTTGGCGTTGCCGGCCGCGTCGTTCAGCTGGAAGTTGCTGCCGCCCGGGGGCTGCTGCGACAGGGCGTAGTTGGCATACAGGCTGACCGCCTCGCTGGGCTTGTAGACTGCGCCGAGCTTCCAGTTGATCAGGGTGTCCTTGGCTTCGAATGCGCCGTTGGACACGATGCTGCCAACCGGCTCGCCACCGCAATAGACGATGCCGCGGCCGCTGCCACCACTGGTGCCTGGGGTATTGCAGAGGCTGGTGCTCGCATACCGGGACTTGTAACGATCGGCACGCAGGCCCGCGGTCAACATGAAGCTGTCGTTGAATTTGAGCGTGTCGAATGCATACAGCGAAGCCGTGTCGGTCCGGCCGTGGGCGCCGGTGCCGTTGCGGGCCCAGCTCAGGTTCTCCGTATCGTTCCAGTCCGGGTGGTACAGGTTCGCGGCAGGTCGGCTGCCGGTGGACGTGGTGTTGTAGCTGTCTTGTTCCTCGCGGGTGAACTCCAGGCCGGTGCTCAGGTTGTGCTGCACGCTGCCAGTGTTGAAATCGGCACGCAGGTTGAGCTGGTCGGTCAGGATGTTGTTTTCGATGTCCTTGAATGTGCTGTTGCTACGCACGAGTGAATAAGCGGACAGGTCGCTCGGGTCGGCGCCTGGCGCTAGAGGGGTGTTAGCACCCGTGGACATGAAGGCACTCAGCAGATAGTCCTGCTCGGTCTTGCCCCAGCGTGCGGTGTTGGTCAGTTTCAGCGTATCGGAGAAGTCGTGCTCAAAGCGGAAGGTGGCCATCTGGGCCTTGACGTTGTCGTGATCCTGACGCGTGCCGTAGAAGTTCTCTGGATCGACTGGATACCCGACCAGCGCTTCCTGACCGGCCTGCGGCTCCCAGCCCGGCAGGCCGATGGTCGGCACGAAGCCATCGGGGATGTTGTCCTGCTTGAGGTAGAGCAGGTTCAGGTGGTAGCGGGTGTCGGTGCCGAGGCCGAAGCCCAGCGACGGTGCGATGCCCCAGCGACTGTTGTTGACGTGGTCGCGGCCGGCGACGTCGCTGTCCTGCCACAAGCCGTTCAGGCGCAGTGCCGAGGTTTCGCCCAGGGTCTGGTTCCAGTCGGCGGTGGCGCGCTGCTGGCCATCGACGCCGGCCGAGACGGTGCCGGAGACGGCATCGTGCAGGTGGGCCTGCTTGCTGACCATGTTGATTGCGCCGGTCGGCGCGCTGCGGCCATTGTCGGTGCCGGCCGGGCCCTTCACCACTTCCACCTGCTCGGTGTTGAACACGTCGCGCGAGATCGAGCCGAGGTCGCGCACGCCATCGACGAAGATGCTGCTGGAGGTGTCGAAGCCGCGCATGTACACGGTGTCGCCGGTGCTGGTGTTGCCGTTCTCGCCGGCATAGAAGGTGCCCACGCCGGCGCTGTTGCGCAGTGCTTCGGTCAGGGTGGTGGCGCCCTGCTGGTTGAACAGGTCGCCGGTTATGACCTGGACGGTCTGCGGGGTGTTCAGCAGGGTCTGGGTGAACTTGGACGAGGCGGATTTCTCGCTCTTGTAGCCGCGGGTGGCGTGCACCTCGACCTGGTCCAGGGTGCGGGCATCGGGCGGCGCCTCGGCATGGGCAAGGCCCGGCAGCGCGGCCAGGCTCAGGCCGGTGACGAGGCCGGCGGTGGCCAGGTGGCCGACGGTACGGGCGGGGGAGGCGTGCTTGCGACTCTTGATGTGGCTCATGGAGTTGAGGGCCTTGGACGGAGGAGAAGGACACGGAAGCGACAACCGGGATGCCGGACACGGGGCCCGACACCGGCGGATGCGCGGTGGGATACAACGAGGGGAAAACGGGGAGGCGCAGCGCCGCGGATCGGCCGCGGGCAGGCCCGCGCGTGGGTTCAGCCGTGGCGGTGGGCCGGCGGGGCGTGCGCGGGTGGCGTGCGGTAAGGCTGGCCGAGGGTCGGGCTGGCGAAGACGGTGGGTACCCTCATCGCGGTGCCGTTGCGGGTAGTGCGTGCGGGCCACGGGGCCGGCGCGGTATCCGTCGGGCGCTGGCTGCGCCCGCTTTCGCCGTCGGCTTCGCTGATGCCGGGCGGGTGCAGCGAGGGCTGCAGCGGAGCCGGCGGACAACCGTCGAGTACGGAGGGGAGCGTGGCCGAAAGCCGCGGGGCGTCATCGGCACCGGCGCCATGCCCGCTGGCGGCAGCCAGCGCGGTCGCGGCGACGGTCAGCAGGAGCAGGACGACCAGCCACAAGTGCCGGCCCGCCCGCTGCGGGCGGGCCGGCACGTTGCCGGAAGCGGGCCGCAAGGCCGCCCGACGGCTGGTGTCATGTGGATACATGACGATAAATTAAACGATAATGATTCGCATGTCCATATCGTGACCGCGATCATCAATGCCGCCAAGACGGCACCGGAAAGCTCAGTCGCGGTCGTCGCGCGCCCAGATGCCGCCGTTTTCGCGTTTGACCGGGAATTTCGGCGCCGCGGTATAGGCCGGGGCGCACAGCGCGCGTCCGTCGCGCACGTCGAAGCGGGCGCCGTGGAGGACGCATTCGACGCTGCCCTCGCTGGTGTCGAGGTGGCCGGAGGACAGCTCGAATTCCTCGTGCGTGCACTGGTCTTCCAGCGCGTACAGCTCGCCGTCGAGGTTGAACACCACGATGGGCGCGCCGGTCACCTCGTCGAAGCCGGTCTTCATTTCACCCGGCAGCAGTTCGTCGCTGGCGCAGATGAAGGTCCAGGTCTCGCTCATGCGCGGGCATCCAGCGGCTTTTCCAGCACCTCGAAGCGCAGGTCGTCGCGCCTGGGGATGCCGAAGCGTTCGTCGCCATACGGGAACGGCTTCTTGATGCCGGTGCGGGTATAGCCGCGGCGCTCGTAGAAGGCGATCAGTTCGTCGCGGCAGTCGATCACCGTCATCTGCATGGCCGGCAGCTGCCACTGTTCGGCCACGTGGCGCTCGGCCTCCTGCATCACCCGCTTGCCGATGCCGCCGCCCTGTGCCGCCGGGCTGACCGCGAACATGCCGAAATAGCCGTGGCCGTCCTCGTCGGCGATGTGGCAGCAGGCCTGCATGCGGCCGTCGCGCTCGGCGACCAGGACCACGCTGCGCGGGCGCTGCAGCTGGACCAGGATGCTTTCGGCATCGATGCGCTCGCCGTCGAGGATGTCGGCCTCGGTGGTCCAGCCCACGCGCGAGGCATCGCCGCGGTAGGCGGATGTGACCAGCTCGATCAGGGCCGGGATGTCGTCCGCCGTGGCGGCGCGGAAGGTGAGGTCGGTCATGCGCGACATTCTAGCGGTCCCGGTAGGAGCGCACGTTGGTGCGCGATGGGCTCCACCGGGAAAGCTTCTCGCGCACCAAGGTGCGCTCCTACCAGAGCGAGTCACCCCAGTAACGCGCGCACCTTCTTCAATGCCGCCATGAAGGCCTCGATTTCGGCGTGCGTGTTGTAGAACGCCAGCGAGGCACGGCAGGTGGCGGCGACGCCGTAGTACTGCAGCAGCGGGTGCGCGCAGTGCTGGCCGGAACGTACCGCCACGCCCTGCAGGTCGAGCAGGGTGGCCAGGTCGTGCGAATGCGCGCCCTCGATCTGGAACGACACCACCGCCGCCTTGTGCGCGGCGGTACCGAAGATGCGCACGCCGTCGATGCGCAGCAGTTCCTCGGTGAAGTGCGCCAGCAGTTCCTGCTCGCGCGCGGCGATGTGCTCGCGGCCCAGCGCGTCGAGGTAGTCCACGGCCACGCCGAGGCCGACGAAGCCGGCGATGTTCGGGGTGCCGGCCTCGAACTTGTGCGGCGGGTCGTTGAACACGGTGCCGTCGAAGCTGACTTCCTTGATCATCTCGCCGCCGCCGAGGAACGGCGGCATCGCCAGCAGATGCTCGCGCCGTGCCCACAGCGCGCCGGTACCGGTGGGGCCGCACATCTTGTGGCCGGTGATGGCGTAGAAATCACAGCCGATGGCGGTCACATCCAGCGGCAGGTGCGGTGCGGCCTGCGAGCCATCGACCACGGTGACGATGCCGCGCCGGCGCGCTTCGCGGCAGATCTCGCGCACCGGGTTGATGGTGCCCAGCACGTTGGACACGTGCGCCACCGCCAGCAGCTTTACCTCGGGGGTCATCGCCGCGTGCAGCGCGTCCAGGTCCAGCGTGCCGTCGGGGGCGATCTCGGCCACGCGGATGCTCGCGCCAGTGCGCTGGGCCACCAGCTGCCACGGCACGATGTTGGCGTGGTGCTCCATGCGCGAGACCAGGATCACGTCGCCGGCCTTCAGCCGCGGCAGCGCCCACGAATAGGCGACCAGGTTGATGGCGAAGGTGGTACCGCTGCACAGCACCAGTTCGTCGGCGCGGACGTTGAGGAAACGGGCCAGCTTGCCGCGCGCGCCTTCGTAGGCGTCGGTGGCCTCGGTGCCGAGCGCGTGCACGGCGCGGCTGACGTTGGCGTTGTGGCGGCGGTAGAACGCGCTGGTGGCCTCGATCACCGGCAGCGGCTTCTGCGCGGTGTTGGCGTTGTCGAAATACACCAGCGGCTTGCCATGCACTTCGCGCATCAGCAGCGGGAAGTCGACGCGCACGCGGGCCCAGTCGGGCGCGGCGTCCGCAGGCTGGAGCGGAAGCGGGGAGGAAAGGTTCATGCCATGCCTGCCTGTTGCAGTGCGTGGTCGAGGTGGCGGGCCAGGGTGTCGCCGAGGGCGCCGGCCACGGCCAGCGGTTCGTGGCAGAACGCGGCGCTGAGCATCGCCCGCGCCTGTTCGGCCGGCAGGCCGCGCGAGCGCAGGTAGAACAGCGCGTTGGCGTCGAGCTGGCCGACGGTGGCGCCGTGCGCGGCCTTGACCTCGTCGGCGTCGATCACCAGCGTCGGCTGGGTGTCGATCTCGGCGTCGGCCGACAGCAGAAGGTTCTTGTTGGACAGGTTGGCGTCGGTGCCGTCGGCGCCCTCGCGGATGTGGATGCCGCCGTGGAACACCACGCGGCTGCGGCCGGCGGCCACGCCGCGCCACAGCAGTTCGGCGGCGGTGTCGCGGGCGACGTGTTCGATGCCCAGCCGGGTATCGATGTGGCGGCGGCCGTTGCCGAGCAGCACGCCGTTGGCGGTGAGCCGGGCGTTGTCGCCTTGCAGCCGCACGTTCAGCTCGTGGCGGCTCAGCGCCGCGCCCAGTTCCAGGTCGACGCGGCTGTAGCGGGCATCGCGCTCCAGCACCGCGTCGGTGCGCAGCAGCGAGGTCGCGCGTGCGCCGTCGGCCTGCACGCGGGCATGGGCGAGCTGCGCACCCTGCGCGAGCTGCACGTGCACCAGCGTGTTGTCGAAGTTGGCGTTGTCGCTGCCCTGCAGGTGGTGTTCGACCAGCTTCAGCGACGCACCGGGCTGCAGGTCGAGCAGGTGGCGATGGTGCCACGCGCGGTCGGTGCCGTCGCCGCAGCCCACGAACACCAGGTGCAGCGGCGTCGCGGCGATGGCATCGGCGGCCACCTGCACCAGCACGCCTTCGTCGGCGAGCGCGGCGTTGAGCTGGGCGAAGACTTCCTCGGCGCGGTCGAAGCGGCGCTGCAGGAAGCGCGCGGCCTCCGGCTCGTCGTGCCGCACGGCCGACAGCGTGCGTACCCGCACGCCGGCGTCCAGCCCGGACAGGTCGCTGTGCGCGTCGCTGGGGCGGCCGTTGACGAACACCAGCCGCGGCGCGGGGATGCCGGCCAGCAGCGCGGCGTCGATGGCCGGGGCCTGCAGCGGCGCCGGGCTGAAGCTGCGGCGTTCGAGCTGGCGCAGCGAGGTGTATTTCCACGCTTCGTTGCGCGCGGTGGGCAGGCCGGCATGCAGCGCGGCATCGAGCACCTCGCGGCGCTCGTCGCTGCCGCAGAAGGCGCTGGCCAGTGATTGCAGGAGCGCGCTCATTACTTGGCCGCCTCGCGCACCACGCGGTCCTTCAGGAAGTCGTAGCCGTGGGCCTCCAGTTCCAGCGCCAGCTCGGGGCCGCCGCTCTTGACGATGCGGCCGTCGGCCAGCACGTGCACCACGTCCGGCTTGATGTAGTCGAGCAGGCGCTGGTAGTGGGTGATGACGATGAACGAGCGCTCGGCGTTGCGCAGCGCGTTGACGCCGTCGGCCACGCTCTTGAGCGCGTCGATGTCCAGGCCCGAGTCGGTCTCGTCGAGGATCGCCAGCTTCGGCTCCAGCACCGCCAGCTGGAAGATCTCGTTGCGCTTCTTCTCGCCGCCGGAGAAGCCCTCGTTGACGCCACGGTGCAGCAGCTCGTCCTTCAGGTGCAGCACCGCCAGCTTCTGCCGCACCAGCTTGAGGAACTGCATCGAATCCAGTTCCTCCTCGCCGCGGGTCTTGCGCTGGGCGTTGAGCGCGGCGCGCAGGAAGTAGGTGTTGTTGACGCCGGGGATTTCCACCGGGTACTGGAAGGCCAGGAACAGGCCGGCGGCGGCGCGTGCCTCCGGTTCCAGTTCCAGCAGGTCGGCCCCCTCGAACGCCACGCTGCCCTCGCTGACCTCGTAGCCCTCGCGGCCGGACAGCACGTTGCCGAGCGTGGACTTGCCGGCGCCGTTGGGGCCCATGATGGCGTGCACTTCGCCCGGCTTCACGTCCAGCGACAGGCCCTTGAGGATTTCCTTGCCGGCGATGCTTGCGTGGAGGTTTTCGATCTTCAGCATGTGGGTAATCGTCTTGTTCATATAGGGGCAGGCGTGCAGTTCAGCGGGAAACGTCCGCGAGGAAGTGCGCGCGCAGATAGGCGGTGCGCTGGCGGGTGAGCTCGGCCTGGGCGGTGGCGTACTCCAGCAGGTAGATCGAGCCGTATTCGACTTGCGCGCTCTGGCCCTCGGCCAGCGGGAACTGCGCCGCCAGGTCCGCGTCGCGCAACTGCACCCACAGCCGTTGCGCAGTCTTGAGACGCTCCGCGGCGACGGGCTGGCCCTTCATGGAGCCCAGGATCTGCTTGTAGGCGGTGTTCAATTCGGCATCGGCCCTGCCCAGGTCTTCGAACGCGCACTGGTTCATTTCCAGTTGCGAGCCATCGACGTTGCAGGCTGGCTGCTGTGCCAGCGATGGCAATGCCAGTCCCAGCAGGAGTGGAGCCGACAGGAGCACGAAGCGACTCATCCGACCGAGCCTTCCAGGCTGACTTCCAGCAGTTTCTTGGCCTCGACCGCGAACTCCATCGGCAGCTCGCGGAACACCTGCTTGCAGAAGCCGTCGACGATCATCGACACCGCGTTCTCCTGGTCGATGCCGCGCGAGCGGCAGTAGAACATCTGGTCGTCGGAGATCTTGGAGGTGGTGGCCTCGTGCTCGACGGTGGCGCCGGGGTTCTTCACCTCGATGTAGGGGAAGGTGTGGGCGCCGCACTTTTTGCCGATCAGCAGCGAGTCGCACTGGGTGTAGTTGCGCGCGCCATCGGCGCCGGCGGCGACCTTGACCAGCCCGCGGTAGGTGTTCTGGCCGTGGCCGGCGCTGATGCCCTTGCTGACGATCTTGCTCTTGGTGCGCTTGCCGACGTGGATCATCTTGGTGCCGGTGTCGGCCTGCTGGCGGTGGTGGGTGAGCGCCACCGAGTGGAACTCGCCCACCGAGTCGTCGCCCAGCAGCACGCAGGACGGGTATTTCCAGGTGATCGCCGAGCCGGTTTCCACCTGCGTCCAGGTCACCTTGGCGCGCGCGCCGCGGCATTCGGCGCGCTTGGTGACGAAGTTGTAGATGCCGCCACGGCCTTCCTCGTCGCCCGGATA
>Ga0182740_1000604_pt1 | contig 35195 bp, 34 predicted proteins | sample eDN5th37CKraftBY_FD_128872 | JGI IMG/M metagenome (GOLD analysis project Ga0182740, IMG submission 128872) | Enriched backyard soil microbial communities from Emeryville, California, USA - eDNA 5th pass 37_C Kraft BY (version 2) (version 2) | ecosystem: Environmental > Terrestrial > Soil >...
CCGGTGCGCACCCAGCGCTCGACGCTGGAGATCGCCGCCAGTTGGCTGGCCTGCGGGCTGGACCCGGACAAGGTGTGGTTCTACCGGCAGAGCGACATCCCCGAGACCACCGAGCTGACCTGGTACCTCACCGTGGTCGCCGGCAAGGGCATCCTCAACCGCGCCCACGCCTACAAGGCGGCGGTGGACAAGAACCGCGAGGAGGGCGTCGACGACGATGCCGGCATCAGCGCGGGCCTGTTCATGTACCCGGTGCTGATGGCCGCCGACATCCTGATCTTCAACGCCAACAAGGTGCCGGTGGGCCGCGACCAGATCCAGCACATCGAGATGGCGCGCGACTTCGCCCAGCGCTTCAACCACATCTACGGCAAGGACCATTTCGCGCTGCCGGAAGCGGCCATCGACGAACAGGTGGCGACGCTGGCGGGCCTGGACGGCCGCAAGATGAGCAAGAGCTACAACAACACCATCCCGCTGTTCGCCCCGCGCGAGGAACTGAGGAAGCTGGTGTTCTCGATCCTCACCGATTCGCGCGCGCCCGGCGAGCCGAAGGACACCGAGGGCTCGGCGCTGTTCCAGATGTACCAGGCCTTCGCCACGCCGGAGCAGAGCGCCGCCTTCGCCAGGGCCTTCGCCGACGGCATCGGCTGGGGCGAGGCCAAGCAGCAGCTGTTCGAGCGCATCGACGCCGAGCTGTCGCCGCTGCGCGAGCGCTACAACGCGCTGATGGCCGAGCCGGAGCGGATCGAGGCCCTGCTGCGCCGGCGCGGGCAGGAACTGCGCGAGCGCTTCGCCATCCCGCTGCTGAAGGAACTGCGTTACGCGGTGGGCCTGCGCGACCTGGCCGCGGCCGGCGACACCCCGCGCGCCACGGCTGCCACCAAGGCCGCGCTGCCGCAGTTCAAGCAGTACCGCGAGGCGGACGGCCGCTTCCATTTCAAGCTGCTCGATGGCGAAGGCCGGCTGCTGATCCAGAGCGAAGGCTTCGATTCGCCGCGCGACGCCGGCCAGCTGGTCGCCGCGCTGAAGCAGGCCGAGCATGGCGAGGCCCTGCAAAGCGAGTCGTTCAAGCTGGAAGCGGAAGTGGAGCAGGTGCTGGCTGCGCTGGCTGCATTGCGCGAATAACTTGCGCAATGCCTCTCCTTCTCTCTCCGGGAGACAGCCCGGCAGGATTGCCGGGCTGCACGGCGAAGCCGCCCGAATGGTGAGGCACATGGATGTGCCGCATGCGGGTGCCCCGAAGGAGCGGATGAGGGCAAACGGAGTCCACGATGGTTGAACTATCTGGACTTCGTTGCCCCTAACCCCAACCCCCGCTCCGCGCCCGGGCCCTTGCGCTGGCGCAAGGGCGCTCGATGAGCCGCGAACCACTGGTTCGCAAACCGCTCCTCTCACCCCGAAGGGAGAGGGGCTTGAACGTCGCCAGGAGTCGCTGATGGCTTGGTTGTCGCTGTTGCTGTTCCTGCCCTGGTTCTGCGTGATGAGCGCGCTGTACTGGTGGTTCCCGCGCCAGCCGCGTCATCGCCTGCGCACCCTGTTCGACGGCGCGGCGCTGGCCTTGGCGCTGCTGCTCAGCATCGTCGGCATGCACTGGGGCTATGCCACCGGCGCGGCCGAGGCCGACGTAGACAGCATGTGGAAGCAGATCCTCGCCGTGCTCTATGCCTACGGCGGCTTTCTCGCGGTGATGGCGCTGGCCCTGCTGCTGCGCCCGCGCGTGCTGCGCCGTCCGTAGGAGCGACGTGAGTCGCGACCAGGCATCGCCGGGAAAGCTTCATCGCGACTCGCGTCGCTCCTACAAAAGCCGTATTGCCGCGCATCGATGCGGATGACAGCATCGGGCGGCGCATGACCGGAGCCACCGCATGACCGCCAGCCACGGCATCCACACCATAGACACCGCGTTCCAGCGCGACCATTTCGACGCGGCCTACCTGCTGGTCGAGAACGGGCGCGGCGCGTTCGTCGACTGCGGCACCAGCCATGCCGTGCCGCGGCTGTTGGACGCGGCCGGGCAGGCCGGGCTCGGCGCGGATGCCATCGACTGGCTGATCCTCACCCACGTCCACCTCGACCACGCCGGCGGCGCTGGCGCGCTGCTACAACGACTGCCGAACGCGCGGCTGCTGGTGCATCCGCGCGGCGCGCCGCACATGATCGACCCGGCGCGGCTGATCGCCGGCGCCACCGCGGTCTATGGCGAGGCGGAAATGGCGCGCAGCTATGGCGACATCGTGCCGGTGCCGGCCGAGCGCGTGGTGGTGGCCGGGGACGGCCACCGGCTGTCGCTGGCCGGGCGCGAACTGCTGTGCATCGACACGCCCGGCCATGCGCGCCACCACCTGTGCGTGTGGGACGCGGCCAGCCGTAGCTGGTTCACCGGCGACACCTTCGGCCTGTCCTACCGCGAACTGGACAGTGCGCAGGGGGCCTTCATCGTTCCCACCAGCTCGCCGGTGCAGTTCGACCCGGAGGCCATGCATGTCTCCATCGGGCGGCTGCTGGCGCAGGGGCCGGAAGCGATGTACCTGACCCACTACGGCCGCGTGCAGGACGTGGCGCGGCTGGGCGCCGACCTGCACGTGCAGATCGACGCGATGACCGCCATCGCCCGCGCCTGCGCCGGCCGCGCCGACCGCCATCGCGCGCTGGTGGCCGCGTTGGGCGAGCTGTATCTGGAGCGTGCGCGCATGCATGGTTGCCGGCTGGACGATGCCGGCGTGCTGCGCGTGCTGGCGCTGGACATCGAGCTCAACGCGCAGGGTCTGGCGTGCTGGTTGGACCGCGTGAACCCGTAGGTACCGGGCTGGCCCGGTACGGGGCTTTGCCGGGAGAGCTTCATGCGGGGCAAGCCCCGCATCTACGGGTAAAATTCCGCGTCTTCCATCGTTGCCGGTGCCCGCCGTGAACCCCATGCGCATGCTGCTGTTGTCGTCCTGCCTGTTCGTCGGCGGCATCGCCAGTGCGGCCAACGACCTGCCCGGTGGCAGCATCGACCCGGACGCGCTGTCGCGGCACGTGCAGGTGCTGGCCTCGGACGAATTCGAGGGCCGTGCGCCGGCGACGGAGGGCGAACGGCGCACCGTCGAGTATTTGATCGAGCAATTCCGCAAGGCCGGTGTGCAGCCGGGCGGTGAGGATGGTGGCTGGGTACAGGAGGTGCCGCTGGTGCGCGCGCAGGTGCAGGGCACGCCGGAGGCCAGCCTGCAACTCGGTGACGAGCGCGTGCGGCTGGTCAACGGCGAGGACGTGACCCTGCAGAGCCTGCGCCCGCAGGACGAGGTGGACGTGGCGGATGCACCGCTGGTGTTCGTCGGTTACGGCATCGACGCGCCGGAGCGGCACTGGGACGACTACAAGGGCGTGGACCTGCACGGCAAGATCGCCGTGGTGCTGGTCAACGACGCCGACTTCGAAAGCGATGCGCCGGGCGCGTTCGACGGCAAGGCGGTCACCTATTACGGTCGTTGGACCTACAAGTTCGAAGAGGCCGCGCGGCGTGGCGCCGAGGGCGTGCTGATCGTCCATGAAACCGCGCCGGCCGCGTATCCGTGGGCGACGGTGAAGGCGTCGGGCACCTCGCCGCTGTTCGACATCCAGCGCAGTAAGGCCGATGCGCTGGCGCAGCACACGCCGCTGCGCGGCTGGATGCAGCGCGCGCTGGCCGAGCGCATCTTCGCCGCGGCCGGGCTGGATTTCGAAGCGGAGAAGCGCAAGGCCATGCATGCCGATTTCCGCCCGCTGGCGCTGGGTGACGCGCGTCTTTCGGCACGCTTCACGGTCAAGCGCGAGCCGGTGGTCACCCGCAACGTGGTGGCGAAGCTGGAAGGTGCGAACTACCCGGACGAGTCGGTGATCTTCTCCGCGCACTGGGATGCGTTCGGCATCGGCCAGCCCGATGCCAACGGCGACGCGGTGCGCCACGGTGCCATCGACAATGCCACCGGCGTGGCATCGGTGCTGGAACTGGCGCGGGTGTTCGCCGCCGGTCCGCGCCCACGGCGCACGCTGTACTTCATCGCGCTGACCGCCGAGGAAAAGGGCCTGCTGGGCGCCAGTTACTACGCCGAACACCCGCTGGCGCCGCTGGAGAAAACCGCGGCGGTGTTGAACATCGAGATGTTCAGCCCAGACGGCGAAACCGCCGACATCGCCACCTGGGGCAACGGCCGCGTCTCGCTGGAGGCGGACATCGACCGCGTGGCGCGCGCGCGTGGCCGCCGCTGGTCGCCCGATCCGAACCTGGAGGCCGGCTTCTTCTACCGCGCCGACCATTTCGCCTTCGCCCGCAAGGGCGTGCCGGCGATCACCGTCGGTGCCGGGCTGGACAAGTTGGAGGGCGGTGTCGCCGCCGGCCGCGCGCTGCGCGATGCCTATTTCGCCAGCTGCTACCACCAGCCCCGCGACGCATGGACGCCGCAGTGGGACGCACGCGGGTTGGCCGCCGACACGCTGCTGGTCTACGACCTCGGCCTGGAACTGGCCAACGGCCGGCACTGGCCGCAGTGGAACGAAGGTGCCGAGTTCGGTGGCGCGCGCAAGGCCAGCGACGCCGCGCGACGCCCGTAGGGTTTGCCGCTGCTGCTGCAACCGGGTGTTGCGACGGTGGTAACGCCGCCGGCCGCGATGCTCGCCTAGAATTGCCGCGTTCTCCTTCGGTCTCCCCCATGTCCGTTCCCGTTCCCGTGCAGGCTGCCCCGCGTGGCGGCCTCGTCGCCGTCGCCCTGCTGCTGGTCTACGTGGTCTGGGGTTCGACCTACCTCGGCATCCGCCTGGCGCTGGAGGGCGGCATGCCGCCGCTGTCGGTGATCTCCGGCACCCGCTTCGTCATCGCCGGCGGCGTGCTCTACGGCCTGCTGCGCTGGCGCGGGGTGGCCGCGCCGACGCGGGCGCAGTGGCGCACCGTGGCGGTGATGGGGCTGTGCCTGCTGTTCCTCGGCAACGGCATGGTGGTGCTGGCCGAGCGCGACGTCTCCTCCGGGCTGGCGGCGGTGGCGGTGGCCTCGGTGCCGTTGTGGATGGCGCTGTTTTCGGCACTGCGCGGCGGGAAGGTCGCCGGCGGCGAGTGGCTGGGCATCGCGGTCGGCCTGGCCGGCGTGGTCTGGCTCAATGCAGGCAGCAGCCTGACCGCGACGCCGACCGGGCTGGTGCTGCTGCTGGTCGCGCCGCTGGGCTGGGCCTTCGGCTCGATCTGGTCGCGCGGGCGCGACCTGCCGTCGCCGTTCATGACCGCCGCCGGGCAGATGCTGTGCGGCGGCGTGATCCTCGTCGCCGCCGGCCTGCTGCGCGGCGAGCACATGGCCGCGGCGCCGACGCTGCAGGGCGTGCTGGCGGTGGGCTACCTGAGCGTGTTCGGCTCCATCGTCGCCTTCACCGCCTACGTGTGGCTGCTGCACAACGTGCGCCCGGTGCTGGCCAGCAGCTACGCCTACGTCAACCCGGTGATCGCGGTGGCGCTGGGCGCGCTGGTCGCGCAAGAGCGCTTCGGCGCGGCCGACATCGGCGCGATGGCGGTGATCCTGGCCGGTGTCGTGGTCATCACCCTGGCACGGATGCGCCGCGCATGAACCCCGCCGAACACCGCAACGGCCTGCTGGCCACTACCTTGGCCTTCGTCATCTGGGGCCTGTTCCCGCTGTACTGGCACCTGCTGATCGAGGTGCCGTCGTTCCAGATCATCGCCCACCGCATCGTCTGGAGCGCGGTGCTGCTGGTCGGCGGGCTGGCGCTGGCGCGCGGCTGGGGCTGGCTGCGCGAGGTATGGGCCACGCCGCGGCGGTTCTGGCTGCTGGGGCTGGCGAGCCTGCTGATCGGCGCCAACTGGAGCCTGTACATCTGGGCGGTGAACGCCGGCCACGTGGTCGAGACCAGCCTGGGCTATTTCATCAACCCGCTGCTGAGCGTGGTGCTGGGCGTGGTGGTGCTGCGCGAGCGGCTGGGCCGGCTGCAATGGCTGGCGGTGGCGCTGGCGGCGCTGGGCGTGGCGTGGCTGACGTGGCAGAGCGGGCGCGCGCCGTGGATCGCGATCGGCCTGTCGATCACCTTCGGCCTGTACGGGCTGCTGCGCAAGCTGGTGGTGGTCGAGGCGGTGACCGGGCTGGGCGTGGAAAGCCTGTTCATGGTGTGGCCGGCGCTGGCCTACGTGCTGTGGGCCGAAAGCGGCCACGGCGGCGGCTTCATCTCCGGCTGGGGCGTGGGCAACGACGTGCTGCTGATGCTGGCCGGCGTGGTCAGCGCGGTGCCGCTGATCGCCTTCGCCTACGGCGTGCGCCGCATCCCGCTGTCGGTGGTGGGACTGCTGCAGTACATCGGCCCGACGCTGCAGTTCCTGGTCGGAGTGCTGATCCTGCGCGAGCCGTTCGCGGCCTCGCAGCTGGTCGGCTTCGGCTTGATCTGGGCCGGGCTGGTGGTGTTCGCGATTGCCGGCATGCGCGCGGCGGCGAGGGCGCGCCGGCGAACGTGAGGTGGGTGGTCGCGGGGGTGCCGTAGGAGCGACGTGAGTCGCGACGGGACTTCAACGGGAAAGCCCGTCGCGACTCACGTCGCTCCTACAGTTGATGCTCCGTCCAGCGGTGTCGTGGGCACCGGGCATTGCGTGCCGTCGCTGCTGGCCTGCGCGAACCAGTCCTCGACCACGCCGGACAGGCGGTCCAGCCGCAGCGGCAGGGTCAGGTGGTCCTCGCCCTGCAGTTCCAGATAGCGTGCATGCGGCGCGGCGGCGGCCAGTGCGCGGCCCTGCGCGACCGGGATGTGCGCGTCGTCGCGGCCGTGCAGCAGCAACACGCAGGCCGGCACCTGCGCCAGCGCCCGGCCCACGTCCACGTGGTCCAGGTCGATGCCGAGCCTGCGGTCGGCGGCGGCGATGGCCGCGTCCAGCCCGCTGCCGCCGTATTGCCAGCGCGCCAGCGGCAGTGCGAGGTAGTCGCTGATGCGCTCGGGCGGGCGCGACAGCATGTGCGGCACCATCGTGCGGATGGCGTGGCCGGCGTTGTCGAAGGATTCCATCGCCACCACGCTGCGCAGCCGCGGGCCGAGTTCGCGCGCGGCGAAGATGGCGGTGGCCGCGCCATAGGACACGCCGAGCAGGTGCACCGGCCCGTCGATCTCGCCTTCGGCATCGAGTGCATGCAGCGCGGCGGCCACGTCCTGGCCCTCGCGCGTGCCGTAGCCGGAGGGTGCCTGCCCGGAGCGGCCGTGGTTGCGCAGGTCCAGGGCGATGGTGCGGTAGCCGTGCTGCGCCAGTTCCAGCGCCCACGGCAGCAGCGAGCCGCCATCCATCATCCAGCCGTGCAGCAGGATCACCGTGCCGCGCGCTGCCGGGGGGCTGGTTGCAGGCACCGAAGCGTCCAGCGAGAACTCGGGGAAGCGTTCGCCCATGCCGAGGTAACGGTATTGCAGGCGGTAGTCGCCGGGATCGAGTGCGACCCAGTGCAAGGCCACCCCACCGCTGCCGGGCACCGCGCCCTGGCGGTGCGGCAGGCGCGCCAGCAAGGCGTCGATGCGGGCGGTCGGCACCATCGGCGAGGTGCCGCCGGGGGCGGCCAGCCGTGCGCTGAGCGAGAGCGGTGGCGTCGGCGAGGACAGGGCGAAGCCGGCCAGCATCACGCAGGCGCCGGCCAGCGCCAGCGAGCGGAGCATGGCGGGAATCCGGAAAGGGAAGGGCCGCCACGGTAGCCATCGGTGATGGCGGCTGCTACCGCAACAACATGACAAACGGATGACCGTTGCCCGCCGTTCGGTTTCGAGGCGACGGCGGCAGGGGCGGTGCGGGAACGCTGCCGGGCGCCTGTCGCCGCCCGGCAGTGCCCGTGCAGTGCCTCAGGTTTCGCGCAACGCGGTGGTGATCGGCAGCCGCGCCGCGCGCAGCGCCGGGAACAGGCCGCCGACCAGGCCGATGCCCAGCGCCCACTTCAGCCCGCTCCACAGCAGCTCCGGCGAGACGTGGAACTTGAACACCACCGCGCTGAAGTTGCTGCCGATGGTGGACACGCTGTAGCCGTTGAACACCAGCCACGCCACCGCGCAGCCGAGCAGGCCGCCGAGCAGCGCCAGCAGCATCGTCTCCAGCATCACCGCGGTGACCACCGGCAGGCCGCGGAAGCCGATCGCGCGCATGGTCGCGATCTCCCGCGCGCGCGTGGCCACCGCCGCGTACATGGTGTTGAGCGCGCCGAACACCGCGCCGATGGCCATGATCGTGCCGATCACCTTGCCGAGGATGCCGATCAGCGTGTTCAGCCCGCCGCCCTGCTTGCGGTAGTAGTCGCGGGTGGTTTCCACATCCAGCTTCAGCCGCGGGTCGGCGGCCACCGCGGCCTTGAACCGCTCGAAGCCGGGCGCGCCCTCGGTGCGCACGCTGATCGACTGGTAGGCGCCGCGCTGGTAGGTGGTGGCCAGCGTCTGCGCGTCGGTCCACAGCTCCGAATCGTGCGCGTCGCCGGAGGCGAACACGCCCACCACCGCCCAGGTCTGGTTGCCGAGGGTGAGCGTCTTCCCCACCTCCATGTCGCGGAACTGGGTGCGGGCGCCTTCGCCGACCACGATCTCGCGCAGGCCGGGCTTGAACGCGCGGCCCTGCGTGATCCTGACCTTGTCGTGCACCATCCAGGCCATGTCGCCGACGCCGCGGAACTGCGCGTTGACGTCGGTGCCGTCGGACCGGGACACCAGGTTGACCACCTGCGACAGCTCCGGCGACAGCAGCGCGCGGCCCTGCGGGTCGTGCGCCACGCCGGGCAGGGTGCCCAGCAGCGGCACCTGGTCGCGGGTGATGACCGAGTTGGTCTCGGCCTGCGAGCCGCCACGCAGGACGATCGCGGTGGTGTCATCGCCGGTGCTGTCGAGCGTGGCCTGGAAGCCTTCGCCCATCGCCAGCATCGCCACCAGCACGCCGACCACGCCGGCGATGCCGACCACGATCACCGACGAGGCGCCCCAGCGCTGCGGCAGGCTGGCGATGCCGATGCGGGTGGCCGCCAGCGCCAGCCGGCCGCCGCGGGTGAAGGCCAGCCACAGCGCGATGATGATGGCCACCGCCAGTACGCCGACCCACGGCAGCGCGATCCATGCCCCCAGGCCGATGGCGAGCAGGAGGACCACCAATGCGTTCGAGAAGAATTTCTTCATGGTCGTGTCCTCAGCGTCCGGCCAGTGCATCGACGATCTTCAGGCGCTTGGCGCGCAGCGCCGGCAGCACGCCCACCACCAGGCCGATCAGCACGATCAGGCCCGCGCCCATCAACCAGGTCTGCAACGGCACGTGCGGTGGCAGCATGCCCATCGTCTTCGGCGCCATCGCCGGCAACGCCAGCGCCGCCAGGCCCAGGCCGAGGGCGCCTCCCAGGCCCACCAGCAGCACCGATTCGACCATCACCAGCATCAGCACGGTGCCGTCGCCGAAGCCCAGCGTCTTGAGCGTGGCCAGCTCGGGGATGCGCTCGCGCACCGCCTGCGCCATCGTGTTGCCGGTAAGCAGCAGCAGGGTAAAGAACACCGCGCCCATGATCGAGGTGACGATCATGCCGATGTCGGCGAACTGCTTGATGAAGGCCTGCTGGAACGCCGACTCGGTCTGGCTCTTGGTCTCGTGGTCGGAGTTGGCCGAGATGGCGTCGATCGCCTGCGCCACGCGCGAGGCGTGGTCGGGGTTGTCCAGCGTCACCGTGTACCAGCTGACCTGGTTCTTGATGTAGTCGTTGGATTCGTCGAAGTACTTCCAGTTCATCATCAACTGACGCTCGTCGTTGCTGGCGGTGGCGCTGTTCTTCGAGCGGAAGATGCCGACCAGCTGCAGCGGCCAGTCGTTGCTGCCGCCGCGCGGGAAGATGGTGGCCTGCAGCGGGATGGTGTCGCCGATCTTCCAGCCGAACTGGGTGGCCAGCGACTGGCCGACGATGGCGCCGGTGCGGGTGTTGCGGAACGCCTCCAGCTGTTCCTTCGGCAGCTCGAACTCGCTGTAGACGTCGAAGTAGTTCGGCGCCACCGAGAAGTTGGGGAAGAAGTTCTTCGGGTCCTGGTAGATGCCGCCGAACCACATGCCGTAGGTGACGTCGCGTACGCCCTGCACCTGGCGGATCTGCGGTTCCAGGCGGATCGGCAGCGACTGGGTGATGGACAGGCGCGAGGCGACCACCAGCCGGTTGGCGCCGGCCACGCTGGCGCCGCCGCTGTTGAAGGCCACGCGCACCGAGTCGAGCATGCCGAACAGCAGGAACGCGGTGACCACCGACAGCAGGGTGAACAGGGTGCGCGTGCGGCTGCGGAACAGCTGCGCCCATATCAGCGAGAAATATTTCATGGCGCACCTCCCTGTACGCCACCCTGCGGGCGGCTTCGCCGTGCAAAACACCGGTCGTGTTGTTTTTTCATGGCGCGCTCCTTCAGTGCACCGGGGCGTCGGCCAGCTCGCCCTTGTCCAGATGCACGGTGTGGGTGGCGTACTCGGCGGCCTTGGGGTCGTGGGTGACCATGATGATGGTCTTGCCGTGTTCGCGGTTGAGCAGCTGCAGCAGGCCCAGCACGTCCTCGGCCGATTGGCGGTCGAGGTCGCCGGTGGGTTCGTCGCAGATCAGGAAGGTGGGGTCGGAGACGATGGCGCGGGCGATGGCCACGCGCTGCTGCTGGCCGCCGGACAGCTCGTTGGGCCGGTGGTCGCGGCGCTCGGCCAGGCCCACCAGCGACAGCGCGATCTGCGCGCGGCGCTTGCGGTCGCCGGCCGACAGGCCGGTCAGCAGCAGCGGCAGTTCGACGTTCTTCTGCGCGGTGAGCATGGGCATCAGGTTGTAGAACTGGAACACGAAGCCGACGTGGTGGCTGCGCCAGGTGGAGAGCTGGCCGGCGCCGAGCTGGTCGATGCGCTGGCCTTCGATGGAGATCTCGCCGCCGCTGGGGGTATCCAGCCCGCCGATCAGGTTGAGCAGGGTGGTCTTGCCGGAGCCGGACGGGCCCATCAGCGCGACGAAGTCGCCGCGTTCGATATCGAGGTCGATGCCGTGCAGTACCTGCACTTTCTCGGGGCCGCGCTGGTAGGTCTTGGTGATGTTGCGGAGGGTGACGAGGGCGGTCATGGATGTTCCTCTGCGATGGATGGGGTGATGAAAGCGCAGCACGTGGAGTCGCGCGGTATTCCTGCTTTCCCCCTCACCTGCGCGTAGGAGGTTGGGGAGGGGGCTTTTGCTGTTGCTTCTGCAATTGCTGTTGCTGTTGCCTTTTGCTTTTGACTTCCCTGCCGTAGAGCGAGCCGAGCACCGCAGTGGGACAGGGGGCGAAGAGGCGCACGTGTCTGAGCGAAGCGAGTTGTGCGCCGTCCCCCTGTCCCGCGAGGAGCACAGGGGACCGATGCGGCGCAGCCGCATCGGCTCGCGTCCCGGCTGTGCTTTCTTTTGGTTACTTTTCTTTGCACAAGCAAAGAAAAGTGACTCGCTCCTGCGGAGCAGGAGTGAAAGCTCTGCTTTCAAGCTTTTGCTTGGCCTTCCCATAATGAAGCAGGCAGCCAAGATCAATGGCTCAAGAGCAAAGGCTTTCGCTCCCCTTTCGGGGAGCGAGCTACTTTTCTTTGCTCGTGCAAAGAAAAGGTAGCCAAAAGAAAGCACGCCCTGCCTCCGCGCCCACGGCACTGCGTGCCGCGGGTCCACTCCGCCGCCGGGATTTTTCGACACGACGTCCCTGTCGTGTCGAAAAACGACGTGCATCCTTGCACGTCGCCCCTGCGGGGTCTTGTCCGTCGGCTCCGTCGCTGCGGAAGGGAACCCGGTCAAGCAAAATCACAAGCAACAACAACACCAAAATCCGGTCAGCGGCGAGGTTCTGCTTCGGAGCCCCTCTCCCACCGGGAGAGGGGTTGGGGTGAGGGGTGATGGAGTCCCGATGGTTCAGACATCATGGACTCCGCTCGCCCCTCATCCGCCCTTCTTCCCTTCTCCCGCAGGGAGAAGGGAAGAAGGGCAACGTCATCTGCCCGCATCACCCGCCAACACCACCTTGTCGCCATCCTTCAACGTCGCAGGCGGCTCCACTACCACAGTCTGTCCTGCCGACAGTCCCGACAACACCTGCCGGTCCTTGCCCATCTCGATCCCGGTCTTCAGCGCCTGCGCCTGCACCGTATCGTCGCCGCCGACCACGAAGGCCACCGATTCCTGCCCGCGCTGCACGATCGCCGCCGCCGGCACGCGCACGCCCTCGGGCTTCTTCTCGCGGTCATCGACCGGCTTTTCGAGGAAGCTCACCCGCACGCCCATCTCCGGCACGATGCGCGCATCCTTCGTCTTCAGCGCCACCCGCACCTTCACCGTGGCCTTGCCGCGGTCGGCGGTGGGGATGATCGCGATCACCTCGGCCGGGATCTTCCAGTCCGGATAGGCGTTGAGCACCGCCTCCACCGGCATCTTCGGCTGCACGCGGCCGATGTAGGCCTCGCCGACCTCGACCTCGATCTCCAGCGAATCCATGTCCACGATGGTGCCGATGCCGGTGCGGGTGAAGCCGCCGCCGGCCGACAGCGGCGAGACGATCTCGCCCGGCTGCGCCGCCTTGGCGGTGACCACGCCGGAGAACGGTGCGCGCACCACGTTGTTGTCCACGCCCAGGTCGGCGATGGCCAGCGCGTCCTGCGCCACCTTGGCGTTGTGGCGCGCGGTGGCCAACTGCGCGCGGAGGCTGTCGCGCTGGGCCACGGACTGGTCGTACTGCGAGCGCGACACCAGTTGCCGGCCCACCAGCTGCTGCAGGCGCTGCGCATCGGCCTCGGCCTGGCGCAGCTGCGCCTGCAGGCCCTCGACCTGGCTGCGCGCGGCGTCGAGCTGGGCGGCGTTGAGCGCGCGCTGGGCGTTGGCGTCGATCGGGTCGAGCGTGGCCATCACCTGGCCTTCCTCCACGCGCATGCCTTCCTCGATCATCACCTCGCGCACCTTGCCGGTGATCTTGGCCGACACCGTGGCCATGCGCCGCGCCACCACGTAGCCGCTGGCGTCGAGCACCGAGGCGCTGGCGCTGTCCTGGCCGATGGCGACCACCGGTGCGGTCCGCACTTCGATCGGCTTGCCACGGCCGAAGGCGATGCCGGCCACGATCGCCAGCACCAGTACCAGCAGCAGGCCCAGCACCCACCACAGCCAGCGGCGCGGTGCGGCCGGGCCGGGCGCGGCGGGCGTCGTGCGGTCTATACGCAATTCCTTGAGCAGTTCGGCGGAGTTGTTCATCGGCAACAGGACGGAGGTGGCGGAAAGATGTGACGGAAGGTAACCGAATCCGTGCATCGCCTGAATCGAGCCGTGCCACGGAGCGGCGTCGGCCCGGATGAAACCTCAGGTGACAAAGCCGATGCCCTTTGCGGCAAGGGAAGCACAAACGACCAGTGCCGCCACCAGCGCCAGCTCAAGGTGAACGATCCTGCGGATGCGATCAATGGTCGTCCGCTCAACGCGCTTGTCGCCGTGCCTGGCACGAAAAAAGTGGATTGTCGGGTAGATGGATGCGACTGCGATTGCCGCAAAAAGTCCCAGCTTGATGAGGAACGGCAGGGAGTGCGAGTAATAGGCCCAGCCCTTCTCGAAGTTGATGGCCCGGTACAGGCCGACCGCGACCAGCAGCCCGGCGCTCAGCCCGTAAAGGGCGTCGATTTTCGCCAAGGCCGGGAATGGAACGCGCTCGGGCGGTGCCTTGAGAAGCGCGAGTTCAACCGCGAGGCAGGCAACAAGCATGAAAGCAAGCAGGAAGTGCAGGGCGGCTGTTGCAGCGGTCATGGAACCATCCTGTTTCATTTGACGCGGCGGGACAGCCGACGGGGACGGATTCTAGGCGGCGGCCCATCGCCATGCAGGTGACGGGTGTCACCCGCTTTGCTTGACCGCATGCACTGCCGGCAGGGGACGCGTGAACCTATCTTGGCGCCGTTTCCCGGACGACAGGTGATGCGGATGAACGAGGTGGTAGCCAGCCTGCACGGCGTGCACAAGCGTTACGGCGCGCAGCATGCATTGACCGGCGTGGACATGGAGCTGCATGCAGGGCAGGTGCTGGCGCTGCTCGGCCCGAACGGTGCCGGCAAGACCACCACCATCGGCCTGCTGCTGGGGCTGTTGCGCGCCGACGCCGGGCAGGTGCGCCTGTTCGGGCGCGACCCGCAGCAGGTGGCCGCGCGGCGCGGCATCGGCGTGATGCTGCAGGACGCGACGCTGCCGCCGACCTTGAAGGCCGGCGAACTGCTGCGGCTGGCCGCCAGTTATTACCCGGCGCCGCGGCCGCTGGCCGAAAGCGCGGCGCTGGCCGGCATCGACGACCTGCTCGACCGCCCCTACGGCAAGCTCTCCGGCGGCCAGCAGCGGCGCGTGCAGTTCGCCATCGCCATATGCGGGCGGCCACGGCTGCTGTTCCTCGACGAGCCCACCGTCGGCCTCGACCTGCCGGCGCGGCAGCGGCTGTGGGCGGCGATCCGCACGCTGGCCGGCGAGGGCGCGGCGGTAGTGCTGACCACGCACTACCTGGAAGAGGCCGGGCACCTGGCCGACCGCGTCTGCGTGCTGCTGCGCGGGCGCATCGTCAGCGACGGCAGCGTCGATGCGCTGCGTGCGCGGGTCGCCACGCGCAGCATTCGCTGCATCTCCACGCTGGATGCGGAAACCGTCGCCGCCTGGCCCGGCGTGCGCCAGGCGCGGCGCGAAGGCATGCAACTGCATGTGTCCTGCGACCGGGTGGAAGCGGTGGTGCGGCGCCTGCTCGACGCCGACCCGGCGCTGTCGGCGCTGGAAGTGCAGGCCGCCGGCCTGGACGAAGCGTTCCGCGACCTGACCGGCAACGGCACCCATTCCCCGGACCTGCGCGAGGCCGCCTGATGGACACACTGCATCCCCCCGTTCCAGCCGCCATGCCGCGCGCCCGCGTGCTGGCCGCCTACCTGCAGGAAACCCGCGCCGAGTGCCTGCGCTACCTGCGCAGCCCGTCGTTCGTGCTGCCCACGCTGCTGTTCCCGGCGGTGTTCTTCCTGATGTTCGGCGTGGTGCTGGGCGCCCGCAATTCGCTGGAGGCGCCGCGCTTCCTGTTGGCCTCCTACGCCACCTTCGGGGTGATGGCGCCGGGCCTGTTCGGCTTCGGCATGTCGCTGGCGCTGGAGCGCGACAACGGCCTGCTCACCCTCAAGCGCGCCCTGCCGATGCCGCCGGCCGCCTACCTGGCCGGCAAGACGGCGATGGCGATGTTGATGGCCGCCTTGATCACCGTGCTGCTGCAGGCCCTGGCGATCAACCTTGCGCACGTGCAGCTGCAAGTGCCGCAGATGCTGCATCTGGCATTGGCGTGCATTGCCGGCAGCATGCCGTTCTGCGCGCTGGGCCTGCTGCTGGGCACGCTGGTGAAGGGGCATGGCGCGCCGGCACTGGTCAACCTGCTGTACCTGCCGATGGCGTTCCTGTCCGGGTTGTGGTTCCCGTTGTCGATGCTGCCGGCAGCGGTGCGCGGGCTGGCGCCGCTGTGGCCCAGCTACCACCTCAACGCGCTGGCGCAGGCGGCGGTCGGGTTCGACGACGGCCGGGCGGGGCTGCACGTACTGTGGCTGGCGGCGTTCACCGCGGTGGTCTTCGCCATCGCCGCGTGGCGCCTGCGCCGGCATGGCTGATGGCATCATGCCGGCACACGCAACCGGAACCCGCCCGTGAGCCACCGTCACCTTCCTTCGTGGCTGAAGCCCGCCCCCGATTCGGTGGTGGCCGACAACCTCAAGCTCGGCAAATGGCCGTGGCTGGATGCGGTGCACCTGCTGTGGAGCGTGTGGGTGTTCGTCACCCCGGTGTTCAGCGGTGGCTTCACCCTGCGCTGGACGCTGATCACGCTGTGGTCGTACCCGCTGTTCCTGCTGCTTTATGCGTTGACCCTGCTGGCGTCGCGGCGCACCGCGCCGCTGTTCGCGCTGGGAATGATCGTGCTGACGTTTGCGCTGCTGCCGGTCTATCCCTCCGGCATCAGCTATTTCATCTTCGGCTGCGTGATGCTGCGCACCGGCTGCGCGCGCGGCACCGCCCGTTACCTGCTGGAGCTGGTGGCGCTCAATGTCGTGTTCATGGCGCTGGCGTTGTGGATCGGTTATCCGTGGCAGAGCATTGCCTCGGTGCCGGTGCTTTCCATCATCATCGGCCTGATCGTCAACGTCGAGCGCGCCAGCAGCGAGAAGGACGCCGCGCTGCGCCTGTCGCACGAGGAAGTGCGGCGGCTGGCCGCCACCGCCGAGCGCGAGCGCATCGGCCGCGACCTGCACGACCTGCTCGGCCACACCCTGTCGCTGATCACCCTGAAGCTGGAACTGTCGCGCAAGCTGTTCGAGCGCGATCCGGCGCGCTCGCAGGGCGAACTGGCCGAGGCCGAGCAGATCGCGCGCGACGCGCTGGCGCAGGTGCGCAGCGCGGTCACCGGCTTCCGCGCCGCCGACATGGCCGCCGAAATCGCCTCGGCGCACCTGCTGCTGGAATCCTCGCGCGTGCACCTGCGCCATGCGCCGCCGCCGCCGATGCCGGGCTGGATCGAATGCGGGCTGGCGATGGTGCTGCGCGAGGCGGTGACCAACATCGCCCGCCACGCGCAGGCCGGCGAGGCGACGATCGCGCTGCGCATCGAAGGCGATGCGGTGCTGCTGGAAGTGGCCGACGACGGCCGCGGCGGCGTGTCGGCCAACGGCAACGGCCTGGCCGGCATGCGCGAACGGGTGGCGGCGCTGGGCGGTACCCTGCACATCGATTCGCCACGTGGCGCCGGCACGCGCCTGAGCGTGCGGGTACCGCTGGGGCAGGGTGATGCAGCGCCGGCACGACGCGAACGGATTGCCGGCCAGCACGCATCGGCGGAGGCACGCGCATGATCCGCATCCTGCTCGCCGAGGACCAGGCGATGGTGCGCGGCGCGTTGTCGGCGCTGCTGAACCTGGAAACCGACATCGAGGTGATCGGCACCGCCGCCGATGGCGAAAGCGCATGGCGCGAACTGCAGCGCCTGCAGCCGGACATCCTCGTCACCGACATCGAGATGCCCGGCCTGACCGGGCTGGAACTGGCCCAGCGCGTGCAGCGCCACGGCCTGCCGTCGAAGGTGGTGATCGTCACCACCTTCGCCCGCAGCGGCTTCCTGCGCCGCGCGCTGGACGCGGGCGTGCAGGGCTACCTGCTCAAGGACGCCCCCGCGGAAAAGCTGGCCGAGGCGTTGCGGCAGGTGTATCGCGGCGGCCGCGCCATCGACCCGCAGCTGGCGGTGGAAGCGTGGTCGGAGGCCGACCCGCTCAACGACCGCGAACGGCAGGTGCTGCGCCTGGCCGGCGAAGGCCGCTCGGCCAACGAGATCGCCGAGCAACTGGGCCTGTCGCACGGCACCGTGCGCAACTACCTGTCCGAATGCATCGGCAAGCTCGGCGTCGCCAACCGCATCGAGGCGCACCGGCTGGCGCGGCAGAAGGGCTGGCTGTAGCACGCCGTCACCGCCGGCCGCGCGCCATGCTGGAAAACACGCCGTCGCGGCGTACCCAGGCATGGAACAGCGCCGCCGACAGGTGCAGCAGCACGGTGGCGAACAGCAGCCGCGCCAGCCAGCCGTGGGCGTCGCGCAGCCATGCGTACAGCACCGGGTCGTGCGGTACGATCGCCGGCAACTGCAGGCGGCCGAGCATCGTGATCGGGTAGCCGGCGGCCGAGAGCATCGCCCAGCCGATCAGCGGCATCGCCAGCATCAGCGCATACAGCAGCCAGTGCGAGGCATGCGCGGCCCGCACCTGCCAACGCGGCAGGTCGGCCGGCAGCGCTGGCGGGCGGTGGCGCAGGCGGTGCGCCAGCCGTACCACCGCCAGCAGCAGGATCGCGATGCCGAGCGGGCGGTGCAGGTCGATCAGCCACGGCCGTTGCGATACCGAGGCGACCATCGTCACCCCGATGAACAGCATCGCCACGATCAGCACCGCCATCAGCCAGTGCAACGCGCGTGCGCGCGGGTCGAAATGTCCGGATGCATTCATCGTGCGCCTCCGCGGCCGGTGGCTTCCGGCGCCTGGCCGCGGGCGATCTCGCGCTCGCGGCGGTTGAACGACTGCGAATACACCGCCGAGCGCGCGGCCAGGATCGGGTCGTCCGAGGCAGCGATGCCGGCGGGCAGGATCAGCGGGTCGTAGTTGACGTCGCGGCAGGCGCCGTCGGCCTGCGGCTCGGCGCCGGTCAGCTCCAGCGTGCCGGCCAGCACCTGCTCGCGCTGCTGCTCCGGCCACGCTTGCGCGGGGTCGTCCACCGGGTCGCCGGGCGCGGCCACGGTCAGCACCAGGTCCCAGCGCAGCGGGCCTTGCGCCAGCCGCGCCTGCAGGTCTTCGGCGAGGAAGTCGGCGTCGGCCTGCGCGCGCTGGTGCGCGTCCAGCGGCTCGAACGCGGCCTGCGGGCGCATCGACCAGCGCACGTGGCGCACGCGGCCGTCGGCGGCGATGAAGCGGAAGGCGTTGACGCTGTTGTAGCGGGTGTTGGCCCAGCTGTTGGACCACGGCGCGCTCCTGGCCCACTGCGTGAACTTGCGGACCTGCGGGTACTGCTTGAGGAAGGCCGCCATCTTCGCCGGGTCCGGCTTGCCGGTGGCAGGGTCCGGGCGCGAGGCGAGCGTCTGCGCTTGGAACCCGGCCGGAGTGGACACGGCGAAGAACGGGAAACTGTTCATCGCCGTGCGCCATTGCTGGCCGTCGTCGCTGCGCAGCAGCAACGCCATGCTGCGCACGCGCGCTTGGGCGTCGGCCGCGTGCGGGTCGCCGCCGGCGATCGACAAGCGCCCCAGCACCGGCACCTCCGGCTGCACGAACACGCGCGCGCTGGACAGCGCCGTGCCGGCGCCGTTGCCGCGGAACACGCCCTCCACACACATGCCCTTGCTGTGCGCGCGGCGGAAACCGGGATGCGATGGGCCATTGCCCTCGATCGCGTCGATCATGCGCTGTGCGGTCAGGCGTCCGCCGGCCGGGTGGCCGGCGCTCCAGACGAAGGCCGCGGCGGCCGCGGCGACGATCGCGCCGATGCCGGCCAGCGGCAGCGCGTGGCGCTTGAGCAGCGCCGGCAAAGGCGGCTTCGGGTCGGAAGGGAGGGACATGCGGACTCCTTGCGATGGCGGGGATGCAGGTGGGACGCATGGCCGGCGTGTTTATTCCACGCCGGTGGCCGGAATGTGCTTCCGCGGCAGGCGCCGGAGAAAAAATCGACGGAAGCGGGAATAATCGCCGCGCCGGTTCGTCTTACCGGTGACTTCCCCACCCGGTCCCTCGATGGATGCCTGCGACGAAGAACGCCTGACCGAGCTGCTGCCGCGATTGCGGCGCTTCGCCCGTTCGCTGGCCGGCGATGCCGCCAGTGCCGACGACCTGGTGCAGGCCGCGCTGGAGCGCGCGCTGCGGCACTGGCGCAGCCGCCGTGCGGACGACGCGCTGCAGCCGTGGTTGTTCGCCATCCTGTACCGCCAGTTCGTGGACGACAGCCGTCGCGCCGCGCGCTGGCGGCGGGTGCTGACATTGTTCGCGCCGCAGCAGGAGGACCAGGCGCCCTCGGCCGAGCGCGTCCACGACGGCCGCGCGCAGCTGGCCGCGTTCGCGCGGCTGCCGGCCGAACAGCGCGCCTTGCTGCTGCTGGTCGCGGTGGAAGGCTTCAGTTACCGCGAAGCCGCCGATACCCTCGGCCTGCCGCTGGGCACGGTGATGTCGCGGTTGTCGCGCGCACGCGACCGGCTGCGCGCGCTGGGCGAAGGCCAGGGCGGGGCAACGCCCGCATTGCGGATACTCAAATGAACCGACCCCACGACGACGAACTGCATGCCCTGGTCGATGGCCGCGTGGACGCGGCGCGCGCGGCCGAGCTGGAAGCCTGGCTGCAGGCGCACCCCGAACAGGCCGCGCGCGTGGCCGGCTGGAAGCACGATGCCGAGGCATTGCGTGCGGCATGGGCCGGCATCGAGGCCGCGCCGCCGGACGTGGCGGCGCTGCAACGCGCGCGCCACCGGCTCGGCCGCCGCCGCCGCGCGCGCCTGGGCATGGCCGCCGCCTGCGTGCTGGCGCTGGGGTTGGGTGGCACGCTGGGCTGGCAGCTGCGCGAGGTGCAACTGGCGCACGAGCGCCCGCCGATGGCCGACGCGGTGGCCGCCTACCGCCTGTTCGCCGCCGACGCGGCGCCGCTGGAATTCGATGGCGGTGGCCGCGCCGCCCTGCAGGGCTGGCTGCGCACCCATTTCGGCGCGGCTGGCGAGGTGCCGGACCTGCGCTCGCAGGGCTTCGACCTGCGCGGCGGGCGCCTGCTGTCCACGCCGGAAGGCGCGGCGGCGATGCTGGTCTACCAGGATGCCGGGGGTGCGCGCATCGGCCTGTACCTGCGCCCGCGCAACGCGCGCATCGGCCAGGGCGAACGCCGCGACGGGCGCCTGCTGGCGCAGTACTGGTCCGAGGGGGCCGCTTCCTTCGCCCTGGTCGGCCCGGCGACGCAGGCCAGCATGCGTCGGCTGGCGCCGCTGCTGCGCGGAGCGGGCTGAGGACGAAAAGCGGGAACGGGCGGGATATTCCCGGTGTCGGTTTGGACCGGGCGGCGCATCGGGCGGCTGCACGCCCGGTTGTCGCCCCGCAGGCAACCGGGCGCGCTTCGCCCTAGACTGCGGCCAACTTCCGAAGCGCCCGAGGTTGCCTGCCATGAACGCCACCGCACGTCCCGTGCTGTACTGGGCGATCGCCGTTTTCGCCCTGCTGTGGAACCTGATCGGCCTGGCGATGTTCTGGGTGCAGGTCACGCTGCCCCCGCAGGCGGTGGCGGCCTTGCCGCCGGACCAGCAGCAGATCCATGCGGCGATGCCCGGCTGGGTCTACGTGTTCTTCGGCATTGCGGTGGTCGGCGGCGTGCTGGGTTCGCTCGGCCTGCTGCTGCGGCGGCGCTGGGCGGTGCCGTTGCTGCTGCTGTCGCTGCTGGGCGTGGCCGTGCAGATGGCGTCGGCCTACGCGACCACGCCGGTGTGGGCGCTGACCGGCATGGCCGGCACGATGTTCCCGCTGCTGCTGGTGGGGGCCTGCCTGCTGCTGTGGTTGTTCGCGCGCCGGGCCGCGGCGTGCGGCTGGTTGCGCTGACGAGCTCGGCTTTGTTCCTCCCGCGCACTGCGCGTGCAGGGGAGAGTCACCGGCGCGACGACCTGGCCGGCTTCGGCGGCGGCATCAGCTCGGCGGTGCGCAGGATCAGCGCGCGCAGGGCGTCGGCGTCGTCCAGCAGTTCGTCGGCCACCGGGTGGTCCTTCGCTACGGGGTAGGGCGGCCGTTGCGGCAGCAGCGGCGCCAGTTCGGCGACCGCCGCGGAGGGCTTGACGAACAGGCTGTTGTCGCAGGCGAAGGCGACCACCTTGCCGTCCACGTAGAAGGCGTATTCGCCGAACATCCTGCGGTGGGTGAGCCGCGCGCCGAGCGCGAGCTGCTCGGCGACGTATTCGACGAAATCGCGGCCGGTGGCCATGCCGGTTCAGCCGCCGTAGCGCGCTTTGAGCATTGCCCAGGCCGAGCGCAGCGCCAGCGCTTCGCCGCCGGCCGGGCGGCCGGGGCGGTCGCCGTCGTTCCATGCGTACACGTCCAGGTGCGCCCACTTCTGGCCTTCGTCGACGAAGCGCTCCAGGTACAGCGCGGCGGTGACGCTGCCGGCCATGCGCGAGCCGGCGTTGGCCAGGTCGGCGATGCCGCTGTGCAGGTAGCGCAGGTACGGCCGCCACAGCGGCATGCGCCACACCGGGTCGCGGGTGGCGTCGCCGGCGTCCAGCCACTGCCGGGCCAGCGTGTCGTCGTTGGCGAACAGCGCCGGCAGGTCCGGGCCCAGGGCGATGCGTGCCGCGCCGGTGAGGGTGGCGAAGTCGAGCAGGGTGTCCGGCTTGTCCTCGCAGGCGTAGGCCAGCGCGTCGCACAGGATCAGGCGGCCCTCGGCGTCGGTGTTGTCGATCTCCACGGTGATGCCCTTGCGGGTGGTGATGACCTCGCCGGGGCGGAAGGCTTCCGGGCCGATGGAATTTTCCACCGCCGGTACCACCAGTGTCAGCCGCACCGGCAGCTGCCGCGCCATCACCAGCCCGGCCAGCGCCAGCGCATGCGCGGCGCCGCCCATGTCCTTCTTCATGTTGCGCATGCCGTCGGCCGACTTGACGTCCAGCCCGCCGGTATCGAAGCACACGCCCTTGCCGACCAGCGCCAGGTGCGGTGCGTCGGGCTGGCCCCAGCGCAGCACGATCAGCCGCGGCGCGCGGTGCGAGGCGCGGCCGACGGCGTGGATGGTGGGGAAGTTCTGCTCCAGCAGTTCGTCGCCGACGATGGCCTCCAGCTCGGCGCCGTGCGCCTGCGCCAGTTCGCGCGCGGCGTCCTCCAGCTGCTGCGGGCCCATGTCCTCGGTGGGCGTGTTGACCCAGTCGCGCACGCGCAGGCAGGCGGCGAGCACGTCGCGCACCTCTGCCGCCGGGGTGGCGACCAGCTGCGCCGGCAGCCGCGCCGGCTTGCGGTAACGGCTGAAGCGGTAGCTGCCCAGGCCCCAGCCCAGTTGCAGGTTGGCGACGTCGGCGTCGGCCAGTTCGCTGGCCAGTTGCCAGCGGCTGCCGGCCGGCAGCGCGAACGGTGCATACGCATAGGCATAGGCGTCGGCGCGGTCGCCCACGCCCAGCACGGCGCCGGCGACGCCGTCGTCGCCCGGCAGCAGCACCGCGGTGCCCGCCGCCGCGGTGAACTGCTGGTGCTGCAGCCACGCCTGCACGCCGGCCGGTTGCCGTGCGTTCCATGCGGCGAAGCCGTCGCGGTCGAGCACGTGCAGCGGCAGCGCGTGGGTGGAGTCGGTGGTGAAGCCGTTGAGGATGGTCATGTCGTTTCTCGTGGTGCAGCCGGGCGGGGATCAGTGCGGGTGCACGGTGGCGTTGGCGTCGAGCCAGTCGGCCAGCCCGGTGAGGGTGTCGAACTGCAGGTCCGGTTGCAGCCCGGTGTGGGTCCAGGGGTGGGATTCGCGGTTGATCCAGCAGCCGCGCAGGCCGGCGCGGATTGCCCCGGCCACGTCCATCTCGGCATGGTCGCCCACGTGCATCACCTGCGCATGGGCCACGCCCAGCCGCGCGCAGGCGGCGTGGAAGATGCCGGGATCGGGCTTGGCGGCGCCGTGTTCGCGCGCGCCCAGCTGGAAGGCGAACAGTTCGCCGATGCCGATGCGGGCCAGGTCGGCGTTGCCGTTGCTGAGCGCGGCCACCGGCACCCGCGCGGCGATGCGGCGCAGCGCGGCCAGGGCGTCGGGGTAGAACTCCACCTGGTTGCGCGCGGCGTAGAACGCATCGAACGCCGGCTCCAGCAGGTCCAGGCTGGCGCCGCTGCGCTCCAGCGCCTCGCGCAGGGACAGGCGGCGCAGTTCGCTCAGGTCGTGGTGCAGCTGCGGGTTGTCGGCCCAGGTGCGCACGCGCAGCTCGCGCATGGCCTCCACCGGGTACATCGCGGCGGTGGCCGGGCTGTGCGCGCGCAGCCAGTCGTGCAGCACCTGGTCGAGGCGGGCGCCGATGGGCGCGAACGGCCAGAGCGTGTCGTCCAGATCGAGGGTGATGGCTAGGACTGGGAAGTTCACCCGGCCATTTTACGGCAGCGGCGCCGGCGAAACCTTGCCTATTCCAGCAATCGCGCCCAGCCCTGCATGCCGTCCAGCCGCGCCAGCACCAGTTTCGCGCAGACCAGCAGCGGCACCGCCAGCAGCAGCCCGACGATGCCCCACAGCCAGCCGAACAACATCAGCGCCAGCACCAGCATCAATGGCGAGATCGCCATGCGCCGGCCCAGCACGATCGGCGTGACCAGCTGCCCTTCCAGCGTGTGCAGTGCCAGGTAGGCCAGCGCCGGCAGCGCCACCGCCAGCGGTTCGTGGAACTGGGTCATGCCCACCAGCAGCATCAGCATGATCCCGACCAGGGGGCCGACGTAGGGCGCGAAGTTCAGCAGCATCGCCACCGTGCCCCACAGCAGGGCCTCGGGCACGGCGATGCCCAGCAGCACCAGCACGCCGGCCAGCGCCAGCCCGACCAGCGCGTTGATGATGGTGATGGCCAGCACGTAGCGCGATATCTCGCGTTCCATCGCGCGCAGGATGTCGGTGGTGAAGCGCTTCTGCTGGCGGTTGGGCAGCAGCGCGATCACCTGCCGTTGCAGGTTCTCGCCGTAGATCATGAAGAACAGCGTCAGCAGCACCACCGCCAGAGCCGAGGCGGCCAGCCGCGGGGTGCGCACCAGCGCCTTGTAGGGGTCGTCGAGCTGGGTGCGGATCACCTCCACCTTGCGGTTGCCTTCGCCGCCGGCGGCGCGGGCGAAGCTCTCGGCGGCCTGGTTGGCCTGCTGCATCGGCTTGACGAAGGCCTGCACCTGGCGCGACACCTGCCGCATCTGCTGCGGTGCCTGCTGCACCCATTCGGTGGCCGGGCCGGCCAGCTGCACCGCCAGCGCGCCGGTTGCGGCCAGCCCGCCCAGCACCACCAGCAGCGCGGCGAGGAAGCGCGGCAGGCGCAGCTTCTGCAGCAGGCGGATGATCGGGTTGCCGACCAGCGCGAAGAACATCGCCAGCAGCACCGGCAGGACCACGTCCTGCGCGGCCCACAGGGTGTAGCCCACTGCCAGCGTGGCCAGCACCAGCAGGGCCGTGGACGCGCGCGGGCGCGGTGCCGGCGCGGCCGGTTCGGGAGCGGGTGGAGGCGGAGGCAGATCGGACGGCAGTGCGGGCATGGCGGCACTCCGGAACGGAAAGGATGCGGCCGGCGGCCGCGCGGATCAGGATTCTGACAGTTCGGTGGCGGCCGCGGCCGCCTGCGGCGGATCGCCGGAAACCGGCTCCGGCGCGGCTGACGGTGCCGGGCCTTCGTCGTCCGCGGCGGCATCCCCGGCGGCCAGCCCCGCCGCGGCCGCCAGCCCGGCTTCGTGCAGGGCGGTGATCGACGCCTGCGCCGAGGCCACCAGCCCCGACACCGAGCCGATCATCTGCAACCAGCGCGCGCCGCTGAAGGCACCGCCGGGTTCCAGCTTGCCGGCCAGGAAACCACCGGCGAGTCCGGCGATGACGATGCGCCCGGGCGTCCAGCTGCGGCGCCAGCTCGCATCGAGCGTGTTCCAGTGCCCGGTGGTGTCGTCCATGCGCACCTGCACCACCGCCTCGGCGCGGCGCACGCGGCGCTGCAGGGCATCGAAATTCATGGCGTGCCGTCCCCCGGGAGCTTCACGTCGGCATCGGGATCGTCCTCGGCCGGCTCGTCGAACAGCCCCAGCCGCGACAGCTGCCGCCGCGTGGCGTGCATGCCGGTGTGGTGGAAGAAGTACGACACCCGCCAGATCGCCCAGCCGGTGACGGCCAGGCTGGCCAGCGAGGTGAGCAGCAGCGACACGAACCACGACAGCCCGACGTAGTGCAGGAAGGCGATCATCGTCGCGGCCAGCAGCAACCATGCCGAGGCGCCGAACACGATCGCCACCCCGCTCCACGCCAGCGCGCGGCCGAAGGCGCTGCGGGCCATGGCGAAATCGGCCGAGGCCAGCCGCCGCAGCGAGCGCAGCGTCTGCCGCGCCGACTGCAGCGTCTCGCGGCCGGCGTCGCCGACCTGGCGGATGCTCTCTTCCAGGCCGGGCGCGGGGGCCGGCGCCGGCCCGGTTTCCGGTGGCGGGGCGTTGTCGCTCACGCCCGGGTCAGTCGTTGCTGCGGGCGAGCTTGGCGATGATCCAGCCGGCGGCGAAGGCCACGCCGAACGAGGCCAGCGGGCGCTCGCGGATCAGGTCGGCGGCGCTGTCGACCAGGTCCTTGCCCTTGTCCATCAGCGCGTCCATCTGCTCCTTCGCCGCGGCGCCGGAGAGCTCGGCGGCGGCCAGCCCGGCCAGCGCGCTGTCGGACAGCTCGGCCTTCATCTGCGCCTTGCCCAGGCGCAGCTCGTCGCCGGCGGCGCCGGCGGCGCCCTTGACCGCGGAGCCTGCGGCATTGGCGGCGGATTTCAGGTGCCCGCCGGCCTCGCCCAGGTGTTCCTTCATGTTCTCGGTGTTGGTGGGGCTCATCTTGGTCTCCTGGGTTCCGGCAGGGGCGCCGTGTGGATGACAGCAATAACAGCAAACGGGTGCAGGATTCGTTACGGCCGGGCCGCCGTCAGCGCATCGGCAACTGGCCCTGGGTGTTGCCGCGCAGGATGCGCAGCACCAGCTGCGGCGGGCGCGGGCTGAAGCTGGCGCGCCAGCTGGCCAGGTCGACGAACTCGCCGCTGGTCGCGGCCAGCACGATGTCGCCGCCGGCCAGGCCCGATTGCGCGGCGCGGCTGCCGCGCGCCACTTCGCTGACCTGCACGCCGCTCAGCCCGGACTGGCGCGCCGACTCGGGCAGGTCGACGAAGGTGGCGCCGGCCAGGCGCGGGTCGAGCGTGTCGCCGGCGATCGCGCGCGGCTGTTCCTTGAGCGTGGCTTCCAACTGCAGCGGCTTGCCGTCGCGGCGCACTTCCAGTTCGACGGTGCGCCCCACCGGCTGCAGGCCCTCGTAGTTGTGCAGCGCCTGCGCGCTGTCCACGCGCTGGCCGTTGATCGCGGTGATGACGTCGCCGGCCTTGAGCCCGGCCGCGGCCGCGCCGGAGCCGGCCAGCACGCGGGTGACCAGCGCGCCGCGCACTTCGTCCAGGCCCAGCCCGCGCGCGATCTGCGCGCTCAGGTTCTGGGTCTCGATGCCCAGCGTGCCGCGCACCACCACGCCGGTGGTGATCAGCTGCTCGACCACGTCGCGGGCGAGGTTGGAGGGAATGGCCAGGCCCAGGCCGATGTTGCCGGCCATGCTGCCCTGCGGGTTGAAGCTGGCGGTGTTGATGCCGACCAGCTGGCCGCTGAGGTTGACCAGCGCGCCGCCGGAGTTGCCGGGGTTGATCGAAGCGTCGGTCTGGATGAAGTTCTGGTAGCCCAGCCCGCGGATGCCGCTGCGGCCCACCGCCGAGACGATGCCGCTGGTCACCGTCTGGCTGAAGCCGAACGGGTTGCCGATGGCGACCACGAAATCGCCCACGCGCAGCTGGTCGCTGTCGCCCAGCGGCAGCGCGGTGAGCTTGTCGGCGGGGATGCGGATCAGCGCGATGTCGGTGTCGCGGTCCGAGCCGAGGAACTCGGCCTTCACCGTGCGCCCGTCGGCCAGCGTCACCTGCACGTCGTCGGCGTCCTCGATGACGTGGTGGTTGGTCAGCACGTAACCCTTGGCCGCGTCGATGATCACGCCCGAGCCCAGTGATTCGTTGATCCGTTCCTGCGGCACCTGCGGGAACAGGCGGCGGAAGAACGGGTCGTCGAAGAACGGGTTGCGCACCCGCACCACCTGCTTGGTGTTGACGCTGACCACCGCCGGCATCGCCCGCTCCAGCATCGGCGCCAGCGAGGCCACCGGCTGCCCGGCCACGCTGGCCGGCAATGCGCTGGTGGCCGGCAGCAGGGCGGCGCTGGCGGCTTCGGCGCGGTTGTCCAGGTGGGCGTTGATGGCGGTGGCGGTGAAGCCGCCGAAGGCGGCGGCCAGGGCCAGGGTGAGCAGGGTCGGGAACGGTCGCATGAGTCCGGTGGTTCCAATGCGTGGCGCGGCGCGCGCCGGGGTGGGTTGCTGAACGCGAGTGTGGCCGCAGCCGGCTAAATCGACAATGAAACCGGTCGCGCCGGCGCAAACGCAGGGCGGCCAAGCCCTGCGCCGATTGCAAGGGGCGCAGGGCAGATTTTTCGTTTGACATCACTTGGGCCGTGGGTAAGCTTGGCCCGGTCATCAGCCACAAGATGTTGGGTTGGTGTGAAGAATGCCCCCAAGTGGTAGGGTTCCGGCCAGAAGCGTTGGCCAGCTCGCGCGAGCGCTGCGATGGCACCTCGCACGCTGCGGATCGCCGCGCGGTTTCGCGCCATCGCCGTTCCGCAGGACCCTGCCGCGCCGGGCCACGGCAACCGCACCGCAAGGTGCACAAGGAGAGTTCCCATCATCATGAGTACGGTGCGTCTGGAAGTGGTCGGCAATCACACCCGTTCGGATCTGGTACCGATGCAGCCTGCCTCGCAGGACATCTGGGACAAGAAGTACCGCCTCAAGACCAAGGCCGGCGAAGCGCTGGATGCCGACATCGATGGCACCTACCAGCGCGTGGCCCGTGCCCTGGCCGACGCCGAGGGCAGCGACGACAAGCGCGCCTACTGGTACGAGCGCTTCGTCTGGGCGCTGCGCCGCGGCGCGATCCCGGCCGGCCGCATCACCTCCAACGCCGGCGCGCAGGAACACAAGCCGGCCACCAGCACCATCAACTGCACCGTGTCGGGCACCATCACCGACTCGATGGACGGCATCCTGGAGAAGGTGCACGAGGCGGGCCTGACCCTGAAGGCCGGCTGCGGCATCGGCTACGAGTTCTCGACGCTGCGCCCGCGCGGCGCATTCGTCGCCGGCGCCGGCGCCTACACCTCCGGGCCGATGTCGTTCATGGATATCTACGACAAGATGTGCTTCACCGTGTCCTCGGCCGGTGGCCGCCGCGGCGCGCAGATGGGCACCTTCGACGTGTCGCACCCGGACGTGAAGGACTTCATCCGCGCCAAGCGCGAGGACGGCCGCCTGCGCCAGTTCAACCTGTCGCTGCTGATCACCGATGGCTTCATGGAGGCGGTGGACAGCGACGCCGACTGGCCGCTGGTGTTCCCGATCAACGTCAAGGAACAGGCCGAGCTGGACCCGGCCAGCGGCGAGGAAGTGGTCTGGCGCGAATGGCCGACCCACGAGAACTACATCGTCCGCGACGACGGCCTGGTGGCCTGCCGGGTGTACGGGCACATCCGCGCCCGCCACCTGTGGGACATGATCATGGTCTCGACCTACGACTACGCCGAGCCGGGCTTCATCCTGATCGACCGCGTCAACGAGATGAACAACAACTGGTGGTGCGAGAACATCCGTGCCACCAACCCCTGCGGCGAGCAGCCGCTGCCGCCGTACGGGGCCTGCCTGTTGGGTTCGGTGAACCTGACCAAGTTCGTGCGCGACCCGTTCACCGACAAGGCCAGCTTCGACTGGGACGAGTACAAGGAAGTGGTGCGCGTGTTCACCCGCATGCTCGACAACGTGGTCGAGGTCAACGGCCTGCCGCTGGAGCAGCAGCGCAACGAGATCATGCGCAAGCGCCGCCACGGCATGGGCTTCCTCGGCCTGGGCAGCACCCTGACCATGCTGCGCATGAAGTACGGCTCGGCCGAATCGTGCGAGTTCACCGAGGCCATCGCCCGCGACATGGCCGTGGCCGGCTGGGAAACCGGGCTGGAGCTGGCGCGCGAGAAGGGCCCGGCGCCGATCATGGAGGAGACCTTCGAGATCACCGCCGCGATGCTGCGCCAGCGCCCGGAAATGCGCGCCGACGGCTGGAAGGTGGGCCAGAAGATCCAGGGCAAGGTGCTGCATGCGCGCTACAGCCGCTACATGCAGCGCATCGCCACGGTGGCGCCGGAACTGGTGGACGAACTGGTCGAGACCGGCTCGCGCTTCACCCACCACAGCTCGATCGCGCCGACCGGCACCATCAGCCTGTCGCTGGCCAACAACGCCTCCAACGGCATCGAGCCCAGTTTCGCCCACCATTACAGCCGCAACGTGATCCGCGAGGGCAAGAAGAGCAAGGAGAAGGTGGACGTGTTCTCCTTCGAGCTGCTGGCCTACCGCGAGCTGGTCAACCCGAAGGCGATGCCGTTCGCGGAAGAACCCGGCGCGCAGCTGCCGGATTATTTCATCGCCGCCGACGACATCTCGCCGAAGGAGCACGTGGACGTGCAGGCCGCCGCGCAGAAGTGGGTGGACAGCTCGATTTCCAAGACCGCCAACGTACCGACCGACTACCCGTACGAGGACTTCAAGGACATCTACCGCTACGCCCACCAGCAGGGCCTGAAGGGCTGCACCACGTTCCGCTTCAACCCGGCCGCCTTCCAGGGCGTGCTGGTCAAGGAGCAGGACCTGGAGAACACCACCTACCGCTTCGAGCTGGAGGACGGCAACGTCGTCGAGGTCAAGGGCAACGAGCAGATCGAGTACGACGGCGAGATGCACACCGCCGCCAACCTGTTCGATGCGCTTAAAGAGGGGTATTACGGCAAGTTCTGAGGAAGGCTCACGGCAAGTTTTGATGAAGGTTCCCGGCACCCCCTGAAGCACCTTCCCCATCGCTCCGCCGGCAAGGCGGGCGATGGGCGCCGTGGCGCCACCACGGCGCGTTCATGCTCCGCGTTCCACGCTTGATCCGCTTCGCAACAGCATCGCCAACGTCACGAACCGATGCCCCCGGAGGGCTTTATGAGCAATGGTAATGGTGTGGCGGCGACCGTCTCCCAGGTTGCCGAGAACGTGAAGGAAACCGCCGTCGACCTGGGCGAGTCGCTCGCCGCCGGCGCCAGCCAGGCCGTCGTGGCGGTCAGGACCGGTGCGAAGAAGGCCGGCGCCAGCGCGAGGAAACAGGCCGGCAAGGTGAAGAAGGCGGTGAAGAAGGCCGAGAAGGTCGTCGCGAAAAAGGCTGCCACCGCCAAGAAGGCGGTCAAGAAGCAGATGTCCTCGGTGCGCCGGAAGCTGGAAGCGGCCAAGGCCAGCGCCAAGGCCGAAGCCGCCGACCTGAAGAAGCAGGGCGCCGGCAAGCGCGCCGCCGCGAAGAAGGCCGTGGCCGGTGCCGAAAAGAAGGCTGCCAGGAAGGTGGCCTCGGCGAAGAAGACGGTGAAGGCCGCCGAAAAGAAAGTCGCCAAGGCCGTTGCCAAGAAGGCCACCACGGCGAAGAAAACGGTGAAGAAGGCCGCGAAGAAGGTCACCAAGAAAGCCGCCGTTGCCAGGAAGGCGGTGAAGAAGGTCGAGAAAAAAGTGGCGAAGAAGGCCACCGCGGCGAAGAAGACCGCCACCCGGAAGGCCGCCACCACGAAGAAAGCGGTGAAGAAAGCCGTCCGCAAGTAACAACACGCCGCATCGCGTCCCCCGCCCGGCAGGGCGGGGACGCTGCAACCCGCATCGCAACGCATGACCAGGACACGCAACATGGCCGTCAAGATCGACAAGAAAATCAAGGGTTATTCCGTCATCACCGCGGACGGGAAGGGCAAGGAAGCGGCGGCCAAGGCCCCGGTCGTGGCGGCCGCCCCGGATGCCGCGGCGGAAAGCAACATCGTGCACATGCACGAGCGCATCGAGCGCCCGGACGTGCTGGTCGGCAGCACCTACAAGATCAAGTCGCCGCTGGTGGAGCACGCCTTCTACGTGACCATCAACGACATCGTGCTCAACGCCGGCACCGAGCACGAGCTGCGCCGCCCGTTCGAGATCTTCATCAACTCCAAGTCGATGGAGCACTTCCAGTGGATCGTGGCGCTGACCCGCATCATGTCCGCGGTGTTCCGCAAGGGTGGCGACGTCACCTTCATCGTCGACGAGATGAAGGCCGTGTTCGACCCCAAGGGCGGCTACTTCAAGGCCGGCGGCGTCTACATGCCGTCGCTGGTGGCCGAACTGGGCTCCATCGTCGAGGACCACATGAAGTCCATCGGCCTGCTGCACGACCCGGAGATGAGCGCCCACCAGCGCGCGCTGATCGCCGAGAAGCGCAAGCAGTTCGAGGACCGTTCAAAAAAAAACGGTGACGCCGTAGCTGCCGCCCCCGCCAAGCGCGAGGAGGACGTGGAGGTCACCGGCGAAGGCACCAGCTTCCCGCCCAGCGCCAGCATGTGCCACAAGTGCAGCACCAAGGCGCTGGTGATCCTGGATGGCTGCCAGACCTGCTTGAATTGCGGCTACAGCAAGTGCGGGTGATGGGCTGACTGCCTGTCTGTGAAAGCGCGGGGCCAGGTGCTTGAACAGCCCTGGCCCATTTCCGTTGCGGAGAGTTTCGTCCTTCCGGGCGCGTCGTGATGGTTGGCGCTGCTGCGGACGGTGGAAGCGGGAAGGGCCCAGATGTCCTTCGCCAGGATGCCCAGCTCAGGGCAGCACGTAGAGTGTCTGCGCGGGATAGTCGGCCACCATGCGCAGGCGTGAAAACGCCGAGCCGCCGATGGCACCCTCGACCGGGGCGTCGGTCATCGACGACATGTATTCGGTGAAGCTCCTGTCCGGGCGCATGGCAAACCATGCCGGTCCCGCATCCGCGCCGGCAATACGTACGTTCGGCACCTGGATCATCGGCATGGCGCCATCGCCTTTCAGCGCCACCGGCCAATCCGGGTGCGCATCGCGCCACTTGCGGTATTGGCGGGCGGTGATGAAGCTGCCCGCCACGCGGGCGCCTTCCCTCCTGCCCAGCGCTCTTGCGCCATCCGGACCCAGCCGCAGTTCGGCACCGGTGTCGAACAACAGGTCGAGCTGCTCGCCATCGATCTCGACCTGGACGCGTGGCCAGTACATGTCGTGGTTCGGCAGCATGGTCAGTGGCGTGCTGCGGGCGTTGGCGGGCGCCTGCCAACCTTCTAGGATGCTGAGCGATCTGGAGGGATAGTCGAATTCCCATACCCGTCCGGCGAACCAGCGACTGCCAAGAAATCCCTCGTCTAGCATGGGACCTTCGCCAAAGCCTTCCTCCGGCACAACCGCCAGCCGGCCCTCCAGGAACCTGTCGTGTTCGGCGGCGGGAAGGTCGGCGTCGCCGGCGAACGTGGGCCACTGCACGGTCCTGATCGGGGGGTGCCCTTGTTCCACTACGTCGGCACCGGCAGCCAGGCCCAGCCGCAGGGCGGCGTCTTCGCGGATCATGTTCAAGCCGCCGCCACTGTCGGTGTAAAAAAGCACGGTGGTGCCATCGGCGGACCGGGGTGCGACGAAGATGCGCTGGTGCTCGAATCGGGTCGGTAGCCGCGTGCGCGCAGGCGCTTCCCGCGATTCGCCGCTCCGGGCCGCGACGACGACGCTGGTGGGAGCAATGGTGAGAAGCATGGCGGCGGCGACAGTGGTACAGCGTGACGGCAGCTTCATGCGAAGGCACATCCTCTGTCTTTGTTGGATGCCCGATCGTGGCAAACCCCGATGCGCCCGTCCACGGACGAAGGTCATGGGAAGTGGCGCGGATCAGGCCGGTGCCAGCGGTCCTTGCAACGGGCGGTCACAAGAGGGTGTCGAGCCGCATGCCGGTCCGCCGGGGCCACGTGCTGCATGGAAGACGGGGATTGGAATCGATTTTTCGCACGGTTCCCTTCCCGGGGATTCCCGTGCGACGAAAGAGGGAATGACTTTGGACCTGCTTGATCCGTTTGCCGCGTCGATGGAGGCTGTCAGGCAATCGAGGTGATGCAATGCAAGTGAGGTTGCCATGACGACGAATGGATCCGGATGGCGCGTGCTGGCTGCCTTTTTGTTGGCGCTGCCGCTGGCAGCGGAAGCGCAGGACACGTGCCCTGACCGTTCCGGCTATGCCCCGGCGCGCGAAATCATTGCCGACCTCGGGCATATCGTCTCGCCCGACGGCGTGCAGGAGGCGTACGCAGCGAAGGTCGGCGGCATCGAGCAGTGGGTGAACGTGCGCGGACAGGACCGCGGCAACCCGCTGCTGCTGTTCGTCCACGGCGGGCCGGCCTCGCCGGTGATTCCCACGCTGTGGCAGTTCCAGCGGCCGCTGGAGGAATACTTCACCGTGGTCAATTACGACCAGCGCGGCGCCGGGAAGACGCTGCTGCTCAACCCGCAGGCGGAAGTGGCCGGCACGCTGCACATTCAGCGCTACGTGGACGATGCCATCGAGCTGGCCGACCAGCTGCGCCAGCGTTACCACAAGCGCAAGCTGGTGCTGGTCGGCCACAGCTGGGGCACGGTGGTGGCGATGCAGGCGGCGTTGCAGCGACCGGACCTGTTCCACGCCTACGTCGGCATCGGCCAGGTGATCGACGTGCGCACCAACGAGCAGGTCAGTTTCGATTACGGCCTGCGCACCGCGCGCGAGCACGGCAACGCCGAGGCGGTGCGCGAGATGGAATCCATCGCGCCGTATCCCGGCGACCGGCCGATCACCCGCGAGCGCATCGTCATCGCCCGCAAGTGGCCGCAGCACTACGGCGGGCTCAGCGCCTACCGCAGCGAGTCCAACTATTTCTTCCGCGGGCCGCGGCTGTCGCCGGACTACGACGACGCCGCGCGCTGCGCGATCGACGCCGGCAGCGTGTTCACGCTGGGGCGGTTGCTGGACGAGTTCCTGCAGGTGGACTACAGCGGCGTGAAGGAATTTCCCGTGCCGGTGGTGATGTTCATGGGCCGCCACGACTACACCACGCCCTCGGAGCCGACCGCCGCCTGGCTGGCGCAGGTGCGCGCGCCGTACAAGCAGGGCATCTGGTTCGAGCACTCCGCGCACATGGTGCCGTGGGAGGAACCGGGCAAGACCCTGGTCAGCCTGCTGGAGCAGGTGCGGCCGCTGGCGGTGGAAGGGGAGGCGGGCGACAGGTGACCGCGGCGGTGCGACTTGCCGCATGCCGGCTGGATTATGATCGGCGTGGTTTCGACAACAAGGGAAGTCGCATGGCACCGCCAAGACACTATGGATGGATGTTGGGAATGGCCGCGGCAGTGGTGTTGGCGGCATGCAGTGCCCCGAGCGAACCACCGGCAACCGCGGCACCGCCGGCCACTCCGGAAACGCCTGCGGAGGTTGCCGAACCGGTGCCGGATACGGCGATGGCGCATGCGCCGGCCACCGCGCCGCGCGCCTGCATGATCGCCGGTGAGTTCCACCTGCTCGGCCAGGTCATCCGCTCGCGCGACTGCGTGCAGCTGGCCGGCCGTTCCACCGAGGCGGAGCTGCATCGCGCATGCGAGGGCCTGGCGCAGGTGTCGGCGCAGATGGGCGGCAAGGCCGGCGAGATCACCTACATGCAGGGTTGCCCGTCGCCATCGCAGGGCAGTTGCAGGGGGATTTTCGGCAAGAGCTTCGACGGCTATTACTACGAGCGTTCGGCCGACGACTTGGCCGATCTGCCGGCCAGCTGCGCACAGGGCGGCGGTACCTGGGTGGCGGATTGAAGCGTCGCCGGTGGCGCGGCTTGCATGCCGGCCGCCGGCACCTCAGATTGGCGGCATCGTCACCGTACGTGGGGCACCCGCATGCGTGGTCTTGATTTCAGTTCGTGGCAGGCCGTGCTCACCACCCTGCTGGGGTTGGCGATCGTCACCCTGATCGGCGTGGGTATCCGTCTGGTGGTGATGCAGACCCTGCAGCAGCGGCGCGAG
>Ga0182740_1000607_pt1 | contig 35082 bp, 32 predicted proteins | sample eDN5th37CKraftBY_FD_128872 | JGI IMG/M metagenome (GOLD analysis project Ga0182740, IMG submission 128872) | Enriched backyard soil microbial communities from Emeryville, California, USA - eDNA 5th pass 37_C Kraft BY (version 2) (version 2) | ecosystem: Environmental > Terrestrial > Soil >...
CCGCTCAAGGAAATCAGCTCCGCTATCCGTTTGCGCAACGAAGATGTTGCGCCGGTCCGTTTCATCCCGTTCGCGGCGCAGATAGCCGAGTGAGCCCAGCGTATTCAAGGCGCGTGTGATAACCGGCTTGGAAACGCCCAGCAAATGGGCGAGCCCGCGCACGGTATGCGGCCCGGGCGTGAGATAGACCGCGAGCAGCAGCGCCATCTGGCGGTTGGTGAGATCGGGCTGGCCGGAGCGGACATAGCGCACCAGCGCATGCATCCACGCGAACAGCGTGGCCCTTGCTTCGTTTTGCGCCTCCGCCGGGCGACGATTCCGCGTGTTCCTCATCTTGGCGTAACAACCAGTGGGAACTCCGGTGGTTCCTTAACGAAACCGCATGCGCAACATTTCCCACGCGGCGCGCAGGCCGAGGGCTTCGCCACCCTTCGGCCGCCCCGGTTTTGCGGCGGCGCGCCACGCGAACGTATCGACGTGCGCCCAGGGGATATCAGCCGGGACGAAGGTCTGGAGGAACAGCGCGGCGGTCACCGCGCCGGCCATGCCGCCGGTGCCGGCGTTGTTGATGTCGGCCACGGTGGACTCGAGCAGGTCGCGATAGGGCTTCCAGAGCGGCATCCGCCACAGCGGATCGCCGACCGCCGCACCGGCCGCGAGCAGAGCTTCGGCGACGGCATCGTCGCTGGCGAACAGCGCCGGCAGGTCGGGGCCGAGCGCGACCCGCGCCGCGCCCGTCAGCGTGGCGAAGTCGAGCAGCAGCGCCGGCCCATCCTCGCAGGCGCGGGCGAGCGCGTCGCCCAGGATCAGCCGGCCCTCGGCATCGGTATTGCCGATCTCGACGGAAACGCCCTTGCGGCTGCGCACGATGTCGCCGGGGCGGAAGGCGTCGGCCGATACCGCGTTTTCCACCGCGGGGATCAGCATGTGGAGCCGGACGGGCAGCTGCGCGGCCATCACCAACTGTGCCAGGGCCAGTACATGCGCCGCGCCGCCCATGTCCTTCTTCATGGTCAGCATGCCGGCGGCGGGCTTGATGTCGAGCCCGCCCGAATCGAAGCAGACCCCCTTGCCGACGATCGCGACCCGGGGATGGGCGGGATTGCCCCACTCGATCTCGATCAGGCGTGGCGCGCGGGCGTGGGTCGCGCCCCGGCCGACCGCCGCGATCATCGGATAGTCCTGGGCAAGGGCGTCGCCCTGGGTGACGCGGAAGGTGGCGTCGTGCGCGTTGGCCACCGCTTCGGCGGCGGCGGCGAGTTCGGCCGGACCGAGATCGCCCGCCGGGGTGTCGACCAGATCGCGCACCAGCGCCACTGCTTCGGCCAGCCGTACCGTCTCGTCGATCCGCGCCGCCTCGCCAGTCAGCAGAACGCGATTCGGGAACGGCTCGGGCGCGCGCAGATAGCGCTCGAAGCGGTGATGGGCGAGAAGCCAGCCGAGCGCGGCAAGGCCGGGATCGCCGTCGGCCAGCCGATAGTCGCCCTCGGGCAGATGGGCGACCGCGCCCGCCAGATCCCACGGCCCGGCCCCGTCCGGCAGGCCGATCGCCGCCGCCCAGTTTCCGGCCTTGTCGCCGGGTAGGATCACGAACTCGCCGGGCCGGGCCCTGAACAGCGCCGCCGCGACCGCCGCGCGGCTGCGCTCGGGCTGCTCGCCGAGCCAGGTCTCGAAGGCGTCGCCGCGCAGCGCGTGGAGTAGGTGGGCGGGCTGGCCGCGATCGGGCTGGAGAAGGGCGGCGAAGTCGGTCATCGGCTGGCCTGGGGGCACTTCTGGGGGACGCCGAACAGATCGTGCGCGTCGGCATCCTCGATCGTCACCGGCACGATGTCGCCGGGCTTGAGGTGGCCCGCGTCGCGCAACTGAACCTCGCCGTCGATCTCGGGCGCGTCGGCCTTCGAGCGGCCGGTCGCGCCGCCCTCCTCGTCGACCAGATCAATGATGACATCGAGCGTGCGGCCGATCTTGGCCTGAAGCTTGGCGGCGGAAATCGCGGCGCATTTTTCCATCAGCCGGGCGTAGCGCTCCTCCTTCACCGCCTCGGGCACCGGATCGGGCAGAGCTTTGGCCGCCGCGCCGGAGACCGGCTCGAACCGGAAGGCACCGACGCGGTCGAGCTGGGCCTCGTCGAGCCAGTCGAGCAGATACTGGAAATCGGCCTCGGTCTCGCCGGGGAAGCCGACGACGAAAGACGAGCGGATCGCGACATCGGGGCAGAGCGCGCGCCAGTTTTTCAGCCGCTCAAGCACCTTCGCTTCGTTGGCCGGGCGCTTCATCGCCTTCAGGACGCGCGGCGAGGCGTGCTGGAAGGGAATGTCGAGATAGGGCAGGATCAGCCCCTCCGCCATCAGCGGGATCACCTTGTCGACGTGCGGATAAGGGTAGACGTAGTGGAGCCGCACCCACGCGCCGAGCCGGCCCATCTCGCGCGCCAGATCGGTCATGTGGGCGCGTACTTCGCCGCCCCGCCACGGCCAGCTCCTGTGGCCGAGATCGACGCCATAGGCCGAGGTGTCCTGGCTGATGACGAGCAGTTCGCGGGTGCCGGCCGCGACCAGCTTCTCCGCCTCGCGCAGGATCGCGTCGGGCCGGCGCGAGACGAGATCGCCGCGGAGCGAGGGGATGATGCAGAAGGTGCAGCGGTGGTTGCAGCCCTCCGAAATCTTGATGTAGCTGTAATGGCGCGGGGTGAGCTTCAGCCCCGCCTCGGGCACCAGATCGACGAACGGCGAGGGCGGCATCGGCGCCGCCTCATGGACCGCGCCGACGACCTCCTCATATTGCTGCGGCCCGGTGACGGCGAGCACGGCGGGGAAGCGCGCGCGGATCGCGTCGGCTTGCTTGCCCATGCAGCCGGTCACGATCACGCGGCCGTTCTCCGCGATCGCCTCGCCGATCGCCTCCAGACTTTCCTCTTTGGCCGAATCGAGGAAGCCGCAGGTGTTGACGAGGACGACGTCGGCCCCGGCATAATCGGCCGACAGGCCGTAGCCGTCCGAGCGCAGCTTGGTCAGGATGCGTTCGCTGTCGACCAGCGCCTTGGGGCAGCCGAGCGACACCATGCCGATCCGGGGCGGGGTGGGGAGCGTCGTTGTCATGAAGGCGCGCGCCATAGCCGATCTGGCGCGCTTTTGCGAGAGGGTGCGTCAACCGCGCTTCGGCAGCCGGGCCAGCGGGTCGACCGGCTTGGCGCCGTCGCGGATCTCGAAATGCAATTCGGGCCGGTCGGCGCGCGGTGAGTGGCCCGCGCGCGCGATGATCTGGCCGCGTTTCACCGCCTGACCTCGCGTCACCAGCAATTCGCTGGCGTGGCCGTAGGCGGTCGTCCAGCGGTCGCTGTGGCGGATCAGGATCAGCCCGCCATAGGCGGCGACGCCGGTGCCGGCATAGGCGACGACGCCGTCGGCGGCGGCGGCGATCGGCGCGCCGAGCGGGGTCGCGATGTCGATCCCGTCGTTGCGCCGGCCGAGCCCGAAGGTGCCGAAGCGGCGCACCACCTCCCCGGAGATCGGCCAGGTGAAATGCCCGTCAAACGGCCGCGCCGCCGCGACGGCGACGTTGGCGGGCAGCGGCGTATCGCGCGGCGCGGTCTGCTCGGGGCGCACCGGGGCGGCGTTTTCGGCGATGGCGGGCTCGCCGCCGGTGATGAGATCGCCGATGTCGAGCTGGAACGCCTCGGCGCGCTGCTCGATCGTCATCGTCGCCACTTCCTGCTGGCTGGGCAGCAGCAGGCGCTGGCCGATGCGCAATATATAGGGCTCCTCCAGCACGTTGAGCGCGGCGATCCGCGACCATTCGACCCCGTAGGCGCGCGCGATCGCAATCCCGGTCTCGCCGGCATGGACCTCGTGCCAGCGCCCGGCCGGAATCCGCAGCTTCTGGCCGATGCGGATGATGAAGGGCGGCGCGAGCCCGTTCAGCCGCGCGATCGCCTCCGATCCCGCGCCGGTCTTGCTTGAGACCCGGCGCAGCGTGTCGCCGGCGACGACCGTATAAAGCCCCGCCTTGCTCTCCCGCGCGTTGGGGATCGCCTTCTTCGCCTCGAACGGCGGCGGCGCGCTGTCGCCGATGGCGACCGGCGCCATGGCGAGATGCGGCGGGGGCGGTGGTGGGGGCGGCGCGGGCGCTCGCCGCGGCGGGACGCAGGCGGCGAGCAGCAGCAGGGGCAGGAGCGGCGGGAGCGACGTCGATCGGACCATGCCGCCGATGGTTAGCAGAAAGCCGCCCGGTTTGAAGGGCGCGGTGGCGAACGCCCGCATAACCGGGTCAGGCCGGGTCCAGCCGATCGATCCCGGCCATGTAGGGGAGCAGGGCCTCGGGGATGCGCACCGATCCGTTTGCCTCCTGATAATTTTCGAGGACCGCGACCAGCGTCCGGCCGACCGCAAGACCGGAGCCGTTGAGCGTATGGACGAAGCGCGTGCCCTTCGTGCCCGCCGGGCGGTAGCGAGCGTTCATCCGCCGTGCCTGAAAATCGCCGCAGTTCGATACGCTGCTGATCTCGCGATACCGCGCCTGACCGGGCAGCCAGACCTCCAGATCGAAGGTCTTGCGCGCCGAAAATCCCATATCGCCGGCGCAGAGCAGCATCCGGCGGTACGGTAGGCCGAGCAGCTCGAGAATCGCCTCGGCGCTGTCGATCATATGTTCATGCTCGGCCTCGGCCTGCTCGGGGGTCGCGATCGCCACCAGTTCGACCTTGTCGAACTGGTGCTGGCGGATCATGCCGCGGGTGTCGCGCCCGGCCGCGCCGGCCTCCGAGCGGAAGCAGGGCGTGAGCGCGACGAAGCGCAGCGGCAACACCGCTTCGTCGAGAATCTGCTCGCGTACGAGATTGGTGAGGCTGACCTCGGCCGTCGGGATCAGCCAGCGGCCATCGGTGGTCTGAAACAGATCGTCACGGAATTTCGGGAGCTGGCCGGTGCCGAACGCCGCCTCGTCGCGCACCAGCAGCGGCGGGGCGATTTCGCTATAGCCGTGCGCCTCGCTCTGCTGGTCGAGCATGAACTGGCCGATCGCGCGATGGAGGCGGGCCATGCCGCGGCGCAGAACCGAGAAGCGCGCCCCCGAGATCGTCGCCGCGCTCTCGAAATCGAGCCCGAGCGCGGGCGCGAAATCGGGATGTTCGCGGGGCGTGAAGTCGAAGACGTTCGGCTTGCCCCGGCGATCGAGTTCGACATTGTCGTTCTCGTCGAGGCCGGCCGGCACCGCCGGATCGGGCAGGTTGGGAAGCGCGCTCAGGGTGTCGTGGAGCGCGGCCTCAACGCGCGCCTCCTCGGCCTGCAAGGCCGGCATCCGCTCCTTCAGTGCCGTCACCTCCGCCATCAGGGCGGTAGCGGCGGCATCGTCGCCAGACGCCTTCGCCTTGCCGATCGCCTTCGAGGCTTCATTGCGGCGGGTCTGCGCCGCCTGCAACTCGGTCGCGATCGCGCGGCGGCGTTCGTCGAGTTCGAGGATCGCGGCAGCGTGGGGTGCGACTCCCCGGCGAGCGAGCGCGGCATCGAAAGCGGCGCTGTCATCGCGGATCAGGCGAATATCGTGCATGATCCGCGCTATGACCGGCAGGCGCAGCGCGCGCAAGTCCGGCAACTAGTTGACATGATCGCCGTGAAAGCAGAGACTCGAAAAAATTCTACTAAGGGGAGGGGCCGTGCATCGATCTCCCGACACTCGAACGGCTTCGCCGACGCACGGGAATGGGGTACGCGCGGCAGGGTCACGGCACCGATCGCGCACGAATTTCGCGATTCCGTTGGGTATCTGCGATGTTCTGGTTTCCAGCATTGGAACCGAACAGTTCGCCAAAACGCTGCATGCGGTAACCGATTCGCTGGTCGGCGTCGACGAACTGTTCGCCTATACAATGGCGGATGACGGGGTGCCCCGCGTTCTGGCCTCGTCGGGCAGAGGGGACGCTCGGCAGCGGGTAACGCAATATGCCGAGCGCTATTACCGCCACGACCTCTTGCTGGATCGCGCGCGAACGGAACCCCATGTCGTCAAGGCGCATCAGATCAGTGCCGAGACCATCACCCCGCTCGACTATCGTCATATCTGCTTCGAGACACCCGGGTTTCGGGAAAAATGGTCGTTTACTGTGCGCAGCACCACGGGGCTTCTCATTTTCAGCGTGTACCGCAAGCGCGACCGGCCCCATCAGGGGATAGACGCGCTCTGCCCGTTCGCCGAACTCGCGCTGATGGCGCTCGATCGGCAGCGGGCGTGGCAGGCGCCCGACGAAGCCGAAGCGCCGCTGCGGCGGATCGAACGGAAACTCGCCGAGCGTTATCAGGAACTGACCGAACGCGAGCGTGCGGTGTGCGCGCACACACTGATCGGGATGACCGCGGAAGCGATCGCCCTCGATCTCGATATTCGAAGCTCGACGGTGCTGACTTATCGGCGGCGCGCCTACGAGCGCTACCGCTATTCTAACGCCAATCAATTCCTGATGCGCCTTCTGTGAGAACCGATCGCGCGCTTGTCCTCTGATCGACGGACAGACGGTTCCCCGATAACTGATTAGAGTTGGCGGCCTTGGGGGAGGTGGCGCAAAAACATGAACCGGCGACTCTCTCTTTTTGCTGCGGGCAAGGGCAACGGCCGAGGGGGCGCAAGTCGGCGGGGCCGCGCGGGGGGTAGAGTTCTAGTAGCGCTCCTGTGCGGAATGTTCGCGCTATTGCCCGGCTGCGGCCCTTTCCCCGCCGTCGAATCCGCACACCAGGCGGCCCCGATTACGGTCGAGACGTATGAGGGGACGTTCGCGACGGTAAACTCCTTCATCGTTTCAAACGGCAAGTCGCTCGTCATAATCGATGCACAGCGGAAATCGGCCGAAGCGGAGAAGCTGGTGGCGCGGGTGAAGCGTTACCATTTGCCCGTGACGGATATCGTGATCACGCATGGCCACACCGATCATTTTACGGGCATGCCGGTGTTGCTCAAGGCGTTCCCGGCTGCGCGAATCGTCGTTGCCAAGGAAGCGATCAGGCGGGACATCAAAAATTACGCGATCTACATGGGGGCATCGGGGGCCACCGCCGCCGAACCCGTGCTCGAGCCGGCGCTGCGGCCGCGGACCGCGGCAACCCCCGATGGTTTCGATTATGAGCGCACCATTCACGTCCTGCCCGGCAACAGCCTCGCGATGGACGGCGGCGGCCGTCTCGAACTCACGGCTAATTACAAGCCGACCGAAGCGCCCCACATGACGACGATCTACATACCGGCTGTCAACGCGCTGTTTCTGTCCGATCTCGGTTATAATCACGTTCATTTCTGGATGGGCGACGATCTCAGCCGTGAGGCGATCCTCAACTGGCGCGCGGCTCTGGAATCGGTACTGGCGCGCTATAAGGACCTGAACCCGACAGTCTATCCGGGCCATGGGCCCCCCGGCGACCTGTCGATCGTCGAGGCCGGAATCGGGTACATAGATGATATATTGCGGGTGACGACCCCGCCGACAACACGCGCGCGAGCTTTCTCGGAAATGATAAAACTCTATCCGGATTATAAGGAGAGCGATTTCTTCCTGAAATATAGCCTAGAGAATCTAGTGCCCCTTTAGATAGATAATCCAGGACGAGGAGGGTAAAAATGAAAAATACTGTCAGGATGGGATTCTTATATTCTATAGTATTATGCTCAACATCCTTCTTGTCTCCAGCTTCCGGCGAAGCGCCACCACCCGAGAAAGCGGAATTTGCCGACCTGATTTTTGTTAACGGGCAGGTGAAGACGCCGACAGGCTGGGCGGAGGCGATGTCGGTTCGTGACGGCATCATTGATGCCGTCGGAGCCAATGCCGATATCCAGCGCCGGCGCGGCGTGCGTACCGTCGTTTATGATCTGGCAGGCGATACCGTCGTGCCGGGCCTTCATGACGTCCACGTGCATCCGATATATGCGGGCGTTCGCGAAAATCAGTGCAAGATCCCGCAAGGCTCCAATCTCCAGCAGACCCTGGAGGGCGTCAAGCGGTGTGTCGCGGCGGCACGGCCCGGTGCGTGGATCATTGGCGGGCAATGGGACGCTTCCGCGCTCGGCCAGATTCCCAATCGGCACATGCTGGACGCGATCGCGCCCGATAATCCTGTTTATCTTGAGGATACCAGCGGTCACAGTTCCTGGGTGAACAGCAAGACGCTCGAGATTGTCGGGATCTCGAAGGCTACGCCCAATCCGCCCGGCGGCGTGTTCGAGCGCGAGGCCGATGGCCAGCCGTCCGGCGTCCAGAGAGAGAGCGCCGGCGAGATGATCATGGCGGCAATGCCGAAGCCGACCGACGAGGAGGCGCAGGCGGCGTTGAAATGGTCCCTCGCAAAGATGCTCTCGTTCGGGATCACGTCGTTCACGGAAGCCGCCGTGGGTTTTACCGCGGGTGCGGACAAAGAATTGCAGACCTATGCGGCGCTGGCGGACAGTGGTGTTCTGAAGCAGCGTGCGCGTCTGTGCATCACATGGGCGCCGGGGTCGGCCGAGGCCGAGGCGGCGATCAGATCACGGAACTTCTATGCGCGGGATCGGCTGTCGCCCGATTGCGTGAAGATCTTTCTCGACGGCGTGCCGACCGACAGTCACACCGCCGCGATGCTGGAGCCCTATCAAGGGACGGTGGCCGGCCGTGGAGATGAAGCCAGCCGCTTCGGCATTCTTCAGTTGACGCAGGATGTCGTCAGCAAGGCGGTAACACGCTTCGACGCGATGGGTTTGACCGTCAAATTCCATGCGGCAGGCGACGCGGCGGTACGGGAAGGGCTGAACGCGATCGCCGCGACCCGGAAGGCGAATGGCTTCAGTGCCCAGATGCACAATGTCGGCCACTGCACCTTCGTGGCGCCCGATGATATTGCGCGTGCCCGGTCGATCGGTGCGACGCTCGAAGTGTCGCCCTATCTGTGGGGAGCTGGCGGCGGGCGCCCTCGTCGTTCCCGGGTCCGACTGGTCGGTAGTGCCCTCGGTCAATCCCTGGATCGGGATCGAGACGCTGGTGACGCGCGAGAAGCCGGGCGGCAGCAAGGAATCGTTCGGGAAGGCGGAAGCGATCACGCTCGAACAGGCGTTTGACATCTTCACCGGAAATGCGGCGCGGCAGGAAGGCATGGCCGACAAGGTCGGCAGGATTGCGCCGGGCATGCTTGCGGATGTTGTCGTGGTCGAGGGCAATCCGTTCCGTGGGCCGATCACGCAAGTCCACGCGACCAAGGTACGTACGACGTTCATAGGTGGCGAGGCCGTATACGGCGAAGCCCCTCAAGCCCGATCGGCCGGAGAGTGACAGGGGCGGGAGGCGCGGGTTGGCCCGCGCCGCCACTGGCACTGCTAGCGCTGAACGTCCTTTATGATCTTGTACAGGCCCGAATCCCGTAATTTTACTGTGGGGGATTGTCCGGCGGCGCGCGTAAAGGCCGCGTTCATTCCCGCTGCCAGCGCTGCGGCGCGCTGATCCGAAGGCGCGTCGATTTCGAGTACGGTCAGGAATGCCGGTGCGTCGTGCGCTTCGTGCATCAGGACACGATAAAGTTCGTATCGCGAGGCCTTTTCGACGCTGGAATCGGTCTGATCGTTCCTTATCGCCTGCAGATAGGCCTGCCAGATGCTCCCGTTCCTGGCGTCTTCCTCGGGGCCGCCGAACCGCTGCAGCAGGAGATAGCGTTCGCCGCTGCCGCGGCGGCCCAGAATTGTGGTGCCGAGCGCATGATAATATACCCGCTCCACCACCTTGATCAGGGGCGTCGAGCGGCCGACCTGATCCATCCGCCAACTGGCCATGAGCATGTCGATGATGGTCTTGTCGAGATCGGTGGATCGTATGTCGTAGAGCGCGACATAGCCATCGGACACGTCGGTGTCTCCGGACGGGATCGGCAAGCGTGTGAGGCGGGCGCCGCGCAAGGCGTGGGTAAAGCCTGGCACCTTGAGCACATCTGGAATGTCGATGTCGTCGTACCAGCGATTGAACGCCGCCTGCTGTGCCGGGTCCGTATTCCGGGTTTTAACCATGAGCAGCCAGTCGTCGGTGCCGTCCGGCGCAGCGCCCGCGGCGGCGGGTTGAGACAGAGCCATTCCCCATAAGGCGGTCAGGATGGTCGCGATCGTGGTGTAGCGATGCATGGCGCGCCTCATGGGGTGGTTATGACGGTCGGGTCAGTAGCGGTAGGAAACCGTTATTCCGAACGTGCGGGGGCGCACGATCTGGGAATAGAAGATGTCGGAATAAAGATTATCGCGCTGCCGCCGCGTCCATTCGTGTTTATCCAGCAGGTTGTTGATGAAGAATGACGCATCGACACCCCCGATCCGATGGCCGATCCGCGTCGTCAGATAATGCGTGGCCGGCGGGTTGGCCAAAGTGGGATCGATCGCTCCGTTGTTGGGATTCAAAAGCGGGGTCAAAGCGGTTTGGTGGGAGCGGTAATCGTAATCGACCCTGAAATAGGTATCGTGATAGTCACGCCAGGAGAGCGAATATTCGCCGTGCAGCGAGACGGTCCATGGCGGATTGGCGATCTCGTCTCCCGCCGAGACGAACGGGAACGCGGCCGTAGGGCCGCCATATATCGTCTTGCGGAATTTCGGGTTGGTGTACCCGATCTCAGCCGACAGGTTCAGGTGGTCGGTCACTCTCAGACTTGCCTGCACATCAAATCCGCGGCTGCGTGCCGAGCCAAGGTTGGAGGTGAAGGCGAATCCGCAGGTATTGAGAGAAACGACTTGCTGAATATTGTTCCAGTCGATCTGGTACACACTCGCCTGAATACCGAGCGCCCCGCCGAGGAGCCTGCTCTTCGCCCCGAGTTCGTAACTCCAGACTGAGTCGGCATTGTAGAGCGGCGGTCTGCCGTCGGGATAGCCGATTGATGCCAGCTCCGGGCCGCAGGGTGAGCCGACCTGAGGATTGTATCCGCCGGTACGGAAGCCTTTCGAGACGGAACCATAAATAAGGGTTTCGGGGCTCGCCTGCAGGCTGATCCCGAATTTCGGCGTGAAAGGATGCTCCTTCTGCTTGCCGTTGTCGATCGCCGCTGGCCCCACGACCGGGCCCTGGGCATCGGCGGCGATCGTGAATTTGGTCTTGCTGTAGCGGCCACCGATCGTGAGCGTCAGGATGTCGATGGGTTTGAAGTTCAACTCGCCGAAAACCGCGAGCTGCTCATCCATCGCGCGAGACGCCTGATCGTAGATAAGGCGGTCGTCGACGAGCGGCCCGAACGTATCCGGCGGGAAATACAGGCCCGTGTAGAGCGGGAAGAACCGATCTTCCACTTGCTGGATCGCGAGTTGCTTGTTCCGCGACCAGAAGCCGCCCACCACCCAGCGGAATCGGGCGTCCGGGTCGGATGACTGAAGGCGCGCTTCGGCGGTATAGTTCTTCTGGGTGTTGAGGAAGTAGCTTTGCGCATGTTGCCCGGGAAAGATCGGTAGTGTAACGCCAGTGAAAAGACTCTGATCGTATATTGTATAATCAGAGTTAAATTGTTGGCTTATGTTGAAATAAGAGCCAATGGCAATGAAATCTATGCTGCCAAGTGAATAATTGACTTTTAAATTTGGTAAATAGAACCGATCCTTGGACCATTCCTGAACCGGGTTCCCGTTGAAAAATTTGCCTTCGCTATAATCAGAAAGCGGCTGATCCGGGCCGAGGTTGTCCCAGCTGTCGAAGGAATCGTTGGTGTAGACTTTCTGAAAGAAGATAGAGGGCGTTATTCTGAGGTTGGGTGCCGGCTCCCACGTCAGCGCCGCGCGCCCGACATAGGTGTCGGAATAGTTCGAATTGCCTTCGACGACGCCGCCGTTCAGATAGTTGATTCGATCGATGTAGCCGCCATCGTGGCGGTAAAAGCCGCTTACCCGAAAACCGAGCTTATCGGCGACAAGCGGGCCACCCACCGCGACCCCGGCCTCGCCGCTCGCATCGCCATGCTGGATGAAGGCCAATTCGCTCCGCGCGTAGACCTCGTAGCGCGACAGATTCGGCTCCGGTGTAATGAAGCGGATCGTGCCGCCTTCCGATCCGGCGCCGAACAACGTGCCCTGCGGTCCGCGCAGCACCTCCACGCGCTCCAGATCGAAGATCACCGGATAGGCGTTGCCGCCGCCGTAGCCCAGAGAACGGACCTGGATTGGCGTGTCGTCGATATAGACGCCGGTCGTCGCTGCGCCCACCGGCGAGTTGATGCCCCGGATGGCGACATTCGTCGTGGTGTTGGTCGTTTCGAAGACAAGCCCCGGGGTCTGGCGGACGATGTCCGTGAAATCGCGGACCCCGCGGCTGTCCAACGCCTCTTTCGAATAGGCGCTTACGCTGATCGGCACTTTGCTCAGCGGCTGGGCTTGGCGGGTCGCGGTGACCACAATGTCGCCTTGGCCGAGGGGCGCCAGGTCGCTTCTGGCCGGCGGGGATTGTACGCTTGAACTATCCGCGGTCTGCGCCGACGCGATCGACGCCCCATAGGGCAGCAACGCGGATGACGCACCGAGGAGCACCGCCCGACGAATGGGGATCATCATAGAAACCTCCCTGATCTTCTTTTTACTTGCCGGATTAACACCGGGCTGCCTCGAGCCTCGTTCCGGCAAGCGTTGATTGTCGCGAGTTTATCCGGCTTTGCCCGAAACGGCTGTCGTCAGAACTGACGACAGCCGCCGGCGCCCGGCTGGGTAACGGGTGGCGGTTCTCGGTCGGCACGGCGCGGAGAGACCCGCGCGGTGGCCGGCGGTGCGCTGTTTGATGCGGCGGGGCGCGCCGTTTCCGGGGTCAGCCGAGGGGCGTGCACGCTTCATCGTCGAAGCCGCGCGATTCGTCGCTAGGGCGGGCGCGAATGGGCGGGTCATGAGTTAGGTTCGCAAGGGGTTCCCCCATTAGGAGAGTGCGCAGCTTATGATGAAATTTGTTTTTACTGCAGGTGTGGCCGCTTTTGCGATGATCGCGACGCCGGTCGTGGCGCAATCGAACACCGCGGCCCCGGCGACAGCGGCGGCCTCCGTTACTGCCGGCGCGACCGTCTACGATACCGAAGGCGGCGTGGTCGGGACGATCGATTCGGTGAATGGCGATGTCGCCGTCGTGGCGACCGGCCAGAACAAGGTTGGTGTGCCGGTCGCCTCTTTCGGGCCGGGTGACAAGGGGCCGCGTCTCGCGATGACGCGCGCGCAGCTCGATCAGGCGGCAGCCGGCGCCAAGGCCGAGCGGAAGGCGGCGGTGACGCAAGGCGCCAACGTGGTCGATTCGGCCGGCGAGCAAGTCGGCACGGTTTCCTCGGTCGACGCGCAATATGCCGTTGTCGATATGGCCGATGCGCAGGTGAAGCTGCCGCTCAACGCCTTCTCCGTGAAGGATAACGGCCTGATGGTCGGCATGACCAAGGCCCAGCTCGAGGCGGCGACAAACGCGGCCGCGCCGGCGGCGGCGCCCGCCACGAACACCGCCGAGCCCGCGCCGGCGCCCTGACACCTCAGTTCGTCAGCGAAAAGGCCGCGAGAACCTGTTTTCTCGCGGCCTTTTTTGTTGCACGTCCGAGAGACGATTCACGCGCCTGTAATGTCGCGCGGGCTATGGGAGCGGGAAATGATGCAAGCCGCTGGTGTAACGATTCCGCTGTCGGTTCCGACGCTTGCACACGTCTCGACGCGTGGTATAGGCCGCGCGGGACGCGTGCACCCTCGGACGGCTACGAAACCGATACCGAGCGGGCTCGCAGGGAGCGGAGACAGCGATTATGGCCACTGCCTTGAACATCCTTCCTGAACGACGGGCCGACCAGACCGGGAACGAAGAGGGCTATCGCCCCGGTGCCGACGAAGAGTTCATGAATCCCCGCCAGCTCGCCTATTTCCGGCGCAAGCTGATCGACTGGAAAGAATCGATCCACCGTGAGGCGCAGGGCACGCTTGAGCAGCTTCAGAACGATTCGCTGCGCGAGCCCGACGTTACCGATCGCGCCTCCAGCGAAACGGACTGGTCGGTCGAGCTCAGAACCCGCGATCGTCAGCGCAAGCTGATCGCGAAGATCGATGCCGCGCTGCGCCGGATCGACGAAGGCGAATATGGCTATTGCGAGGTGAGCGGCGAACCGATCTCGCTGGCCCGGCTCGAGGCGCGGCCGATCGCGACGATGACGCTGGAGGCCCAGGAGCGCCATGAGCGCAACGAGAAGGTCTCGCGCGACGAATAGCGCCGTGGCGCTGGCGCATCATCCGCTTGGGCTGAAGCGGATGATGCGCCATTTGCTTCTGGTTTGCGGCATTTTCCGGGGCGTCAGGCGATGGCGCCTGACGCGGTAATGCGTCAGAGGCCGATGATCGCCTCCTTGATGCGGAGCTTCTGCTTCTTCAGTTGAGCGAGTCGCGCGCTGTCGGGGTGGGGCCTTCGATTTTCCGCCGCGATCTTGGCGTCGATGCCGGCGTGCTTGGCAATCAATGCGGTAGAATGGGCTGTTTCCATAATGGAAGTCTCCTTTCGGCGCTGATTGAGCGTAGGAGTAAACCACGCCCCGGCGCGATTGTCGCCTCCAATTTCAGGGCCGCGCGACAGGCCCCGGCGCACGCGCGACGGGACGTGCAGGTGGTGCCCCGCGTCCTCGATTTCGGTGCCTGAGCGGCCGACTCGATGGCCGGGAGAAGGCCAGATTGGAATAAATAGTAACATATGGTTCTAAACTGTTGCGCGGCGGAAAATCGGTTGATAGGCTCCGGCCCACGCTTGCCACGTCCGCAACGTCGGGACCGATCGTGCCCGTGGCGTCTTCGAGGCTGAATGGCCAGCAAGAGCCGGTCGCCTGCCCATGGCAGACCGCCGAACGACGGATGAGGAACATGACGGGGACGACAGGAGAGGGACTGGAAGCCGGGTCGGGATCGTTGCAGGATTTCATCGATTCCCAACCCGACCTCGCCCGATATTTCTATAGTTGCGAGGGCGCGCCACATGCGAGCCGGCGGCCGGGCGCGTCGCCGGTGCCGGCCGAATTCTCGAACTGGTTCGAGGAGCAGCAGGCCTGGCGGCAGAGCGCGGTGCTGTTCGATCAATCACACCACATGCCCGAGCTGTTTCTCAAAGGGCCGGACGCCCTCCGTCTGCTCGATCATATCGGCGTCAACGACCTCGCCCATTTTGCCCCCGGCCGCGCCAAGCAATTCGTTGGCTGCACCCGTCAGGGCCTGATGATCGGCGACTGCATCCTCCATCATCACGGCGACGCGGGTTTCGAACTCATCAGCGGCATGCCGCTGTTGAACTGGGTACATTATCATGCCGAGACAGGCGGCTATGACGTTGAGGTTCGGCGCGATCACGACACGCCGACCAACCCGGCGGGCCGCCGCACCAACTTTCGCTTCGGCATGGATGGCCCGCGGGCGGGCGCGATTTTCGGCGAGGCCGTCGATGGTTCGGCGCCCTCGATCAAATTCTTCAATACGGCGCGGGTGCGCATTGCCGGGCGGGATGTGCTGGCGTTGCGCCACGGCATGGCCGGCCATCAGGGCGTCGAACTCTCGGGCGCTTACGAGGATGGTCCGGCTGTGCGGGCCGCCTTGATGGAAGCCGGGGCGCGCCACGGCCTGAAGCAGGGCGGTACGCGCGCCTATTTCAGCAGCGTGGTCGAGAGTGGCTGGATCGCCTATCCGCTTCCCGCCATTTATACCGCGCCCGATCTGGCGGATTATCGTCGCTGGCTTCCCGCGAACGGATGGGAAGCCCGGATGCAACTCGCCGGCAGCTTTTTTTCGCCCGACCTCGAGGCTTATTACACCAATCCGTTTGAAATGGGTTACGCGCGGATCGTCAGTTTCGATCACGACTTCGTGGGCCGCACAGCCCTGGAAGAGATGGCGCGCCGCCCGCAGCGACAAAAAGTGACGCTGGCGTGGAATAGCGAGGATGTCTCCGCGATTTTTGGATCGCTGTTCGCCGACGAACTGCCCTACAAGACGTTTGAACTGCCGACCGCTAATTACGGCTTCCCGCATATGGATCAGGTGCTCGATCGCGGCGGCCGGCGGGTAGGCATCGGGCGTGGTGCCTCCTATTCGGCCAATGAACGCGCGATGCTCTCGCTTGCTATCGTCGATCCGGGCGTTGCCGAACCTGGAACGGAACTCACGCTGCTCTGGGGTGAACCGGACGGCGGCTCCGCGAAACCATCGGTGGCCCGCCATCGGCAGTTTCCGGTTAGGGTGACCGTCGGGCCCGCACCTTATGCCCGCGCGGCCCGGGCCATGAAGCGCGCCGGCATCTAACGCGCCGCCGGCGCCTTCGGGCCGGCTTTACTGCATGGAGAGTAAGCGATGTCCAAGATGCGCAAGATAGCGACCGAAGAAGCTTGGGTGATCCCCGAGGTTGCCGCGCAATTCCGTGAAATTTCGCGCGGACCGACGCAAAGCCTCGATAAGCCGCTTCTGGCCGGTATTTATGATGCCCCGCCTGATGTGGCGGGCTATGCGGCGATGAATTTCCTCGATGGCTTGCTCGACATCGAGGAAAAGCGCCTGCCGGAGATGGATGCGCTCGGTATCGATATGCACCTGCTCTCGCTCACGGCGCCGGGCGTGCAGATGTTCGATGCCGATACCGCCACCGACCTCGCGGCCCTCGCCAACGATCGTCTGGCCGCAATCTGCCGCAAGCGGCCGGACCGCTTTGCCGGTCTCGCCAGCTTTGCCCCGCAGAGCCCGAAACGGGCCGCGAAAGAAATGGAGCGGGCCATCAACGATCTCAAGCTCAACGGCTTCATCCTCAATAGCCATACCCATGGCGAATATCTGGACGATCCGAAATATTGGCCCTGCCTGGAGGCGGCCGAGGCGCTCGATGCATGCCTCTATATTCATCCGCGCGCCGCTTCGGACATGCTGAAGGGGCCGTTGCAGGACTATGGCATGGATTCGGCGATGTGGGGCTATGGCGTCGAGGTCGGCACCCACGTTGTGCGCATGATGGCGAGCGGCGTGTTCGATCGCTTTCCGAAGCTCAAAATCTGCATCGGCCATATGGGCGAGGCGATTCCCTTCTGGATCTGGCGCATCAATTTCATGAACAGCCGGGCGCAAAATATCGGCTGGGCGCCCCGCACGAAGCTGAGCATGGCGGAATATTTCCAACGGAATTTCGTCGTGACCACCAGCGGCGTCGAAGATCCACGGGCGTTGCGTTACACGATCGACACGATCGGTATCGATAACGTGCTCTGGTCGATCGACTATCCGTATCAGCCGCAAAAGCCTGCGATGGACTTCATGGACGCGGCGCCCGTCACCGAGGAGGAGCGTCATGCGCTCTATCACCGCAATGCGGAGCGCATCTTCCATATCGCGCCGCTGAAGGAATGACGCGAATCGAGAGCGCCGAAGTCAGCCCGTTATCAACGCGCCGGCCATGAGGATCGCACCACCACGAGCGATGGGAGCATGTGGCGTCGGCACAAGATCACGCACCGTGAATAGTAACATTTAGTTCTAAAATCTTCTTGCACAAATCAGGACCAATTGGTACTCTTTACCTGTCGCAAAAAGGCCGAGAGAGTCAGTCGAAAGAAACAAACCGATGGCCGCCAATGATGCGGCCGGGGCGGGAGGAGCTTGTGTCCGGCACATTGGATTGGTGCGCCTCTTATCGCGGTCACATCGTCCGCTGTCTGGCGCGGGCGGTAACCGGCCCTGGTCCGGGACCGGCCGAAAGGGCGCTTCGCCAAGGTAGCAACTTTATGTGCCGGCAATGCCGCGCCGGGATCATGCCGGTATCCCACGCGCGTTCTGCGGCGCCGGCGAATCCCGGGCCATTCCCCTGCTGAGGCGCAAAAGCAGCCGGCTCTAAGAGCATATTCATCGAGGAGAGCACCATGAGGGCGAGCGTTGATCGGATTCTGACCACGCATGTCGGCAGCTTGCAGACGCTGGAATATGCCGATCCCGAGCAATTCAAGGCGATGTCGGACGGGCATTTGCGGCAGGCGGTCAAGGATGTCGTTCAGGGGCAGAAGGACGCCGGCGTCGATATCGTCAGCGAAGGCGAACTGACCAAGGGCGGCATCTGGGTCACCTACGTCAACGACCGCTTCACCGGGTTCGAGCCGTTTGCCGGTCGCGACGGGGCGCCGTTATTGCCCGCCGCGCAGGACTGGCTGGATTTTCCCGAATATTATGAAAATCTTCGGCGCGGCGTGGCGCAACATCGCGAGTTCGTCTGCACCGGCCCGATCACGTATAAGGGTGAGAAGGCGATCCAGCGTTCGATCGACCTGTTCGGGGATGCGCTTGGAGACACGCCGCGCGGCGACGCGTTCATCACATCGACCGCTCCGCTCAGTCTCGAGCCCGGCCGCTGCAACGAATACTACAAGTCTCAGGAGGAATTTCTTTACGCGATCGCCGACGCCATCCGGGTTGAATATCGGGCGATCGTTGATGCCGGCTTCCTGCTGCAGGTGGATGATGCCTGGCTGGCCGCCTTATGGGATCGTGTCGGTCACGCGATGGGCCTGGAGGCGTATCGCCGCTTCTGCGCGCTCCGCGTCGAGGCTCTGAATTATGCCCTGAAAGGCATTCCGGCGGACCGGGTGCGGTATCATCTTTGCTGGGGGTCATGGCCGGGGCCGCATGCGCGCGATATTCCGATCAGGGACATCGCCGATCTGATGTTGCAGGTAAATGCCCAGGCCTATTTGTTCGAGGCCGCCAACGGACGCCACGAGCATGAATATTCGGTTTGGGAGGACATTGCGCTTCCCGATGACAAGATTCTCGTGCCCGGCGTCATCAGTCATTGCACGCCGACGGTTGAGCATCCCGAGCTGGTTGCCATGCGCCTGCTCCGCTTCGCGGAGATAGTGGGGCGGGAACGCGTCATGGCGGGAACCGACTGCGGCCTTGGCATCCGCACCGATCCGCAGGTCGCCTGGGCCAAGCTCAGCAGCATGGCTGAGGGCGCTGCGATCGCGAGCCGCAAGCTCTGGGGCAGTCAGGCCGACGCCTAGGCGCGCGACGATAACATCAACCGATTTGCATCCGGAAAACCGGGCATCAGCATGGGAGAGGGAGCTATGGTACGGTCTACTTTGGTCGCGGATGACGTTATGCTGTCCTCGGAAGGTCGGCGTCTCCGGAAACGGAAGCTGGCATCCGCGAGTGCCCTGGCTGTGCTGACCCTTGGTGGCGGGGCGCTGGGGTCCGAAGCCGCCGCGCAGGATGTTGAAACGCCTGAAACCGGGAGTTCCGCGATCAGCGCACCGGGCGCCTCGACCGGCGGGCGTGAAGCCAGCGAAATCGTCGTTACCGGGTCTCGCATTGTGCGTCGCGATTATGTCGCGAACAGCCCGATCACCACCGTCGATTCCGATAATCTCCAGCAAGCCTCGCAGGTGACGCTCGACAGCCTTCTGGCGCGGCTGCCGCAATTTACCGCCGGTAACAACAATCGTGCAGGCGGCAGTGGCCAGAACGCCGGTAGCGGCGGGTTCGGCAATACCGGGGTGGCGACGCTCAGCCTGCGGAATCTCGGCGAAAACCGCAACCTCGTCCTGCTTGACGGGCGTCGTTTGCAGCCCGCCACCGAAGGCTTTGCGGTGGACGTGAACGCCATTCCCTCCTCGATCGTCGAGCGGGTTGAAGTCATCACGGGCGGGGCGTCCGCAGTCTATGGTTCGGATGCCGTCGCCGGCGTGGTCAATTTCAAGCTCCGCCAGAACTTCAACGGGCTGGAACTGAACCTTCGGAAAGGCATTTCCGAAGAGGGCGACTATGACACCTTCAATGTCAGCGCCCTATTGGGCAGCGAATTCGCGGATAATCGCGGCCGGGCCATGCTGGCGGTCGATTATGCGAAGCGCGGCATTGTCTATCTGGGCGACCGCGACTTCTATCGTCGGGCCGCGCAACTGGGGCAGGGCCAGAACGCCTATGCCTTCCTTGGAACGGGCTATTATGCGCCGACGCCTCCGAACCTGCCCGACGGCGCCCTGGTCGGCGCGCTTGCCGGCGCCCCCGGGGCGGTGCCGGGGACGACCGCGATCGGCTTCAACGCCGATGGCTCGATTTTTACCCAGTCTCCGATCCATGGCTACACCGGCGGTCTTTACCCGAACGGTGACTATGCGATCCGCGCCGGGACCAATGGTGCCGCCGATCAGTTGCTCTATCTGGGCTACGATGACCTCATCGCGGCAACGCCGCTGGAGCGTTATTCGGCATTCGGCCGGATCGATTACGAAGTCGCGGACGATCTGAACGTCTATGGCCAGATCCTCTACACCAAATATGATGTCGAACTGGGGCAGTTCCGGGCCGCGATGGCGGCCAATAACGGCACCCAGATTCCGCGTGACGCCGGGCACCCGGTCCCGGTCGAATTCCAGCAGGTGCTCGACAGCAGGCCCACTCCTGGCGCCCCGTGGTTCTACCAGGTGACGCCGCAATATGTCGACGCGCGCAAATATCAGGTCAGCAACACGCAGTTCCAGTTCGTCGTGGGCCTGAACGGGCGCCTGAGCGAGAACTGGACGTTCGACATCTACGGCAGCCACGGCGAAGCCAACATCACCAATCGCCAGACCGCCGGCGCGATCGTCGACGCCCGGTTCAGGCAACTGCTCCAGGCACCCAATTACGGCGCGGGCTTCACCGACGGCATCAACAGTTGCACCAGCGGCATCTCTCCGTTCCTTGCCCCGTCCGCCGTTACCCAGGACTGTAAGGATTATATCGGGGCCCGGCCTCAAAGCACGGTAAAGACGAGCCAGGATATCATTGAGGGTTCGGTCCAGGGCAAACTCGCCGACCTCCCTGCGGGGGAACTCCGTGTCGCGCTTGGCGGAGACTATCGGAAGAGCAGCTACATGTCCGATCCGGACCCGCTGTTCTTTCCCAATCCGACGTCCGGCATCGCGCCGGGGATTATCACCTGTTACATTTGCAGCAGCCTCGGCAGCGAGTTCAGCCGCACCCCGGCGGCGGGTTCGGTCGAGCTGTGGGAAGCCTATGGTGAGGTCCTGATCCCGGTTCTGAGGGATCTGCCGCTGGTGAAGTCGCTCGAGGTCGATCTTGCGTTCCGTTACTCCGACTATCAGCGGATCGGTAGTATCGAAACCTATAAGGCCGACCTGAACTGGGAGGTTACGGACTTCCTGCGGTTACGCGGCGGATACCAGCGGGCGGTGCGCGCGCCGAATCCGGTCGAACTGTTTTCGGGGCGGCAGGCGCAGATTTCGTTCAACGCAATCGACGCCTGCAACGCCAACGGCGCCCCCGCTTACGGCAATTCGTCATCGAACCCGAACCAGGCGGCCGCGCGGGCCCTTTGCGTGGCGCTCATCCCCGGGGCCACGGACTCCTATCTCGACACTTTCCAGAATCCGACGTCGGTTCTGCTGGGGACGTTTGAGGGCAATCCCAATCTCAAGCCCGAAAAGGCAGACACGTTCACGGCCGGCCTCGTCATCCGGCCGACCGGCGCGCTGCCGTTGAACAGCAGGCTGTCGTTCTCCGTCGATTATTACAATATCAAGCTCACCGACGCGATCGGCATTCTCTCGCCGCTGGAGACGCAACAATTCTGCTTCAATATCAATGGAACGAGCAATCCGACCTATAGTGCGGCCAGCCCTTATTGCTCCGTCATTCTCCGTAACGCGGCCGCCGGCGGTGGGACGCCGCAAACGATTACATCCCAGTTCGAGAATCAGGGTGCGCTCAAAACGCAAGGTCTGGACTTCCAGCTCGACTGGAGCGTGCCGGTCGGTCCCGGTCGCTTCGATCTTAACGCGGTGGTCAATTATCTTCTGAGCTTCAAGCGCGCGCTTGTCCCGAATGCGCCGGCGGTCGAGTTCGTAAAGACGGTCGATGCGGCGGGCTCGGCCTTCCCCCGCTGGCGTTCGCTTATCAACTTTGGCTATTCGATCGACACCGCCAGCATCGGGTTCCGCTGGCGCCACCTGCCGGCGATGGACAACGTGACATGTGCATTCGGGACACCCTGTTTGCCGGGCACACCTTCTTATGACGTGGTCGATTTCAACGCCGGCGTCGATATCAACCGGAAGCTTCGTCTCAGCGTCGGGGTCGACAATCTCTTCAACAAGGCGCCACCGGTGGTCGGCGGTGTGCTGGGGACGACCAATTCCGGCGAGTATGACGTGATCGGACGCGCCTTCTGGGCTGCGGTGAAGGCGAAGTTCTGATCCGGACGACGAATTGGCGTTTGCGCTCGGCGAGACGTGAACCCAACCCGGGCGCGGGCTGCCTTCGATCGGCACACCTGCGCCTGGTTCTATCGGAGCGACGCCGATATCGTCGGGCGATCGTGGTGGAGCCGGCAGGTTGCTTGTTCGATCGGAGCGCTTCGCTCTCAGCGCGCGAAATAGTCGAGGAGCCAACGCGATGCGGGGCCGGGAAGCCAGCCGGCGCGATGGGCGCAGAGGATCTGGACGAGGTGGGGCTCGCCCGGCTTGCCCGACGCCGGATAATCGATCTTCGCGGGGGTGAGGCGCCGCAACCGGCCCGACGCGAGATCGCGCTCGACGAGGTGGAGTGGGATGATGCCCCAGCCCACGCCGGTCAGCAGCAGCTCGCGCTTGGCGGCGATGTCGTTGACGAACCATAGCGAGCCATAGAAGCCGCCGAGCCCGCGCCCCATGCTCGCGGGGACGCCCTCGCCGAGTACGAGCCGGACGTGGTCGTGCATGTCCTCGACCGAGACCGGGCCGTCTATGGCGGCGAGGGCGTGGGACGGGGCGACCACCGATACCAGTTCGACGGTGTCGATCGGGCGCGTCACGAGCGGCACCGGCGCGGTCGTGCACGCCTCCTCGTTGACCAGGCCGATCATGCAGACCTCGTCGACCAGCAATTGCATCGCGCGTTCGTAGGACGCGACGTGGATCTGGGTCGGGATGGCCGGGAAGGTCTGGCTGAACAGCCGCAGCGCCTCGCGCACGCGCCGCATCGGGAAGATCGAATCCACCGCGATGGAGATTTGCGCTTCGTGCCCTTTCGCCAGGCTGAGCGCCTGATTCCTCAGCGCGACCACGCCGTTCGCGACGCGGCGCGCATTGGGCAGCAGCGCGCGCCCGGCTTCGGTCAGGACGGCGCGATACTCGGTCCGGTCGAACAGCGTGAGCCCGAGCTGGTCCTCAAGCCGCCTGACCGCGTAGGTAACGGCGGACTGGGCGCGTCGCAGAGACTTTGCCGCGGCGGCGAAGCTTCCCTGGTCGACCACGGCCAGAAAGACGCTGATCTGGTCGGTTGACGGCCCCGGCACTCACCCACCTACGATCCAGTTGTCCGACCACGCCGAAGCGGCACTATCGGATTTATCGCGTCGGGCGGCAAGGTTCCGCGCCGATCAGGAACCGGCCGTCTCCGGTTGCCGGGCCGCGCCGGATCCGAAGGTCTTGTCGCGATAGCGCTTCCATTTCTCCAGGAGATCATGCGCCTCGGCCCCGACTTTTTCGAGAAAACCGGGCTTGTGGGTGCGCGCGGTGATTTCGAGCGCGAGTCCGTTGGGATCCTTGAAGTAAAAGGACGTGATGAACTCGTGGTTGACCGGCCCGACGACTTCGACGCCGGCGGCCTCGAGGCGCTGCTTGAACGTCATCACGTCCTCGACCGTGTCGACGCGAATCGCCAGATGCTGCATGCGCGGCGTCGGGCCGGCGGGTTCGTGCTTCCCGAAGTCGAAGAAGGCGATGTAGGAGCCGTCGCCCATTTCAAAGAAGAAATGCGCGTAGTCGAATTTCTCGTTCGTGCCGGGCACGCCGGTCATCTGCATGGTATGCGCCAGAGGCAGGCCGAGCAGATCCTCGTAAAAAGCCCGCGTTTCTTCGGCATCGCGACAGGGGAACGCGAAATGATACACACCGCGAATGGCTGGTGGCTTCGTCATCCTGGCCTCTCCTCTCGATCTGTTCAGGCGGGTTCGCTCTCGGCGAAGGGGACGCGTGCGACCTGGTGCGCCTTGAGCCGGGGCATGACCTCCGCGGCGAAGCGGCGGACCTGATGGAGATACATCTCCTGCGGCAGCGCGCCGCGATTGAACGTGACCATGACCGTGCCCGCGCCGGCATGTTCGGCGGATTCGATGATCCGGTCGGCCACCTCCTCGGCGCTTCCCCACGCGCCCCGCCCAAGGCGGCTGAGGGTCTGATTCTGCTGGTTCGCCGCGAAACTGTCGCGGCCGCCTTTCACCTCCGCGCGCAGTTCCGGCCGCAGATAGGCATAGGCATTCTTGCTATAATAGCCCTCCATCTTCGCCCGCCCGACATAATCATAATTGAACAGCATCGAGAAGTAATCGGAATAAGCGCTATATTCCTCGACGGCCCGTTCATAGGAATCGGCCACGTAACAATCCATCTGGATCGTGATGTGATCGGGCGTGACCTTTCGCCCATGCTCGGCCTGAATCCGGCCGTAGTGGCGCAAGATGTCCTCGCGCGCCGCGCCGCCGATGCCCGGCGTGATCGGAATATTGTTGCGGGCCGCGAATTCGATCGATTCCTGACTGCCCGTGACCGGCATCCATACCGGCGGGTGCGGCTGCTGGACGGGACGCGGCCATATCGCCAGATCTCGGTAGCTGTTGAATTGGCCGTCATAGGCGAAGATTTCCCGCGTCCACGCGCCGGTCATGATCGCATAGGCTTCCTCGAAGCGCGCGCGGGATTCGCTCATGGGCACGTTGAAGAAGCGATATTCCCGCGCCGCGCCGCGCGCGATCCCGCAGATGATGCGCCCGCCCGACAGGCAATCGAGCATCGCGATTTCCTCGGCCAGGCGCAGGGGATTATGCAGCGGGAGCAGGTTCCCGTAGATCAGTAGCTTGACGTTCTTCGTCCGCTGTGCCGCCGACGCGGCGAGCAGGTTCGGCGAATTCATCAGGCCGTAGGGCGTGGCGTGATGCTCGTTGAAAGCAATGCCGTCATAACCGAGCCGGTCCATTTCTTCCCAGGCATCGAGATGATCGGCATAGGTACTGGCCGCGATCTTCGGGTCGCAATGTGATTTCCCGAGAAGAGGAAGATAACCCTCCTCCGAAAGGTGTTGCAGGTTTTTTCCATAGTGGACCAAATCGAATACGAATATTTTCATAAGTCCGGCTCCGGATTTTCCGTTGCGTCCCGTTTCCAATGATGTATCAGGGCAAGTATCGAGAAAAAATTGATAAAAAATCGCTGATCTTGATCGAATATATTGAACGTCTTCGGAGGGCAGCGTGATGGATATGGGGAGTGAGGCCGATCTGGTGGCGGCCGCGCGGGCCGGCATCGCCGATATGGGGCCGCGGTTCGATCGGGATGTCCTGCGCGAAACCGCCGCGTTGTACGCGCCGCTGGTTCGTCGGCAGCCCGGCGCGGGCGTACGTGTCGAATCCGATCTCGCTTATGGGGATCATGCGCGGCAGCGGTTCGATCTGTTCGCGCCCGAACGCGCGGCTGGCGCGCCGCTGATGATCTTCATCCATGGCGGCGGCTTCGTGGCGGGCAGCAAGACGGTGGATGCCGATTTCTACCGGAACATAGGGCTGTATTTCGCGCGTCACGGCGTGATCGCGATGATCGCCAACTACCGGCTTGCGCCGGACCATGTCTGGCCGGCGGGCACCGAGGACGTCGCCGCGCTGGTCGGCTGGGCGCGCGGCAATGCCGGCTGGCTGGGGGGCGACCCGCGGGCGGTCTTCCTGTTTGGCCAGTCGGCGGGGGCGGCGCACGTCACCGGCTATCTGTCGGCGCCAGACCATTGGCCGGGCGAGACGAGCGGTGTCGCCGGCGGCATTGTCATGAGCGGGGTCTATCGGGCGTTCGGCGACCGGGTGGGGCCGGGCACGCTCGCTTATTTCGGCGACGATGAAGACGCCCGCCGCGCCGCCTGTCCATTGACGCGCGCGGCCGCGAATCGCACGCCGATGATGATCGGGGTGATGGAGTTCGATCCGCCGGATATCGCGGTTCACAGTTTCGAACTGGCCGCCGCGCTCACGCGCGCTGTGGGCCAGGCCCCGTATTTCCGCTGGTATGAAGGGCACAATCACGCATCGACCGTCTACGGGATCGGGAGCGGGCAGGATGAGGTGGGCCAGGACATTCTCGCCTTCATCGCCGGGCGGAGGCCGGTCGCGTGACGATGGCCGGCAATCTCCAGATCGGCATCTTCGATCACATGGATCGCGGTCCGCTGCCGCTGGCCCGCCAGTATGAGGACCGCCTGAGGCTGGCCGAGCTGTACGATCGGTTCGGTTTCGATCGGCTCCATATCGCGGAACACCATTCGACGCCGTTGGGAACGGCGCCGTCGCCGGGCATCTTCCTTTCGGCCGTGGCCCAGCGCACCCGCCGGCTGCGGTTGGGCGCGCTCGTTTATCCGATCAAGCTCTACCATCCGCTGCGTCTGGCGGAGGAGATCGCGATGCTCGATCATCTTAGCAACGGGCGGCTGGAGTTCGGGGTCGGCAAGGGCGCGTCGCCGATCGAGCTTTCGCTTTACGGGGTGAATCCGGCCGATGCCGAGCCGCAGTTCGCCGAGGCGCTCAATGTCGTGATGCAGGCGCTGACGCAGGATAGCGTCGATTTCGCGGGGAAATTCTACAATTTCCGCGACGTCCCCGTCACGATGCGTCCGCTCCAGCAGCCGCTGCCGCCGATGTGGTATGGCGTGTCCCGCCCGGATGGCGCGGCACGGGCGGCGCGGGCCGGCTACAATATCGTTGGCAACCTGCCTGCCACCATGGCGCGCGACGTGACCGGCGCCTATCGCGCGGCGTGGGCGGAGGCGGGGCGGGACATTGCCGCGCTGCCCCGCCTCGGCATCGGTCGTTTTGTCGTCGTCGCGGATAATGACAGCGAGGCGCGCGCCTTGGCGGCGCGTGCTTTTCCCCGCTGGCAGAGCAGCTTCTGGGCCCTTTGGGATGCCCGTGGCGAACGCCCGCCGGTGCCGATGCCGGACACGTTCGAAGGGGTCGAGCGCATGGGGATCGGTGTCGCCGGCTCGCCGCGGACGGTCGCGGACACGCTGTCCGCGCAGCTCGACGAGGCGGAGGCGAATTATCTGCTCGGCCGCTTCGCGTTCGGCGATCTCGGCTTCGAGGATGCCGCGCGCTCGGTGGAACTGTTCGCGCGCGAGGTGATGCCGGCGCTCAAGGGAGAAACGCCGACGGCGCCGTTAAGCGTGACTGCTTGAGAAACCCACGGCGGGCTCCTAACCACGGGTGCAGGAGGAACCGGCCACGATGGATCAGGCTGAAATCGGCAAGCGCGTCGAAATGCTGCGGCAGGAGCACCGCGATCTCGACGTCGCGATCGAGGCGATCCGGTCGAAGCCCGGCGGCGATCAACTGCGGCTTGCCCGCCTCAAGAAACGGAAGCTGCGTCTGCGCGATGAGATCGCCCAGCTCGAGGACCGGCTGATCCCCGACATCATCGCCTGAGGGCGTCCCCCCGCGAAGATACGAAAAGGCCGGCCCGGGCGTACCGGACCGGCCTTTCCGATTATAAGGGGCGAAGCAAGGTCAGGCGGCGGCCTGCTCGATCGTCGCCGGCTCGTCGCTGCCGCCAATATCGATCCGGCGGGGCTTCTTGTGCTCCGGGATCTCGCGGATCAGATCGACGTTGAGCAGCCCGTTATCGAAGCTCGCGCCAGTCACCTTGATCGTGTCGGCGAGCTGGAAGCGGCGTTCGAACGCGCGCTTGGCGATGCCGCGGTGGATGAACTCGCGCTCGCCGGCCTCGTCCTGATCGGCGCGGCCGACGATCGAAAGCACGTTTTCCTGAACCGTGAGGTCGAGTTCGTCGCGGGCAAAGCCGGCCACGGCCATCGAGATTCGGTAGGCGCCGTCGCCCAGCTTCTCGATATTGTAGGGGGGATAGGCATCGGCGTCGCCGCGCGTCGCAAAATCGACGAGGCGGTTGAGGTTCTCGAAGCCGACCGAGGAGCGCAGCAAAGGCGCGAAATCAACTGCACGCATGAGACAATCCTTTCAAACAGGCATTGAACATGAAGCCCGCGATACCGTCGCCGGGCCTGTCGGCGGCGCCCCGAAACGGCAGCGCCACCAGCCTTTTTGAGATGGGGACGCGACGGCCCGATTCAAGAGATGGGGAGCGCGGTCCGTTGTTGTTGCGGGGCCGTTTACCGTGTTCGGCCATTTCGCGTTTGCCGATGCTGTGACATGCAGCCGGAGTGCTACCCCACGCCGCCACGCCCCGTCCGCTCACCGCCCGCCTGATCGACTCGCTCTATGTCGAGGCGATGCTGCTCGCCGACGAGGTCCGCGCCTATTTCGACGAGCATGGCCGGGTGGACCTCGCGCGCCTGCCGCCGATGGCGCGCGTCACCTTCTCGTGCGAGTCGCTGAAGGCGACGACGCGGCTGATGCACGTCATCGCATGGCTGCTGATCCGGCGCGCGGTCGAGGCGGGGGAACTCGATCCCGCCAATGCGGAAGGCGCAGGGCGGCGGTTGGGCGATGTCGCCGCGAGCGAGCCGCATATCGTCGCGGCGCTGCCCGAAGCGGCGCGGCTGCTGGTCGCGGCGAGCTGCGACCTCCATGCGCGCGTGCAACGCCTCGACCGTGAGGCCAGCCCGCGCCCCGCCAGCCCGGCGCGTGCCCTGATCGAGCGGCTGAAACGGTCGCTCTGACCGGGCGGCGCGCGGCTGCGGCGGTGCGGCGAGGCGAGTCGTTCCATCGACGGGTCGTGCTTTTCTGGCGGGAGGTGTGGTTGTAGAGGGGGATATGCCCGCCTCTGCCGCCCCGCCCGCCGCCCGATCCGGTTCTTTCCCGTGGGCGTGATCCGGTCGGCGCGCGCCGGGGGCGTCCTGCTTCTGCTCATGCTCCTGCTTCTCGGGCTGGTGGCCGTGGTCGGGATCAGCCGCGCCTATACCGGCGAGCGCGCGGCGGCGACGCCGATGCCGGCGCCGGTTCGTGCGCCGATCCTCACCGGCGCGGCGGGGCCGCACCTGATCGACTATGACCGGCTCGATCGCCAGTTTCAGCGGCTGTCGGGCGAGGCGGATATGGTCGGCCTCGCGGTCGCGATCATCGAGAACGGCCAGTTGACCTTCATCAAGGGCTACGGCGTGACCCGGGCGGGCGGCGACGAGCCGGTCGGCCCGCGCACCGTGTTTCGCTGGGCGTCGCTCTCCAAGGGGGTGGCCGCGACGCTGGTGGCGACGCTCGCGGCGGAAAAGAAGCTTTCGCTCGCCGATCCCGCCGGCCGCTATGCGCCGTCGCTGAAGCTGCCCGAAGGCGGTGAGCGGACGGCGACGATCGCCGACCTGCTCTCGCACCGGCTCGGTCTGGTCAAGAATGCCTATGACGACAAGCTGGAGGAAGGCGTCGATCCGCATCAGATTCGCACCGCGCTCGGCGCGCTGCCGCCTTATTGCAAGCCGGGCACCTGCCACGCCTATCAGAACGTCGCGTATGACGCGGCGAGCGAGATCGTCGAGACGGTTACCCACCAATCCTATGCGACGCAGGCGAGGAAGCGGCTGTTCCTGCCGCTCGGCATGGACGGGGCGAGCCTCACCAGGGAGGGTCTCGAATCCTCGCCGAGCTGGGCACGGCCCCATCGCGGCCGCCACGAACTGACCGTGGACGACGCTTATTATCGGGTGCCGGCCGCCGGCGGCATGAATTCCTCGATCTTCGACCTCGGGCTGTGGATGCGGGCGCAGATGGGGCTGGCGCCCGCCGTCGTGCCGCCCGAACTGCTCGCCACGATTCACGCCCCGCTGGTCAATACCGATGGCACGCGGCGCCGGCTCGGCGCTTACGATCGTGCGATGAGCGACGCCACCTACGGCATGGGCTGGCGCGAATTCCACTATGACGGCCATCTCGTCATCGGCCACCGGGGCGCGGTGAGCGGTTATCGCTCGCTGATCCTGTTCGACCCGGCGAAGAAGGCCGGGATCGCGATGCTCTGGAATTCGGAGAGCGCCAAGCCGGTCCCGGCGCAGATGGAGGTGCTCGACATGCTGTACGGCCTGCCCGACCACGACTGGCTCGGCTACGGCAAAGCCGGTACGCTGGCCATGGACAATCGCCGCGAAAATACTAGATCGGCACGATGACCGACGCCAAGCCTCGCACTCTTTATGAAAAAATCTGGGATGCCCACGTCGTGGAGCGCCGCGACGACGGGACGTGCCTGCTCTATATCGATCGCCACCTCGTCCACGAGGTGACGAGCCCGCAGGCGTTCGAGGGGCTGCGGGCCGCCGGCCGCAAGGTGCGCCGGCCGGATCTGACGCTGGCCGTGCCCGATCACAACCTGCCGACGACGCCGCGCCGCCGCGCCGACGGCAGCCGGGTGCCGATCGCCGATCCCGCTTCCGCCCAGCAGCTCGCCGCGCTCGAGCGCAACGCGCCGGCCTTCGGTATCCGCTACTTCGACGATGCCGCGCCCCAGCAGGGGATCGTGCATGTCGTCGGGCCGGAGCAGGGCTTTTCGCTGCCGGGCGCGACGATCGTCTGCGGCGACAGCCACACCGCCGCCCATGGCGGGCTCGGCGCGCTGGCGTTCGGTATCGGCACGTCGGAGGTCGAGCATGTGCTCGCCACGCAGACCTTGCAGCTCAAGCCGTCGAAGACGATGGAGGTGCGGGTCGACGGCACGCTCGGGCCGGGGGTGACGCCGAAGGACGTGATCCTCGCGATCATCGGGACGATCGGCGCGTCCGGCGGCAACGGCTATGTCATCGAATATACCGGCTCGGTGTTTCGCGAAATGTCGGTCGAGGGGCGGCTCACGGTCTCCAACATGTCGATCGAGGCCGGCGCGCGCGCCGGGCTGGTCGCCCCGGACGACAAGACCTACGCCTATCTGAAGGGTCGCCCGATGGCGCCCAAGGGGGCCGAGTGGGAGGAGGCGCTCGCCTGGTGGCGGACGCTGCCGACCGATCCCGGTGCGCGCTACGATCGGGTGGTGACGCTCGACGCGGCCGCCATCGCGCCCAACCTGACCTGGGGGACGAGCCCCGAGGACGTGGTGCCGATCACCGGGGTCGTCCCCGATCCGATGAGCTTTGCCGACCCCGCCAAGCAGGAGGCGGCGAAGAAGTCGCTGGCTTATATGGGATTGACCCCCGGGACGCGGATGCAGGACGTGGCGGTGGAGAATATCTTCATCGGGTCGTGCACCAACAGCCGGATCGAGGATCTGCGCGCGGCGGCGGCGATCGCCAGGGGGCGGCATGTCGCGCCCAACATCCGGCAGGCGCTGGTCGTGCCGGGATCGGGGCTGGTCAAGCGCCAGGCCGAGGCCGAGGGGCTCGACCGCATCTTCATCGAGGCCGGCTTCGAGTGGCGCGAGCCCGGCTGCTCGATGTGTCTCGGCATGAACCCGGACAAGGTGCCGCCGGGCGAACGGTGCGCCTCGACGTCGAACCGCAATTTCGTCGGGCGGCAGGGGCCGGGCGCGCGCACCCACCTGCTTTCGCCGGCGATGGCGGCGGCGGCGGCGATTGCCGGCCATCTGGCCGATGTGCGCGATTTTGAAGGAGAGGGGGCATGAAAGGCGTGATGCTGGTGCTGATCGTGGGCGCCGCGATCGCGGGCATCGCGGCGATCGCGGCGTCGCCGCCCCAGGCCACCGCGCCGGCGGCGGCGACGGGAGCGCGGTGATGGAGCCGGTCAGCGCCGTTTCGGGCCGCGCCTATCCGCTGGGCCGCAAGAATGTCGATACCGACCTGATCATTCCGGCCGAATATCTCAAGACCATCACCCGCAAGGGGCTGGGGGTCGGCGCGTTCGAGGCGCTTCGGGCCGAGCCCGGCAACGTGTTCGACGATCCGGCTTATGCCGGCGCGCCGATCATCGTCGCGGGCGACAATTTCGGTTGCGGATCGAGCCGCGAGCATGCCGCATGGGCGCTGCTCGACATGGGTGTCAGGGCGGTGATCGCGCCGAGCTTCTCCGACATCTTCTCGGGCAATGCCTTCAAGAACGGCATCGTGACGGCGGTGCTGCCGCAAGCCGCGGTGGACCGCCTGCTCGAGGTGGCGAAGGATCACCCGATCACGGTCGACCTCGAAACGATGACGGTGACGACGCCGCTTCAGGACCGCTTCGCGTTCGAGCTGGACCCGTTCCGCCGCGACTGCCTGATGCGCGGGCTCGACGAGATCGGGCTGACGCTGGCGCGCGACGCCGCGATCACCCGGTTCGAGACCGGGATGGCGGCGGCGCGGCCGTGGCTGGAGGGCGCAAGCGCGGCCGGGGCGCAAATCGCCGGCTGAGGCCGTTGCCTCGCGGGCATCGGTCGCCTATCTGACAGGGGATCGGCAATCACGCCGGGACGCGGAGAATCGCCCGATGACGACCTTCGATGAACGCCAGCGCGGCTTCGAGAACCAGTTTGCGCGCGACCAGGAAATGGTGTTCCGCGTCACGGCGCGGCGCAATCGGCTGGTCGGCGTCTGGGCCGCGGAGCGCATGGGCCTCACCGCCGAGGAGACCGACGCCTATGCGAAGGCCGTCGTTCAGGCCGATTTCGAGGAAGCCGGCGACGAGGACGTCATTCGCAAGATTCTCGGCGACCTGACCTCCGCAGGGATCGATACCGACGAGGCGCAGATTCGCGCCGCGCTCGAGGAAAAGACCATCGAGGCGCGCCGGCAATTGCTGGAGGCGAAATAAGCCGTGGCGATGACCACCGCCGAAATTGAAGCGCTGATCCGCGCCGCGTTTCCCGACGCCGAGGTTGAAGTGACCGATCTGGCGGGCGATGGCGAGCACTATGCCGCGCGCGTGACCAGCGGGCGTTTCCGGGGCCTTTCCCGGGTGCGCCAGCATCAGCAGGTTTACCAGGCCCTCGGCGGCCGGATGGGGAATGAACTCCATGCGCTCCAGCTCACGACCGCGGCGCCGGATTGAGGAGTGACCGAACGATGACCGATGATTCCCAGACCCGTATCGCGGACGCGGTCCGCTCCGCCGACGTGCTGCTGTTCATGAAGGGCACGCCGCTGTTTCCACAGTGCGGCTTTTCGAGCCGCGCGGTCGCCATTCTCGATCATCTCGGTGTCGAATATGCGACCGTCGACGTCCTTCAGGATCAGGGCATCCGCCAGGGCATCAAGACGTTTTCCGACTGGCCGACGATCCCGCAGCTTTACGTCAAGGGCGAGTTCGTCGGCGGATCGGACATCATGATGGAGATGTACGAGGCGGGCGAACTGGCCGGGCTGTTCGCTTCCAAGGGCGTCGCCTGCGCCGCCTGAATGGTCGGGCGGGCCGACAGACCAATGTCTGCCGACCCGCCGTCCCGATCGATAAAGGAACATCGCTTTCCAAGCAGCTTTTGTGCCAGAATCGAATATCATGCTTTGTCAGCATGATAGCGGAATGAGGGCACGGGCACGCCGGCGATATGTAAAATCTAGCGACAATATGGTTCGGTGGGGCCGCCCCGCCACAGGCTTCCTTCCGGGCGCTGGTTTGCGGCACAGCGCGGCGTTCTGTAGGCCACCCGCTCATGCGTTCGGCGCCCGTTCCTCATTCGTCGTACACGCAACGCGCGCCACTTCGCCGCCGCGCCTTCGCGATCGCCCTCACGGTCCTCGTCAACGGCGCGATCGTGGTGATGCTGCTGCGGCTGGCGGCATTTCCCGATCGCAAGCCGGAATCGAGAACCCAGCTGATCTCGATAGCGCTGCAACCCGAGGTGCCCGCCCCCCATCGCGCGCCGACCCGGATCAGGAAGCCGAGCGGCGGCGGCGCGCCCCGGCCGCCGGTGCCGGTCGCCCAGCCGCTGCCACCGCTACCGATGATCGTCGTCAGCCGCGAGGTCTATGCGGCGTCGGACATCTCGCGCTTCCCCACGCGCCAGCGCGAGCAGACGGCGGACGCCGCCGCGCCCGGCGCCGGTTCCGGCCCCGCCGCCGGGCCGGGCGACGGACCGGGCGGCGAGCGGCTCTATGACGCCGACTGGTATCGCAAGCCGACACATGCCGAGCTTGTGACCTATCTGCCGCCCGGCGTCGGGACCGGGTGGGGGATGATCGCTTGCCAGACGATCGCGCAATACCGGGTCGACAATTGTCACGAACTGGCGGATTCGCCGCACGGATCGGGGCTGGCGCGCGCGGTACGGCAGGCGGCCTGGCAATTCCGTATCCGGCCGCCCCGGATCGGCGGCCGCGTTCTCGTCGGGGCCTGGGTGCGGATCAGGATCGAAGTTACGCCCGAGGGCGCCGGAGCGCCGGGGGGCCGCTGAAGCCGCGTCGTCGCCGGGCCCTTCAAAACCGCGCGCGAAGATGCCACATCGCATCGCATGACCGATCAAGCCGCCGCCGTTGCCGAGACGCTCCATCCCGTCGTGCGCCGGCTGCTGGCCGGCAATCCCTCGGCCTTCACCTATCACGGCACCCAGACCTATATTGTCGGCCGGGGGGAGGTGGCGGTGATCGACCCCGGCCCCGATCTGGCGAGCCATGTCGAGGCGATCCTGGCCGCCACCGCCGGCGAACGGATCGCGCATATCCTCTGCACTCACACCCATCGCGACCACAGCCCCGCGACTCGCCCGCTCAAGGCGGCGACGGGGGCGCGGATCACCGGCTGCGCGCCGCTGGCGCTCGACGATGACGGACCGCGCGCCGATGCCGCGTTCGACGGGGATTATGCGCCCGACCGCGTGCTGCGCGACGGGGAGAGCATCGCCGGGCCGGGCTGGACGCTGAGCGCGGTGGCGACGCCGGGGCACACCTCCAACCACCTCTGCTTCGCGCTGCCGGAGGCTGGCGCGCTGTTCACGGGCGATCATGTGATGGGCTGGGCGACCACGGTGATCTCGCCGCCCGATGGCGACATGGCGGCCTATATGGCGAGCCTCGACCGGCTGATGGTGCGCGACGACGCGATTTACTATCCCGCCCACGGCGATCCGGTGGAGAAACCGCAGCGCTTCGTGCGCGGCCTGATGGGCCACCGCAAGCAGCGCGAAGGGCAGATATTGCGCCAACTGGCGGAGGGGCCGCAGGCGATACCGGCGCTGGTCGCGCGGATGTATCGCGGGATTGATCCACGCCTCCATGGCGCCGCCGGCCGTTCGGTGCTCGCCCACCTGCTCGATCTCGAGGCGCGCGGGC
>Ga0182740_1000608_pt1 | contig 34942 bp, 28 predicted proteins | sample eDN5th37CKraftBY_FD_128872 | JGI IMG/M metagenome (GOLD analysis project Ga0182740, IMG submission 128872) | Enriched backyard soil microbial communities from Emeryville, California, USA - eDNA 5th pass 37_C Kraft BY (version 2) (version 2) | ecosystem: Environmental > Terrestrial > Soil >...
AACCCTAAGGCCTTCATCACTCACGCGGCATGGCTGGATCAGGCTTGCGCCCATTGTCCAATATTCCCCACTGCTGCCTCCCGTAGGAGTCTGGGCCGTGTCTCAGTCCCAGTGTGGCTGATCTTCCTCTCAGAACAGCTAAAGATCATAGCCTTGGTGAGCCATTACCTCACCAACTAGCTAATCTTACGCGGGCCGATCCTTCAGCGATAAATCTTTCCCCCGAAGGGCTTATCCGGTATTAGCTCAAGTTTCCCTGAGTTATTCCGAACTAAAGGGCACGTTCCCACGCGTTACTCACCCGTCTGCCGCTCCGTATTGCTACGGCGCTCGACTTGCATGTGTTAGGCCTGCCGCCAGCGTTCGCTCTGAGCCAGGATCAAACTCTCAAGTTTGAGATTTAATCCGGCTTTAGTCACAACGTTTGACGAGTCCCAAGCACGGCGATCACTTGCGTAATCGCACGGCTTAGTAAATCGAAACGTAGGACCGCCGAAGTCATTTGACCTCCATCCATGAACGAGTTGAGCAAGCTTGCGCCGGCCCAGGTTCGATCCACGAGAAGGAAGTCCGCAAGGACTCCGCCGCCCACGTTTCTCTTTCTTCCGATCCACAATTTCAAACAGCGTTCGCGAGCATTTCACTGCTCGCGCAGAACCTTTCGGAAGGCCGACAAGGTCCCGACGATCGTCGATTCCGGCCGAGACCAGAAAAGACCCCACAGTACGAATGATGGTTCGCAGGCGCGCCATCGCGCTAAGGCGGTAGCGCACCGTGGTGGGCGTATATAGTCGCCCAACCCACGGCATGTCAACACCAAATCGGCCAAATCTGGCGGACTGATTCGTTATTCTGCACCGGTCATCATGCCGCCATGATGACAGGGCGCTTTCAAGTCTCGAACCGGCCTCGGACTCTTGCCATCCACCGGCTAGTGTAGCGTTTTAGGCGGCCAGTCGCCGCCCGGATTGGGCTTCAAGGCGAAAATCGGGGTCTCAGGGGGGAAGCGTTTGGAAAGCTGGCAGCATAATACGAGCGCTTCCGGCATAGGGCACGCGCCACCCGGCCTCGGCGCCGCCGATCTCGGCAATGAACCCCCGCTCGGCCTCGATCTGCAATCGGAAGAGCCCGCCGATTTTCGCCGTATCTCGATTCGCTGGCTCGCCGCGACCGTGCTCACCGCACTTTCCGGCGCGAGCCTGATGGGCGGCGCGGTCTATGCCGCGCTCGATGGCGAATATCAGTTCGCTTCGCTCCCTGAGATGGCGCGCCTCGCGATCAAGGAAGTGAGCGATCGCGTTTCCAATATCTCCGCCAAGGGCGATCGCATGTCGCTGCTCGGCGAACATGTCACCGCGCGCCAGATCATCCGCGTCTCGACGACGCAGCGCTCCGGCGATCATGAAGTCGTTCGCGTGCGTCCCTTCGTGCGCATTGCCACGAACCTTGCGCTCGCTCCCTCCGCGCTCGCCGCCAATGTGCCGCCGTTCAATCCGGTGAAGCTCATGGCCGACGCCGACAATAACGGCGCGCTCGACGACGCGCCGCAAGCGGAGCCGACGGGCGACCTCACCATCGTCATGCGCGATCTTGCGATGTTGCCGCCCGGCACGCGCACCGTCGGCACGGTACGCAGCGACGACATTCTGATGAAACTGCGCGAAGCGAAGGAAAACTCCGAGACCGGCTCGAATGCGCTCGCCGCCCTCACCAAGCCCGGCTTCTCGAATCAGTTCGGCAGCCACCTTGCTTACGCGGCCGACAGCACCGTTCCGTTTTCGCTCGCCAGCATTCCGGCCGTCGCCGAGAACATGAATTCCGTTGCCAAAACCGCAAACGAAGCGAACGGCGGCAACAACTGGACCGAGCGCACGCTGATCGTGAAAAAGGGCGACACCATCGAAAGCCTGTTGCGATCGATCAACGCTGCCCCTGCCGATATGCGCGGCCTTCTCGCCTCGTTCGGTCAGCGCGGCCGGGCGAACGGCCTGCGCGAAGGCCAGCGCGTGCGCATCCTGCTCGCGCCGAACGGCGATAACCAGGCGGTGCCGCTGCGCGTCAGCATCTTCAACGACCAATCGCACGAAGCCTCGGTCGCGCTCTCCGATAACGGCAATTACGTCGCGGTCGAAGAGCCGCGCGATTCCACTTTCTCGCGCCTCTCCGACGAGGACGACGGCGACGAAGGCAAGGGCATTCGCCTCTATCAGAGCATCTACGAGACGGCGCTCAAGAACCGCGTGCCGACCTCGATGATTGACAGCATCATCCGCACCTTCTCGTTCGACGTCGATCTGCAGCGCCGCGTCCGCGCCGGCGATGCCATCGACATCCTCTACGCCGACGAACCGGAGAGCCAGGGCCAGGGTGACGTGCTCTATGCTTCGATCACCATCGGCGGCGAGCCGCGCCGTTACTATCGCTTCCAGACCGATGATGACGGCATCGTCGACTACTACGACGAGAGCGGCAAAAGCGCGAAGAAGTTCCTGATGCGCAAGCCGATGACCGGCGGCATCTTCCGTTCGGGCTTTGGCGCCCGCAACCACCCGCTCCTCGGCTTCACCCGCATGCATACCGGCGTCGACTGGGCCGACGATGTCGGCACGCCCGTTTTCGCCGCGGGCAACGGCACCGTGACCTACGCCGACTGGCGCGGCGGCTATGGCCGCCATATCGAGGTCCAGCATCTGAACGGCTATGTCACGACCTACTCGCACTTGTCGGGCTACGCGCGCGGCATCGAGGAAGGCGCGAAGGTCCGTCAGGGCCAGGTGATCGGTTATATCGGCACCACGGGCCTCTCGACCGGCCCGCATCTCCACTACGAAGTGAAGATCAACGGTACCTTCGTCGACCCGATGCGCATCAAACTGCCGCGCGGCCGCGAACTCGACGGCCAGATTCTCGCCAATTTCGAGCGCGAGCGCATTCGCATCGACCGCATTCTCGGCAATTCGCCGAATACGCCGCGTACCGCGCAGCTTTCCTCGCAGTAAACCGCGCGGCGCTTACGCCGCGCGTTTCTTTATGCCGCGCGTTCCTTGGCAGCCGCCGTGTTGAAGGTAAGCTCGCCCTTGGCGAGGCCGACTTTGATGCGCTCGCCATCCTTGATCTCGCCCGCGAGGATTTTGCCCGCGAGCGGATCCTGCAACTCCTTCTGGATGACGCGCTTCAACGGCCGCGCGCCATAGGCGGGATCGTAACCCTTGTTCGCGAGGAACTCGCGCGCATCCTTCGAGAGCTCGATGGTGATCTTGCGCTCGTCGAGCAGCTTCTGCAGCCGCGCCACCTGAATATCGACGATCGCACCCATCTGTGCGCGCTTGAGCCGATGGAACAGAATGATCTCGTCGACGCGGTTGAGGAATTCGGGCCGGAAATTGGCGCGCACCAGGCTCATCACCTGATCGCGCACTTTCTCGACATCGTCATTCTCACCGAGACCAACCAGAAGATCGGCGCCGATATTCGAGGTCATGACCAAAAGCGTATTGCGGAAATCGACCGTGCGGCCCTGCCCGTCGGTCAGACGGCCTTCGTCAAGCACTTGCAGGAGCACGTTGAAGACATCCGGATGCGCCTTCTCGATCTCGTCGAACAGGATGACCTGATACGGCCGGCGCCGCACGGCTTCGGTGAGCGCGCCGCCCTCGTCGTAACCGACATAGCCCGGAGGCGCGCCGATCAGCCGCGCGACCGAATGCTTTTCCATATATTCCGACATGTCGATACGAAGGAGCGCAGTGTCGTCGTCGAACAGGAACGACGCGAGCGCCTTCGTGAGCTCCGTCTTGCCGACGCCGGTCGGCCCGAGGAACATGAACGAGCCGATCGGCCGGTTCGGATCCTGCAGGCCGGCACGCGCGCGGCGCACCGCCGTCGAAACGGCCTTCACCGCCTCTTCCTGGCCGATGACGCGCTTGCCGATCGCTTCCTCCATACGGAGGAGCTTTTCCTTCTCGCCCTCGAGCATCCGGTCAACCGGCACGCCGGTCCAGCGCGAGACGACCTGCGCCACGTGGTCGGGCGTCACCGCCTCCTCGACCATCGCCGAGCCGGATTTGTTTTCGACCTCAGCGAGCTTCTTCTCGAGCTCCGGGATCTTGCCGTAGGTCAACTCGCCCGCGCGCTGGTAGTCGCCCTTGCGCTGAACATTGGCGAGTTCGACGCGCGCGGCGTCGAGTTGCGCCTTGATCGACTGCGCGTCGGAAAGCTTCGACTTCTCGGCCTGCCAACGCTGCGTGAGCGCATTGGATTCCTCTTCGAGCGAAGCAAGCTCTTTGGTGAGCCGCTTCAGGCGCTCCTTGGAACCCGCGTCGGTTTCCTTCTGCAGCGCCTGTTCCTCGATCTTGAGCTGCATGATGCGGCGGTCGATCTCGTCAAGCTCTTCGGGCTTGGAATCGACCTGCATCCTGAGCCGCGCCGATGCCTCGTCAACGAGGTCGATCGCCTTGTCGGGCAGGAAACGGTCGGTGATGTAGCGGTTCGAGAGCGTCGCCGCGGCGACGAGCGCCGAGTCGAGAATCTTCACGCCGTGATGAAGCTCGTAGCGCTCCTTGAGACCGCGCAAAATCGAGATCGTATCTTCGACCGTCGGCTCGCCGACGAACACCGGCTGGAAGCGCCGCGCCAGCGCCGCGTCTTTCTCGACATGCTTGCGGTACTCATCGAGGGTCGTTGCGCCGATACAGTGCAATTCGCCGCGCGCGAGCGCGGGCTTCAAAAGGTTCGAAGCGTCCATCGCGCCGTCGGCTTTGCCGGCGCCGACAAGCGTGTGCATCTCGTCGATGAACAGGACGACGCTGCCCGCGGCCGCGGTGATTTCCGAAAGCACGGCTTTCAGCCGCTCCTCGAACTCGCCGCGATATTTCGCGCCGGCGACCATCGCGCCGAGATCGAGCGACAGGAGCTTCTTGTCCTTCAGGCTCTCCGGCACGTCGCCGTTGATGATGCGGTTCGCCAATCCTTCGACGATCGCCGTCTTGCCGACGCCCGGCTCGCCGATCAGCACCGGATTGTTCTTGGTGCGCCGGGAGAGCACCTGAATGGTGCGGCGGATCTCATCGTCGCGGCCGATCACCGGATCGATCTTGCCGGTGCGCGCCGCTTCCGTGAGATCGCGCGTATAGCGCTTCAGCGCATCATAGGCGCTTTCAGCCGATGCGGAATCGGCGGTGCGGCCCTTGCGCAGATCTTCGATCGCGCCGTTCAGCTTCTGCGGCGTGACGCCGGCGCGGGCGAGAATCTTGCCCGCTTCGCTGTCCTTTTCGATGGTGAGCGCGAGCAAAAGCCGCTCGACGGTAACGAAGCTGTCACCCGCTTTTTCGGCGGCCTTCTCGGCGGTATCGAATACGCGCGCCAGCGAAGGCTCGATGTAAAGCTGGCCTGCGCCCGCACCCTCAACCTTGGGGCGCTTGTTGAGCGCGGCTTCGACTTCGCGCAAAGCTTCGCGCGAGCGCCCGCCCGCACGGTCGATGAGGCCCGACGCCAAACCTTCAGGATCGTCGAGCAAAACCTTCAGGAGATGTTCGGTTGAGAATTGCTGGTGCCCCTCGCGGAGCGCGAGCGACTGCGCCGACTGAACGAAACCTCGCGCACGCTCGGTGTATTTTTCGAAATTCATGTTGCCTCCACAGCCTGTCCCCGCCGTCCGAAAGGCCCGGCAGGGGCATCTGATTGCGCAATCCAGATAAGTATCTGCCCGGAACTCCGAAAGGGCCAGCGCCCGCTTTTTTGGCTGCGTTAACCGGCCAAAACTCGCCTATATTGCCGGGCAAAGCGACACACCATGAACAGCCCCGCCCAAACCCATACAGCCCACATCCACGCCCTTTACCGCTATCCCGTCAAAGGCCTCTCTCCCGAGCGGCTTGAGGCTGCGGCACCCGGCCGCCACGAGACGCTGTTAAACGATCGCGCCTATGCGCTCGAAAACGGGCCTTCGGGTTTCGATCCGGCAGCGCCCGCCTGGCAGCCCAAGGCGAAATTTCTCTGCGGCATGAAGAACGCGCGGTTGGCTGCACTCGACACACGTTTTGCCGACGCCGATGAAACGCTCACCATCCGGCGTAACGGCGATGTCGTGTTGCAGGAAAATATCGGCGGCGAAGCAGGCCGCGCCGCGGTCGAGCGCTTCTTCGAGGCATTCATGGAAGACGAAAAGCGCGGGCCCATCCGGCTCCTGCGCGCGCCCGGCCACGCTTTCACCGATCAGGCAAAGAAAGCCGTATCGCTGATCAATCTTGCAAGCGTGCGCGATCTCGAAACGATGACCGGCAAGCCGATTCATCCGCTGCGCTTTCGCGGCAATATCTATTTCGACGGACTGCCCGCCTGGTCGGAGAACGATCTGGTCGGGAAAACGCTCCGCATCGGCGAAGCGGCCGCAACCGTGTTCAAGACGACGAACCGCTGTGCCGCGACCGAGGTCAATCCGGATACCGCCGTCCGGGATATCCCGATCCCGCAAATTTTACGTGAGCGGCGGGACAGCCTCGTTCTCGGGATTTACGCGCAGATCGAAGCCCCCGGCCGTTTTGCCGAGGGCGATCCGATCGAAATCCTGCGCTGAATTATTCGCCCGCGACGTTGCCGGGGGTTACGTCCGGCTGCGGCTGTTCGCCGGCCGAAGCGTTTTGCTGATCGCCCTGATAGTTGTTGCTGCGATCGTTGTTGCCGTGACGGAAGTGGCGGCGATTGCGGCCATAACGGTTGTTGCGCTCGCCGCGATTGCCGCCGCCCTGCTGCTGCTCGTTATTGTCGTGGCCGTTCGGCTGCGGCTGGCCACCGGTGATGAAGGCGGGCAAGCCGCCCTGATTTGCCGGCGGATTGTAAGCAGGCTGCGGCTGGTTCTGCGGCTGCGGACGATGCTGCTGAACCGCCTGCACCGGCTGGCCGCCGGCATAAGGCTGCGCATTCGGGTCACCAGCGGCGTTCTCGTCGCCTTCGCCGTCATCGTCGCCGTCCATATCCGGGCGCTGATAGGCGGGCTGTGGCTGGTTCGGATTCTGCTGCGCATACTGCGCCTGGGCGGCCGCGATCAGGCGGAAATAGTGTTCGGCGTGCTGCAAGTAACCTTCGGAAGATACCGGGTCACCCGAGGACTGCGCGTCGCGCGCGAGCTGAATATATTTTTCGGCGATGTGGTGGGCGGTGCCGCGGATCTTTACGTCCGGGCCGTTCGATTCATAGACGCGGGTGAGCGGGTTATGGCCGCGGTTATTGTTGTTCCGGTTGCGCCCGCGCATCCGCTTCTGCTGATTGTGGTGGTGTCCGTTTCTCATTGCCTCACGTCTCTCGGTTGAACGGCCTCGTACGCTCCCTCCCTTGGGAGCGTCTTCGCAAGCAACGACTCAGCGCCGCGGCGAAATCCTGTTTTCAATGAATATCCTTGCCCGCATTCACGCGGCAGCTACCTCCCACGCAATCGCGTGGTTTTTTGTTTTGCACTTCGCACATCAAAGCGGTCTCGATGAACCACCATTATGATCATTCAGAGAAGCGTTCGAACCGGCATGTCACCGGCGAAAATCGCCGGTCATTTGTCCCTAGCGACTGGCAGTCGCCCCCGGAGCTCTCAGTTCGAATCTGCATTCACCCTAGGGCGGATCGATAAGGGTGCCAAGCGTTATTTTCGCGCCGGGGGATAAAGGATTAATGCCCGGGGAATCCCCGCAAGGTCGGGCTTTGCGGCACCTCTCGCCGCAAGGCCCCGGCCCCGCGCGATCTCGATAACGGCGGCTTCCTGACCGATACCGAGCTCCAGAACCGCGGCACCCCTATCCGAAAGCAATTGCGGCAATTCCGCGATGATCGCGCGATAGGCATCCAGGCCATCACGGCCGCCGTCGAGCGCAAGGCGCGGATCGAATATGCGCACTTCGCGTTCGAGCGTTTCGATCTCTGCCGAAGGGATATAGGGAGGATTTGAGAGAATTAAATCGTAGCGCGCGCCGATTTCTTCGCCCTGCCTTGCAGCCGTCCAATCCCCGCAAATCCATCGCGCCCGCGCGCCGGCGCCAAGCCGCTCGAGGTTATCGCGCGCGACCGCGAGCGCGGCCTCACTCCGGTCGAGGCCAACGCCCTTCGCGTTCGGCCGCTCCAATAAAATCGCCGCCAGCAGAATGCCCGAACCCGTGCCGAGATCCAGCACATTGAGCGGTGCGTTACGTTCGGGGAACAATTCGAGCGCCGCTTCAACGAGCGTTTCGGTTTCGGGCCGCGGCACCAGTGTTTCGGGCCCGAGCCGAAACGAACGGCTCCAGAATTCCTTCTCGCCCGTGATGCGCGCGACCGGCTCGCCTTCGATCCGCCGCATGACGATAGCCTCGAGCTGCTGCTCCTGCGCCGTTGGGACCGTCATGCCGGAAGCGGCGACGAGCGCAACATCGTCAAGACCAAGCGCGAACGACAGGAGAATGCGCGCTTCGGCATTCGGCCGCTCGATGCCGGCGTCCTGCAGGCGCGCCGCGATGCGCTGATGTAATTCGCGCGTCGTATATTCCCTGCTCACTTTACCCGCTTCATGTGCCCTGTTCGGCGAGGAGCGCCGCCTGATGGTCGGCGACGAGCGCCTCGATCAGTTCGTTCAGCCCTTCGCCTTCCATGATCTGCGGCAGCTTGTGCAGCGTGAGATTGATGCGGTGATCGGAAACGCGCCCCTGCGGATAGTTGTAGGTGCGGATACGCTGCGAGCGATCGCCCGAACCGACCTGGCCCTTGCGGTCGGCGGCGCGATTGGCGGCCTGCTTCTGCTGCTCCATGTCATAGAGCCGCGCACGCAGGAGCGCGAGGCCACGCGCCTTGTTCTTATGCTGCGAGCGCTCGTCCTGCACGAAGATCACGGTATTCGTGGGCAAATGCGTGATGCGCACGGCGGATTCGGTCTTGTTGACGTGCTGGCCGCCGGCGCCCTGCGCGCGCATGGTGTCGATCTTCAAGTCCTTGTCGTCGATCTTGACGTCTACTTCGTCGGCTTCCGGCAACACTGCGACGGTCGCCGCTGAAGTGTGGATGCGGCCGGAGGCTTCGGTATCCGGAACGCGTTGTACACGGTGCACGCCCGATTCGAACTTCAGTTTCGCGAAGGCCCCGCGGCCGTGGATTCCAGCGATGATTTCCTTGAAACCGCCCTTTGCGCCCTCGCTCATCGAAACGATTTCGGTCTTCCAGCCCTGCAACGCCGCGTAGCGCTCATACATGCGAAAGAGATCGCCCGCGAACAGCGCCGCCTCGTCGCCGCCGGTGCCGGCGCGCACTTCGAGAATGACGTCGCGCTCGTCCATCGCATCCTTCGGCAGCAGCGCGATACGCAACTTCTCCTCGAGCGCGGCAAGCCGCTCCGTGACATTCGGCTTTTCTTCGGCGGCAAGCCGCGCCATCTCCGGATCGGTCTTGCTATCGGCCAGCATCGCTTCGAGATCGGCGAGTTCCGCTTCCGTCTGCTTGTATTGTTTGGCGATCTCGACCACCGGCGACAGCTCGGCGAATTCGCGCGACAGCTTCACGAACGCATCCGGCGCGAGGCTTGTCGCAAGCTCCGCTTCGATCATGGCATGACGCGAGATCAGCGCCTCGAGGCGCGCAACAGGCAACATCGGTTCACTACAATGAAAGAGAAATGCCGGACTTCTCCGCGAAATCCGTAAGCTTCTCGCGAATTTGCAGCTTGCCGCGCGTATCCGCAAGCAGCGGTTCGATGAATTTAGCGGCGGCGCGCGCATCCGCGCTCAGGATCATGGCCTTCACCGGGCCCATCGCCGAGGGTGACAGCGACAGCCGCCGGAAACCGATCGCGATCAGCGCCAGCGCCTCAAGCGGCTTCGAGGCAAGCTCGCCGCAAAGCGCCACCGGCTTGTTGTGCGACTTGCCGGCATCGACGATCTGCTTCAGCGCGCGCAGCACCGGCGCCGAGATCGGGTCGAAACGCCCGGCGACCCGCGCATTGCCGCGATCGGCGGCGAACAGGAACTGCACGAGATCGTTCGAGCCGACGGACAGAAAATCGACGCGCTCAAGAATTTCGTCGAGCGCGAACAGGAGCGATGGCACCTCGACCATCGCCCCGACCTGGATCGTTTCGGGCAGATCGCGCCGATGGCGCCGCAGATGCGTCAGCTCGCGCTCCAAAAGCACCTTGGCCTGATCGAACTCGGCGGCGTTGGCGATCATCGGAAACATGATGCGCAACTCGCGGCCCGCGGCCGCCTGCAGGAGCGCGCGGAACTGCGTGCGCAGCAAACCCGGCCGGTCGAGACTGAGACGGATCGCGCGCCAGCCGAGCGCCGGGTTCTCTTCTTCCAGGCTGCGCATATAGGGCAGCACTTTATCGCCGCCGATATCGAGCGAGCGGAACGTCACAGGCCTGCCTTCCGCCATGTCGATGACGGACTTGTAGAATTCGGTCTGCACCGCCGCGCGCGGCAGCGTGGACGCCACCATGAACTGCAACTCGGTACGGAAAAGGCCGATGCCCTCGGCGCCGGTCTCCGCGACATGCGGCAGATCGACGAGAAGCCCGGCATTCACCAGCATCGTCACCCGCTCGCCGTCCCTGGTGACGGCAGGCTTGTCGCGCAATTCGGCATATTGCGCCTGGCGCCGGGCGCGCAGGCGGACCTTTTCGCCATAGGCCTTCTGCAGATCCGGCATCGGCCGCAGGTGCATCTCGCCGCTGTCGCCGTCGACGATGATGGCGTCGCCCTGATCGGCAAGGCCCACGGCATTGGCGATCTCGCCGAGCGCCGGAATGCCGAGCGCACGCGCGACGATTGCGACATGGCTCGTCGGCCCGCCCTCCTCGAGCACGACCCCCCGAAGCTTCGTCCGGTCGTAATCGAGCAGCGCCGCCGGGCTCATGTTGCGCGCAACGAGCACGGCGTTCTCCGGCATCTCCACTTTTTCGTGGTGGCCGTCGAGCTTGACGAGTTCGCGCATCAGGCGGTTCGCGAGATCCTCAAGGTCGTGGAAATGATCGCGCAGGTAAGGATCGGTCTGCCGCAGCATGCGCGCGCGGGTATCGGACTGGATGCGCTCGACCGCGGCTTCCGCCGTAAGACCCGTCGCGACGGCTTCGTGCAGCTTGTGCAGCCAGCCGCGGTCATGCGCGAACATCCGGTAGGTTTCCATGACGTCGCGATGCTCGCCGGCACGCGCAAGGCCCTCTTCCTCAAGCATCGCGTCGATCGAGGCCCGCAATTTGTCGATCGCAAGATCGAGGCGCTGCTCTTCGCTCTGGGCGTCGTCGGCGATGAAATTCTTCACGACAACGCGCGGCTCGTGCAGCACGACGTGGCCGAGCGCGATGCCTTCCGACAACACCAGGCCCTTGACGTTGACGGGACGACGGACGGCGGGCTCGGCGCCGGGCTTGGCGAGCGAAGTCAGCTCGCCCGAGGCGATCATCTCGGCGAGCACCATCGCCGTCGTCTGCAGCGCCTCCATTTCCTCTTCGCTGTAGGTGCGCCGCGCGCGATTCTGCACCACGAGTACGCCGAGCGTGTTGCCGGCCCGCAGGATCGGCACGCCGAGGAACGACTGGTAAATTTCTTCGCCGGTTTCGGGCTTGTAGGAGAAGGCCGGATGCGCCTGCGCGTTCGGCAGGTTGAGCGGCTCGGCCTCCTGCGCGACGAGGCCGACAAGGCCCTCGCCGGCATCCAGCACCGTGATGTGGACCGCCTCGCGGGAAAGACCTTCGGTGGCGTAAAGCTCGAGGCTGCCGTCGACGCGCAGCACGTAAACGGAACAGACCTCCGCCACCATGTTGGCGGCGATCATCACGACGATCTTGTCGAGCCGTTCCTGCGCGCTGACCGGCTCCGCCATCACCTCGCGGAGACGTCTCAGCAATACGCGCGGCCCGCCGAGCGCGCCACGTTTGGGCATCGGCCATTCCTTCCCGGTGCCGCGCGGCCCGGCTGGAGGTTACGAAAACGCGGGTTGCGGCGCCGCGCTAACTCTAAACGCTATCGGTCGAGTCCGTATAGCGAATGCAAAGTCCGGACCGCAAGTTCGGTGTAGGCCGCGTCGATCAGGATCGAAATCTTGATTTCGGACGTGGAAATTGCGCGGATATTGATGCCTTTCGCGGCCAGTGCCTTGAACGCACTTGCAGCAACGCCGGCATGGGTCCGCATCCCGACGCCGATGACCGAAACCTTCACGACATCGTTCGCGCCTTCCATCGCCTTGAAGCCGATTTCGGCCTTGGCCTTTTCCAGTGCGGCGCGCGCCCGCTCGTAATCGACATTCGGCACGGTGAAGGTGATGTCGGTGAAGCCGTCGGCCGAAACGTTCTGGACGATCATGTCGACGTTGATATTGGCGTCGGCGAGCGGGCCGAACAGCGCCGCGGCGATGCCCGGCTTGTCGGCAAGCCTACGGATCGAAATCTGCGCTTCGTCCTTGGAGAAGGCGATGCCGGTGACAACCTGATTTTCCACAATCTCCTCCTCGTCGCAAATGAGCGTGCCGACCGGCTGGCCGTGCTTGTCGAGCTTCAGGTTCGCCGGATCGTCGAAGCTCGAGCGCACCATGACGCGAACCTTGTTCTGCATGGCATATTCGACCGAGCGCACCTGCAGCACCTTGGCGCCCAAGGATGCCATCTCGAGCATTTCCTCGAACGCAACCTTGTCGAGCCGCCTGGCCTTCTCGACGACATTCGGATCGGTCGTATAGACGCCGTCAACGTCCGTGTAGATGTCGCAGCGCTCGGCGCCGATGCCGGCCGCGACCGCGACCGCGCTCGTGTCGGAACCGCCGCGGCCGAAGGTCGTGACGCGGCCCGTTTCCTTGTGAATGCCCTGGAAACCGGCGATCACCGCGACCTCGCGGCGCTCCTTGAAGCGCCTGACGATGTCGTCGCCCTGCACGCCGAGAATATGGGCGGCCGCATGCGAGCCATCGGAGTAAATCGGAATCTGCCAGCCCTGCCACGAGCGCGCGGTGACGCCCATCTCCTGCAGCACGATGGCGAGAAGCCCGGAGGTTACCTGCTCGCCCGAGGAGACGACGACGTCGTATTCGCGCGCATCGTGCAGCACCGATGCCTCGCGGCACCAGGCGACGAGCTTGTTGGTCGTTCCGGCCATGGCCGAAACGACAACGGCGACGTCATGACCCGCGTCCCACTCGCGCTTTACATGGCGGGCGACGTTGCGGATACGCTCGATATCGGCGACGGACGTGCCGCCGAATTTCATCACTAACCGGGCCATTTTGGGTCCTGAAGGATCCTGAAAACGGGGAGCTGCCCCGCGTAAGGCGCGGTATCCATACAAGGTGACGCTATGGCCCGCAACGCCTTCTGGCGCTATGGAATTGCGGTAAGGAGCTTTTGGTGAACGAAACCGCCCGATCCACCGTCGATCCCGCCGAGGTCGCACGCTTTGCGGCGCTCGCCGGCGAATGGTGGGATCCGCGCGGCAAGATGGCGCCGCTGCACAAGTTCAATCCGGTGCGGCTTGCCTTCATCCGCGATCAGGCCTGCGCGCAGTTCGCGCGCGATGCAAAACGGCTTGACTGCCTGAACGGGTTGAAGCTGCTCGACATCGGCTGCGGCGGCGGCATTGTCGCAGAACCCCTCGCCAAGCTCGGCGCGAGCGTCACCGGCATCGACCCGGCCGAAGAAAATATCGAAGCCGCGAAATTGCACGCCGAGAAGAGCCGACTTGCCATCGACTATCGCGCGGCGACCGTCGAGGCCGTCGCCGGCGAAGGCGAGACGTTCGATATCGTGGTGGCCTCCGAGGTCGTCGAGCACGTCGCCAATCTCGAACTCTTTGTCGGCTGCGCGGCGAAGACCGTGAAGCCCGGCGGGCTGCTGGTGATGACCACCATCAACCGCACGCTGAAAAGTTTTGCGCTCGCCATCGTCGGCGCCGAATATGTCCTGCGCTGGCTGCCGGCCGGTACTCACGACTGGAACAAGTTCGTGACCCCTGACGAGCTGGATAAAGTAATCGAAGCGCAGGGGCTCAAGGTCGTCGAGGAAAGCGGTATCGTCTACGACCTCTTCCATGACCGCTGGGTCGCCGGCTCCGACATGGACGTGAACTACATGCTTGCCGCCGAACGCCCGAAATGATCGCCGGAAGTTTCTTATGGGCGATCTTCACGGTGATCGCCGCCGCGGGACAAACGGCGCGCAACGCGCTGCAGCGCGGATTGACGCAAACCATCGGCACGGTCGGCGCGACCCTCGTGCGCTTTCTGTTCGGACTGCCGTTCGGCGTTCTGTTTCTCTTGATCGTGTGGTGGTGGACGAAGGAGCCGCTGCCGCCCGTGACGACGCCGTACCTCCTGTGGGCCTTCGCCGGCGCGGTATGCCAGATTGCCGCCACAGCACTCATGCTGATGGCGATGAACGAGCGCTCGTTTGTCGTCACCATCGCCTATATCAAGACCGAGCCGGTACTGGTCGCGGTCTTCGGGCTCGTCTTTCTCGGCGACAAACTTACGCTGGCCAGCGCCAGCGCCATCGTCATCGCGACCATCGGCGTCATGATGATGTCGTGGACGAAAAGCGCCAACTCGCCGCCCCTGCGGCCCCTGCTCTACGGCCTCACGGCGGCGGCGCTGTTCGGGCTTTCCGCGGTGACGTTCCGCGGCGCCATCCGCGCGCTCTCGCTGGAAAATTTCGTCATGGCCGCGACCTTCACGCTCGCCGTCGGCCTTCTGGTCCAGACTCTCCTGCTCACGGTTTATCTCGTGCTGTTCGACCGCCGCTCGCTCCAGGCAATCTTGCGCGAATGGCGGCCGTCGATCTCGGCGGGGTTTTTGGGCGCGCTGGCCTCGCAATTCTGGTTCCTGGGCTTTTCGCTCACCAGCGCCGCCAATGTCCGCACGCTCGCGCTCGTTGAAGTGCTGTTCGCGCAATTCGTCACCAAGGGCATCGGCGAGAAAACCTCCGCCCGCGAGATCATCGGTATTCTGATGGTGGTGAGCGGAATTATCTTCCTGCTCTGGGCGCACTAAATCGGCTGTGAGCCTCAGTTGCCCTTATCCGGCAGCGGCGGCAGCGGCGCGATCTCGACGCCTTCCTCGATCAATTCGCGCACTTCTTCCGGCTTGGCTTCGCCGTAGATCGAGCGCGGCTTGATCTCTTCATAGTGCATCTGGCGCGCGAGCTTGGGAAACTTGTCGCCGACATGCTCGGCGTTCTTTTTCACATGCTCGTGCAGCGCCTGCAGAAGCTTGCGCGTCTCTTTTTCTTTTTCGGAGAGCAGCGCCACCGGCTGCTGCGCGGGCGCCTCGACAGGAGCGCTGCCGCCCTTCCTGCGCTTCGTCGCCGCGATCTGCGGCGCCATGATCGCCTTTGCAACCTTGGTGGAATCGCAGACCGGGCATGCGACCAGCCCGCGCTTGAGCTGTCCGTCGCTGGCCTTCGAGTTTTGAAACCAGCTTTCGAACGTATGGCCCTTGTCGCAAACGAGGCTGTAGCGGATCACGACGCCTTGCCCAGCGGAGTATTTTCCACGAGATGCAGCCGCTCGCGCGCGGCCGGCACCGTCAACTCGAAGCGGCGGCCATGCTGCAGCGAGGGGATGCGCTTGCGCGCGCTCAGCACCAGCGCCGGGTCGATCTCGGCCATGATGACGCCGGGCTCAGTGCCGCCTTCGGCGAGCACATTGCCCCACGGATCGACGACGATGCTGTGGCCGTAGGTTTCGCGGCCGTTCTCGTGCTTGCCGCCTTGCGCCGCCGCGAGCACGAAGCTCCCCGTCTCGATGGCGCGGGCGCGCATCAGGACGTTCCAGTGTGCCTCACCCGTAATCCTGGTGAAGGCTGCCGGAATGGCGAGAAAATCGGCGCCGGCTTCGGCCAGCGCGCGATAAAGCGAGGGAAAGCGAAGGTCGTAGCAGACCGTGAGACCCATCCGGCCCCACGGCAGCTCGGCTAGCACGGCCGTTTCGCCGGGGCGATAATTGTTCGACTCGCGATAGCTCTCGCCCTCGCCGAGTTCGACGTCGAACATATGGATCTTGTCGTAGCGCGCGGCGATCTCTCCGTCGGGGCGGATGACGAAGCTGCGGTTCACCGCCTTCTCCGGCGACACCTTGATCGCGAGCGAGCCGACGTGAAAGTGAATACTCAACTCCCGCGCGAGTTCGCGGAACGCCGCGAGTGACGGATCGGCCTCTTCTTCCGTGATCGCGGAGAACAGCGCCTTGCGGTTCTGTTCCATGATGTTCGTCATTTCGGGCGACTGGATGTAATCGGCGCCCGCAGCCTTCGCCTCGCGTGCGAGTTTCGCCGCGGCGTCGATATTGGCATCGACGGTGCGGCCGCTCCGCATCTGCAGCAATCCTGCGCGAAATTTCGGGCTGGAAGTCATCGAGCTTCTCCTGCCGCTAATTTAGGTTCTTCAATTAGGGTCCACAACCCTTGCCAGAACCAGCACATCCACCCGCAATGCGCCCGCGCGCAGCAGCACCTTGGTGCAGGCGTCCGCGGTTGCGCCGGTGGTGAGGACGTCGTCGATCAGCACGAGCTTCTTGCCCTTCACGGCAAGGCGCCTTTCCCTCGGCACCTGAAACGCGCCCTGGACGTTTTCGGCGCGCCGCTCGCGCGGCAGCCCGAATTGCGGCTGCGTCGCCCGCGCGCGCACCAGCACATGATCGTCAACCGCGATCCCGCTCCGTTTCCCGATCGCATGCGCGAGCGCCGACGACTGGTTGAAACGCCGCTGCCAAAGCCGCCGCCAGTGCAGCGGCACCGGAATGAGAAGATCGGCTTCGGATAAGAGCTCGCCGCCCGCCCGCGCCATCCATCCGGCAAGCGGCGGGATGAGGTCCATGCGGTCGCCGTATTTCATCTGATGCACGAGATCGCGGACGACGTCGCTGTAGCGTGCCGCCGCGCGCGAGCGCGCATAGGCCGGCGGATCGGCGAGCGCCGCCGGCGAAACCAGATCGCCGCCATGATCCACCGGAAACGGTGTACCGAGCCGTTCGCAATAGGGCCGCTCAATGAAACCGGCCTTGCTCCAGCAAGCCGGGCAAAGCCCGCCCGCAATGCCGATCGGCACGCGGCAGGCGAGGCAGGTCGGCGGCAGGAAGGTATCGGCGGCCGCGCGCGTCAATCCACCGAACAGACGGCCCCACCAAGCCTGCCTTTTAGGCGATTGCGCTTTCGCCAAAATCGTCATTTGTAGAGCCTACGCCGCTTCAGCAGGATCGTCACGTTATGTCCGCGCCCCTATTGTTCGACCGCAAACTGCTGCTCGCCCGCCGCGAGCGCGCGCGGGAGCTTGGCGCCGAGACGTTTCTCCTGGCGCGTGTCGCGGAAGAACTCGTCGAGCGCCTTGGCACGGTAAAGCGAAATTTCGAGCTTGCGCTCGATCTCGGCACGCCGGATGACACGCTCGCCGGATTGCTCAAGAACAGCGGCCAGGTCGCAAACATTTTCACGAGCGACACGCTCACAGGCGATGACGAAGTTTTTTCCCTTGCCGATGCGAAATACGACCTCGTCGTTTCCGCGCTGGCATTGCAATGGGTCAACGATCTTCCGGGCGCGCTGGTACAGATCCGCCGCGCGCTGAAGCCCGACGGGCTCCTGCTCGCGGCGCTCGTTGGCGGCGAGACGCTGCACGAATTGCGCGAGAGCTTCGCCGCCGCCGAGGCGGAAATGACCGGCGGCGCAAGCCCGCGCGTCTCGCCTTTCGCCGAAGTGCGCAGCCTCGGCTCGCTCCTGCAACGCGCGGGCTACGCCCTGCCGGTCATCGACAGCGATCGCCATACCGTGCGTTACGAAACGCCGTTCAGGTTGTTTCAGGATTTGCGCCGCATGGGCGCGACCAATGCGCTGATGGAGCGCAGCCGAAAGCCGCTCACCCGGAAGATCGTGGCGCGCGCTGCGGAAATCTATGCCGAGCGCTTTCGCGATCCGGACGGGAAACTGCGCGCGACCTTCGACATTCTCTGGGTAGCGGGCTGGGTGCCGCACGAGAGCCAGCAGAAACCTTTGAAGCCCGGCTCGGCCAGGATGCGGCTCGCCGACGCGCTCGGCACCACCGAAAAACCGGCGGGCGAAAAGCCGAACCGCTAGCGCCGGATTGGGCTAACGCGTCGGCGGTAACAACTCGATCAGCGCCGGAATAAGCGGCAAGTCGGCGGGCGGCATTGCGTAATTGCGCAATTCGCGCGGCTTTATCCAGGCGAGCTTCTGCCCTTCCTGCGCGCTCACCGTGCCCTCCCAGCGGCGGCAGACATAAAGCGGCATCAAAAGGTGAAACACCTCGTAAGCGTGGCTCGCGAAAGTCAGCGGCGCTAGGCAATCGGCCTTGACGGCAATGCCGAGCTCCTCATGCAATTCGCGGATGAGCGTCGCCTCCGGCGTCTCGCCCGGCTCGACCTTGCCGCCGGGAAATTCCCACAGGCCCGCCATCGGCTTGCCTTCGGGGCGCTCGGCGAGAAGCACGCGATGATCGGCGTCGATCAGCGCGCAGGCGGCGACGAGCACGACCTTCACCGCCCCGCTCACATCAGCTCCGGTAATCGCCGTTGATGGCGACATATTCCTTGGTGAGATCGCAGGTCAGCACGCGATCCTCGCCCTTGCCGAGCTTGAGATCGACGGTCAAATCGATGACGTCGTTCTTCATGTAGTCGGAGGCCTTGGCTTCGCTGTAGTTCGGATCGCGCGCGCCCTTGGCGGCGACGCGAATTTTGCCGAACCAGATGGCAAGCTTGTCGCGCTCGGCGGGCTCGCCCGCTTTGCCGACCGCCATCACGACGCGGCCCCAGTTGGCGTCCTCGCCCGCCACCGCCGTTTTCACCAGCGGCGAATTGGCGATCGAGAGCGCGATCCGGCGCGCCGATTGCTTGGACACCGCGCCCTTAACATGGATGCGCACGAGCTTCCTCGCGCCCTCGCCGTCCCGCGCGATCTGCTCGGAAAGATCGGCCAGCACCTTGTGCAGCACCTTGCGGAAATCCTTGAGGCGCGGATCATTGGCGCGCGTGATCTTCGGCGCCCCGGCCTTTGCGGCGGCCCCCGTCGCGAACAGCAAGAGCGTATCGGATGTTGAGGTATCGCCGTCGATGGTGACGGCATTGAACGTATCGGTGACTTCCGACTTCAAAAGATCGCGCAGCACCGGCGCCGAGATCGCAGCATCGGTGAATACGAAGGAAAGCATCGTCGCCATGTCCGGCGCGATCATGCCCGCGCCTTTGGCAAAACCATTGATGCGCACCCGCGCCTTGCCGAGCTTCACGCTCGCGCTCGCAAGCTTCGGAAAGGTGTCGGTCGTCATGATGGCCTTGGCGGCGTCCAGCCAGCCATGGGCATGCGCGCGGCCAGCGAGTGTATCGAGCACGCCGTCGAACTTGCGCGCGTCGAGCGGCTCGCCGATCACGCCGGTCGAAGCGAGAAACACCTCGCCCGGCTTGCAGTTCGCGGCCTTCGCCGCGAGCTTTGCGGTGAAGCTCACCTGCTCGCGGCCGTTCTTGCCGGTGAACGCGTTGGCGTTGCCGGAATTGACGACGAGCGCGCGCGCCTTGCCGCCCTTGAGCTTGTCGCGGCACCACTCGACCGGCGCCGACGGGCATTTCGAGCGCGTCGTCACCCCCGCCACCGCCGTGCCGGGATCGAGCAGCACGAGCAGCACGTCGGTGCGCTCCTTATAGCGAATGCCCGCCGCGCCCGTCGCAAGCTTGACGCCCGCGACCGGCGCGAGACTTGGCGTCGTCTTTGGCGCGAGCGGAGACACCGCCGCGCTCGATCCAGCGTTTGCCCCCGTACCCGCCATGACGCTTACTTCTTCTTTGCGGCGTCCGGCGCGGCGGAGGCGTCAGCGAGATTTTCGATCTTCGCGTCGGCCCGCAGCTTCTGCATCAATTCTTCGCCCGCCTTCTGCGCGAGCGCCGCCTTGATGCGGTCCTTGACCTGATCGAGCGCCGGCGGCTTGCGGTCGCGCTTATCCTCGACCTTGATGACGTGCCAGCCGAACTGCGTCTTCACCGGATCGGAGATCTTGCCCTTGTCGAGCGCGAACGCGGCGTTGCCGAATTCCGGCACCACCTGATCCTTGGTGATGTAGCCAAGATCGCCGCCTTCGGAACCCGGATCCTTCGAGAGCTCCTTGGCAAGCTTGGCGAAGTCCTCGCCGGCCTTCAGCTTCTTCACGACGTCCTTCGCCTGATCTTCGTTCTCGACCAGGATGTGGCGTGCGTGGACTTCCGGCACCGGCTTCAGATTTTCATCGTAGAATTTCTTGACCGCGGCGTCGGTCGTCGCCGCCTTGTTCTCGTTTTCCATCAGGCTCTGGACGAGCACTTTCTTGCGCGCGAAGGCGATGCGCTGCGCGAAATTCGGCGCATCGCCGAGCTTGCGCTGCTCGGCGGCCTGCGCGAGCAGGTTGACGTTGATGAGGTAGCTCAGCAGCAACTCGCGCTTTTTCTCGGGCGTCGTGTCGGCCGGCAGGCTGTCGCCGATATCGGCCTCGGCGACCGCAAGATCGCTCTGCTTGATTTCGACGCCATTGACCTTGGCGAGCACCGGATCGTTCTGGGCCGCGGCAAAACGCGCGCCCGCCGCTGTCATGATGAGGGCGAAGGCGAGCACGAGCGGCATTCGGTTAATGCGCATGGGAAATCCTTAAATTTGCAAATCCCTGAATTCGGGCGCCGGAATGGCGTGGCGAAACTCGCGCATGCATAAGGCCGAACCAAGGCCGCGCCAAGTGCCGGATCGCCGCCGCACGAAGTAATGATTCAGTCGATGATTCAGCGTGCTATCGGTCACCATACCGCGCTTTGCCGCGCCGCTTGCATTGACAAGGGGATAGGCGGTCCATATCTCTCCGCGATATACACCTGAAACCCGCGAAATTCCGGACCCTTTCGATGATCGGCGCCTTCGCCCGCAAAATCTTCGGCTCGTCGAGCGACCGGCGCGTCCGCAGCTATCAGCCCAAGGTCAACGCCATCAACGCTCTCGAGCCGGAGCTCGAGAAGCTCAGCGACGAGGCGCTGCGCGCCCGCACCGAAGAGTTCAGGCAACAGATTGCCAATGGCGCGAGCCTCGATTCCATCCTGGTGCCGGCTTTCGCCACCGTGCGCGAAGCCGCCAAGCGCACGCTTGGCCAGCGGCACTTCGACGTGCAGCTCGTCGGCGGCATGGTGCTGCATTCCGGCGCCATCGCCGAGATGAAGACCGGCGAAGGCAAGACGCTTGTCGCAACGCTCGCCGTCTATCTCAACGCCCTCGCGGGCAAAGGCGTGCATGTCGTCACCGTCAACGACTACCTCGCCAAGCGCGACTCCGAATGGATGGGCCAGATCTACAAATTCCTCGGCCTCACCGTCGGCGTCATCGTCCACGGCCTGAACGACGAGCAGCGCAAGGCCGCCTACAATTGCGACGTCACCTACGCGACCAATAACGAGCTCGGCTTCGACTATCTGCGCGACAACATGAAGTATGAGCTCGCGCAGATGACCCAGCGCGGCCATGCCTACGCTATCGTCGACGAAGTCGACTCGATCCTGATCGACGAAGCGCGTACGCCGCTCATCATCTCCGGCCCGCTCGACGATCGTTCGGAGTTCTACAACACGATCGACGGCTTCATGCCGAAGCTCGAGAAGACCGATTACGAGCTCGACGAGAAGCAGCGCACCGTGGCGCTCACCGAAGCCGGCATGGAAAAGATGGAGCAACTGCTCCAGGCGGCGAACCTGCTCAAGGGTCTCTCGCTCTACGACATCGAGAACGTCTCGGTCGTTCACCATCTCAATCAGGCGCTGCGCGCCCACACGCTGTACCTGCGCGACCGCGATTACATCGTGAAGGGTGACGAAGTCGTCATCATCGACGAATTCACCGGCCGCATGATGCAAGGCCGCCGCTATTCGGAAGGCTTGCACCAGGCGCTCGAGGCCAAAGAGCACGTCACCATTCAGCCCGAGAACCAGACGCTCGCCTCGATCACCTTCCAGAACTACTTCCGCATGTACAAGAAGCTCGCGGGCATGACCGGCACCGCGCTCACGGAAGCCGATGAATTCCTCGACATCTACGGGCTCGAGGTCGTCGAGATCCCGACCAACCGCCCGATGGCCCGCGACGATCAGGACGACGAGGTTTATCGGACCGAGGCCGAGAAGAACCGCGCCATCATCGAGGAAATCAAGAGGGCGCAGGAAAGCGGCCAGCCGGTACTGGTCGGCACGGTTTCTATCGAGAAGTCGGAGCATCTTGCCGATCTCCTGCGCAAGCAGGGCTGGGAGCAGCGCGACTTCTCCGACGCCAATGCCTTCGCCTCGCTCTATGACGGCAGCAACAAGCGGGTATTCGCCGTCCTCAACGCGCGCTACCACGAGCAGGAAGCCTACATCATCTCCCAGGCCGGCGTTCCCGGCGCGGTGACCATCGCCACCAACATGGCCGGCCGCGGCACCGACATTCAGCTCGGCGGCAGCGCCGACATGCGCATCAAGCAGGAGCTTGCCGCGATCGAAGGCACGCCGGAGCACGCCGAAAAGGCCGAAAAGATCCGCGCCCAGATCGCCATCCTGAAAGACAAAGCCCTCAAGGCCGGCGGCCTGTTCGTGCTCGGCACCGAGCGCCACGAGTCGCGCCGCATCGACAATCAGCTCCGCGGCCGTTCGGGCCGTCAGGGCGATCCCGGCCGTTCGAAATTCTATCTTTCGCTCGAAGACGACCTGATGCGCATCTTCGGCTCGGGCCAGCTCGGCAACATGCTGACCAAGCTCGGCCTGCAGGAAGGCGAAGCGATCATCCATCCGTGGATCAACAAGGCGCTCGAGAAAGCGCAGCAGAAGGTCGAAGCGCGCAACTTCGATATCCGCAAGAACATCCTGAAATACGACGACGTCATGAACGACCAGCGCAAGGTCGTGTTCGAGCAGCGCATCGACCTGATGAGCGAAAGCGACGTCTCCGAAACCGTCTCCGACATGCGCCGCTCGACCGCCGAAGAACTGGTCAAGCGGCACATCCCCGAAAACGCCTATCCCGAGCAGTGGGATGCCCAGGGCTTGCAGGACGAGACGCAGGCGCTTCTCGGTCTCGAACTGCCGATCACCGATTGGGTCAAGGAAGAAGGCATCGCCGACGAGGAAGTGCTCGAACGCATCGTCCGCACCGCCGACGAGCACATGGCCGCCAAGGTCGCCAAATACGGCCCCGAGCTGATGCGCTATGTCGAAAAATCGATTCTGCTGCAGACTCTCGATCATCTGTGGCGCGAACATCTCGTGATGCTCGAGCACCTGCGGCAGGTCGTGCATCTGCGCGGCTATGGCCAGCGCGATCCGCTCAACGAGTACAAGTCGGAAGCCTTCCAGCTGTTCGACGCGCTCCTCAACCGCCTGCGCGAGATCGTCACGTCGCAACTGATGCGCGTCGAGATCATGAACGAAGCGCCGCAGCCCGAGAGCCTGCCGCCGATGGAGGCTTACCACGCCAATCCGGTGACCGGTGAAAACGAGATCGGCGAACCGCCGATGCCGCTCGTCACTCCCGCCTCCGCGGCGCGCGACCCGAACAACCCGGCGTCATGGGGCAAGGTCGGCCGCAACGAGCCTTGCCCGTGCGGCTCCGGCAAGAAATACAAGCACTGCCACGGCGCGATCGCGTAGAGTTTTTGAGCTGTCGCCTGCGCGTGTTCCCAACGCGAACCGGCATTAACCTCGCTCGAAAACGCTCCGGAGCGATCCGCCATCCGGCGCGTTATTTTAGCGGGAATTAGCGAAACGTGCTGAAGCCGCCCGCGCCGAGGATCGGCGTGGAGCCTGCGATCGTTGCGGGCTGCGGTTCTTTTTGCGCTTCTTTATGCGGCGCCGGCTTTTCAGCAGGCGCGGGCTTGGCCGAGGCGGTCTGTGTCACGGGCCTCGGCGCCGGCGTCGCCTTGGGGTGCGCCGCCGCGGTGCGCGGCCGGGGCGCGGGCTCCGGAGCCGACGCGACCTGCGGAGCCGGCGCAGGCTGCGCGGGCTGTTCGGGATTGCGCTTCAGCCACGAGCCGATCTTGTCGAAGACGCCCGGCTCGTTGTTCTGCACCGAGGCCATCGCCGTCGGCGTCGGCGCGGCTTCGGCCAGCGCGGGGCCCTCCTCAGCTTCGCGCGGGCTCGGCGCCTGCGCGACGACCGGGCCGTTCGGATTGCGGTCGGGGAAACGCGACGCGAACACCGGGTTCATGCCGCCATCCTTGAACTGGTTGAGCGGCGCGGTCGGCGTGCCGCGCTTTACGAGCTCGGCATATTCGCGATTGTCAGCGTCACGCTTTTCCTTGACCGCTTCGGCAACCTCGATCGGCTGATCGAATACCGGGCACTGCCGCTGCGCGTTGAACGGCTGCATCGGGTCGAACGGAATCGCATTGAACACATAGCGGCGGTCGCAGACATCGACCTTCGGTTCCTGGCGCGTGACCTCGAAGTGGTCGTTGCCTTCCTTCAGCATCCGCCAGAACGCCATGTTCGGATTGTTGCGATGACGCGCCATGTTCTTCGGCGTCATGCGGAACGGATAAGCCTGCACCTGAAAAGCGCGCTGGCCGCCGGTGAAGGATTCGCGCGCAAGCGCGAAAATCTCGCCGATCTGCTCGTCGGTCATCGCGTAACAGCCGGCCGATGAGCAATCGCCGTGCACCATCAGGTTCGAGCCGGTGCGATTGAGCGAGCGGTCGAAGGCGTTCGGGAAGCCGGTGTTGAACGAAAGGTAATAGGACGAGTTCGGGTTCATCAGACCCGGCGTGATCATGTAGAAGCCTTCCGGCGCCTGCCGGTCGCCGGTCTTGATCTTCGGCCCGAGCGTCCCCGACCAGCGGCAAATCGGATAGACCTTCAGGAGATCGTATTTTCCCTCTGTGGTCTGCTTCCAGACTTCGAGTTCGGATTCTTCCTTGAAGATGCGAACGAGGATCGGGGATTCTTTCGTCATCCCCTTCTTCTCGATGGTCTGAATCATTTCAGGCGAGAGCTGACGGCTCGCCTTCTCGTTCATCGAATACATGGAATTGGGCAAACAGCCGGCGAGCGCGAGCGCTCCGAGCGCCGCGGCGGCTACCGCACGAAAGCGGTTCAACATGGGTCGGTTCAAAACGGAACCCCAATGCCCGTAAACATCCACCATGATGGCCTAAATCGTTACCCTTGCCATTGCGTTACCGCAAGCTGCCGAGCTGTGAATCGCCGGAAAACAGGCGCCCTGCGGAACCCCCGAAAATTACCGCTCTGAGGGTTATAGATTACGCCCAATCGCGAGGAATTTTTGTTGTCTCTGCGCCTTAATTTGCTCGCGGGAAAGGCCCTTCAAATCGTTGAGAGCAGCCGCGATGGCGTCCCCGGTGGCGGCAATCGTGGCGGCCGTATGGCGATGCGCCCCGCCCGCCCGCTCCGGCACGATGGTGTCGACCACCCCGAGCCGGTACAAATCCTGGGCGGTGATTTTCATATTCGTCGCCGCTTCCTGCGCCTTGGTGGTGTCGCGCCACAGGATGGAGGCCGCGCCTTCAGGCGAGATCACGCTGTAGATCGAATGCTCCAGCATCAGCACGCGGTTCGCGGTCGCGATCGCAATCGCGCCGCCCGAGCCGCCCTCGCCGATGATGATTGCGACATTCGGCACGCCGAGATTGAGACAGGCTTCGGTCGAGCGCGCGATGGCTTCGGCCTGGCCGCGCTCTTCGGCATCGATACCGGGATAGGCACCCGCCGTATCGACGAGCGAGATCACCGGCAGACCGAAGCGGTCGGCAAGCTCCATCAGGCGCACGGCCTTGCGATAGCCCTCGGGGCGCGCCATGCCGAAATTATGCCGGATGCGCGATTCCGTGCTCGAGCCCTTTTCGTGTCCGATCAGGCAGACGGCCTCGCCGCGAAACCGCGCGAAACCGCCCTGAATCGCGGCATCGTCGGCGAATTTGCGGTCGCCCGCGAAGGGCGTGAATTCGGTGAACAGGCGATTGGCGTAATCGGAAAAATGCGGCCGCTCGGGATGACGCGCGACCTGCGTCTTCTGCCACGGCGTCAGATTGGCATAGAGATCTTCAAGCGCCTGCAACGCTTTGGCTTCAAGGCGCGCAACATCGTCGCCGATCGCGGCGCCTTCACCGGACGCCGAAAGCGTGCGCAATTCCTCGAGCTTTTTCTCAAGCTCGCCAACCGGCCGTTCGAAATCGAGAATGGTACGCATCATGAGATAAAGGCGGCCCAAGCGCCGCAGCGGGCGGAAACTGGCCGTTGTGGAGGGTTAAAGTCAAGCTTCCCAAGAACAAAGCGGGATGTTGTGGAACAACGCAGCCATCCGGCATCAGCTTTCGGACAAGGGGTGCAGATCCCGCACCATGTTCTTCAGCCGGTCATCCAGCACATGGGTATAAATCTGGGTCGTCGAGACATCGGCATGGCCCAATAGCGCCTGAACGACGCGCAGATCCGCGCCATTCGCCAGCAAATGACTCGCGAAGGCATGCCGCAGCACATGCGGGCTCATCTTGCGCGCATCGAGGCCGGCAGCTTCTGCGAGCGCCTTCAATTCGCGCGCGACGTGCTGGCGCGTCATGTGGCCGCTCGCGCCAAAAGACGGAAACAGCCACCGGCTGCCGCCGTTTCTCGTTTCCGAAAGCAGCTTGAGATAGCCGCGCATCGCTTCGCGCGACGCGTCCCCCAGCGGCACCAGCCGCTCCTTGTTGCCTTTGCCGCGCACCGTGATCGTGCCGCCCTGTGCCCGTGCGGCGGCGGCCGGCAATGCGATCAATTCCGAAACGCGCAAGCCCGAGGCGTAAAGCACTTCGAGGAGACACAGAAGACGAACGCTGCGTAAGCGCTCGAGCGGCGAAAGTGTTTCGTCGTTCGCCGCCGCATTCGCTGTCTCGAACAGTTTGGTCACATCCTCGACTGAAAGAATTTTCGGCAGCGGCCGGCCGCGCTTCGGGCCTTCGAGCACCGCGGCGGGATCGTCGCCGCGTTTTCCTTCCGCGTAGAGGAAGCGATGCAGCTGGCGGATCGCCGATAGCTTACGTGCCGACGAATTCGGCGCGAGGCCGCGCTTGGCGAGCTGCGCGAGATAATCGCGCACATCGTCAGTCGCGGCTTTCGTAATCGACGAGCCGCGCGCGCTGAGAAATTCGTCGTAATCGGCAAGGTCGCGCCGATAGGCGTCGAGCGTATTCTTGCTCGCGCCGCGCTCGGACGCGAGCATGTCGAGAAAGAGTTCGATCGCCCGGATACCGGCTCCTGCGCCGGGTCTGTCGGTACGCGGATTTTTCCGCGCGCTCATTTGGCCAGCCGTTCTTGCGGAATGGTGATCGTCATTTCGCGCGGCGAGGGCTCGACGAAATGCGCGAGCGCCCACAGGCCGGCATAGCCCAGCCCGATCAGGATGCCGACAACGGCAAGAAAACGCAGAAGACTCGGCATAACGGTTCCGATTCGCCCTTCAACGGCATTTTGAGTCGTATAGGTTTCCAAAAGCCTGACAAGCGAACGCGATTGCCCCGGAACGGCGTTGGTGTAGGTTGCGGCCCGATGACCGAGCAGCCAACGAGCGGGAAATCCGACCGGCCCGAAAGCGCCAGCGCGTTGAAAGCCGCGCTTGCCGCGCGCTCGATCGTGCTGATCGGCATGCCGGGTTCGGGCAAAAGCTCGGTCGGCCGCAGGCTCGCCCAGCGTATCGGTCTCGATTTCGTCGATGCCGACACCAGAATCGAGGAAGCCGCGAACGGCATGTCGATCGCCGACATTTTCGCCAAGCACGGCGAGCCCGAATTCCGCAATCTCGAAGCGCGCGTCATCGCGCGGCTCCTGGAGAGCGGCCCGTCGGTGATCGCGACCGGCGGCGGCGCCTTCATGCGCGCCGATACGCGCGACAAGGTTCGCGCCCACGGCGTTTCCCTGTGGCTTTCCGCCGAAATTCCGCTTCTGCTCGAACGGGTAAAGCGCAAGAACAATCGCCCGCTTCTGCAGGGCGCCGATCCCGAAGGCGTGCTGCGCAAGCTGCTCAGCCAGCGCGAAGCGGATTACCAGCAGGCGGACATCACCGTCATCTCGCGCGACATTCCGCATGAGGAAGTGGTCGACACCATTCTCGAGGCGCTCGATGAATTCCTCGATGCTGAAAGTGAATCCCGATCATGAAATCCGATAATGTAACGACGGTGCGCGTCGAACTTGCCGAACGCGCCTACGATATCGCCATCGGCGGCGGCCTGCTGGCGGAAACCGGTGCGCGTATCGCGAGGCTCAGGCCGAAAGCCAAAGCCGTGATCGTCAGCGATACGAACGTCGCAAAATTCCACCTCGAAAGCTGCGAGCGCTCGCTCGGCGCGGCCGACATCAAATCGCACAAGGTCGTTGTCGCGGCGGGCGAAAGCTCGAAAAGCTATGCGACCTATCAGCAGGTGATGGATGCCATCCTCGATGCCCGCATCGAGCGCGGCGATCTTCTGGTGGCGCTCGGCGGCGGCGTTGTCGGCGATCTCGCGGGCTTCGCCGCGGCAACCGTGCTGCGCGGCATCGATTTCGTGCAGATCCCGACTTCGCTCCTCGCGCAAGTCGACTCCGCCGTCGGCGGCAAGACCGGCATCGACACGCGCCAGGGCAAGAACCTCGTCGGCGCCTTTCATCAGCCCATTATGGTGCTCGCCGACACCGGCGTCCTCGACACCCTGCCGCCGCGCCAGTTCCGCTCCGGTTATGCCGAAGTCGCGAAATACGGTCTCATCAACGACGAGAAGTTTTTCGCCTGGCTCGAAAAGAACTGGCAGGCCGTTTTCAAGGGCGGCCCTGAGCGCATCGAGGCCGTCGCCGCGAGCTGCCGCGCCAAGGCGGCGATCGTCGGCCGCGACGAACGCGAAGCCGGCGAGCGCGCGCTCCTCAATCTCGGCCACACTTTCGCGCATGCGCTGGAAGCCGCGACCGGCTATTCCGAGCGCCTGCTGCACGGCGAAGCCGTCGCCGTCGGTATGGTGCTCGCGCACAAGCTCTCGGTGAAGCTCGGCCTTTGCAGCGAAGCCGATGCCGCCCGCGCCACCGCGCATCTTGCGGCCGTCGGCCTGCCGACGAAACTCTCCGACATTCCCGGCAGCCTGCCCGGCAGCGCGGCGCTGATCGATCTCATGGGCACCGACAAGAAGGTCGAGCACGGCTCGCTCGTCTTCATTCTCACCCGCGGCATCGGCAAGGCTTTCGTCGCAAAAGGCGTTGAAATCGGGCCTGTTCGCGCCCTCCTCGACGAGGCCGGGCGCGGCGCCTAAATTAGACGCCATGACCACCCCCGAAATCGCGGTGCTTGCGGCAATCGTGCTGTGCTTTGCAGCCGCGTTCTATTGCACGCTGAGCGAAACCGCGCTCGCCAACGCTTCGCGCACCCGCATGACGGCGCTCGACGACGGCGGCGATCCGCGCGCGCACCGCGTCAATCTCCTGCTGCAATCGCGCGAGCGCGTGAGCCTCGCGCTGCTGCTGGCGAACGGCACGGCGGTGATCGCTGCAAGCGTGCTTGCCGCCATCTGGTTGCTGTCGCGGTTCGGTGCGCCCGGCATTCTTTACGCTTTCGCCACCGTCACCCTTGGCGCCGCGATCCTTGCGCTGGCGCTGCCGCGCGCCATCGCACTGCTGCATCCCGATCGCACGGCGCTCGTCGTCGCGCGCACCGTCGCAGCCTTGATGAAGATCTTCGGGCCGTTCGCCGCCGCCTGCGAAGCCCTTGTTTGCGGCATCGTTCATGTGCTGCGCATCAAGCCGAGCACCGAGCATCACAGCGGTTCGGAGGAGTTGCGCGGCGCCGTCGATCTCCTGCACAGCGAGGGCGAAGTCGTCAAAGACGATCGCGACATGCTCGACGGCTTGCTCGATTTGCGCGAGCTCGAAGTCTCCGACGTCATGGTCCACCGCACCAAGATGGCGGCGATCAATGCCGACGATCCGCCCGAGAAGATCGTCGGCGAAGTGCTCGCGTCATCCTATACGCGGCTGCCGCTCTGGCGCGGCACGGCGGAGAACATCGTCGGCGTTCTGCACGCCAAGGACCTCCTGCGCGAATTGAACGCCGTCGGCGGCGACGAGAGCAAGATCGACGTCGATGCCATCGCGCTCGAGCCATGGTTCGTGCCCAACACGACGACACTCGATGCGCAGCTGAAGGCCTTTCGCAAGCGCAAGACGCACTTCGCACTCGTCGTCGACGAATACGGCGAGGTCATGGGACTCGTCACGCTCGAGGACATCATCGAGGAAATCGTCGGCGACATCGCCGACGAACACGACCTGCCGATCAGCGGCCTGCGCCCGCAGGCCGACGGCTCGGTCAGCGTCGATGGCGCCATGCCCATCCGCGATCTCAACCGGGCGATGGACTGGCACCTGCCCGACGAGCAGGCGACCACCGTCGCCGGTCTCGTCATCCATGAAGCGCGGCTCATTCCCGATGCCGGGCAGATCTTCACCTTCCACGGCTTCCGTTTTCAGGTGCTGCGCCGGAACCGGAACCGCATCACGGCGATGAAGGTGATGCCGCTGAAAGAACCGGTGCGGGAAGAACAGCGCTCGGAGCGAGCAGCCTAGCGCTCACGCCTCGTTCAGCGCGCGCGCTTCGATGGCAAGCGCATGCAAGCCGCCGGCGATCTCGGCGGCAAGCAATTCGTTGACCATCCGGTGCCGCTCGACACGGCTTTTGCCCTTGAAGGCATCCGACGAAATCTTGACGCGCACATGGGTCGTCTTGCCCGGAACCGCTCCTGCGTGCCCGGCATGCTTGCCGCTCTCGTCGATCACTTCGATCCGTTCCGGCGCGAGTGCGCCGGCGAGCGTTGTGCGTATCCGATCCACTGTGTTCATAAATCCGTCCGACTTCCTATATTGTATGCCGCGCTCTCTAGCACAGAGCGTGAGCCCTTCGTTTCCTTGTTTCCCCAGGTCCGAAAGCCCATAATTGCGCCATGAAATTCGATTCACCGCTTTTCGATAAAATCCGCGTCAAACCGGAGAAAGACCGCACCCGCAAATCCGAAACGCCGGTTTGCGAATGGCCGGGCTGCAAGAAGCCGGGCGGCCACCGCGCGCCCAAAGGCCGCGGCAACGAAAAGTCCTACTGGAACTACTGCCTCGCCCATGTCCGCGAATACAACGCGAAATACAATTACTTCGAAGGCATGAGCAACGAAGACATCGCCTCGCACCAGAAGGATGCCCTCACCGGCCACCGCCCGACCTGGAAGATGGGCCAGCGCGCCGCCCGCTCGGCCGAGGAACGCACGGCAAACGGCGCGACCCGCTCCGGCCGGCCGACCTTCGCCGACCCGTTCAAACTATTCGCCGAGGAGGCGGGCCGGAGCACGGGAGCCGCCGAGCAGCGCACCGTCCGTAACGTGGAGCGCAAGGCGCTCAGCACCCTGGGGTTGGAGATCACCGCCACCAGCACCGAAATCAAGACCAGATTCAAGGAGTTGGTGAAGCGCCACCACCCAGACTTGAATCAGGGCGATAAATCAACCGAGGATGTTCTTCGCGAGATCATTCAGGCCTATAACTACCTAAAGAGCGCCGGTTTCTGCTAGATTGCGGCCTTGCTAGCCCGGCCCGATGCAAGGCCCAACCGCTTCACCGCGGGAAGAGGAATTCATGAACGCCCCCGATTTGCTTGCTCCCGTCCCCGACATGAAAGTGTCGGTCCGTCAGGTTTTTGGCATCGATTCCAATCTCGAAGTTCCCGCCTATTCGAAAACCGATCCGCACGTGCCGGACGCCGATCCTGACTATGTCTTCGACAAGGACACGACGCTCGCAATCCTCGCCGGCTTTGCCCACAACCGCCGCGTGATGATCTCGGGTTATCACGGCACCGGCAAATCGACCCACGTCGAGCAGGTCGCATCGCGGCTCAACTGGCCGTGCGTGCGCGTCAACCTCGACAGCCACATCAGCCGTATCGATCTCGTCGGCAAGGACGCGATCGTTCTCAAGGAAGGCCAGCAGGTCACCGAATTTCGCGACGGCATCCTGCCGTGGGCCCTTCAGCGCAATATCGCGCTTTGCTTCGACGAATACGACGCCGGCCGCCCGGACGTCATGTTCGTCATCCAGCGCGTGCTCGAAATCTCCGGCAAGCTGACGCTGCTCGACCAGAACAAGGTCATCCGGCCGCATCCGGCGTTCCGCATCTTCGCGACCTCGAACACCATCGGCCTCGGCGACACCACCGGCCTCTATCACGGCACCCAGCAGATCAATCAGGGTCAGATGGACCGCTGGTCGATCGTCACGACGCTGAACTATCTGCCGCACGACCGCGAGGTCGATATCGTTTCGGCCAAGGTTCACAAGTACCGCACGCCTGAAGGCCGCGACACCATTTCGAAAATGGTGCGCGTCGCCGATCTCACCCGGCAAGCGTTCATCAACGGCGACATCTCGACCGTGATGAGCCCGCGCACCGTCATCACCTGGGCGGAAAACACCGAGATCTTCGGCGATATCGGCTTTGCCTTCCGTCTCACCTTCCTGAACAAGTGCGACGAGCTGGAGCGCCCGATCGTCGCCGAATTCTTCCAGCGCTGCTTTGGCCGCGATCTGCCCGAGTCGGCGGTGAACGTCGCGCTCGGCTGAGATGTCGATCCCGAACACCGGTAAAGGCAACAAAAACGCTGAATCGCCCGTCGAGCCTTTCAAGCGCGCGGTGACGAGTTGCCTGCGCGCGATTGCCGGCAAGAACGAAATCGAAGTGAGCTACGCGACCGAGCGGCCGCTCGTCACGCCCTTGCGGGTGCGGCTGCCGGAGCCGCCGCGCCGCATGAGCAAGCACGATGCCGCGGTGCTGCGGGGCGTCGCCGACTCCGCGGCGCTTAAGCTCGCCTGCCACAACCCGGCGCTCCACCGCCGTCTGTTGCCGCAAGGCGAGACGGCAAAAGCCGTCTTCGAAGCCGTCGAGCAGGCGCGCGTCGAGGCGATCGGCTCGCGCCGCATGAGCGGCGTTGCCTCGAACATCTCGGCGATGCTGGAAGACCGTTACCAGCGCGGCAATTTCGACCAGATTCAGGATCGCTCCGAAGCGCCCATCGAAGAAGCCCTCGCGCTTCTCGTCCGCCAGCGCCTGACCGGCATCGAACCGCCTGCCGGCGCCAAAAAGGTCGTCGAGGTGTGGCGCGAATTCATCGAGCAGCGCGGCGATCGCGAGCTCGGCCGCCTTTTGAAAGAGATCGAGGACCAGCGCGCTTTCGGCGAGGTCGTGCACGATCTCCTCTCCTCGCTCGAGATGGGCGAGCAGCAATTTGCCGACCGCAGCGAAGATCAGTCCGAGGACGAGGAACAGGGCGAGCAGCAATCGTCCGACGACGGCGAGTCGGCGGAAAACGAGAGCGCCGAGAACGAGGCCTCGGAAGATACCAGTTTTGCCGCCGACGATACCGGCGAGGCGTCGAGCGAAAGCGATGAAGCGCCCTCCTCCGATCACCGCGACGAATCCGACGAAGGCGATTCGAACGAACCCGGCGAGCCGTGGCAGCCGAGAAACTCGCTGCCGAACGAGCCGCGCGGGCCCGACTACAAGGCGTTCACCCACCGCTTCGACGAAACGGTCGGCGCCGAAGAGCTTTGCGATCCCGAAGAACTCGCACGCCTTCGCTCCTATCTCGACAAGCAGTTGAATAACCTTCAGGGCGTCGTGGCGCGGCTCGCCAACCGCCTGCAGCGGCGCTTGCTCGCCCAGCAGAACCGCTCGTGGGATTTCGACCTCGAGGAAGGCATCCTCGATTCCTCGCGCCTGCCGCGCATGATCATCGATCCGTTCCAGCCGCTCTCCTTCAAGCAGGAACGCGACACCGATTTCCGCGACACCGTGGTGACGCTGCTGCTCGACAATTCGGGCTCGATGCGCGGCCGGCCGATCACCGTCGCCGCGACCTGCGCCGATATTCTCGCCCGCACCCTCGAGCGCTGCGGCGTCAAGGTCGAGATCCTCGGCTTCACCACCCGCGCCTGGAAGGGCGGCCAGTCGCGCGAAGCGTGGCTCGCGGCGAACAAGCCGGTGAACCCCGGCCGTCTCAACGACCTTCGCCACATCATCTACAAATCGGCCGATGCGCCGTGGCGCCGCGCCCGCAAAAATCTCGGCCTGATGATGCGCGAGGGCCTGCTTAAGGAAAACATCGACGGCGAGGCGTTGGATTGGGCGCACAAGCGCCTTCTCTCGCGCCCCGAAAGCCGCAAGATCCTGATGATGATTTCCGACGGCGCGCCGGTCGACGACTCCACCTTGTCGGTCAATCCCGGCAATTATCTCGAGCGGCACCTGCGGCACATCATTAGCGAGATCGAGAACCGCTCGCCGGTCGAATTGATCGCCATCGGCATCGGCCACGACGTCACGCGCTACTATCGCCGCGCCGTCACCATCGTCGATGCCGAAGAGCTTGGCGGTGCCATGACCGAGAAGCTCGCCGAGCTGTTCGACGAGCAATCGTCCGCGCCCGTTCGCCGCAGGCCACGGAGGCGCGTGGCGTGAGCGCCGCATCGCGGCGCTTTTTTTCTGCCCTGCCTGCCCGTATGGCGCTCCGTACGGCAGGCTGGATCTGCGCGGCATTCCTGCTGATCGCGCTGCCGGCATTTGCGCAGACGCCGCCGAAGGAAGACGAACACGCCGCCACCTTCGAAATTCATGTCGCGCCGGTCAAAGGCTTCGATCTGCGCGAGCCCGAGCGGCGCGTATTCGGTGCGCTCACGTTCCGCGGCGGCATCGAGCTTAATTCCCATCAGCCGGGCTTCGGCGGTCTTTCGTCGATTCGTTTGTTCGACGGCGGCACGCGCTTCGTCATCATCAGCGATCGCGGCCGCTGGCTGCGTGGCAGGCTGAACTACGACGGCGAACGCCTTGCTTCGCTGAGCCATGTCGAGATCGCGCCGATGCTCGGCGAGGACGGCAAGCCGCTTGCGCTCAAGGGCTGGTTCGACACCGAGTCGCTCGCCGATGACGG
>Ga0182740_1000609_pt1 | contig 34921 bp, 33 predicted proteins | sample eDN5th37CKraftBY_FD_128872 | JGI IMG/M metagenome (GOLD analysis project Ga0182740, IMG submission 128872) | Enriched backyard soil microbial communities from Emeryville, California, USA - eDNA 5th pass 37_C Kraft BY (version 2) (version 2) | ecosystem: Environmental > Terrestrial > Soil >...
CAGGAGCTGAGCGCGACCATCGCCGTCAAGGGCATGCTGACGACCACCGACGAGTTCGGCGCCATCGTGCTGCGCGCCAATCCCGACGGTTCGAAGGTGACGCTCGCCGACGTCGCGCGGCTCGAGGTCGGCCTGCAGGACTACAACTTCGACATGCTGACCAGCGGCAAGCGCGCGGTCGGTGCCGCGGTGCAGCTGCGCCCGGGCGCGAACGCGCTCGAGACGGCCCGCGCGGTGCGCGCCAAGCTGGAAGAGCTGTCCAAGTCCTTCCCCGACGACATCGAATACTCGGTTCCTTACGACACCTCGCGCTTCGTCGAAGTCGCGATCGAGAAAGTCATCCACACGCTGGTGGAAGCGGTAGTGCTGGTGTTCCTGGTGATGCTGCTGTTCCTGCAGAACCTGCGCTACACGCTGATTCCGACCATCGTCGTGCCGGTGTGCCTGGCCGGCACGCTGGCCGTGATGTACGCGATCGGCTTCTCGGTCAACATGATGACGATGTTCGGCATGGTGCTGGCGATCGGCATCCTGGTCGACGATGCCATCGTGGTGGTGGAGAACGTCGAGCGGATCATGGCCGAGGAAGGGTTGGGGCCCGTGGAGGCGACCGCCAAGGCGATGAGCCAGGTGTCGGGCGCCATCATCGGCATCACGCTGGTGCTGGCCGCGGTGTTCTTCCCGCTGGCCTTCATGTCCGGATCGGTCGGCGTGATCTACCGGCAGTTCTCGCTGTCGCTGGCCGTGTCGATCCTGTTCTCCGGCTTCCTTGCGCTGACGCTGACGCCGGCCCTCTGCGCGACGCTGCTCAAGCCGATTCCGCAAGGTCACCATGAAGAGAAACGCGGCTTCTTCGGCTGGTTCAATCGCCGTTTCGGCCGGCTGACCGAGCGGTTCACCGCGCTGAACTCGAAGCTGCTGCGCCGGGCCGGCCACTGCATGATCGTCTACGGCATGGTGGTCGCGCTGCTGGCGCTGCTGTACACGAGGCTGCCGGAATCGTTCGTGCCGATCGAGGACCAGGGCTACTTCGTCGTCGACGTGCAACTGCCGCCGGGCGCGACCAACCAGCGCACCGAGGCCGTCGTCAAGGAGCTGGAGAGCTGGCTGCTCGGCCGCAAGGCGATGGAATCGACCACGATGGTGCTGGGCTTCAGCTTCTCGGGCAGCGGCCAGAACGCGGCGCTGGGCTTTCCCACGCTGACCGACTGGTCCGAGCGCGGCAGCGGCCAGCATGCCAGCGACGAGGTTGCGGCCTTCAACGCGCAGTTCGCGGGACTGAAGGAGGCGCGCGTGATGGCGGTCGATCCGCCGCCGATCGAAGGGCTGGGCAATGCCAGCGGCTTTGCGCTGCGGCTGCAGGATCGCGGCGGCCTGGGGCGCGCCGCGCTGGTGGCGGCGCGCGATGCGCTGCTGAAGCAGGCCAACACGTCGCCGGTGCTGGCGTACGCGATGATGGAAGGCCTGGAGGACGCGCCGCAGCTTCGGCTCGATATCGACCGCGACAAGGCCGAGGCGCTGGGCGTCGGCTTCGAGGCGATCAACACCGCGCTGTCCAGCGCCTATGGCTCCGCGACCGTGGCCGACTTCGCCAACGTCGGCCGCCTGCAGCGGGTGGTGGTGCAGGCCGACGTGCGCGACCGCATGACGCCCGAAGCGCTGCTGTCGCTGAACGTGCCCAACGTGCGCGGCGAGCAGGTGCCGCTGAGCGCGTTCGCCACGCCGGAGTGGGAGATCGGCCCGGTGCAGGTGTCGCGCTACAACGGCTATCCGACGATCAAGATCATCGGCGACGCCGCGCCCGGTTTCAGTACCGGCGAGGCCATGGCCGAGATCGAACGGATCGCCGCCACGCTGCCGGCGGGCATCGGCTACGAGTGGACGGGGTTGTCGTATCAGGAGCGGCAGGCCGGCGCGCAAGCACCGCTGTTGCTGGGGCTGTCCTTCCTGGTGGTCTTCCTGCTGCTGGTGGCGCTGTACGAAAGCTGGGCGATCGCCGGGGCCGTGATGCTGATCGTGCCGATCGGCGCGCTCGGATCGGTGCTGGCCGTCAATGCCGTGGGCATGCCGAACGATGTCTATTTCAAGGTGGGGCTGATCACGATCATCGGTCTGGCGGCCAAGAACGCGATCCTGATCGTGGAATTCGCCAAGTCGCTGCGCGAGCAGGGGATGCCGCTGATCGACGCGGCCCTCGAGGCGTCGCGGCTGCGTTTCCGCCCGATCGTGATGACCTCGATGGCCTTCATCCTCGGCGTCGTGCCGCTGGCCATCGCCACCGGCGCGGGCGCGGCCAGCCAGCGCGCCATCGGCACCGGCGTGATCGGCGGCATGCTGACGGCGACCACGCTGGGCGTGGTGTTCGCCCCGGTCTTCTTCGTCTGGGTGCTGTCGCGCTTCAAGCGCTACCGGGACAGCGCACGTACCAACACGCCGACTGCGACAACGCCGACTGCGACCACGCCGACGGAGGGCGCGCAATGAAATCGATTCGATCCCGGACGACGCTGCCGTGCCTGCTGCTGAGCGTGGGCGCCGTCCTCGCCGGCTGCTCGCTGGCGCCGGTCTATGAGCGGCCGGCGGCGCCGGTTCCCACGCAATGGACGTCCGGACAGGCGAGCGGGATGGCGGCCGACGATACGCAGGCCGCGCCGTCATCGGCGGCCGTGCTGCAGTGGGACAGCTTCATCGTGGACGACAAGCTCCGCGAGCTGGTGGCGCTCGCGCTCGAGAACAACCGCGACCTGCGGCAGGCGGTGCTCAACATCGACGCGGCGCGGGCGATGTATCGCGTGCAACGCGCCGACCGCGTGCCGGGGCTGCAGGCAGAGGCGGGCGGCAGCAGGCAGCGGGTCGCGGAAGACCTGCGTCAGCCGGGCATGGGCTCGGTCCAGCAAACCGTGCAGGCTGGTGTTGCCGTGCCGGCATTCGAGCTGGACCTGTTCGGGCGCGTGCGCAATCTCTCCGAAGCGGCGCTGCAGGAGTACTTCGCGACCGAGGAGGCCGCGCGCAGCGCACGCATCAGCCTGGTCGCCGAGGTCATCCAGGCGTATCTGGCGCGGGACAGCGCGCAGCGGCGCCATCTGCTGACCATGCAGACGCTGCAGACGCGCGAATCGTCGCTGCGGCTGATCGCGCAGCGCCGCCAGGCCGGCACGGCTACCGCGCTGGACTTCTATGAGGCGAGCGGGCTGACCGACCAGGCGCGCGCCGACCTCGAACGCACCGACCGGGAGTTCCGCCAGGCTACCAATGCCCTCGCGCTGCTGGTCGGCGTGCCGGACATTGCCGCGCAGTTGCCGCAGGCGCCGCGCGACGACGTGCTGCTGGTGCAGACGCTGGCGCCCGGCACGCCGTCCGAACTGCTGATCCACCGACCCGACATCCTGGCCGCGGAGCAGCGGCTGCGCGGGCGCCATGCCGACATCGGCGCGGCGCGCGCGGCGTTCTTCCCGCGCATCACCTTGACCGGCATGTTCGGCAGCGCCAGCGGCGAGCTGTCCAACCTGTTCGGCGCGGGCCAGACGGTATGGTCGTTCGCCCCGCAGCTGACGCTGCCGATCTTCTCCGGCGGGCGCAACCTCGCCAACCTGGATCTCGCCCACGTGCGCAAGGACATCGCCGTGGCGAACTACGAGAAGACGATCCAGACCGCGTTCCGCGAAGTCTCGGACGCGCTCGCGGCCACCGATACGCTCCGCCGCGAGGAGATCGCCCGCCGTGCCGTCGCGCAGACCAGCGAACAGACGCTGCGGCTGTCGGAGGCGCGCTACCGCGCCGGCGTCGACGATCATCTGCGCTACCTGGAGGCGCAGCGCAGCCACTATGCCGCGCAGACCGCGTTGATCGAGGTGGCCGCGCAGCGGCAGAGCGCGTTGGCTTCGCTGTTCCGGGCGCTCGGCGGAGGGTGGTCGAGCGACAGGGAGAGCGCGGCGCAGGCGCCATCGCGGGGCAATGTTCCCCAACGCAGTGCATCGGCGGGATAAGACATTGTGGCGGGCGGCCTCCTTAAGTTTTTCTTTTGAGACGGCAAATAAAGTCTTAATTTTCTTTATTTGAGGCGGCCATTAACATCGGGCGACCATCAGGAGGAGAAACCCGCCATGCCCGCCGTCCGCCATACCGTTCGCCGTCGTACCTTGTTCGCCCTGGCCGCGTTGTGCGCCATGCCTTCGTTGAGTTTCGCCGCGGACAAGTACCCGTCCAAGCCGATTCGCATGGTCGTGGCCTTTGCGGCGGGCGGGGCGAACGACACCATCGCCCGCATCCTCGCCAAGGAACTGCAGCAGAGCATGGGCCAGTCCGTCGTGGTCGAGAACCGCGGCGGCGCCGGCGGCCTGATCGGCTCCGACATGGTCGCCAAGGCGACGCCGGACGGCTACACGCTGCTGCTCGGCAGCGCCGGCGCGCAGACCATCATGCCGGCACTGACCCGCAAGATGCCCTACGACCCGCGTACCGGCCTCGCGCCGGTAACGCTGGTCGCCGAGGCGGCCAACGTGCTGATGGTCAGGACCGGCCTGCCGTTCAACAACGTCAAGGAGCTGCTCGCCGGCGCGAAGCAGAAGCCGGGCGCCTATACCTACGGCTCGTCGGGCAACGGCACCACGCTGCATGTGTCCGGCGCGCTGATGGAAAAGCTCGGCGGCATCGACCTGCTGCACATCCCGTACAAGGGCAACGGCCCGGCAATGAACGACCTGTACGCGGGCAACGTCGACATGGTGTTCGGCTCGGTGCCGGTGGCGATGGCCGCGCTGAAGACCGGCAAGGCGAAGATCCTGGCGGTCACCACGAAGAAGCGCATTCCCTCGCTGCCCAATGTGCCGACCATGGCCGAAGCCGGCGTGCCGGGCTACGACTTCTCCAGCTGGTACGGTCTGTTCACCACCGGCGGCACCGACCCGGCCATCATCGAGCAATTGGCGCGCGAAACGGCCAAGGCGCTGGCCAAGCCCGACGTGGTGGCGGCGCTGGCGCAGCAGGGCGTCGAACCGGAAAGCAGCACGCCCGCGGCATTCCGCGCGCGCATCAACGACGAGCTGATGCGCTGGGAGCGGGATATCAAGACGATGAAGATCGCGGCGGAGTAGTCATCTACTGATCGCGCTGCAGATCGGCCAGCAACTTTCGGCGCTCGCTCTTCTTCCTGATCTGCTCCGTGCCGAGCGTCGCGCCGTGCAGGCGAAGCCGGGCGCCCGATGGCGTCACGACGAAGCGGCGCCGCGCGCCGATCGGCAAGTCCTCGGTGCCATAGACTCCAAGGACGACGATTGTCACGGCCTGGACCGTCTCGGGCCGGGCCTCCTGCAATGCGGGCGACATCAGATGCTCGAACGAGCCGATGTCCCGAATCGCCGCCGGCTGCAGCGGCCCTTGCCGCGTTCTCTCCAATGGCCGCGAGTAGGCCTGCTGTTCCGCGTCCTGCGTCTCGGTCGCCGGCATCACCACCATTCCGCCGGGCGTTTCCAGTGCAACGATCACGCTCTGCACATAAACCGGGCCGGAACTCATGTTCGTCACGAAACAGCGCGCGGCGAGCCCGTCCCCGGGGCCGCGCGTGATCAGCAGCGTGGCACGAAGCTGCCGCCGGTAGCTACTGACGAATACCTGAAGGTAGATGACCCATACCAGCAGGGTGCCGACACCCGTGAGCGCGGAGATCAACTGGCTGTGGTCTGCAATCCATTGCAAGAGGCCCTCCACAAGGTTGGTTGCGCGATTTGGCGCGCGCCTTCCTTGTACGCGGAACGCGAGACTTGTGGTATCGGGCAACGTCTGACCGGCTTTGGAGTTCGGCCGAATGGCGCCGGACTGCCGGCCGCAGCCAGTGCGATGCGCGCTCAGGCGCTTTTTGCTCGCGCCGCGACCCGATACGCGCCCAACGCCGCGCCGGTGATCAGGATCTGCACCACCGCGCAGGCCGTCGCGGGCGTCGTGCCGTATCCCACCAGCTTGGTGCCCAACGCGCCGATTGCCATTTGTCCGCAGCCATAGAGGCCGGCCGCCGCGCCGGTCAGGCCGGGAACGGCCGAGATCGAACGCGATAATGCCGCCGGGCTGGCCAGTCCCGCGCCAACCGTCAGCATGAAGGTGATCGCGATCAGCAGCGGCGCGGTCAGCCAGCCGCCGATCTGCACCAGCAACAGTGCCGACGCCATCGACAGGCTCAGGCCCGCGCCGGCATTCAGGAAGACCTCCGGCCGAACCTGGCCCGCCAATCGCTTCGTGATCATCGTTCCAACACTGGCACCGACGATCGTCACTGTGGCAAACCAGCCGATCTGCCAGACCGGCAGGCCCAGTTGCTCATGGACGATGTACGGCGAGGTCGCCAGATACGGGTAGAGCGCGGTGGTCGAACAGGATCCGCCCACCATGAATCCTAAATAGCGCCGGTGGCGCAGCAGGCGGCCATAGTCCCGCGCGATCGTGAACACCTCCAGCGATCGGCGCTCCGGATTCGTTTCCGGCAGCAGCCGCCAGGCGCAATACACCATCAGGGCAGCAATGCCGACCAGAAAGACATAGATCGCCCGCCAGCCGAACTGATCGGCCAGAAACGATCCCACGACCGGCGACAGGCCGGGGCCGACCAGCGTCAACAGGTTCAGCAGCGCCAGGTCGCTGGTGACACGCCCCGGTGCGGCCGTGTCGCGCACGATCGACCGGCCCAGCGTGATGCCCGCCGCGCCACCGAGCGCCTGCGCCAGTCGCGCAAACAGCAGCCAGGTCAGCGACGTCGCAAACAGGGCCAGGATACTGGCGCACAGGTAAAGACCCAGCCCGATCAGCAGGGTGGGGCGTCGCCCGATGGTGTCCGATACCGGCCCATAGATCAGTTGGCCGAAGGCCAGTCCCAATACGTAGTAGGTGATGGTCTGCTGCATGCCGGTGGCACTGGCGTGCAGATCGGTGCCGGCCAACGGCAGCGCCGGCACGAAGATATGCATGGCCATGGTGCCGCTGAGCGTCACCAGCACCAGCAACCACATCGGAGCACGGACGGAAGGGTAAATCGCTTGTTGGGAGGACTGCATGATGGGGGCCGCCTCAGACTTCGGTCAGGCGGCGTGCGATTTTCTCGAGGGCGGCGCGGGTGGTCCGCAGTTCTTCAGGCGAGAGCGCGTCGAGGATCTGCGCTTCGATTTCCAGGCTTTTTCGCAGCATGCGCTTCGCCATTGCACGGCCTTTCGCCGTCAGGCGGATGCTCTTGGCGCGCCGATCGGCCTCGTCGGCCTCCCATTCCACCAGGCCCATCTCGCGCAGTTGCGACAGCACTCGCACCAACGACGACTTGTCGAGCGCCAGCAGCTCGGCGAGCTCGCCCTGGCGCATGCTCCGCGCGGGCGATTCATAGAGCGCCACCAGGGGCGCGCGGGAAGCGTCGGTCAGGCCCAGTTCGCGAAAGCTCTGGTCGACGGCCCTCCGCCATCGCCGATAGACGGCGCCGACCAGACGGCCGAGACGGGGGGAGGGCTCGGTAGCGGACGGATTCGGTGCCGGAGAAGGCGGGATGGGTGGCATGCAAACTATTTTGACGCCGAAATTGTTTGCATGTCAACCAAAAGGCTGGGCCGCTCCGCCCCTCGCCAGAGTCCGCTTAATCCGCATTCGTATTTAATAAGCGACTTATTCGCTATTTTTGCACCTTAAATTCAAAAAATATCAAGTTATAGATTATTGATTCAGTAATATCGATTACTTAAACTCGTTTCCATCCCAAGCACAAAAGACACCGGAGACAGCGATGGAGGCGACAGAGACCGCGCAGCGCACCCTGACGGTACGCATTGCCCGCGGCACCGAAGAGGGCAACTTCGCGACCTACGAAGTGCCATGGCGCGAAAACCAGACGGTGCTCGATGTGGTGACCGAAGTGCAGCGCCGCCTCGATTCCACGTTGTCCTATCGCTTCGCATGCCGGGTCGGCGTATGCGGGTCCTGCGCGATGACCGTCAACGGCAAGCCCCGGTGGACATGCCGCACCCACGTCAGCCGCGTGCAGGAGGATGGCGTGATCGTCATCGAGCCGCTGCGCAACATGCCGCGCATCAAGGACCTGGTCGTGGACATGGCCGAGTTCTTCGATAAATGGAAGAAGGCCGGCAATACGTTTGTCGGCACGGCGACGCGTCACGATCCTCCCGCCGCGGTGTCCCCGACGAGCAAGAAGCGAAAGATGGCAGATGCCGCGATCGAATGCATCAATTGCGGCGTCTGCTATGCCGCCTGCGATGTGGTGTCGTGGGACAAGGACTATCTCGGCCCCGCCGCGCTCAATCGCGCATGGACGCTCTTCAACGACGAACGCCATGCGGACCCGAAGGACGTGCTGAAGAAGGCGACGTCCGGCAGCGGCTGCAACGCCTGCCATACGCAGGGCAACTGCATGACGCACTGCCCGGTGAGCTTGAGCCCCACGGGAAGCATCGCGGGGCTGAAGAAGAACGCGCTGCTGCAGTTCCTGAAGGGAGGGGGCTGACCATGGAGCAGCCTCTGTTCGCGCTCCAGCGCCTGAGCGCAATGGTCATGGCGCCGTTCGTGCTGGTCCATCTCGCGGTCATTCTCTATGCGGTACGCGGCGGCCTGACCGCCGCCGAAATCCTGTCCCGCACGCAGGGAAGCTGGCTGTGGATCCCGTTCTATTCGCTGTTCGTGGTCAGCGTCGCGGTCCACGTGCCGATCGGCCTGCGCAACATCCTGATCGAATGGGCCCGCCTGAGTCGCGGCGCGTCGTCGGTGTTCTGCTTGCTGTTCGGGCTGTTGCTGCTGTGGATGGGATTGCGCGCCGTCGCGGCGGTGGGAGGTTTCCTGTCATGAAGTCTCCCCGCAACCATCGTGCGTACTGGGCCTTTCTCGGCCATCGCCTGTCCGGGCTCGCACTGGGCATTTTTCTGCCGGCGCACTTCTACGTCCTCGGCCTCGCTCTCGATCAGCGGGCGCGCATGGACGCCTTCCTGAAGTTCGCCGACATGGGCGCCGTCAAGTTCGGCGAATGGGGCCTGGTGCTGCTGCTGTCCATTCACATGTGCTTCGGCCTGCGACTGCTGGCGCTGGAACTGCTGCCATGGAGCTCCATCCGCGACGCACGCCTGTCGTGGATCAGCTGGGGTGGTGCGCTGTCCCTGTTCGTCGGCGTGATCTTTGCCCTGGGGGTCATCTGAAATGCAAGTCGAGAACCATAAGACCGACATCCTGATTCTTGGCACCGGCGGCGCAGGGCTGTTCGCGGCGTTGCACGCGAAGAAGGCAAATCCGGCGCTCAAGGTATCGGTGGCCGTCAAGGGTCTGCTCGGAAAATGCGGCTGCACCCGCATGGTCCAGGGCGGCTATAACGTGGCGCTGTCGGCGGGCGATTCCGTCGAGCGCCATTTCATGGACACGATCGAGGGCGGCAAATGGCTGCCGCGGCAGGACCTGGCGTGGCGGCTGGTGCAGGGCGCGGTCGAACGCGTGCGCGAACTCGAGAACGAGATCGGCTGCTTCTTCGACCGCAATCCGGACGGTACGCTGCATCAGAAGGCCTTCGCGGGGCAGAGCTTCGATCGCACCGTGCACAAGGCCGACCTGACCGGCATCGAAATCATCAACCGGCTGATGGAACAGGTGCGGGCGCTCGATGTCGAGGAAATGGAGGAGCATCGCGCCATCGAACTGATCCCGGCCGTGGACGGATCGGGCATCGCCGGCGTTCTGTTCATCGACATGCGCCGCGGTACCTATCGCTTCGTGCAGGCGAAGGCCGTGCTGCTGGCCACGGGCGCCGGCCCGACCATGTACCGCTACCACACGCCCTCGGGCGACAAGACTTGCGACGGCCTGGCGATGGCGATGCGGTATGGCCTGAGCCTGCGCGACATGGAGATGGTGCAGTTTCACCCGACGGGGCTGCTCGGCGGCCCGGATACCCGCATGACCGGCACGGTGCTGGAAGAGGGGCTGCGTGGCGCCGGCGGCTGGCTCATCAACGGCGACGGCGAGCGCTTCATGGCCCGTTACGACCCGCGCGGCGAGCGTGCGACGCGCGACGTGGTCAGCCGCGGCATCTATGCCGAGATGCGTGCCGGCCGCACCGGTCCGATGGGCGGCATCTATATCCAGATGAGCCACCTGGGGCCCGAGAAGGTCGCAAAGACCTTCCCCGGGATGGTCAACCGTTGCAAGGACTGCGGCTTCGACCTCGCCGGCGGCCGCGTGGAGGTGGTACCGACCGCCCACTACCTGATGGGCGGCGTGGAATTCGATGTGGACTGCAGCACCGCTTCCCCGGGCTTGTTTGCGGCGGGCGAAGACTGCGGCGGCGTCCATGGCGCCAACCGGCTCGGCGGCAACGGTGTGGCCAATTCTACGGTGTTCGGCGGTATCGCCGGCGATTCGATGGCCGCCTATGTCTCGGGCGTGCGGCATTGGAAGGAGCCGGACAGACGCACCATCCGCGGCGGCATCGAGCGGGCCGAATATCCGTTCTCGAAGTCGCCGGGCGCCATTCACGCGTTGCGCGATGCGTTGTCGCAGACGATGTGGGACGACGTGGGCGTGCTGCGCAACGAACCGGCGATGCGCCGCGGCCTCGACGCCATCGGCTCACACCGGGACGCATTGATGGCCATGGGCGTGGCCGATGGCGATCGCCGCTACAACGTGACCTGGCACGACTGGCTCAATCTGCAGAGCCTGGTCGACATCTCCCGGGTGATTACCGTGTCCGCGCTGGCGCGGGAGAACAGCCGCGGCGCGCATTTCCGCGAAGACTTCCCGGACCCCGGCGATCTGCACGGCAGCCGCTACACGCGCGTGACCGCCGACGGCGACGATATCCGCCTCGACATGGTGCCGGTGAAGTTCGACATCGTCGAGCCAGGCCGGTCGCTGATCACCGGCGAGGCCGGCCAACCCCCGAAAGTTGCCGCATCGGCATAGAGGACCGCTACGATGACCATCTCCATCGATCGGGTCGAGGAAGCCGCCTTCGAGATCATGAAGCGCGCCGCGATCGAGATCCCCCACGACTACAGGCAAGGCATCCAGGCATTGCAGAAGACCGAGACCGGGAAACTGCCGCGTTTCGTCATCCACGCGATGCAGGACAACTGGGAAGCCGCCGACCAGGACCGTCGCCCCATGTGCGCCGACACCGGACTGCCGCGGTACTACGTCAAGGTCGGCAACGACGCTTCGGTGCAGCGCGGTTTCGTCGCCGTCGAGCGTGCGCTGCGCAAGGCGACCGCCGACGCGACGCAGGCGATTCCGCTGCGTCCGAATCGCGTGCATCCGCTCTGGCGCACCGACAACAACAACAACGTCGGCATCAACGCGCCCGAGATCGAATGGTCGTTCGAGCCGGACGCCGATTGGGTCGACATCACCACCGTGCACAAGGGTGGGCTGTTCGGCACGGATTACCGGATGCTGTTTCCCGGCGATGGCATCGACGGGATCAAGCGATTTGTCCTGGATACGCTGATCGCATTCGGAAAACGCGGCCTGGCATGCCAGCCCGCCATTGTGGGAATCGGCCTGGGCGGGTCGAAGGACACCTGCATGCAGCTTGGCAAGCAGGCGGCGTGTCTGCGTGTCGTCGGCGATCGCAATCCGGATCCAAAGATCGCGGAGTTGGAGCTGGAACTGATGAAACTCGGCAATTCCATCGGCATGGGCGCCATGGGTTTCGTCGGGTCATCGATGGTGGTCGACTGCCATATCGAGGTCGGCCACACCCATACCGGCGGGATGCCGATAAGCCTGCATACCTTCTGCCTGTCGTCGCGGCGCGCCACGGCGCGCATTCACGCGGACGGCAATATCGAATATCGAACGGACCCGCAGTGGTTCACGCCTTATCTACGCAGGGAGACGGTCGAATGGTAAATCCGCAAGATGATGAGCTGAAGGTCTTCCATATCAACCTGCCGGCCACCACCGAAGACATCGCCAGGCTCGAACTGGGCGCCGCAGTCTATCTGACGGGCGTGGTCTATACCGCCCGGGAGGGCGTTTACAAGAAGGTGCTCGATGACGGCGTCGCGCTGCCGATCGCGTTGCACGGCCTCAGCAACGCCAACTTTCACTGCTCGCCGGCCGCGGCGCCGAACGAAGACGACGGCTACAACGTGGGCGCGGTGACCGCAACCGCGAGCTTCCGGTTCTCCAAATGGATACCGAAGTGGATGGAGAAAACCGGATGCCGCATCTTTATCGGCAAGGGCGGCATGCCGGCGGACGATTACAAGCGCGTGCTGGCGCCCGGTGGGGCGATCTACCTGACGACCGTCGGCTATGGCACCGGCGCGTTGCTCGGCCGGGGCATCAAGCGGGTCAAGGACGTGTTCTGGCTTGACGAACTGGGGATTGCGCAGGCGATGTGGATGTTCGAGGTCGAGAACTTCGGCCCGTTCATTGTCGAGAGCGACCTGGAGGGCAATTCGCTGTTTGCGCAGCATGCCGAGGTGATCAATGCCGGTATCGAGAAACTCTATGCCGGCCTCAAGCCGCCGGCACTGCACCGGTACGGCGAAACGGACGACCGCAAGAACGAGGTGATGTAGGGCAATTGGCCATTCCGCAGCAACCAGCCAGGAACAACAGCCAGGAACACGAGATGATCATCGATTTCAGACTGCGCCCGCCGCTCGGCGGATTTCTCGATACGCTGATGTATTCGGCGGGGGAGCGCCGCGACGGATTTACCCGGATCGTCGGTTTCGAACCGTCGGCGGCCGCGCAGCGGCAATCGATGGATTTGCTGCTGCAGGAGATGGACGAGTCCGGCGTCGACCAAGGCGTGGTGGTCGGACGCCTGGCAGGAACGCTCGGCAGCGTGTCCAACGCGAACGTCGCCCGCATCGTGCAGGACTACCCGGGCCGCTTCATCGGGGCCGCGTCGATCGATCCGACCAACCGCGTGGCTGCGTGCAAGACCATTTCGGAGGCGGTGGCCAACGGCTTCAAGGCGATCAATATCGAGCCGGGCTCTTACCCGATTCCCATGTACGCGGACGACCGCCGCTTGTATCCGATCTACGCGCACTGCGAAGACCTGGACGTGCCCGTGATACTGATGGTGGGCGGCACCGCGGGCCCGGACCTGAGCTACTCCGATCCCGTGCGAACCGATCGCGTGCTGACCGACTTTCCAAGGCTGAAGGTGGTCGTCGTCCACGGCGGCTGGCCATGGGTCACCGAGATCCTGCATATCGCCTTCCGCCGCCCCAACCTGTATCTGTCGCCGGACATGTATTTCTCTAGAATGCCGGGATCCGAGGAGTATGTGAAGGCGGCCGATTCCTTCCTGGCCGACCGGATGCTGTACGCGAGTTCGTTCCCGTTCTGCCCGGTGAAGGACTACAAGCGGTGGTTCGAGACGCTGCCGATTCGTCCGGAGAACATGGAAAAGGTGATGGGCGGCAATGCCCGTCGCTTGCTGGGCCTCTAGCGCGACGCGCGCGTCCATTCGGCGGAACGATGGCACGCACGCTGGCGGGTGGAACCACAAACCGCAAACCGAACTGTCAGACATGGACGTCAAGACGCTCTACACACTGGTAGCCATCGCCGATCGCGGAAGCTTTGCCGAAGCCGGCAATGCGATCGGGCTGTCGCTATCGGCAGTCAGCATGCAAATGCGCTCGCTGGAGGAAGAACTCGGCATGACGATCTTCGATCGCAGCCGCAGGCCGCCCGTGCTGACCGACGCGGGACTCGCCTTTACCAATCGCGCGCGCGACCTGCTGACCCATTGGGAAAGCATGAGCGCGGCCCTCAGGCGGGAAGCCGCCGGCGGCGTGCTCAAGCTGGGATCGGTCCACACCTGCGTCTCGGGCGTATTGCCGCTGGCCCTGAAGCGGCTCCAGCAGCAGGGGCACCGCATCGACATCCACCTGACCACGGGCCTGACGCACGACCTCGAGCGGGCGGTGTATCGCCGGCAACTCGATGTCGCCGTGGTCACGGAGCCGGAGGTGCCGCAGATCGATCTCGAGTTCCTGCCGTTCTTCAACGAAGAGTTCGTCGTTATCACGCATGTCACGACGCGAGGGGACTCGGACAAGGGCGTGCTGGAGACTACGCCCTATGTGCGATTCAACCGCACGGCCCGAGTCGGCCTGCTGGTCCAGGAAGAAATGATCCGGCGCCAGATTGCGGTGCGCTCGACGATGGAGATCGACACGCTCGAAGGCGTGATCGCGATGGTGGCCAATGGCCTGGGGTCGTCGGTGGTGCCGGGACGCGGCGTGGAGAACGAGTTTCCGCCGACGATCCGGACCATTCCGTTCGGCTCGCCCCCGCTGATGCGTCGCCTCGGGATTCTGGTCCCCCGTGACAATCCGCGCGCGCATCTGTCGCGCTTGCTGCTCGATGCCTTGACCGCCGTGACGACACCGGCCAGCACGCCGGGCGAAGGCCGTCCGAAGCTGGCGCGCAAAGGCTGACCGATTTTGGCATCGATGCCGGAATTCTTCCGCCCATATCGATCCGGCTAGCAGCGCGGCTTTTTCTATCGCCGGGAAATGGATTCACCCGTTGATGACCGGGAGGAGGGCGTTCGTTCTTAAAAAACATAACTCACTAAATCGATCGATGTGAGCGCTCCATATTTTGTTGCCGGGAAAGCAATGCTCACCATTCGAATCGATGACAAGCAACTGCAAGATCGTTCCGATAAACGAAATCCAGGCAGGAGACAACGATGAACTCACATGGCACGCAACGGCGCATCCGCGACTGGATCGCCGCAGGGCATCAATTGCTGCATCGGTTCCAACGCTTCCAACGGCGTCCACGGCTGCACCCGCTCCAATCCCATCCGATTGCGATCCAGCCGCGCGGCAATGCGCCAGCACCGCGCGCCCGTGCATCGACCGCCGTGGCGACGCTCGCGCTTGCTGTCGCACCGCTGTCCATGGCGCCGGCGCATGCCGAGGAGTGGCCGCGCAAGCCGATCCGGCTGGTGGTCCCATTCGCCTCGGGCGGCGCGACCGATCTGCTGGCCCGCGCCGTGGCGCTCGAGCTCGGCAAGCAGTGGAATCAGCCCGTCGTGGTGGACAATCGGCCCGGCGCCGGCGGGGCGGTGGGCGCCGAAGTCGTGGCCAAGTCGGCGCCGGACGGCTATACGCTGTTGCTCGCCTCCGGCAGCATGTTCACCGTCAACCCGCTGATCTATCAGAAGCTGCCCTACTCGGAACAGAGTTTCGAGATGATCGGCAAGGTCGCCAGTGGTCCCATGGTGGTCACCATCAACACGAAGGTTCCGGCCAAGACGATGACGGAACTGATTGCCTACGCCAAGGGCAATCCGGGAAAGCTGACCTTCGCCTCCGCGGGCAATGGCAGCCAGGTCCATATCGCCAGCGAAGCCTTTGCCGAAGCGGCTGGCATCGACGTCGTGCACATACCGTACAAGGGGGAAGGGCCGGCATACTCGGACCTGATGGCCGGCACGGTGGACATGACGGTGGGCAATATCAATGCGATCTCTCCCCTGCTGAAAGGCGGCCGCCTGCGTGCCCTTGCGGTGACCGGAAAGGAGCGATCCCCGCTGCTTCCCGACGTGCCGACGGCCGCGGAGGCGGGTCTCCAGGGCTATTCCTTCCATGGCTGGTTTGCGCTGATGGCGCCGGCCGGTACGCCGAAGGAATTGACGGCGAAAATCTACGCGGACCTCGAGAAGGCAACCGCGGAACCAGGCATGCAGCGCTATCTCGCCACGCAAGGCATGACCCGGACGCTGACGCCAAAAGGTCCGCTGCGCGAGGAGATCGCCCAGGAATTCGGCCGCTGGAAGCCGCTCGTGGCGAAGCGCAAGATATCGGCAAACTAGACGTGGAGAAGGCCTTCCTTTGGCGAGCGCGCGATGGGAACTGAACACTACGCCGTGCTGGGCGCAACGATCGCGGCGGCCTATACCGTTTTCGGACTGACGGGATTCGGCGCCGCGATGGTCGCGGTGCCGATCCTCGTGCAATTCGTCCCGCTGCAGTTCGTCGTTCCGATGCTGCTTCTGCTGGACCTCGTGACCACCGCGATGGTGGGCCTGCGCAACCGCAGCTCGGTGTCCCGTTCGGAGTTGCTGCGCCTGATCCCGTTCATGATGGTTGGCGTGGCGCTCGGCACCACCGTGCTGGCCAAGGTCGAGTCCCGCTGGCTGCTGGTTGCGCTGGGCCTGTTCGTGCTCGTGATGACGGGCCGGGCGCTGGTGGCATCGTCGGCGCCGGCAGAGAAGGCGGCCAAGGGATGGTCGGTGCCGGCCGGCGTGGTGGGCGGTGTATTCAGTGCGCTGTTTGGAACGGGCGGGCCGATCTATACGATGTACCTGTCCAGACGCCTTCCGCAGATCGACGAATTTCGTTCCACGATTGCCGCCGTGATACTCGTCAGCGCGTTGGCGCGGCTGGCCGCGTTTGCCGGCAGCGGATTGCTGCAGCAGACCGAATTGTTGCGCAGCACCGCCTTCGCATTGCCATTCGGTCTCGTCGGATTAGCGATCGGATCGCGCTTGCGTCAACGGATATCGGCCCATGCCGTGCGACGATACCTATTGCTGTTCCTTTGCCTCAGCGGATTGACGGTACTGTGCCGGGGCTTGCTGATGTAGCGAGGCAAGATATCGGCGTGTCAGCGGAGCGCGTCGTGGAGAATTCAATTTCCCGATAAGGGATACCAAAAATACCGGTTTTACTTCAAAGCGCCATTCTTTTACGCTGCTCGCCATTCATTATTCGAAAGGCGAGGAGACTGGAATGGGGGAACAGCATAACCCCGACGGCGCGGATCGAAGCCGTCGCAGCATCTTGAAGGGCGGCGCGGCCATCGCCCTTCAGGGAACACTCGGAATGGCGGCGCCGGCGGTGCTGGCTGCGGGCCGGACGATCGAAATGCCATTCGAGAACGGCCAGCGCGAACTGGTGGCATTTCCGCAGAAGCGGCCGCTGATTCTGCTGACCAGCCGGCCGCCGCAGCTCGAGACGCCATTTGAAGTGTTCCGGGAAGGCGCGATCACTCCCAATGACGCCTTCTTTGTGCGTTATCACTGGAGCGGTATTCCGACAAACATCGATCCCGCCAAGTATCGGCTAAAGATCGATGGCCATGTCGCAAACGCCATGGAGCTGTCGTTGCGGGAACTGCGCAAGATTGCCGATCCCGTCGATCTCGTCGCCGTCAATCAATGCTCGGGCAATAGCCGAGGGTTTTTCGACCCACGCGTCAATGGCGGCCAGCTCGGCAATGGCGCCATGGGCAATGCCCGCTGGACCGGTATTCCGCTGCGCGCACTGCTGGAAAAGGCCGGTGTCAAGGCCGGAGCGGTCCAGGTCAGCTTCGATGGACTGGATCGTTCGCCGCTCGAAACGGGGCCGGATTTCGTCAAGGCACTGACGATGGATCACGCCATGGATGGCGAGGTCATGCTGGCCTGGGCGATGAATGGCAAGGACTTGCCGTTCCTGAACGGCTATCCGTTGCGGCTGGTCGTGCCCGGACACTATGGCACGTATTGGGTCAAGCATCTGTCGCACATCCAGCTGCTGGACAAACCGTTCGACGGATTCTGGATGAATGCCGCCTACCGGATTCCGGCCAATGACTGCGCCTGCGTGCCGCCGGGCTCCGCTCCCACCAGCACGGTTCCGATTGGCCGATTCAACGTGCGGTCCTTTATCACGAGCCATATGCAGGACAGTATCGTTCCGATGGGGCAGCAGGTCGTCGTGAAGGGAATTGCCTTCGACGGCGGGCATGGGATTCAGGAGGTGGCATTTTCCGACGATGGCGGCGGCAGCTGGCGCGCGGCGTCGCTGGGCAAGGACCTGGGCCGGTACTCGTTCCGGGAATGGAGCATTGCGTTCCGTCCCGCCAGGAAGGGCACCTACGACCTGCGCGTTCGCGCAAAAAGCCGATCCGGCGAGGTCCAGCCGCTGACCGCGAACTGGAATCCGGCTGGATACATGCGCAACGTGGTCGAATCCACACGCGTGATCGTCAGGTGAGGGCGCCATGAAAAGACACCAGATGCTGTCCATCCTTGCCGCCGTCGCCGCTTCGGTGGCGACGTCCACCGCGATCGCGCTTGAAATCAAGCTCCCTCAGGAGACGGCGATGTACAAGCCGAGCAGCCTGCCGGGATACGCGCTTGCATTGCAAAACTGCATGACCTGCCATTCCGCGCAATACGTCGCGACGCAGCCGACTTCCTCGTCTCGGCAGTATTGGGAGGCCACCGTCAAGAAGATGAAAAAACCCTTCGGCGCGCCGTTGAAGGACGAGGACATACCCGTCATCGTCGATTACCTGGTGAAGACCTATGGCGCGGAAAGGGCGGAGGCAGCTCCGTCCGCGGCAAGGAAGTAGGCGGGCAGGCGTCGCCGATCCGGCATCCGCATAGGGCGCCATCGGCAAGCGCAGAGCTGGGCATTGTGCCGGGCGCAACGCTGATTTGCGCCCGAGCCCGATTCTCGCGACGAAGGTTAGCTCCTAAGCTCACTCCCACTTCGCAATCGACTGGGAGCGACCTTGAAATCCACCTCTTCTTCCACAACCCACTCCATGGCCCCGGCGCAAACGCCGATGTCGGGCGCCTTGGTAGCCTTGTTCTCGCTTTGCGCCGGCGTGCTGGTCGCCAATCTCTACTACGCACAGCCGATCATCGACCTGATCGCGCCATCCGTCGGGCTGTCGGTCCATAGCGCCAGCGTGATCGTTTCGTTGACGCAAATCGGCTACGCCCTTGGCCTGTTTCTCCTGGTTCCTCTGGCGGATCTGTTGGAGAACCGGCGCCTGCTGATTGTCAGCGGTGCCGCGGCGGCGATCAGCCTGGTCGGTGCGGCGCTGTCGAGCCAGCCGCAGCTGTTCCTGCTCGTTTCGCTGTTGCTGGGGCTCAGTTCCGTCAGCGTGCAGATACTGATTCCCTTGGCCGCGCATCTGGCGCCCGAAGCCATGCGTGGCCGTACGGTCGGCACGATCATGGGCGGGCTTCTCTCCGGCATCCTGCTGTCGCGTCCGCTGTCCAGCATGGTGGCGGAGTACTTTGGATGGCGCGCCGTGTTCCTTGCCGCCGCGGCGGTGACCTTGGCCACGGTCGCCATCATCGCCATCACCCTGCCGCGCCGGGTGCCCCAACATCGCGCCACCTATGGCGAGCTGATCCAGTCGCTGTGGCATCTGTTCTCGCGTTACGCGGTGCTGCGCCAGCGCGCATTGTTCCAGGGGCTGCTGTTCGCGGCCTTCAGCCTGTTCTGGACGGCCGTGCCGCTCGAGTTGGCGAGCTCGTATCGGCTCTCGCAATCGCAGATCGGTGTTTTCGCCTTGGTTGGCGCATTGGGGGCGGTGGCGGCGCCCATTGCCGGCCGGTTGGCGGACGCCGGGCATACGCGCGTTGCGTCATTCCTGGCGATGATCGCCGCGGCCATCAGCTTCCTCTTCGGACTCGACTCGGGGCACCACGGCGTCTACGCGCTGGCGCTGACGGGCATCGTGCTGGATTTCGCCGTGCAGATGAATATGGTCCTTGGCCAGCGTGCGATCTATGCGCTGGATGCGACGAGCCGAGCCCGCCTGAATGCGCTGTACATGACCGCCATCTTTATCGGGGGCGCGATTGGCTCGGCCGTTGCCAGCGTCCTGTACACGGCGTTTGGCTGGCACGGCGTCGTCCACGCCGGAGTCGGTCTTGCACTGCTGTCGCTGGTGGCGTTCACGGTCGCATCGCGGCGATGACAGTGGCGATGACAGCGGCGATGACAGCGGCGGGCGCGCCTGCGGCATAGGGGAGCGTCGCCGGGAGGTGGCACGGCAAGTCCATCGCCCTTCGCCTGCGGCAATCCCTCCCGCCGCATTGTTATGGCCGGTTGAATTGACCCGCCAAGCTGCCCACCTTTATCCCGCTCACGCCAACCGCCAAGATGGCCGCCATGGGACGTGCAATCCAATCCGAGCGTCCCTGGCAAAGCGATTGCGCGCACCGCGGCGGACGACGCCAATACCGGGGCAAGACGACCTGTTCCCCAACGCAACGCCATGCCCTAGCGACGTGTCATCTACGAGCAAGGAGCAACCATGAGTCTGACCATCCTGATTACCGGCGCCTCCAGCGGGTTCGGCGCCCTGAGCGCCAGGGCGCTCGCCTCGGCCGGCCACACCGTCTACGCGGGCATGCGCGACACGCAGGGACGCAATGCGCCGCAGGTCAACGCATTGCTGGCCCATGCCGCAGGCAACCGGGTGAACCTGCATGCCGTGGAACTGGACGTGCAGTCCGAGAGTTCCGCGCAATCCGCGGTGGATCGCGTCATTGCGGAGCAGGGCCGGATCGATGTGCTGATCCACAACGCCGGGCACATGGCGTTCGGTCCCGCCGAGGCCTTCACGCCCGAGCAGTATGTGCATCTGTACGACGTGAACGTACTGGGCACCCAGCGCGTCAATCGCGCAGCCTTGCCGACAATGCGCAGGCAAGGGCGGGGGCTGGTACTTTGGGTCGGCAGCAGCAGCCACCGTGGCGGCACGCCGCCTTACCTGGCGCCGTACTTCGCCGCCAAGGCGGCAATGGATGCCGTCGCGGTCAGCTATGCCGGAGAACTGGCCCGCTGGGGCATCGAGACGTCGATCATCGTACCGGGGGCCTTCACCAAGGGCACCAATCACTTCGCGCACAGCGGTCGACCGGCCGATAGCGCCCGCGAGCAGGAATATGCCACCGGCGCCTATGCCGGCTTCGAACAGGAAGTCCTGCAGGGCCTGGCCGCTTGCGAACCGCCCGATGCCGACGTGTCCGCGGTGGCGCAGGCTATCGTCGACATCGTGGGACATCCCTACGGCAAGCGGCCCTTCCGCGTCCATGTCGATCCATCGGACGATGGCTGCGAGGTCGTCAATGCCGTCGCCGACCGGATCCGTGTGGATTTCCTGCGGCGAATCGGGCTGGCGGACCTGTTGTCGCCTCGCCTGGCCGCCCGGTCAGCGGAGACCAGCCATGGCTAATCGCGCCTTTCCCACGCATTTGAAGGTAGTCATCGCCGAGTCGATCGTTGCCTCGTCGGCCGCCACGCTGAGCGTGACCGCGCTGGACGTGCCGGTATGGGCGATGTTCGTCGGGTGGATCTCGTTTTTCACCCGGGGAATGAACCTGAAGCAGGGCGCGATCAATCTGGGCTGCGTGCTGATCGGCGTGGGGCTCGGTATCGGCGCGGCGCTTGCCATGGCGGCACTGACGCCGCTGCTGGGCAGCTACACGCTCGGTGCGGTGGTGTTCGCGATCACCGGCATCGCCCTGTCGCTGGCAAAGGCACCGGCGTTCAACAACCTGCTGGGCTTCTTCCTCGGCCTGGTTGCCTACTTTGCCTCGCACCAGCCGCCATCCGTGGCCGCGTTCACGATGCTGGCCTCGGCGGCAACGCTGGGGACGATGGCGGCGTTCATTGCGCACAGTCTGCAGAGGCGAATACAGCGGGGGAGGGGTGTCGCGGCGCATTGAATGCGATCTGGGCCCATGCGGGGCGGCTTGCGCGTGCCAATTCCGATTCCGACGCTGGTTGCCGGCGCGTCGCTCTGGCCGGATGGTCGGTACAATTCGAGATCGACTTTCCGAGTCAAGACCCATTCGGACCGTATTGCCGTCCAGAACTCCCCGGCTGCGCATGCTCTCCACCGCCTCCGCACTGTTTCTGTTTGCCTTGACAATGCTCGGACTCTGGCTCGTCTCCTGGTCCCGGCGAGCGGCAGCCCGGCATGCGCGCGCCAAGGCTGAAGAGGAGGCGCGCATCCTCACCGCGCTCGTTGACGTGAGTCGCTACGCTGGGCAGCCGGTGGACCGCCTCAAGGAAGTCCTTGGGGACCGATGCCGCTATAGCTCGTTTGATTTTGGCGCATTCACTCTGGAATGGGACATCGGCCAGGTCCAGATCATTGCCTGGTGCCGGGGGAGCGAGTGTGAATCGATGGAGATCCTGCCGCGGTCGAACTAGCCGGTTGCCGAGATGACCGATCCATCGACCCTTGCGTACGATTCAAAGGTCTTTCGCAGCCAGGCCGGTTTTTTTGCATGGAGCGCCCGAGCAAAATCGTGATTCGATCGTCAGACAGCGGAGAACACGATGAAAGCAAAGCGCGCAGTTGCGATGGCGGTGATATTGGCGGCAACGGCTCACGGCGCATGGGCGGCCGACTGGTATCCCTCGCAGTTTGGGCCGGACGATGAAATCGGCGCGGCCAACCTGTTGACGCCCGACGTCGTCCGGCAGGCCGCCGGGCTGGTCAAGACCGGCAAGACCTATGCGCTCGGCGTTCCGGTCAGCAAGGATCTGCCGGCATTCCGGCATCGCAGCTTCAAGCTGTACAACATTCAGCCCGGAGAGCAGGCAGGCCAGACCCTCGGCCCGAACCGCTTTACGTTCAACGATGAGCTCGCCGTGGCGTGGACCGGTGTCGGCACCCAGCTCAATGGCATCGGGCATATCGGTATCGACAACGTCTACTACAACGGCAATCGTGCGGCGGACTTCGTCACGGTGGAAGGCGTGAAGAAGCTCGGCGTGGAAAAGGTACCGCCGATCGTCACGCGGGGCGTGGTGCTGGACATGACCGCGCATTATGGCAAGGCCATTGTGCCGGGCGGAACGGAATTCAAGGTTGCCGATATCCAGGCCGTGCTCAAGCGCCAGGGCGTCACGCTGCGCAAGGGCGATGTCGTGCTGTTCCACACCGGATGGCTCGAGCTGATCGGCAAGGACAACAAGCAGTTCCTCGAGGTGGAGCCGGGTATCGGCATGGAGGCGGCGCGATGGCTCGCCGACCAGGGCATCGTGGCGTTCGGTGGCGACACCTGGGCCTCGGAGGTGTACCCGAATCCGAGCGGCGAAGAGTTTCCGGTCAATCAGTTCATGCTGGCCAAGCGTGGCATCTATAACCTCGAACTGATCGACAGCCGCGCACTGGTGCGTGACAAGGCGTGGGAATTCCTGTTCGTGCTGGGCCAACCGCGTTATGTCGGTTCGACGCAGGTCAACGTGAATCCGGTAGCGATCCGCTGACACGGCCGGGCGCGCTGGCGGCGGGCAATTCGATCCGGACCCGAAGTCCTCGTCCATCCGGCCCGTCTTCCAGCAGCACGCGTCCGCCGTGCGCTTCGCAGATCTGCCGCACGATTGCCAGACCCAGTCCACTGCCCGGAGAACGCGAGCCGCCGAGGCGCGCGAATCGTTCGAATGCCTTGGTCCGCATCGCCGGCGCAATGCCGGGGCCACTGTCGTCTACCAGCACCCGATGCGTGGTGGCCCCCGCCATCACGGTCACTTCCACCCGTCCGCCCGCGGGCGAGTATTGCACGGCATTGTCGAGAACATTGGCCAGCATCTCGCGCAGCATGCTTTCGTCGCCGTTGACGTAGGCATGCATCTGGTCGGAGGCGCTCAGGCCAAAGTCCAGCTGCCGATCGCGCGCCGCGAGATACCACTCGGCGGACACCGCCCGGCACAGCGCCGTCAGGTCCAGCCGTTGCAACGCGGCGCCCTGCGCGGAATGCGGCGATTTGGCATCGGTACGTGCCAACGCCAACAATTGGTTGGTCAGCCGGATGGTGCGATCGATGGCATCCCGGATCTCACGCCATTCCGGCTTGGCCTGATAGGTTCGCACGGCATGGTCGGCCTGCGTTCTGACCAGCGCGAGCGCGGTGCGCAACTGATGCGAGGCGTCGTCGAGAAACTGCGATTGCCGCGAGACCATGCCGCGCAGGCTGTCCAGATAGCTGTTCAACGAGGCGAGCAGGGGATGGATTTCCCGCGGCAGTTCGGGGACGTCGATGGGATCCAGGCTGGCGGTGTCGCGGGCCCTTAGCGTGGCCTCGATATTCTTCAGCGGCCGCAGCGCGACATGCACGGCCAGCGCGATCAGCGCAAGCGAGGCGGCAATCAGCAGCGCCTGCTGCCACAGCGTGGTGGCGAGCAGCCGCATCGCCATGTCGTCGCGCATTTCCAGCGTTTCGCCGACCTCGACCAGAGCGATGCCCCCATCGCGGGCGTTCGCGACCGGCTGCCACAACGCCGCGACGCGCAGCGGCGTGCCGAGGTAATCGGTATTGTAGAAATGCACGAGGGCAGGGTAGTGGTCGCTGCGCGGCACGTCCTTCGGCATCGGCGGCAGATCGCGATCACCGGAAACAAAACGCCCGGCCGGATCGCGCACCCGATAGAAGATGCGGCCCCGGATATCGACCTGAAAGGTGTCCAGCGCGACGTAGGGAACGTCCACCACCAGCCGGTCATTGCGATAGTCCAGCCGTTCCGCGATGGCGCGCGCGGAAGCCAACAGCGTGCGGTCATGGGCCTGATTGGCTTCCGACAACGCGGTGCGATACGACGTGAACGCGGTAAAGATGCCGACCGCGACGAGCGGAATGGTCAAGCGCCAAAGCAGTCGTCGGCGCAGGCTATGCCGACGCTCAGTCGCCGCCATGATTCGATTCGAGCAGATAGCCAATGCCACGGACGGCCGTGATGGTGGTTCTGCCATCGCGCAGCTTCTTGCGTACGCGCGAGACGTAGAGCTCGATGGCCTCGGGGTTGACCTCGTCATCGAGCGAGAACACTCGGCCAAGGAGGCTTTCGCGGGTTACCACGCGGCCGGCGCGGATAAACAGCGCTTCCAGGACTGCATGCTCGCGCCGCGACAGCATCAGCGGCTCGTCGCGCAGCAGGAAGATGCGCTCGACCGAGTCGAAGGCGAGGTCGCCGAAGCGCGTCACCGGCTGGCCACCATGGGTACGCCGCAACTGGGCCTTGATGCGCGCGCTCAATTCCCCAAGGTCGAAAGGCTTGGCGATATAGTCGTCCGCGCCCAGATCCAGACCCTTGATGCGGTCGGCCACTTCGGTGCGCGCCGTCAGGATCAGGATAGGCGCGCCGACGCCGCGGGCCCTGGCAAGGCGCAGGACTTCCAGGCCATCGATGCCGGGCAATGACAGGTCGAGCAGGATCAGTCCGTAAGGCTGTTCCTGCAGCATCGTCAGCGCAGTTTCTCCATCGAGGACATGATCCAGATCGAATCCGTCCGTCCGCAAGGATTTGACCATCCAGGCAGCGAGCTCCTGGTGGTCCTCGATCAGCAATAAACGCATGGAATAGGGTAAACGCTAGGCCGTGACAGTCGCGATGACAGGCTCGCGACAGCATCGGGCTCTACGATACGGCCAATCGCGCCGAAGTCAATTCGTGTTCGCGCGCCATAACAACGACCGGACCAGGAGACCCCAATGACCGCTATTCCCAAGCTTGTCGTCGCCGTGCTCGCCGCAGGGGCGATGCTCTCCACGAACGCCCAGGCCCAGCCATCGCGCCCCGAATGCATTGCGCCGGCCAAGCCCGGGGGCGGTTTTGACCTGACCTGCAAGCTGGCACAAACCGCGCTGCAGGACGGCGGCCAGTTGAAGAGCCCGATGCGCGTGACCTATATGCCGGGCGGCATCGGCGCTGTCGCCTATAACGCCGTCGTGGCACAGCGGCCGGCCGATGGCCAGGCCATCGTCGCGTTCTCCAGCGGCTCCTTGCTGAACCTGGCGCATGGCAAGTTCGGCAAGTACGGGCCGGACGACGTCAAGTGGCTGGCCGCCATCGGCACCGACTACGGCATGGTCGCGGTCGCCGCCAACTCGCCGTACAAGACGCTGAAGGACCTGATGGCCGCGATGAAGGCCGATCCGCAGAAGGTGGTGTTTGGCGCGGGCGGTTCGGTCGGCAGCCAGGACTGGATGAAGGCGGCGCTGGTCGCCAAGCAGGCCGGCGTCGAGCATCGCACGATGCGTTACGTCGCCTTCGAGGGCGGCGGAGAGGCCATCACGGCTTTGCTCGGCAACCATGTGCAAGTCGTGCCGGGTGACATCGGCGAGGTGGCGGGCATGCTGGAGGCCGGCAAGATCCGCGTGCTCGCGGTGCTGGCCGACAAGCGCCTGCCGGGCAAGCTGGCGGCGATTCCGACCGCGAAAGAGCAGGGCTTCGATGTGCAATGGCCCATCGTGCGCGGCTTCTATATGGGCCCGAAGGTGCCCGATGCCGAATTCCAATGGTGGAGCACCGCGTTCCGGAACTTGCTGGCCTCGCGCCAGTTTGGCGAAGCGCTCGACGCCAGGGGCCTCTTTCCGTTTGCCAAGACCGGTCCGGAACTGGACGGCTATGTGAAGGCGGAAGTCGCCCGCTACCAGACGCTGGCACGCGAGTTTGGCCTGCTGAAATAAAGCGGGCCGCAGCGGCGGCCTGGCCTCTCCCTTGGGCCGCGCTCGCGGCCATCTCCAACACGCCGAGACATCGATGAATAGTGATCGCGTTTTCGCCATCGCGTGGCTGCTGCTGAGCGCGGCCGCCGCGTGGGTGGCCACGGGATTTACCGCCGAGTTCAGCTACGAGCCGGTGGGGCCGCGGGCCTTTCCGCTGCTGCTGTGCGTGCTGATGGCACTGTGCAGCATATGGCTGCTTCTCTTTCCGGGGCCCAAGGTCGCCTGGCCCGAGCGCGGCGGCGCCTTCCGGCTGGCCGTCATGGTGGCTGCGTTGCTGGCGTATGCGCTGGTGTTCCAGTGGCTCGGCTTTGCCATTGCCACCGCCTTGCTGACGATCGTGCTGGGCCGGCTGTTCGGCGGCGGGTGGATGGCCTGCGTGGCGACCGGGGCGGTCATGGGCATCAGCCTGTTTTTCCTGTTCGATCGCTGGCTGGAAGTCACGCTGCCGATCGGCACCTTGATCGAGGGCCTGCTATGAGCGCGTTCGAGCATCTGTTGCACGGTTTCGGCATTGCGTCGCAATGGTCGAACCTGCTGGTGGCCGCGATCGGCGCCTTTATCGGAACGCTGGTCGGCATGCTGCCGGGGCTGGGTCCGATCAACGGCGTCGCCATTCTGCTGCCGCTGGCTTATGCGATGAAGCTGCCGCCGGAAACCGCGCTGATTCTCCTGGCTGCCGTTTACATGGGATGCGAGTACGGCGGCCGCATTTCGTCGATTCTGCTCAATGTACCGGGCGATGCCGGTGCCATCATGACGGCGATCGACGGCTACCCGATGGCGCGCAAGGGACTGGCCGGCGTGGCGCTGTCCATCTCCGCGTGGAGTTCGTTTGTCGGTTCGGTGATTGCCACCATCGGCCTCGTGATCTTTGCGCCGGTGCTTGCCGACTGGGCGGTGGCCTTCGGTCCCGCCGAATACTGCGCGCTGATGGTATTTGCCATCGCCTGTCTGGCCGGCATGGTTGGCGACAAGCCCGTCCGCACATTGCTGGCAGCCTTGATCGGCCTGACGCTGGCGACCGTCGGTGTCGACGCCAATAGCGGCGTGTACCGCTTCACCTTCGACAATGTGCATCTGTCCGACGGCATCCAGTTCATCGTGGTGGTGATCGGCTTCTTCTCGGTCAGCGAGCTGATGCTGATGTTGGAGCAGCATACCGAGACGGGGCAGCAACTGGTCAAGAACACCGGCCGCATGATGTTCAATGCGCGGGAGGCGGCGCAGACCTGGTGGTGCACGGTTCGTTCGTCGGTGATCGGTTTCTTTGTCGGTGTGCTGCCGGGAGCGGGGGCCACCATTGCCAGCGCAATCACCTATATGACCGAGAAGCGCATCTACGGCAGCCAAGGAACCTTCGGCCACGGCGATATTCGCGGCGTGGCGGCGCCCGAGGCGGCCAACAACGCCTCGGCGACCGGCTCCTTCGTGCCGATGCTGACCCTCGGCGTACCGGGCTCGGGCACGACCGCGGTGATGATGGGTGCGCTGACCCTGTACAACATCACGCCCGGTCCGATGCTATTCACCCAGCAGCCGGATATCGTCTGGGGCCTGATCGCGTCGCTGTTCATCGGCAACGTCATGCTGCTGGTGCTGAACATCCCGCTGGTCAACCTGTTTGCGCGTGCGCTGTCCACGCCGATGTGGATGCTGGTGCCGGCCATCGCGGCCATCAGCGCGATCGGCGTCTACGCGGTGCACGCGACCACCTTCGACCTGGTGCTGATGACGGTGCTCGGCGTGTTCGGCTATATCCTGCGCAAGATGGATTTCCCGATGTCCGCGCTGATCCTCGGTTTCGTGCTGGGCGAAATGCTGGAGCAGAACCTGCGCCGCGCCTTGTCGATCTCGAATGGCGACGTGGCGGTGTTGTGGTCGAGCCCGATTTCGGCGGGGTTGCTGCTGGCGTCGGTGACGATGCTGGTGGCTCCGTTTGTTGTTCGGCGGTTGCGGGGTATTCGGAGGCAGGTTGCGTAATCACGACGTGGATTTTCGCTGACTGCTATCATGAAATGGCCAGAAAAAACCGCTACAACGTTCTGCGATACCAGCGATACACCCAGAAGAAGCGTTGCAAGCGTTTCAGAACGCGTGGAATCGGCACGATATGGAATCCTTCGCAGCATTGTTCCATGAGGATGCGACATTCGTGAACCGGTTTGGGCGCTACGTGCGCGGCGTCGAGGCGATTGTCGAGATGCACGCTCCGATTCACGCAACGATCTACAGTGATTCCACGCTCGAAAACGAACTGATACACGTGGTGACAATCGGCCCCGAAGCGGTGGTGATGCATTTTTGGAGTCGACTGACGGCCGGAACGGCTCATCCAGCGGGCCCGCATGCTGTGGATACACTGATCCTTGCGGTGCTGACGCGACAGGAGGGCGATTGGCGAATCAAGGCGCTGGAGAATGTCACCGTGACGAATCCCCGCACGGGCGAGCCGAAGTTGAGAGACGAGCTGAAGGATTGAATCTGTCGAAAGGCGAGTTCAACTCGATGCACGGATATCCGCTACGACACCGTCGCCTCCTCCCGGGCCCGCAACTCCTGCACCAGGCTGACGTAGGCCTGCATGGCCGCCTGCGACGTCATGCCCTTGCGCGCGGCCCAGGCATCGTATTTGGCGCGGCCAACGACATCCATGATGCCCGGGCGCTCGCCCACCACCTCGCCGATGCTGGCTTGCTTGTAGAGCGCGTAGAGGGCCAGCAGCGTGTCGTTGTCCGGCGCCTGGCGCAGCGTCTTTGACAGTGCCGCCGCTTCCGAGAACGCCTTTTCCTGCGGGCTCGGGCCCTCGGGAACCGGCTCGCCGCCGAAGAAGCGGTCTTCCAGCGTGACATCGTCGGGAAACCAGCGTGCCTCCAGCAGCTTGCCGGCGCGCATGGCGAGCGCCAGTACGCCCGGCGATGCAAGCACGTCGCCGGCCATCAGCGTGGCAGGCAACACCGCCACGCCGGCGTTCAGGCTCGGCATGCCGAAGGCACCGAAGCGCAATGGCGGTTCGCCCATCGCCCAGCCCTTGAGCCGGGCCAGACCTTTGCCGCCACGATAGACGCCGGTCGCGCGGTTCGCACCCGGTTGCAGCCACGCAAAGTCCGGAATGCCGGCGGCGTAGAGTCCCGCGAAGTCTCCGGATTCGAGCAGGCGCCGGGCGGTTTCGAGCAGCGCCAGCACCTCGGCGGGCGCCATGGCCGCGTCCACCGGTCCCATGCCGAGCGAGGCCGCGGCCGTGACATCGAAGAATTCCAGCACGTTGCGGACGACGATCTCGCGGTCGTTGTCGACGCAGACCATGTGGTAGCTGTCCTCGAGCACCACCATGCGGGCCAGTCCGGCGCGCTTCCTGCCGCCGATGTGTTCGACGAGGTAAGTGGCCGAGCGCAGGCTGGTCAGTTCGTCCTCGCGCGCATGGACGACCAGCGTCGGGCAGGCGATCCGGTCCAGGTCCGTCATCACGAAGGCGCGCAGCCGGTCGACTTCGCGGATGCAGGCCAGCGGCACCCATCCATAGTGGAAGTTCTCGCCGCGTTCGAACTTGGCCTTGACGATGGCGCGCAGCTGCTCGTTCTTGATGCCGTATGGGTCTTCTTCCATGACCTTCATCCGCGCAGGCACGCCCGGTACCCGATAGAGCAGGCTGCGCGCACCGCGATACCACGGCGTGGCCCAGCCGTCGATGTAGACGGGCGGTGCCAGCACGACGAGCTTGCCCTTGGCATGGCGTTCCCGCTTGGCGGTTTCCACGGCCAGCAGCGATCCCATGCACATGCCCATCAGATGCAGCACGTCATGCTGGCCGATGATCTCGTGGTACTTCGCCCGTACCGCTTCGAGCCAGTCCTCCGCGCGCACGTCGACGAGGTCCTCCGGCTTCGTGCCGTGACCCGGCAAGGTCAGCGAATGCGTGACGAATCCCGCGTTCTTGAGTCGCTTGTGCATCGAGCCCAGGTCGTACTGGGTGCCGCCCAGACCGTGGATCAGGAAGACGCCGGGCTCACGCATGGCGTTCCGCGCCCACGGGCGTGACCAGGCGCAGCAGGCATGCCACGCGTTCGACGGCGCCATCCGGTCCCCTCACCGGTGCAAGGCGCGCCTGTACATGCAGATCGCGTCCGTCGAGCCGGATGTCATACGCATCGGTGCTCATGTCGCGATGGCCGGCTGACACGGCTTCCCAGCCCGCCTGCGCCAGTGGCCGGTCGGCATCGTCGACGCGGTCGAGCCAGTCGCGGATATTGCGCAGCTGCGCCGCCTCGGCGCCGAGTACGGCTTCGGCCGATTCTCCCCACCACGCGGCGCCGGTGACGGCATCGAACTCGACGCTTGCCACGCCATTGGCCTGCAGCGTCCGCTCGTAGCGCAGCTGCCAGTCGCGTGCCTTGGCCAGCGCGGTTCGTCGCGCCTCGTTGAGCGCGCGACCGGCGAGCAGCAGCACTGCCCAGACCCAGACATAAGCCTGAACCTCCACCACCGACTCGCCCGGAAAACCCTCGCGGATCGCAAACGGTCCGCCGCCATGCGCGGTCAGCCAGATGATCAGCAGCGCGCCCACCAGCGTGGCAACGGCCCCGCCGCGCGGGCCCCAGAACATCGATGCCAGCAGCAGGAACGGCATCGGCAGGTAAGTGAGCGTCGCCGCCACGTCGCCGAAGCGCTGATGGACGCTGCGATCGAAGACGATCAGGGTCGTCAGCAGGAACAACGCGAACATGGCCGCGCCCGCGCCGAACTGCTTCATCGGCATGCCGCCCGAACGCTTGACGGCAAATCCCTTGAACCCGACGATCACGGGCGCGACAAGCAGGATGCCGACGATCGTGGAAAACGCCCAGGCGCGCCATTCGCGGGACAGGTCGATCGCACCCTCCGGTTGCAGCCAGCGCCAGAATTCCACGGCCAGCGTCGCGCCTGCCACGCTGGTGACGATGGCGCCCGCCACGAGCAGCGCCCCAGCCTGCAGCGGTCGGGCGGCCTGCTGGCGATGCGAGGCGATCCACGCGCCGATCGCAATGCTGGCAGTCTCGATTGCGGAGAACGCGAGCGCGGCGCCGAAGGGCAGGGCGTGTGCCGCGATGCCCCAGATGGCGGCGGCAACGACAGTACCGGCCAGTATTGCCGCCCGCATGCCGGGCGGGCTCACCAGCCAGGCGCCGAAGCTGACGCCGCAAGCCAGCCAGACTGCGACAGCCTGCGTATCGCTCGCGGCCATGGCGCGCGACAGCATGCCAACGGCCAGATAGGCAATGGCGACGAGGATCGCCACGACGATGAAGCGGGTGCCTGCAGACTGCATCGGTATCCCCCATAGATCCGAATCCCTGCCGGAACGGGCCGCGGACGCGGCCGGCATGCGTCGATGAGGATAGTAGTACAAGGTCGCACAGGCGCAACATAGTGGCTAGAATCCCCGTGGAGCTTATCGTCCTTGGGGGAACGATGATCCGGCTCGCGCTGATCATGCTGGGATTCGACTATCTGCGCCAACGGGCACGCGGAATGTTCTGGCTCGGCATCGCGTTTCTGCTGGCCGGCATCGTGCTGTTCATCGATGGATTGGACGGCGCCGTCTATTTTCCGCTCGAGCTGTTTGCAATGCTGCTGATGGTTGGCGGCATCGGTACGCTGGTTGTCGCGTTCATCGGGGCAGGGGGCTTGCGCAGCATGCGCGTGTTCAAGGGGCTGTCGCTGATAATCGCGGCCTCCCTTGTCCTGGCAGGCCATCATCATGGCCACTTCTGGCTGTCGATGCTCTTCGGCACGCTGTTCCTGCTCGATGGCCTCCTGCAATGCGTCTCGGCGAGCGTGGTGCGGTTTCCGCGCTGGCGCATCGCCGTGGGCATGGGGGCGATCGAGATCCTGATCGCGATGTTCTTCTTTCAGCCTTACCCGACGAACTATCGGGGCACCGTGCCTTACGCACTGTCGCTGTGGCTGTTGTTCGGCGGCTGGAGCATGGTCATGCTGGCCTACCGCGCGATGCGCGTTCCCGAGAGCGCAACGATCGAAAGCCTGATGCATGGTCCGCGACGGCGGCGCGCCGGAGTAGAGCAGGGCGAGCCGACGACGGCCGGTTCTCCGCCGTTTCGTACCGGCGCGGCGCACGAGCCGGTGCACAAGGTCGACAAGGTCACGAAGACGCTGCTATTTCCGCAGCCCGAGCCATCCGGGACGCTTCCCGCCAAGGATGGACCTGTACTGACGGTCCATGTCTGGACGCCATCCGGCTCGGTCGAGCGTCCGCTGCGGCGGCGCCCGGTGGTTGACCGCTATATCGCCGCCGTCGACGCCAACGGCGCGATCTGGACCGGCCATGCCGCGCTGGAATCGCCGGAAGGCATCTACATCAGCTTCGATCCGGCCACGCCATTGAACCGTACGCCGGACAGCGTCGCACAAGCGCTGCGTGCGTCCAGCGACAACGATGTGCCGGGGCGGTTCGAACCGGACTACGCCACGGAATCGGCTCGCCGCGGCGATTCCACGGCGCGCGTGCACCTGCGCAATTACGATCCGGCGCGGCTGGAGCGGTTCTGGAATGCGTGGCGCTCGGACACGACCTACAACCTGACATATCGCAACTGCGCGGTCAGCGTGGCACGCGGGCTGGAAGCGGCCCTGGAGGGCGGGCTGATGCGCCGGCACGGCAATCGCCACAGCTGGGGCCTGCTGCTCAAGACGATGCTGACGCCCGAATTGTGGCTTGCCGCGCAGATCCGCAAGCGGGCCAAGACCATGGCATGGACGCCCGGTCTGGTGCGCGACTACGCGCGCGCGTTGAGCCTGCTGGTCGATCCCCATCCCGGAGCGCAGGCCCGGCGTGCATGGCGGGTTGGCATGCCGGCGTTGAGGCGACTGCGGCGGCAGCGCCGGCAATGGCGCGAGGAGGACGAGCGGCGCGGGGATGAGCGGCGCTGATGAAATGCATTGTCGATCCCCGGTGCGATGTTCCGATGGCTCGTGCAGCAGCGCTGCGTCCTGGCCCGCCCGTTCGCCGGCATCAACGTCCGCGGTAGCGCCACACGTCAGCACGGGACAAGCATGTTGCTTGCCCATTGCGCCGGCCTCGGGGCGCCGGCGCGAAGCCGCACTTGTTCACAGCGCATTGCCTGATGGTGGAATCCAGGCGGCGTCGCCGGGAATCTCATGACCTTGTTCGCGCAAGGCGTTTGTCCAGCGCTTGATGCGGGCACGTAGCCGTCCCTGAGCAGCCCTTTCTATTGGCATGTCGTTGACGCGATTGATAGCGGCGTCCGGCGAAACATAACCGTGCTGAATCAAGGCCATACAAAAGACGCGATCTTTATCGCGATCCGCGGCAGCCTTGGCCATAAAAAGGTCCAGGACGTCCAGGCAATAGGCTACGCGCCCGTTCGTACCCGACGTCTGGATGCGCTGTAACCGGCTCTGCCATCCGGCCGGCAGACACGCTGTCTCTGGTCCGACTCCTTGCGCGTAGTATCCGTAAGTCTCGTGAAAGCGGGACCCTTCGCCGATGGCGGCATCGATTTCATCCGCCTTGTGGATAGCATTGAGCGGGTAGATGTCAGCCTCCGCCGACATGGTGAAAATCGCCGGGGGATTAGGGATCGGGCCCAGAATCGATTGACTGCCAACAACGACGAACTCGTACTCGTTCGTGATCTCGGCAGCGGCTCGGATGATGTGTTCCAGATCTTCACGGTTCATGCGTCTCTCCGAGGATAACGCCGGTCTTCAATGCTTGGACCTGCGCTAACACATTGCGCCGCACGTCGTCTGGTAACACCGTGGGCAGAGGAGAGGCCTGGCGGAGTTCCTGAGCACGCCGCGTCCGGCCAAGCGCTTTGCGCCAGGATCGCTTCGCAAGGATCGATTCCCACTCGGACCACAGTGAATCGGACCGTGACCCACCCTGTGCGCGCCATCGCTGGAGGACTTCCTGAGCCCGAGCGAGGAGAGCGGGGTCATCCTGTATCAGCCGGATCGCTTCCTTGTGAAGCGCCATGCTTTGGAGGTCCTGCGCCTCGTGACGGCTGGAGTCCGTCCGGACCCGGACTTCGACCTGTGGCGCAGGACGCCTGGATGACGCGGCCGCGGAGTGCTCCGGTGGCGGCTGGAACGTATCGCTAACCAACAGGGCAAGATCGGCGGCCACGCCCAAAACGGACATGACGCGAAGATACGTGCCCATGGAAGGCGCCGGGTCGCCCGCTTCAACGGCCGCGAGAGTGGTTCGGGAGATGCCAACGCGCTTTGCCATCTCGACCGTGCTGACGCCTTGTGCCTTGCGCAAGCGTTTGATGCGATCGCCGAGCTGCAACAGCAAGTGACGTTCCAGAACTGAAGTGGTATCGGTGAAGGCTGGCATGTTCACCATTCTAGACAAAATTACCGCTTTTGATCATTTTGCCGGACAAATATTGTGCGACGTTGCTCGGTGTCGTGCGCCGCTGAAGTGCCATGGCGAGAGCCAGCATACCTCCGTCCAACGACTGGGATGTCGTCAACGGACTCTGCTAGAGTTTACATAAGAAGTATTATCGGCCGCACGGATGTTGGCCGTTTTTTCTAATGTCGTACTTGGGACAAATTCAAATGTCGCACTTGCCCGATCCTGCCAAGCTGGCCGCCCTGGAGCCTTGTTGGGAGCGGGATCATGGGCCGAGCCGACAC
>Ga0182740_1000610_pt1 | contig 34748 bp, 30 predicted proteins | sample eDN5th37CKraftBY_FD_128872 | JGI IMG/M metagenome (GOLD analysis project Ga0182740, IMG submission 128872) | Enriched backyard soil microbial communities from Emeryville, California, USA - eDNA 5th pass 37_C Kraft BY (version 2) (version 2) | ecosystem: Environmental > Terrestrial > Soil >...
CCTTCGGAGATGAAGCGCTTCGCGATGGCGAGACCGAGCCCCTGGGCTCCGCCCGTGACCACCGCAGTCTGTCCGGTCAGCAATGACACTCGATCACCTGTCCTCTTCGTCGACGCTTGGGGCTCCGCCCGGGTCCGATCATATTTCATATACGATATCTGGAACTCGCCACCCCTATGGCAAGAGGCAAAGGAGTCTTTGTGACCGGAACGGTGACCGACGGCCAGTCCGCGGCCGAAGTGGGCGACGAGGATTTCCGGGAGATCCTGGCGCAGGCCCGCAGCTTCATCCGAAATGCCGTGGTGCCCCGGGAGAACGAGATCCTCGCCACCGACAAGGTGCCCGACGACATCCGCGAGCAGGCCAAGAACATGGGCCTGTTCGGCTACGCGATCCCCCAGCAGTGGGGCGGTCTGGGCCTCAACCTGGCCCAGGATGTCGAACTGGCAATGGAATTCGGCTACACGTCACTGGCACTACGGTCGATGTTCGGCACCAACAACGGAATCGCCGGTCAGGTGCTGGTCGGATTCGGCACCGACGAGCAGAAGCAGCAGTGGCTCGAGGGCATCGCGTCGGGCGAGGTCGTGGCCTCTTTCGCACTCACCGAACCCGGTGCGGGTTCCAATCCGGCGGGCTTGCGCACCAAGGCCGTTCGTGACGGTTCGGATTGGGTGATCAACGGCCAGAAGCGTTTCATCACCAACGCACCGACGGCCGGGCTGTTCGTCGTGTTCGCCCGCACCCGCCCGGCCGACGCCGATGGCGCCGGTATCGCGGTGTTCCTGGTGCCCGCCGACACTCCCGGCGTGGAGGTCGGGCCCAAGGACGCCAAGATGGGCCAGGAAGGCGCGTGGACCGCAGACGTCAACTTCACCGACGTCCGCGTCCCGGCAGCGGCACTCGTCGGCGGCAGCGAGGACGTCGGCTACCGCGCCGCGATGACGTCACTGGCCCGTGGCCGCGTCCACATCGCCGCACTCGCCGTCGGCACCGCGCAACGCGCGCTCGACGAATCGGTCGCCTATGCCGCCACCGCCACGCAGGGCGGCCAGCCGATCGGCAATTTCCAGTTGGTGCAGGCCATGATCGCCGACCAGCAGACCGGCGTCATGGCGGGCCGCGCACTGGTGCGCGACGCCGCGCAGAAGTGGGTGACCGGTGAGGACCGGCGCATCGCCCCGTCGGCGGCGAAGCTGTACTGCACCGAAATGGCAGGCAACGTCGCCGATCTCGCCGTCCAGATCCACGGCGGTACAGGGTATATGCGCGAAGTTCCGGTCGAACGCATCTATCGTGAGGTCCGGTTGCTGCGCCTGTACGAGGGCACGAGCGAGATTCAGCGCCTGATCATCGGCGGCGGCCTGGTGAAGGCCGCGCAGCGTCAACTCTGACATCGAAGCCGACGACAACCCCACCGACACAGAGGAGATCCGATGGCCGAGCGGCTGACCGGACGGGTCGCGTTCATCACCGGGGCCGCCCGCGGTCAGGGCCGCGCGCATGCGGTCCGCATGGCCAAGGAGGGCGCCGACATCATCGCGGTCGACATCGCCGGGCCTTTGCCACCCAGCGTGCCCTACGATTCGGCGACGCCGGAGGATCTCGCCGAGACCACCCGCCTGGTCGAGGCCACGGGTCGGCGAATCCTGGCCGCCAGGGCCGACACTCGCGACCTGGAGGCACTGCGCGACGTCGTCGGCAAGGGTGTCGCCGAGTTCGGCAGGCTCGACGTCATCGTCGCCAACGCGGGTATCACCGTCCCGGAACCGTGGAACGAGACCACGCCCGAGTCGTTCCGCGACGTCATGGACATCAACGTCACCGGCACCTGGAACACCGTGATGGCCGGCGCCCAACACATCATCGACGGGGGCCGCGGCGGTTCGATCATCCTGATCAGCTCCGCGGCGGGCATCAAGATGCAGCCGTTCATGGTGCACTACACCGCGAGCAAGCATGCTGTCGCAGGCATGGCCCGCGCGTTCGCCGCCGAGCTGGGCAAGCACCGGATCCGGGTCAACAGCCTGCATCCAGGTGCCGTCAACACCCCGATGGGTACCGGCGACATGCTGGCCGCCCTCACGCGCGCCAACGACACCAATCCGGGCCTGATGCAGATGGTCACGCCGTTCCTGCCGGACTACATCGCCGAACCCGAGGACATCGCCGACGCCGCCGTGTGGCTGGCGAGCGACGAATCGCGCTTCGTCACCGCGAGCCGGGTGGCTGTCGACCTGGGTTCGACGCAGTTCTGATACCGCGAGCAGACACATAACTGCGCGAAAACGCGGGATTTCGCGCAGTTTCACGTCTGCTCGCGCAGAAGAATTCAGCGCAGGGACAGCGTGCGGCGCAGGAACGCGATCTGATCGGTGACCGCGGTGTCGAACCAGTCGTGGCCGGGCCACACGTCGAAGTGGTCACACGCGTAGTGGTGCACCTGGGCGCGGGCCTGCACGGCGGTCTTGGCGACGGAGTCGGCCGGGACGAAGCGGTCGAAGTCCGCGATCTGCACCAGCACCGGACATTTGAGGGCCTTGGCGGCCGCGGCCGTGCGGACGCGCGCCAACTCCATGCCCACACCCGCGTCGACCTCGTTGCGCCACGTAGGTCCGGCGATGGAGAGGTAACTCTCGTAGGCGCCGTCGAGCGCGAGCGCTCCGGGCTCCCCCGGTTTGGCGGTCAGCGGCATCATGGTCGGCGCGCCACCCACGGCCGCCGCGACGCGGCTCTTCACCCCTTTGAGCGTCCAGCGCAGTGCCGTGGCGACGTCGCGCTGGGTCACGGCGGCACGGCTGGCCGCCAGCCCGCTGGTCAGTGGGGTCATGGCGATCACGGCCGCCACGTCGGTGTTGCGCGCGGCGGCCCGTAGAACGTGGCTGCCCGAGAACGACGAGCCCCACAGCACCACCTTGCGCGGGTCCACACCGGGCATGGCCTGCGCCGCACGGATCGCCGCGTCGTAGTCGGCGAGCTGGCGTTCCACCGAGATGCTCTGCCGGGGTTCACCTTCGGAGGCGCCGAAGCCCCGGTAGTCGAACGCCACCGCGTCGAGGCCTGCCGCGCTGAACCGCTCGGCGAACGGCTGCAGGCCGGAATCCTTGGTGCCGCCGAAACCGTGGGCCATGACGACGACCGGATTGCCTGAACCACCACTGCCCGCCGGGAAATGCCAGGCGCTGCAGCGCTGCCCGCCGGAATGGAACGTGAACTCGGTGTAGGTCATGCCACGCTCCCGACGATCGCCGTACGCGTGCCCGCGGCGCGGCGTTCGGCGCGCTTCGCCCCGGCGGGCATTTCGCGGGCCCGGATGTCGTGTTCGTAGTAGAAGTAGTCGACCTGCTGGGTGTGCCGGGGACGGTCGGTGCAGTGTCCGGCGTGCAACCGCTGATCGGCGTCGATGACGCGTTCCATCTCGTCGGTCGACGGCAGCGCATAGCGCCCCACGGCGTAGGCCGCGAGCAGGCGGGACTGGCATTCCACGAACGGGAACAGCGTGGGGATGGCCTGGGCGAACCCGATGAACACCAGATCGTCGATGCCCGGCTTGAACATGCGCTTGTAGAGCCGGATCTGGTTGTCGGGTGCGCTGATGAAATCCCGATCGAAGAACGGGAACGTGATGTTGTAGCCGGTCGCGTAGATGATGACGTCGAAGACGTCGCTGGTGCCGTCCTCGAACAGCACGGTGTCGCCGGACAGGCGTGCCACGTTGGGTTTCGGGGTGACGTCGCCCGAGCCGAGTCGCAGCGGCAGTTCCACCGACTGGGTCGGGTGTGCCTCGAACAGCTTGTGGTTCGGCGCCGGCAGCCCATACGCCGTCGGGTCGGTGCCGAGCATCGGCGCGATCATCTGGACGGCCTTGCGCTGCCACGACAGCGGCAGGTACGGCGTGGTGCGGAAGAACTTGTCCCCCGGTTGGCCGGCAAGGTATTTCGGCACGATCCACGCGCTGGACCGGGTCGACAGGGTGACCTGGTTCTGCAGTGTGCGCGACGAGAGTTCGACGGTGATGTCGGCGGCGCTGTTGCCGATGCCCACGACGAGGATGCGCTTTCCCGTGAGATCCAGTGGGGTCCTCGGGTCGATGTAGTGGTGCGAGTGGATCTGCTCGCCGGTGAATTCGCCAGGGAAGTCCGGCATCCGGGGATCCCAGTGGTGCCCGTTGGCGACCACCAGCAGGTCGAAGTCCCGGCGGGCACTGGCCTGGTCCTCGATCACCCAGCCGCCGTGGGCTCCCCGTTCGGCGTGCACGACGCCGTTGCCGAACTCGATGTGGTCGAGCAGTCCGAACGCGTCGGCGTAGGCGTCGAGGTACTCCTTGATCTGGGTGTGGTGCGGGAACGACGGATAGTGCTCGGGCATCGGGAAGTCCTTGAACGACAACCGATGCTTGCTGGTATCGATGTGCAGTGAGCGGTACGCGCTGCTGTGACCGTTGGGGTTGCCGAACGCCCAGTTGCCGCCGATCCGGTCCGAGGTCTCGAAGGTGGTGTACGGGACCCGGTAGTCCTTGAGCATCTTGCCCGCGGTCAGGCCGCTGATGCCTGCTCCGATGATCGCTGTTCGCGGCAACGCTGGTGTCATGGCGCTCCTCTGTGTGATGCAGCACACTAACAGCGCTGACTGACGAACGTCAACGAAATCTGACAGTTGTCAATGTTTGCCGGAAACACGCGAATCCGGCGGCCGCGGCATTGCCGTGGCCACCGGATTTGTATCGGAACGTCAGCCGATGAAGCGGATGATCGACTCGGCGACCGCGGCCGGCTTCTCCGAGCCGTCGATCTCGACGGTCACCGTCATGGTCGCCTGAACCGCGCCGTCGAGCTTGGCCACATCGGAGATCTGCGCCCGCGCGCGCACCTTGGCTCCCACCCGCACCGGCGTGATGAACCGAACCTTGTTGTAGCCGTAGTTGATCGCCATGGTGATGTTGTCGACGCGGTAGAGCTGGTGCGTGAAGTGCGGCAGCAGCGACAGCGTGAGCAGGCCGTGCGCGATGGTGCCGCCGAACGGACCGGTCTTGGCCTTCTCCGGATCGACGTGGATCCACTGGTGGTCCTCGGTGGCGTCGGCGAAGAGGTTCACCCGGTCCTGGGTGACCTCGAGCCAGTCGGTCGGGCCCAGCTCGGTACCCGCCGCCGCGGCCAGCGCGTCAAGATTGTCGAAGACTTTCACCGTCACTCCTCTCGGACGTGGTCAGAAGACCACGGTCTGATTGCCGAACCGGATCACGCGGTCTTCACAGTGCCACAGGACCGCTCGCGACAACACCAGCCGTTCCACGTCGGCGCCGAGGCGAACGAGATCCTCGACGGTGTGCCGGTGATCCACGCGGACCACATCCTGCTCGATGATGGGCCCCTCGTCGAGATCCTCGGTCACGTAATGCGCTGTCGCGCCGACCAGTTTGACGCCGCGCTCCTTGGCGCGCCGGTACGGCGCCGCACCGATGAACGCAGGCAGGAACGAGTGGTGGATGTTGATCAGCGGGCAGCCGACGGCGTCGAGGAACTCCGGGGTGAGGATTTGCATGTAACGCGCCAGCACCACGAGATCGACGTTGCCGCGCAACAACTCGAGCAGGCGCTGCTCGGCTTCCGCGCGGTTCTCCTTGGTCGCCGGGACGTAGATGAACGGCACCCCGAACGCGCGCACCTGCTCGGCCAGATCGGGATGGTTGGCGATCACCATCACCACCGACATGGGCAGTTCGCCGCGCCGGTTGCGCCACAGGAGGTCCAGAAGGCAGTGGTCCTCGCGCGACGCCATGAGGGCCACCCGCTTGGGTTTGGCCGCCTCGGTCAGGGTGAAGTCCATCTCGAACGGACCCGCCACCTGCTCACGGAAAGACCGTTCGAGTTCGTCGCGCACCGCGGTGAGCCCGGGCAGATGGAAGATCGTGCGCTGGATGAACGTGCCGCCGGCCTGCTCGGTGGAGTGCTGATCCAGCGACACGATGTTGGCGCCCGCGGCGGTCAGGAAGCCACTGATCGCCGCCACCAGTCCGGGGCGATCAGCACAACGCAGCAACAACCGGCCCACGTCCTGAGCCGGTAGAGCGTTCGCCTTCGGATACTCCTGCGCCATCACCAGGAGATTGTCACCGGCCGGTTTCCCGGCCGCGACACCGGCCCCATCCGAGCCCTCGATCCGTGCCCCGAGGCCTCGATGCGGGGCCCCGAGAACAGGCCCGGGAGGCCGCTCGTCCGATGTTCGGCGTTCGCCCATGTGAACACCGCACAAGTCCGAACGATTGCCCTGACGGCAAATCTGATCAAACTTGCGCGTGCGTACACGATTCACGAGCGCGTCAATAAAGATATTTGCTATACCCACCTTTCAGCGGCTCAAACACCTTTTTTCCATTGCGAACGAATTTGCCAAATTTGCAGCTACTGGCGAGTAAGTGCGGTATGACGAACTAAATTGCATACCCCGGTTCACGATCTTTCTCGGCTCGCTGGAATTTGAGTGGCAAGCGGCGCGATACTCATGTCGCGTATTCGCGTCCCGACGCAACGTAAGCCCGATTTAGCCGTACCACACGGGAGGTGCGGCCGACCGTAGAAATGGACACCGACATGACCCTTGCTGGACTCGAAGCCTCCGACCACTCGGACCTCTCGCTTGCCAAGAGCCACAGTTGGTGGGACCCCACCAGCGAATGCACCATCGTGGTCGCCGACCCGGGAGCCGAACGGGAACTGTGGCACGAATATGTCCGGGGCGCCGAGCGCAACTACCGGAAACACGGCGTCGAGTGCGCGCTCGATATGCAGGCCTTGCGCACCGGTACCGACACCGCATTGTTCTGCGCGGGGATCAATGACGCCGGTCGGGTTGTCGGCGGCCTGCGGGCGAAGGGACCGTACCGAAACGCCGACGAAAGCCATGCGATTGTCGAATGGAGTGGTCAACCCGGCCTCGACGCCGTCCGCAAAATGGTGAGCGACCGCATCCCGTTCGGTGTGGTCGAGATGAAGACCGCCTGGGTCAGCGACGACCCGGAGCAGAGCCGTGCGCTCACCGACACGCTGGCGAGGATGCCGCTACATTCCATGACGTTGCTCAACATTCAGTTCGCGATGGCCACGGCGGCAGCCTACGTCCTCAAGCGGTGGTTGTCCTCCGGAGGCGTGCTCGCCACCAAGATCCCGGCGACGCCGTACCCCGATGCGCGGTACCAGACCAAGATGATGTGGTGGGATCGGAGTACATTTGCCAATCACGCTGATCCGAAGCAGCTTTCGGCCTACTTCGCCGAGTCGCAGCGGATCACACCCCGGCTTGGCGTGGCCGACGACACCGATTCCACTACTGCGGCGGGGCAATGATCTCAGACGACCACCGATTCAACCTCTCTCCCACCGGCTCTCCCGCTGACGACGACTCCGCCTGTACTGCCGTCATCATCGACCCGGACACCGACGCCGGACGCGACGCGCTCGCGCAGCTGCGTGCCGACGCCCGGATCACGGTGATCGACGACTGTCGACAACAACAGGAAGCCCTGCGCAGCCTGGTTCCGGCGGTGGAACCGGACCTGCTCGCCGAACCGACGACCTGGGCGTACTACCCGTGGCGGCGCTGTGTGGTGCACCTGGTCGGCCCGCGCGCGTTCCACCGGCTGCGGCTCGACCGCAACCGCAACCTCATCAGCGCCGACGAGCAGCAGCGTCTGTCAGATCTGCGGATCGGGGTGATCGGCCTGAGCGTGGGCCACGCGATCGCCCACAACCTCGCGGTCGAGGGGCTGTGCGGAGAGTTGCGGCTGACCGATTTCGACGAGATCGAGCTGCCCAACCTGAATCGGGTACCGGGCACGGTGTTCGATCTCGGGGTCAACAAGGCGGTGGTCGCCGCACGCAGGATCGCCGAGATCGATCCGTACCTGCGCGTGCGGGTCGATCTCGGCGGTGCGCAACCGGAATCACTCGGTGAGTTCCTCGACGGTCTGGACGTCGTCGTCGAGGAATGCGACTCTCTCGACGCGAAAGTGCTCGTCCGCGAGGCTGCGCGGGCGCGCAAGCTTCCGGTGCTGATGGCCACCTCCGACCGCGGCCTGCTCGACGTGGAACGCTTCGACCTCGATCCCGGTCGTCCCATCCTGCACGGCCTGGTCGGTGACATCGACGCGGCGCGGCTGGCGGGTCTGTCGAGCAAGGACAAGGTGCCCCATGTCCTGCGCATCCTCGACGCCCCCCAGTTGTCCGCCCGGATGGCCGCGTCCCTCGTCGAGGTCGGCAAGACCCTCACCACCTGGCCGCAACTGGCGTCCGAGGTCGTCCTCGGCGCGACCGTCGTCGCCGACGCCGTCCGGCGCATCGGCCTCGGCGAACCGTTGGCGTCGGGCCGGGTGCGCATCGACATCGGCAGCACACTCGACGGCATCGACGACCCACTCGACACACCGCCGCGGCCCGCGCCGGTGCTGCACGAACAATCGCAGGCCGCCCCCGCCGACGTGCCCGGCATCATCGCGCACGCCACCTCTCGCGCCCCCTCGGGCGGCAACGTCCAGCCCTGGGACATCAAGGTCGACCGTGACCGGGTCAGCCTGCGGCTGCTGACGCAATACACCTCGGCGATGGATGTCGGCTACCGCGGCAGCGCCGTGGCGCTCGGCGCGGCCGCCTTCAACGCCCGCGTCGCGGCCGCCGCGCACGGGCTGAGGACTCGCGTCGAGTGGTCCCGCGGCGACGAGGGCACGCCGCTGTTCGCGACACTGCCGTTGACCCCCGGCTCGGATCCCGAGTCGGCCGCACTCTACGAGCCCATGCTGCAGCGCGAGACCAACCGGTTGCGCGGCGACGCCGAACCTATCCCGGCCGACGTCTTGCAGGCACTACACACCGCGGCACAGCGCGAAGGCGCCCGCCTGACGGTACTGAGCGATCGTTCCGAAATGGACTCCGCGGCAAGGATTCTCGCCGAAACCGATCGCATCCGGTATTTGACGCCCACGCTGCACCGCCAGATGATCTCGGAGCTGCGCTGGCCAGGAGACCCCGACCCCGACACCGGGATCGACATCACCACGCTCGGTCTCGACGAGACCGACATCGTGGTCCTCGACATCCTGCGTCGCCCCGAGGTGATGGACAAGCTCGCCGATTGGGGCAGCGGATCGGCACTGGGTGACGACACCTACGAGCGCGTGACGTCCAGCTCGGCGCTCGCGGTCGTCTCCATCCGGGGTCGCAGGCTCACCGACTACGCACAGGCGGGCAGCGCGGTCGAAGCCGTGTGGGTCGCCGCGCAGCAGCACGGTGTCTCTGTGCAGCCGGTGTCGCCGGTGTTCCTGTACGCACACAACGACGGCGAACTGCAGGAACTCTCGGCGGGCCACGCGATGAGACTGCGGGACCTGCAGTACGCTTTTCGCCAGGTGACGACGACCGATCGCGACGAATCGCAGGCGTTGGTGCTCAGATTCTTCTTCGCGCCACGCCCGTCGATACGGAGCCGGCGCCGAGCCCTCCAGGGGGTCAGGACGTCGTAACAGGGCTGAGCTCAAGTGGAGGTGATCCGGTGTCCGAGAGCCTGGACGTGCTGGTCACGTCCGTCGCCACTCAGCTCATGGCAGTCGAGGCGGCCACCTCGGTGTCGGTCAGCCAGCAGGTGCTCGCCGAACTGGTGTCGTTCTTCGATGTCGATGTGAGCTTCCTGCGCCACAACGACCACCGCGCCCACGCCACGAGGCTCGTCGCCGAGTGGCCGCCGCGTCCGGTCGACGCCGCCACCGACCCGATCGCCGTCGTCCACTTCGCCGATGCCGACCCGGTGTTCGCCATGGCCGAACACCTCAAGGAACCCGCGGTGTTCCGGCCCGAACCGCTCTACGACGACTATCAGCGCACCATCGAGGCAGGCCGGCACATCCCCGCCACGTCGATGGCGTGCGTCCCGCTGCTCAGCGGCGACGTCACGACCGGTGTGCTGGGCTTCGTCAAGTTCGGCGACCGCGAGTGGCTGCCCGCAGAACTCAACGCGCTCAAGGCGATCGCGTCGTTGTTCGCGCAGGTGCAGGCCCGGATCGAGGCCGAGGAACGCCTGCGTTACCTGGCCGACCACGATCACCTGACCGGCCTGTACAACCGTCGCGCCCTGATGGCGCACCTGGAAGCGAGACTCGCTCCGGGACAACCCGGTCCGGTCGCGGTGATGTTCTTCGACCTGGACCGGCTGAAGGCGATCAACGACTACCTGGGTCACACCGCGGGTGACGCGTTCATCAGCATCCTCGCGCAGCGACTGCAACGCGGTGACGACGCTCCGAAGCTGATAGCGCGCCTCGGCGGCGACGAGTTCGTCGTCGTCCCCGACGATCCCATGTCGCTGGATGAGGCCACCGCGCTGGCCTACCGGCTGCAGTCGGTGCTGCGCGAACGCGTCACCGTCGACGGTGAGATGCTCACTCGAACCGTGAGCATCGGTATCGCACAAGGCATTCCGGGTAAGGATTCAACGTCCGACGTGCTCAACCGGGCCGACCACGCGGTATTGACGGCCAAGGGTTCCGGCGGCAACCGCGTCGCGGTCTTCTCCGACGCGATGGCCATGGAGATCGACTTCCGCAACGACATCGAACTGCACCTGCAGAGCGTGATCGAAGGCGGCGCACTGGTGCTGCACTACCTGCCGGAAATCGACATGCGCACCGGTGAGGTGCTGGCGGCAGAAGCGCTGGTCCGCTGGGAGCATCCCACCCGCGGCCTGCTGTCGCCCGACTCGTTCATCGGCGTGGCCGAATCGATCAACCTCGCAGGGGAACTGGGCCGGTGGGTGCTGCGCACGGCATGCGCCGAGTTCTCCCGGTGGCGGGCCAACGGCGTGGGCCGCAACATCGTCTTGCGGATCAACGTCTCACCGGTCCAGCTCGTGACCGACGGATTCGTCGAGTCGGTGGCGGGCATCATGAAAGAGTTCGGTCTGCCGCGCGGGTCGGTGTGTCTGGAGATCACCGAAAGCGTTGTGGTGCAGGACATCGAGACCACCCGCACCACGCTGACGGGTCTGCACAACGTCGGCGTCCAGGTGGCCATCGACGATTTCGGCACCGGTTACAGCGTGTTGTCGCTGCTGAAATCACTGCCGGTGGACACGCTGAAGATCGACCGCAGCTTCGTGGCCGAACTGGGCTCCAACCCGGGCGACCTTCCGATCGTGCGGGCCGTGATCGCGCTGGCGGGGGCCTTCGGACTACAACTGGTGGCCGAGGGCGTGGAGACCGAGCGCGCCGCGCTCACCCTGCTGCGCCACGGGTGTTACCGCGCGCAGGGGTTCCTGCTGTCCAAACCCATCCTGGGCAGTGAGATGCAGACCCTTCTTGCCAAAGGCCGTGTGCCGGTGCACTTCTCAGCTGCGCCTCGCATGTGAGTGCGGCGCCCCGTTGCCCTGCGCGAGATCGTCGGGATGACCAGCGGACGGGATCGTCAGCAACTCCACCCTGCTGAACCTGCTGGCGCTTCGCCCCACGAGCGCCACCCGCAGCGTCTGGGCGGTCTCCATACGCCGTCGGCCGGCGGCGGGCACCTCGGTGGACACTGCGATGCCGTGCCGCACCCGTACGGTGCGCGGACCGTCGGCTGTCGCGAGCGCCACACCGACGATCTCGCCCTCCTCGAACACGATCCGTTCCAGCGCGGCGTCGTCGTCGCTCGGGATGTCGCGCTCACGGAGCTGCATCCGCATCCACCCGTCGACCGCCGCTGCGGCACCGGCCCCCGCCGGGAGGTCGATGGACCCCAGCACGTTCGCCTCGATGATCTCGCCGGCCTCGGTCTCCATCGGGACGCCCCCGCGCTCGGTGAGGCGGGTATACAGCAGGCCGTACGGCGACCGCAGACACTGCCCGGCCCAGTCCCGCAACTGGGCGCCGTGAAAGGTCTCGACAGGCGTCCTCGGCGCCGCGGGCGACAGCTGCCTCATGGCACGGATCTCGATGTCGGCGTGCTCGGAGTCGCGCGAAGACGGATCCTGGTCCGCCACGAGTTCGTCGAGATACTCCCTGGTCTCGGAATCTTCGATGCCGCGGCCGAGCCATGGCGACCCGGAAGTTCCCTGCGGGGTAACGGGCCGGCAGGCGACCTCTACGTCAAGGTCGGCGTCGGCCGCTGCGATCGCCGCGGCAAACGCCCCGGAACCGGATCCACAGCAAACGACATCGAGTTCGTCGTCCCACATCGTTTATTGGTACCTCAAAACTGAGTCGAGCCGATGGACCGCCGCGCCTCGACCCTCAGCGTGTGTGCGCCGCCGCCACCACGGGCCGAGTCGACCGTCCTGAGCTGGACAACGGGCGTTGTCCGCACGTGGCGCGGTGTGCATCGGACGCAGCGAGGACACCTAGTGGGTACCGAGTATGCGAGGTCACCATGACCTGCACCGGGATTCGAGGGGGATTGCCGGTGCAGGCCATGGCAACACATTCAGGATAGCCCCGCACCACCGCGGAAAGCGATGGCGCACGGTACGTCGCGGGGCCTGCAGCGGGGGCGCGATCCAACGCTGCAGGGTCCACCAACGGCGAACCCGGAGTTATCACATAAAGCAGAATACATACCGATAGAATGATCCGCACGCCTACTGGTGACTTCAAGTATTCGCGAATCGCGGCGGATCGGAGAACCGACATCAAGACACGGTCAGCGCCGCCTCGGTATGGGAAATTCCTGATGGAACAATTGACGTACGCGCGTTTGCCAGAAGACGTACGCCCGACGATGCGATCCTGCAGATTCCGAGGTTGTGTGGTGACTGAGCAGCTCGACCGCCGAGCAGACCTCACCCGGCTCCAGATCCTGCAGGCCGCGTCGCGGCAGTTCGCGCGCACCCCGTACAGCCTGGTAAGCCTCGATGACATCCTCGCCGACGCCCAAGTGACCAAGGGGGCGCTGTACTTCCATTTCCGCTCCAAGCACGCGCTGGCCTGCGCAATCGTCGAGCACCACGCCGCGCAGGCCCGCGACACCACCGAGGACGTCGCCGCGCGCAATCTGTCCGGCCTCGAGACCCTCATCGACATCAGCTACCAACTCGCGGTCGACGACGTCAGCGACCCGATGACGCGTGCCGGGCTCAACCTGATCGAATCGATCGGACGCACCGAGAACCTCGGCGCGAAGGTTGTCACGGACTGGGTCGCGCGTTTCTCCGCGATCGGCCGCCGCGCCGTCTCCGAGGGGGATCTCACCCCCGACAGCGACCCGGACGTCGTGGCCCGGCTGCTGGTGTCGCTGTACCTGGGCGTCCGCCAGACCAGCGAACTGGAGGATCCACAACGGTTCCTGCAGGACCTGGAGCGCAGCTGGCAGCTCGTACTGCCGGGCATCGCCAACCCCGACCGGCTGGGCTACCTGCGGCAGTTCATCCGCCGCCGCACCACGTTGACGGCGCGCAAGGCCGTCCCGCTGCATCCCGAACCGCCGGCGCACACGCGCGCCGGATCGGCGTGACCGCTCGTGGCACGTCAAGCCCGCGCCGGTGTCACCCGACGCAAGATCATCACCGCCGCCGTCGACCTTTTCGCTGAGATCGGCTATCCGGCAACCGGATTGGGCGAGATCATCGAGCGCGCCGACATGACCAAGGGTGCGCTGTACTACCACTTCGACTCCAAGGAGGCCCTCGCCGAGGCCATCATCGCCGAAAGTGGGGCAAGCATGCTCGCGGCCTTCCAGAACATCACCGAAACGTCGTCCCCGGCGCTGGAGAACCTCATCCACGGACTGTTCGTGGTGTGCGACTTCACCCGCACCGACCGGGTCGCCGACATCGGCCTTCACCTCTTGCAGACCTTCGCGGGTATCAACGACACGACCGCGCGCGTGTATGCGAGCTGGCTCGACGCGATCTCGGCACAACTACACCGCGCCGCTGCTGAAGGTGACCTGCGTGAAGGTCTGGATCCCGGGGCCGTGGCCGACGTGGTCCTGTCGGCGCTGCTCGGCGCCGAGGCGCTGACCCGTGCAGGCACGTCCGGCACGGATCTTCGCGAACGCCTCGTCCGCACCTGGGACCTGCTGCTGCCGGCCCTGGTCGAGCCCGCATCCCTCGACTACTTCCGCGAGTTCCTCGCACGCGAATCCATGCGGCGCTCCCCCGGCACCGATTAGCCGGTCACATCGCCGCCCGCACGGTCGGCGTTCGCATGGATGGCGTCGCGACAGAACGCGGCAAGTCCGGGAAGCCCGAAGGATTCGTCGTACCGTGCGACGTACGCCGGGTCGCTGACGTACATGTCGCCCAGCTTGCGGTGAAAATCGGGCGGGCAGTCGTAGAACCAGCGGTTCACGTGCAGCCGGTGCTGTTCGGCGGCGTCCATGGCCACTTCGGAGTCGGGTGCGAGCCCACCTCGGAAGGCGTCCGCCAGGGCCTTCTCCACCGCTTCCCCCTCGTCCTTGAGCTGGATCCACTGCCCCTTGCTGTAGGACTTCGTCCGCCGCTGGGATTCCTTCCACTCGGCCGTGTCACCGAACTTGCGCTCGGCCTCGGCCTGGTAGTCGTCGAAGCCCTCGCCGAACAGTTCACGCATGTCGTCGTCGGTCATGGGGGTGTTGGTCATCGCCTTCTCCAATGCCTGATCGATGGCCGCGACGAGGTCCTTCATCTCGCCGAGGCGTGCCATGACGCGTTCGCGCTGACGGAGCAGGTGACTGACCGCATCACCCTCGTCGAGCAGGCTCGCGATCTCGTCGAGCGAGAACTCGAGCCGGCGGTACACGATGATCTGCGACAGCCGTGTCAGGTCGGCCGGCGTGTAGACCCGGTATCCCGAGGTCGCACGCCGGCTGGGGCTCAGCAACCCGATCTCGTCGTAGTGGTGAAGGGTGCGGACCGTGATGCGAAATCGCTTGGCGACCTCACCGACCGTGAGTTCCTCCACCGGCAACTCCTGCGTCATGTGACAAGGCTGGCGTCTCACGCCGCGTGAGGGTCAAGTGGTCTTTCTGAGAATTCAGAGTTCCTCGGTCCACAGCTTTTCGGTGAGGTCCTGGAAGCACGCGAGCGCGACCGGATCGTCGCCGCGCAGAAGCGCCGACTTGCTCATCAGCGCCCGCACGATCGAGCCGTCGTCGTGCTTGAGTTCGACGACCAGGTCGGCATGGGCGCGCATCACGGACACCGCCGAATCGTCGGCGGGCAGCGAGTGGAAGATCTCGGCGAACGGCAGGGCCTTCACGTCGTCGGTGCTGCGTCCCACCATCTCGGCAAACGCGCTGTTGGCGAACAGGATCGAACCGTTCTCGGCGATCGCGAGCACCGGCACCGGAAACCGCTCGAGCACCACGAGCGCGGGCATCTGCTGCAGCAGCTCCATGGGCGATCGGGGTTGCTCGTCGCTCTGTCGCCGCTCCACGTGTCGATAGTGCCCGACATCGCCACGGGTTACCAACCACCGGCTCGGCTGCCGTGAACATCTCGGGGTGGTCCACGCCACTTGACTAACTAGGTTTACTCTGTGAAGGCTACATCGGCAGACAGGGGCAGGCATGGACCTGAAATGGTCGAAAACCGACCAGGAGTTCCGCGACGAGGTGCGCGGCTTCCTCGCGGAGAAACTGACACCCGACCTCCGCGAGGCGGGACGCCTCCAGACGAGCGTGTACTCCGAGCACGAAGCGAGCATGGAATGGCAGCGCATCCTGCACGAACGCGGATGGGCGGCCCCGGCTTGGCCGGTCGAGCACGGCGGCTGCGACTGGAGCCTGACGCAGCACTACATCTTCAGCCGCGAGTCCACGCTCGCCGGCGCACCGGCGCTGTCCCCGATGGGCATCCGCATGGTGGCGCACGCCATCATCATGTTCGGCACCGAGGAGCAGAAGTCCTACTTCCTCCCCCGCATCCTGACCGGCGAGGTGTTCTTCTGCCAGGGCTACTCCGAACCCGAGGCCGGTTCGGACCTCGCGGCGCTGTCGATGAGCGCGGTCTCCGACGGAGACGACCTGGTCTGCACCGGCAGCAAGATCTGGACCACGCATGCCCGGGAGGCCAACTGGATGTTCGCGCTCGTGCGCACCACCCGCGGTGCCAAGAAGCAGCAGGGCATCACGTTCGTGTTGATCGACATGACCTCGCCCGGTATCGAGATCCGCCCCCTGGTGATGACCTCGGGCGAAGAGGTGCAGAACCAGGTGTTCTTCGACGAGGTGCGGGTGCCGAAGAAGAACGTCATCGGCGCCATCGACGACGGCTGGACCGTCGCCAAGTACCTGCTGGAGTTCGAACGCGGCGGCGGCGCATCCTCACCCGCGCTGCAGGTGCTCGGCGAGGAGATCGCGACCGTGGCCGCGAAGCAGCCGGGCCCGTGCGGGGGTCGGCTGATCGACGATCCGGCGTTCAGCCGCAAGCTCGCCGACGCCCGCATCCGCACCGACGTCCTGGAGATCCTGGAGTACCAGGTGCTCGCGGCGGTCGCCGAGGGCCGCAACCCCGGCACCGCGTCGTCGATGCTCAAGGTGCTCAGCACCGAGCTGAGCCAGACTCTCACCGAGCTGTCGATGGAAGCCGCCGGTCCACGCGGCCGCGCCTACCAGCCGCACGCGACGCGTCCGGGTGGTCCGGTCGCCGAGTTCGAGCCGCCCGCCGACGGTTATGTCAGCGGTGAACCGTGGCAGGCCGTCGCACCGCTGCGCTACTTCAACGACCGCGCCGGGTCGATCTACGCCGGCAGCAACGAGATTCAGCGGAACATCCTCGCCAAAGCGGCCCTCGGACTCTGACGGGAACACTGATGGACTTCAACCTGACCAAGGAACAGGAACTGCTGCGCGACGGGCTCACCAAGTTCCTGTCGAGCCGTTACGACCTGCAGACCAGCCGGGCCGCGGCCAAACTCGGCGAGGGCTGGCAACCCGACATCTGGCGTGGATTCGCCGAAGAGCTGGGCATTCTGGGGGCGACGCTGCCCGAGGAGTCCGGCGGAATCGGTGGCGGTGCGGTCGAGGCGATGGTGATCGCCGAGGCGCTGGGCCACGCGCTGGTCATCGAACCCTTCGTCGACACCGTCGTCGTCGCGGGCGGCCTGCTGCAGCGCGCGGGCGGTGATGCCGCGCAGAACGTGCTGGAGGACCTCGTCGGTGGAGCGGCCGTCGTCGCGGTGGCCGCGACCGAACCGACATCCGGGGACAACTGGTACAGCGTCGAGACCACGGCGCGCCGCGACGGCGACGAATGGGTGCTCGACGGGGCGAAGATCGTCGTGGTCAGCGCACCGTTCGCGACGCATCTGCTGGTGACCGCGCGGACCTCAGGCGACACGACCGACAAGGACGGGATATCCCTGTTCCTCGTCGAGACCGCCTCGGCGGGAAGCGGATTCACCGCGCACCACTACCGCACGGTCGACGACCGCAGGGCCTCGGATCTGGAGTTCGACGGGCTGCGACTGCCCGCGTCGGCGTTGCTGGGGCCCGAGGGGCAGGCCGGGCCGTCGCTGGAACTCGCGCGCGACGAAGGCGCCGCCGCGGTGTGCGCCGAAGCCGTCGGCGGCATGCGCAAGGTGCTCGCCGACACCGTCGAGTACTGCAAGCAGCGCCAGCAGTTCGGCCAGCCGATCGGCAGCTTCCAGGCCCTGCAGCACCGCATGGTCGACATGCACATGGAGGTCGAACAGGCGTCGGCCGCGATGTACCTCGCGGTGCTCAACCTCGACTCCGATGCGGTCACGCGCGCCAAGGCCGTCTCGGCTGCCAAGGCCACGGTGGGCCGGGCCGCGCGCTTCGTCGGCCAGAACGCGGTGCAGCTGCACGGCGGCATGGGTATGACCGAGGAACTCGCGATCGGCCACTACTTCAAGCGGCTCACCGCGCTGCAGTACGAGTACGGTTCGACCGCCGCGCACGTCAGCCGGTACGCCGAGCTCACCAGGCCGTAGCCGGCCGGGTTTGCCGGTAAACCTGATTGACGACCCTCGTACGGTGGACAGGTGAGCGTGCGGGGGTGGGTGCTGTTCGGTGCGATGAGCGTCATCTGGGGCATCCCCTACCTGCTGATCAAGGTCGCGGTCGAGGGCGTCTCGGTGCCCGTGCTGGTGCTCGCCCGCACGGCGGTCGGTGCCCTGGTGTTGTTGCCGCTGGCGATGTCCCGCGCGGCGTGGGCCCCGGTGCTACGCCACTGGAAACCCGTGCTGGTGTTCGCGTTCTTCGAGATCATCGCGGCGTGGGCGCTTCTGACGGACGCCGAACGGCACCTGACGAGTTCCATGACCGGACTCCTGATCGCGGCCGCCCCGATCATCGCCGCGGTGCTCGACCGGATCACGGGCGGTGAGCGACTGGGTGTCAAGCGCGTCGCCGGGCTGTTCGTGGGCCTGTCGGGTGTCGCGGTGCTCGCCGGCCCGGGCCTGGCGGGCGGTCACGTGTGGCCCGTTCTCGAAGTGCTGCTGGTCGCAACGTGTTACGCGATCGCTCCGCTGGTGGCGGCGCGCTTCCTCGGTGAGGTTCCCAGCCTGCCGATGACCGCGGCGTGCCTGACCGTCGCGGCGCTGATCTACACCACCCCGGCCGCGCTCACCTGGCCCGACGCGATGCCGTCGACGCGCGTTCTGGCGGCGCTGGCCGCACTCGCCGTGGTGTGCACGGCGCTGGCCTTCATCGTGTTCTTCGCGCTCATCCGCGAGGTGGGCGCGGCCCGCGCGCTGGTGTTCACCTACGTCAACCCCGCGGTCGCCCTGGCGGCGGGCGTGATCGTGCTGGGTGAGCCGCTCACGGCGTACAACATCGCCGGTCTGGTGCTGATCCTGTCCGGTTCCGTGCTGGCGACGCGCAAGGCCACGCACGGCAACCGCGAGCGTGAAACCTCTGCGAAAAATCAGCCGGATTCTCGCAGCCAGTTCACACTCGCGGAGCCTATAGAGGCTATAGAGCCTATCGAGCCGAAAGGGCCGACTGGGCCCGGAGCCACCCGCCGAACTCCGTGATGTCGCGGCCGTGTGCAGGCGCGGCATGGTCGCAGCCGAAACCCGTCACCCAACGGCCGTCGCTCAACTCGACCTTGCCGAGCAGCATCGGGGCGGGCAGTTCGGCGAGGAACTCACCGAGTGCCGCGGGTGAGAGCACCCACCGCTCCCCCTCGATCGCGGATCCGTCGCTGTCGACGCGCACCAGGCCCGGTTTGGGGGGCTCGGTGTCGAGGGCGAACAGCCGGTAGTGCGGCGCGGTGACCACCGGCCCGCCCCAGCGCGCACCGCGTCCGGTGAGCTCGTGCTCCAGCGGTTGCCCACGCAGATGCGCTCCGAACACGGCGATCTCGGTGACCTCCGTGGCGGCCTCAGCCCACGACGCCGCGGCGGGCACAGCGAGGAAACGCGCCGCGAGATCGGCGACGACGGCATCACCGAACGCCGGCGCCAGCAGCGTGATGCCGAACTGCGCGCCGTCGGAGGTGGTGCCCGCCGGGATCGCGATGGCACACATGTCGAACAGGTTGCAGAAATTGGTGAACCGCCCCATGCGCGCGTTCACCCCGATCGGGTCGGCGGCGACGTCGGCAATACGCGGATGCTCGGGCGCGGTGGGCACCAACAGCGCATCGCATCCCGCGAGGGCTGCGAACGCCTCGTCGCGGAGGTGCTCGACGCGGCGACGGTCGCGCAGCAGGTCGGCGGCCGAGTGCCTGCCCGCGGCGCTGATGATCGCCGACACGGTCGGGTCCAGCCCGGCGCCCGGCCCGGCGCTTTCGATGAATTCGCCGACGGCGTCCCATCGTTCGGCCACGAGTGCCCCGTTGTACAGCAGGTCCGCCGCGGCGAAGAACGGCGTCATGTCGATGGGCACGGTTTCGAACCCGGCGGCCTGCGCGCGCTGCACCGCCTCGGTGAACGCAGCCTGCCACGCCACGTCGAGTTCGGGCACCTGCGCGGGCACCGCGACCCTGGGCGCAGGCGGCGCGGCCAACATGAGATCGGCGGGCCACGCGCGGTGCGGTTCGGCGGTGGCCATGACACCCATCGCGGCCTGTGCGGTCGGCAGGTCGGCGGCGAAGATCGTCACGCAGTCATAGCTCGCGCACGCGGGCACCACACCGGTGTTCGGGACCACGCCGAGGGTCGGCTTGATACCGACGATGCCCTGCAGTCCGGCGGGCACACGCCCGGAGCCTGCGGTGTCGGTGCCGATCGCGATGTCGGCGAAGCCGAGTGCGACCGCAACGGCCGACCCGGAACTCGAACCGCCCGAGATGTATTCGGGACGTTGGGCGTTGCGTACCGGGCCGTAGGGGCTGCGGGTTCCGACGAGGCCGGTGGCGAACTGGTCGAGGTTGGTCTTGCCGATGACAACCGCGCCCGCGGCCTTCAGAGCGGCCACGACGGGGGCGTCGGTGTCGGGCACGAAGCTGTATCCCGGACAGGCCGCGGTGGTGGGCAATCCGGCGACGTCGACGTTGTCCTTGACCGCGAGCACCAGACCGGCCAGTGGGCCGCTCGTGGCGGACGCGTGGTCGGCCTCCACCTGGTCGTGGGGTCGCAGATGGATGAACACCTCGGACCGGCCGGTCTGCTCGATCCTGCGGTAGATCTCGTCGATCTTGCCCGTCACGCGGATTCCTTTCGTGCGAATTCTCCTGCGTCCGACCAGCGTTGACGTTCTTCGGCACGCGCGGCTTCCATCATCGCGCGCGTCGCGGCGATGTCGTCGGCGTTCTCGGCGAGGAACGCGTCGTGCTCGGCAAGCGAGAACACCCCGTCGGTGATGTCGACGTGGCCGCGGCCCGCCGCCATGTCGGCACGCAGGTCCAGCAGTTCTTCCGCCGAGACGGGATACCAGCTGATGCGGTCGAAAAAGCGTAGCAGCCACGGATGTTCGGGCTCGAAGCCGTGCGCGGGCAGCGGATGGCGGTGATTCCAGATCTGGGTGGTGCGGCCGACGAACTGGTAACCGCCCGGACCCTCCATGCCGTAGATGCACAGGTAGGCGCCGCCGATGCCGACCGCGTTCTCCGGGGTCCAGGTACGGGCCGGGTTGTACTTGGTGGTGACCAGCCGGTGCCGCGGGTCCAGGGGAGTCGCGACCGGCGCACCGAGGTAGACATCACCCAGCCCGAGCACCAGATACTCGGCGTCGTAGACGATCCGGTGGACGTCGTCGACCGACGCCAGCCCGTTCATGCGCCGGATGAACTCGATGTTCCACGGGCACCACGGCGCGTCGGCGCGCACACCGTGCATGTAACGTTCGATGGCCTCGCGCGTGGCGGGGTCGTCCCAGCTCAGGGGCAGGCGGACCGTGCGGCTGGGCACGACGAGCTCCTGTGCCGCCGGCAGGGACGCCTCGATCTCGGTGAGCAACGGCACGAGTGCCGAGACCGGCAGGCGCACGGGGTCCACCTTCACCTGCAGTGAGCGCACGCCCGGCGTCAGGTCGATCAGACCGCCTGGCCGGTGGTTCTCCAGCGCGTGATGCAGGGCGTGTACCCGTGCCCGCAGCGCGAGATCGAGTCGCATCTCGCCGTATTCGACCAGGACGTTGTCGTCGCCGGTGCGCCGGTACGTCACGTCGACGGTGCCGTCCGACGAGGTGGTGTGGCCGAGGATCCCGTTGTCGGTGTCGCCGCCGGTGGAGAACACCGTGGGCAGGTAGGCGCGTCGTGCGCGTGCCACGGTGTCGGCAGGCGCCGCGGCGGCCTCGCGGACCGCGACGAATCGCACGGTGGCCCCCGGGGCAAGTTGGCCCAGCTTCCAGCGGTCGGCGGAGGTGACGGTCACCGGGCAGACGAAGCCGCCCAGGCTGGGCCCGTCTGGGCCGAGCAGAATCGGTGTGTCCCCGGTGAAGTCGAGCGAGCCGACCGAGTAGGCGTTGTCGTGGATGTTCGACGGGTGCAAGCCTGCCTCGCCGCCGTCGGGCCGCGCCCATTCGGGCTTGGGCCCGATCAGGCGCACGCCGGTGCGGTCGGAGTTGAAGTGCACCTCGTAGTCGTGCCCCAGCACGGTGTCGATGTCGGCCTGTGTGAAGAACTCCGGCGCCGAGTGCGGGCCCACGGTGACGGCGATGTTCCAGTGCGAGGTGAGGGCCGGTTGCTCGTCGGACAGGATGCGCCTGCGTGTGCCGGTCGGGCTGTCGGCGATCTCGAGCTTGTCGCCCGCGCCGAGCACCCGTCCCTGGTGTCCCCCGAAGCCGCCGAGGGTGAAGGTGGCTGCGCTGCCGAGGTATTCGTCGGCGTGTAGGCCGCCTGCGACGGCCAGGTAGATCCGCAGTCCGGGTCCGGCGACCATGCCGACGTCGAGCAGTTGGCCTGCCTGCACCAGAACCGGTTGCCACTGGGGCACTCTGATGCCGTCGATGCTCACCGGCGCGGGCGCGCCGGTGACGCACACCCAGGTGTCGGTGTCGAACCGCAGTGCCGGGCCACCCATCGTGGCCTCCAGGGCGGGTGCACCCTCGGGGTTGCCGACGGCGATGTTGGCGAGCCGGAACGACACGTCGTCCATGGGCCCGGACGGCGGGACGCCGACCTGCCAGTACCCGATCCGGCCCGGCCAGTCCTGGATCGTGGTGGCCATGCCGGGCCTGAGGACCTCCGCTGTCCTCATCCCCGGGTCACCACCATGCGGACCGCGGTGGGGTCGAAACCGTTGCACGGGTTGTTGATCTGCGGGCAGTTGGAAATCAGCACCAGCGTGTCGATCTCGGCGCGCAGCGACAGTTTCTTGCCAGGCGCCGACAGGCCGTCGACGATGCCCAGCGAACCGTCGGGATCCACCGGGACGTTCATGAAGAAGTTGATGTTGCTGACGATGTCGGCCTTCGTCAGGCCCCACCGCGCGCCTTCGCCGATGAAGTTCTCGACGCACGCGTGCTGGTGTTTGGTGTGGTGTCCGTAGCGCAGGGTGTTGGACTCCTGCGAGCACGCGCCGCCGAGGGTGTCGTGGTTGCCCACCTCGTCGTCGATGATCGTCAGCATCGGCGCACCGTCGCTGTCGCGCAGCACCGTGCCCGTGGTCAGGAAGATGTTGCCCTGTGCGGCGATCGTGGCCGGGGCGCTGTAGCGGATGCCGTGGTCGTCGGCACCGTAGAACAACGTGTCGACGGCCTGATTTCCGTGCAGGTCGACGATGGTGAGCACGTCCCCCGCCCGCACGATCTTCGACCACGGCGCGCGGGGCGCGACGGTCTCGTCGGCGATGATCTGAGCTTCGAACGTGGTGGTCATCGGGCACTCCAGACGTCTTCGGAATTGAGGTACGCGCGTTGGTATTCGGGATCGCGGTCGTGCAGCGACGCCCCGATCCCGGCGAGGTCCTCCTGGGCACGCCATGCGAGGACCTCCAGGGACCCGACCTCGAACTCGGGGGCCGGATCCAGCGGGTGGGCCGTGTTGGCGATGGCCACGATCAGCGGCAGGTGAAGGATGAGTTCGACTGCGGTGTCGGCGCCCGCGGAACCGGTGGACACCAGCGCGCCGTCGCCGTCGACCCGGATGCCGTGGAAGAACGACACGCTGGGTGCGACGTCACGGCGGGTGAGGCCGTTCTTGAGCGCGGCGAGGGCCAGCAGTTCGCGCCCTGCGGGACTGGCCGATTCGGCACTGCCCGCGCCGTACTTCGCGGTGTTGCCCGCCAGGGTCGTGGTGCCGCACAGCGCGTCGTGGTGACCCGAGGTGTCCGACTCGATGGTGGCCAGCACCCGGCCCTGATCGCTGAGCAGTGGGTGCCCTGTCGAAAGGTAGGCCTGCCAGGGTACTTTCACGGTGTCGGCGACGTTGAGTCGTTCCCACGGGGCGTCGGCGCGCCAGAGCAGCAGGTGCGCGCACGCCGTACCGGTCAGGTCCCGCAGGCGTAGTCGTGTGCCGCGTGCGAGCACCTTGGTGGTGTACCGGCCGCCCGGGACGGTCTCGGCCCAGGTCAGATTCTCGGCGGCCACGCCGGCGGGCGGGTTGGGCCAGCGTGACGCCGGGACGACGGGCATCGAGTCGGTGATGGTTCCGGCCTGGGCGCGGGCGTGGGCGCGCGCGCCTGCCGTGGTAGCCGTGGCGGCTGTGGTCACAGACATGATCAGGCTCCGATCGTGACGGGTTTCGGATGTGTCTTGCCGCGCGGGAAGCACAGCGCACCGAGCAGCACCGTGGCGGCGATGCTCAGCGGGCCCGCCCACTGCAGGACGGGGTATTCCCCGGTGGGGTTGAAGATCTCGGCTCGCGGCCAGCCAAGGTTGACGATCATCACGGCGCCGTACAGCACCGCGAGCACGTTGACCACGATGCCGAACCTGCCGAGCGAGAACAGCGGCAGTCCTTCGGCGTCGACCTGGTTGCGTTGTGCGGGCCAGCCTTTGAACCTGCGGTACAGCAGAGGCGCGGTGACCATCAGGTACGCCAGGTAGATCAGGATGATGCACACGCTGGCCAGGGTCGCGAAGATCGCGGAGTTGCCCACGTTGACCAGCAGCACCGCGATGCACAGCACGCCGATCAGCACCGACGGCCAGATCGGGGTTCCGGTGCGGCCGTTGACCTTTGCCAGGATCGCCGAGGCGGGCAGCCGGCCGTCGCGGGCCATCGAGAACATCAGCCGTGAGGCCGCGGTCTGAATTGCCAACGTGCAGATGGTGATCGCGATGCACACGTCGATGAGCAGGACGGTGCCCCACGGCGAGGACAGCACGGTGTCGAGCACATACGGCAGGCCCTCGGTGGCCAACCGGCCGTCGGTGAGGCTCGGTGCGGCCATGAGCGCCCCGAGGATCATCAGGCCACCGCCGAGCGCGGACACCGAAAGCGCCAGGCGGATGGTGCGTGGCGCCACCCGGCGCGGGTTGCGGGTCTCCTCGGCGAGTTCGCCCGCCGAACCGAAGCCCACCATGACGTAGGCGGCCATCAGGCCCGACACGATCCAGGCCCAGATGTAGCCGGGTTGCCCGCCGGCGTGGCCGGTGTCGAACACGACCTGCGGACCGCGCTGGGCGTGCGTGAAGAACACGCCGATGACCGCGATGACGCCGACGATCTCGCACACCACACCTGCGCTGTTGACGCGTGACATCCATTTGACGCCAAGGCAGTTGATGGTGGTCGTGACCACCAGCAGGACGGTGCCGAGCAGCACCGCGTTGGTGGCGCCGCTGGCCGAGGTGAGGGCCGGGTCGTCGCCGATGATCTGGAATCCCGGCCAGATCGTCGGGAGCACCACCTGCAGGGCGATCGCGGCGGCCGATGCGGTGACGATCTGGGCGAGGATCATGAACCAGCCCCCGAACCAGCCGATCACCTCACCGCCCATGCGTCGCGACCACTGGTAGATGGCGCCCGAGATCGGGTAACGCGCGGCGAGTTCGGCGAAACACAGGGCGACGAGGAACTGCCCCACGAACACCGCGGGCCAGGTCCAGAAGAAGGCGGGCCCGCCGAAGCCGAAGCCCAGACCGAACAACTGGAAGATCGTCGTCAGGATCGACACGAAGGAGAACCCCGCGGCGAACGACTCGAACCGGCCGAGCCGGCGATGCAGTTGTTGGTCGTAACCGAACTCCGCGAGGTCGCGGTGGTCGCCGGACGGGTCGGCCACGTCGGGTCCCGGTGCTGTTGCGCTGCTGGTCATGGGTTTTCTCTCTGGCTAGGGGCGCTGCCGCCAGCTCTTACCTGTCAGATGACAGATAACAATGGGCGCGTGTCCTCGGCGTCACCCGAATGTTTCGTTCATGTAGCCGTCGGTAAGCATTCGGTTGCAGAACCCTCACCGCCCGTGGGCCTGTCACAATCGCCGGTATGCCCGCCCCCGACCTCGTGCAGCGCCACATCGACGCGGCGACCTCGGTGGCCGGTCTGCGCGCCGCCACGGCCGAACTGCCCGCGGCTGCGCGCGAACTCGTCGGCGCGCGTGCCGCGACGGTGGCACAGGCGTGGTCGGCGCTGCTGCGCGCGGCACTGCGCACCGCCGCGCGGGTCACCGGCCCCGCGCCAGGCACGTGGTACGCCTCGGGCAGCGTGGGCCGCGGTGAGGCACTGCCCGGATCCGATCTCGACACCCTGTTCGTGCGCGACGAGGGCACACCGGTCGACGCGGCCTTGCACCACGCGCTCGAGGTGCACGACCTGTTGAGCGCGTGCGGGATCCCGGGCGACGAGAAAGGGGTCACCGCGGCCCGTGCGCGGTTCAACCGCTCGGCGTCGCAGTGGGAGGACGGCATCGCCCGCTGGGCCGGTGACGCCGCCGCCGACCGCGGTGTGGTGATGATCGGACTGCTCGCCGATGCGTTCCCGCTCACCGACGGGCCGGATTTGGCGGCCCGGGCTCGCACGGCCGTCGGCGACCATCCCGACGCGCTCGCGGCGATGCTGCAGGACGCGACGTACCTACGGGCCCATGTGCCGTCGCGGTTGCGGGTGCTCGCCACTCGCGACACCGCCGTCGACCTCAAGGCCGCGACGATCGACCCCGTGGTGCGCATCGCGCGGTGGGCCGCGCTGTGCTGCGGATCCTCTGAACGCGGTACGCCCGACCGGATCCACGACGCGGCCGGTGGCCGCTTTCTCGACGACGAGGACGCGGCCGTTCTGACGCGGTGTCACGCCATCGGGTCGAGCATCCGGTGGCGCACGCGCGCCGACCAGATCACGTCTTCCGGCGGCGAGATCACCGATCACGTCGCGATGTCGGCATTCTCGCCCCAGGACCGCACCGCACTGCGCAGCATCGGGCGCGACGTCAGCGGTCTGCAGCGCAAACTCGACTACCTGGCGTCGACCTCGACGTTCTCACCGTGGTAGCCGAACTCCGCGTCGACGCACGCCACGCCCTGGCCCAGACCATCGCGGCCGAACGCCTCGAGGGCTGGCAGCCGGCCGACGAGCAGATATCGGCGCTCACCGAACTGCTGGGCGGCACGGTGACATTCGGCGAATACCTCGCGGCCCATCTCCCCCGCCGCACGCCGAACCCACGCCGGCGACCGGTGTTCGCGCGGCGCAGACCGTACTTCATCCCCGGTACGACCGTGCTGCGCAACAACTTCGGGATCACCCACGCCCCGACACTGGCGCATGTCGAGTTCGTGGCCACCGCAGGCCGGATGCTGCAGGCCCACATGCGTCCCGACACGCACGACCTCGACGTGTGCCACCTGCACCAGCACGTGTTCGGCGACGTGTATGCGTGGGCCGGCCAGCCGCGCATCGTCGAACTCCGCCGTGGCGAGCAGACTTTCGGGCCGTGCGCGCAGATACGCCACAGGCTCGCGGAGGTGCACGCCGACATCTGTGCGCTCGCGCGTGACGGACGCGGCCTCGACGACGGTGCGTTGTCGTTCCGGCTCGCACGGATCTACGCCGAGTACAACGCAATCCACCCCTTCCGCGAGGGCAACGGGCGGACCGGGACGCTGCTGCTGCATCTGCTCGCCCACCGCGCGGGCCGTCGGCTGCGCCTGGACACGGTCACGCGCGACGAATGGATCAGCGCCTCACGCGATTCGATGCCTTCCCGGCGCCGCATCGCGACGAATGGCCATGCCGATCCCCGGCCATTCGTCGCGATACTGAAGCGATCCCTGGATCAGGGATCCGGAGCGGTGAGATAGCGCTGCACGGTCGGGCCCAGCCACGACACCAGATCGTCGAGGCCCGCCGAGGCGAGCGGCTCGATCTTGAGTTGATACCGCGCGAACGCCAGACCGACCATGTGCACGGTCACCAACTCGACGCGCAGTTCGGCGTCGTCGACACCGAACTCCGCGGCCACGCGCTGGGCCACCGGACCGGCGAGCGAATCGTGCAGCAGCTTGCGGGCCAGCGGATGGATATCGGCGGACTTGAACACCGTCAGCAGCAGGTCGAATGAGCCGCCCTCGTCCCAGCGCCGGATGACCTCGCGCACCAGGCGCGCGCCGATCTCCTCGGGTCCGTCGTCGAGCAGCGCCGCGAGCTGGTGCAGCGGATGCTCGGGGGTGTCGAGGACCGCGGCGTTGAACAGGCCTTCCTTGTTGCCGAAGAAGTAGTAGACCATCGCCACGTCGACGCCGGCTTCCGCGGCGATCCCGCGCACCGTCGCCTTCTCGTAACCACTGCGCATGAAGTGGTCGCGCGCCGCGTCGAGGATGCGCTGCTTGTTCTGCTGACCGGTGCGCCACCGGCCGCTGCGCCGGTTCTCGGCCATGACGGAAGTTTAGTTCAACACCCGTTGACCTATTCGCGGGACGCGGCGTACCGTTTTGTTCAACGGCAGTTGAAGAAAGGAGCCGGCAATGACCGAACAACGACGACTGTGGTGGCGGCACCTGCTCTCGGTGCTGCTGGCACCCGCGATGATGACGGTGTTCATCCCCTCGGCGATCGCCGCGGTGACCGACACCAGAGCACCCGATCTGAGCACGGCAGGCGGATGGCTCGCGGCCGCCGCGGGTGCCGTCCTGATCGCGATCGGGCTGAGTTTCCTGGTGTGGACGGTGGTGCTGTTCGACCGCGTCGGCGAGGGAACGCTGGCCATCGGGTCACCCGTTCACCTGGTGCTGCGCGGCCCCTACCGTCACGTCCGCAACCCGATGATGACGGCCGTGTTCTGCATCCAGCTCGGCACCGCGGTCGCGACGATGTCACCGTGGCTGTTCGGTTGGTTCGCGCTGTTCTGCACCGCCACCGCGATCGCCATCCCGGTCGTGGAGGAACCACACCTGCGCAGGCGCTTCGGCGCCGAGTACGAGGCCTACCGGAGGCATGTGCCGCGGTGGATTCCGCGGGTCACGCCGTGGGAACCGTCACCGGCGCACTGATCCACCGCGACGGTCGGGTACGAAGCCGTCTCACCGCGCCCGGGCGGCCGCGAATGACGCCACGTACTCGACCGCCGCACCGACCGTCACGTCGACAGGTTCCCGGTCGCCCATCGCGAAGGCCACCATCGTGCCGCCCTGATGCGCGGCGAGCAGCGCCACCGCCAGATGCCGCGGCTCGACCCCTTCACCGAGTTCACCGTTGCGGCACATCACGTCGACGCCGTCCCGGAACAACTGCAACCACCGGTCGTAACCCGCGGCGAGATCGTCGAGGACATCTCGCTGCTCGAGCAGCTCGCCGGTGAGCGACCCGTAGATGCAACCGCCGCGCAGGTACACCGTTTCCGCTTGGCGGCCACAGGCTTTCGCCCACTCCCGCAGCGCGTCGATGCTGTCCAGACCGGCCAGTTCGGGTTGCGCGGTCGCCTCGGCCGCGCGCGCCGCGACGACCTGCCGGATCAGATCCGACTTGTCGGCGAAGTAGTGCGTCAGTTGCGAACCGCTGACCCCCACTTCCCGGCGGACGTCGTCGAGGCTGGTGCTCAGGACGCCGTTGCGGAACATCAGGTCCGCCGCACCGTCGATGATCCGGGTGCGCGTCGCGAGCCCTTTGCCCGTGAATCGTTGCGCGGCACCGTCGTTGGCGACCGACCGTGCGCGCCGGTCGCGCACCGGGCGAGGTGGGCGCGGGACCCGCTCGGCCGGATCGGTCGCGAACAGGCGAAGGTAGTTCACCATGAACCTGAACGTGTCGCTCAGCGGCCATTCCTGCCGGTAGGTGAACGTGAGCATGCCCGCGCCCTGATGACCTGCGACGAAGACCATCGCGAGTTCGCGAGGGCGGGCGGTCGCCACCAGCAGCCTGCGGTCGCGCATGCGCTCGAAGGAGGCTTCGAGCAGCGCCATCCACTCCCGGTAGCCGGCGGCCAGCGTCTCGCGCGTCGCGGCGTCGGACTTGGCCAACTGCCCGGCCAGCGCGTGATAGGTCGGCGTGCCCGTGTAACCGATCTTGCGTAGCTGCCGGACGGTCAGGTTGAGCCAGCGCTCGAAGTCGTCGAACGAGTCAAGGCCGCCGAGGGCGGGTTGGCGGTGGAAGTCCAGGACGAGGCCCATCTGACGTTCGAGCACCGCCCGCACCAGGGCCCGTTTGTCGGTGAAGTAGTGGCTGAGTTGCGATCCACTGACCGAGGCCACCTGCCGGACGCGGTCAAGGCTGAGCGCGGACAGCCCTTCTTCGAGGATCACCTGTGCCGCAGCCTGGAGGATGCGTTCGCGCGTGGCGCGCCCTTTGGCGGTGAACCGCTCGCCGTCGGAGAGGCCTGTCGTGACCATTTGCCGGGCAAGTTTACCGTCCGCCCCACACCCACGGTGCCCACTCGGCACGTCGGGCACCACCAGATCGTGTATTGCGGTCCCGGTTTCGCGCGCGCCACGGTCAGCTTCCTGTTCACCACACCCGGTGTGGGCGAGCCCGCAGGCGGAGGATTTCCGGCGCTGTCATCGACCGGCCAGTTCCTGTTGAAAGACGTTCCCTTGCTTGGCCTTTCTCTGTGGACCCTGGTGGACGCCGTCAAGGCATCACGCAACCGGGCCCGCTAGGCGCAACCAGCGCCTGCGGGCAGCGGCGAACAGAGTTGGCATCACGATGCGTCGATCTCTCCCCGCAGGTCAGGGACCCGTTGGACACTGGAACACCCGTCGCCGGGATTACCCGGACACCGGCGTGCGTTGCCCGGTGAGACCGCGACTGAAAGTGAGCACCGACCGTGGCTACTCCTTCGGATCCTGCGCATCTGCCCCGCCTCGCCGTGGCCCTGGACGGCACGGGATGGCATCCGGCGTCGTGGCGTGAACCCGATGCCCGGCCCGCCGAGGTGCTGCGCGCGGGCTACTGGACAGATCTGATCGGTGCGGCCGAACACGGCCTGATCGACTTCGTGACCATCGAGGACGGCCTCACGCTGCAGTCCGATCACCCGTTCCGGCCCGACGACCGCACCGACCGGCTCCGCGGGCGACTCGACGCGGTCCTGATCGCCTCCCGTGTCGCACCGACCACCCGCCACATCGGGCTGATCCCGACCGCGGTCACCACGTTCACCGAGCCCTTCCACATCTCCAAGGCCGTGGCCACGCTCGACTACGTCAGCACCGGGCGGGCCGGGGTGCGTGTCCAGGTGTCGTCACGGCGTGACGCCGCGGCGCACTTCGGGCGCAGGCAGTTCCCCGACGACCGGGCCGCGCTGGTCGCCGAACTGTTCGGCGAGGCCACCGACTACGTCGAGGTGCTCCGCCGGCTGTGGGACTCGTGGGAGGACGACGCCGAGATCCGTGACGTCTCCACCGGACGGTTCATCGACCGGGACAAGCTGCACTACATCGACTTCGTCGGCCCACACTTCTCGGTAAAGGGCCCGTCCATCACGCCGCGGCCGCCGCAGGGACAGCCTGTCGTGGCCGCGCTCGGCCACGTCGACGCCGCGTACCGACTGATCGCCACGAGCGCCGACGTCGGTTTCATCACGCCGCACAGCACGCAGGAGGTCACGTCGCTGGTCGAGACCATCGCAGGGCACCGGCCCGCCGACACCGAACCCGTCCGCGTGTTCGCCGACGTCGTGGTTTTCCTCGATGACACCGCGGCCGGTGCGCAGGCCCGGCGGGACCGGCTCGACGAGGTGGCCGGGTCCGAATACGTCAGCGACGCCGAGATCTTCGCGGGGACACCGGCGCAGCTGGCCGACCTGGTGCAACAGTGGCACGCCGCGGGTGCCAGCGGGTTGCGGTTGCGTCCGGCGACACTCCCCCACGATCTGCGCCAGATCACCGACGGCCTGGTGCCGGAACTACAGCGGCGCGGTGCTTTCCGCGACGGGTACGACACCACGACCCTACGCGGTCTGCTGGGCCTGCCCAGGCCCGCCAACCGCTACGCGACTGCCTGAATCCGACGAGAGACATCCCGATGAGCAAGCCGACCAAGCAGATTCACCTCGCCGCCCACTTCCCCGGCGTCAACAACACCACGGTGTGGAGTGATCCCGCGTCGGGCAGCCATATCGACTTCGCGTCGTTCGTGCACTTCGCCCAGACCGCCGAGCGCGGCAAGTTCGATTTCATGTTCCTCGCCGAAGGCCTGCGCCTACGCGAACAGGGCGGTGCCATATACGATCTCGACGTCGTCGGCCGCCCCGACACGTTCACGGTGCTCGCCGCGCTGGCGGCCGTCACCGACCGTCTCGGATTGACCGGCACCATCAACTCCACGTTCAACGAGCCCTACGAGGTGGCACGCCAGTTCGCGTCGCTCGACCACCTCTCGGACGGCCGGGCCGCCTGGAACGTCGTCACATCGTGGGATGCGTTCACCGGGGAGAACTTCCGCCGCGGCGGGTTCCTGCCGGAGCACCAGCGGTATGAGCGCGCCGAGAGCTTCCTGGCCGCCGCGCACACCCTGTTCGACTCATGGCGCGGCGACGAGATCATCGCCGACAAGACCACCGGGGTGTTCCTGTCCGATCCCACCGCGGGCGAGTTCTCCTACCACAACGACCATTTCGACATCAGTGGCCGCTTCAACGTGCCGCGCAGCCCACAGGGCCGCCCGGTGATCTTCCAGGCCGGCGACTCCGATCACGGCCGCGAGTTCGCCGCGGCCGCCGCCGACGCCATCTTCTCCCGGCACGGCACGCTGGAGGCCGGCCAACAGTTCTTCGCCGACGTGAAGGGCCGCCTCGCCAAGTACGGGCGGCGCCACTCCGACCTGCTGATCCTGCCCGCCGCGACATTCGTGCTCGGGGACACCGATGCCGAGGCCGCCGACATGGCCCACGAGGTGCGGCTGGCCCAGGTCTCTCCGGCCACGGCGATCAAGTTCCTCGAACAGCTCTGGAACCGGGACCTTTCCGACCACGACCCGGACGGGCCACTACCCTCGGTCGATCCGGTGGTCGGCGAGAACACCATCGCCAAGGGCCGCGCGAGCGTGCGCATGTACCGCGATCCGATCGCCACGGCCAACGAGTGGCGCGCCAAGGCCGAGGCCGAGAACCTCACCACACGTGAGCTGATCATCGAGGTCACCGGGCGGCAGAACTTCATCGGCTCGCCCACCACGGTCGCCGAGCAGATCGATCATCTGGTGCAGTCCGACGCCAGTGACGGCTTCATCCTGGTGCCGCACGTGACGCCGGGCGGGCTCGACCCGTTCGTCGACAAGGTGGTGCCGCTACTGCAGGAACGTGGCGTGTTCCGCACCGAGTACGAGGGCACGACGCTGCGCGACCATCTCGGCCTGGCGCACCCCGATCGCGGCGCCGAACCCGCCGCGGCCACCGGTTAGTCCGCGTCAGGGTTTTCGCCAGGCTCTTGGCCGGGATCCTCGCGCGGCTTCCACTCCCAACTCGCGCCCGCGGTCAGGGTGCCCGGTTCGAGTTCGGTGCGTCCTGCATCACGCACGTGGACCGTCTGTTCCAGGATTTCGTGTGGTTTGCCGCCGATCACGATGACCGGATGCCCGTACTCGATGCCGTAGAGCTTGAGCGCTGCGTGGACGGCGTGCGCCGCGGCCTTGCCGCGCGACATCTTGGCGTTCGAGTTGATCCTGATGACCAGTCGCTTCTCACCGTCACTCGCGGCGTCGTCACTCGTCGGGTCCGCATCCATGCCACGAGACTAGCTAGGCGTGTGCGAGCCGAGCTATGCCGACGTGCGCTGCTCGACCGTCGCGGCGGCCTCGCCCTCTGCCAGCCCGGCGAGCGCCTGCGGCAACGCATCCCGGTACAGCACGCCGAGGCGCTGGGTGGCGCGCGTGAGCGCGACGTAGAGTTCGGCCGCGCCGCGCGGCCCGTCGGCGAGGATCTGTTCGGGTTCGACCACCAGGACCGCGTCGAATTCCAGGCCCTTGGTTTCCGACGGCGGCACGGTTCCCAGCACATCCGGTGGCCCGATGACCACGCTGGTGCCCTCCCGCCCGGCTTCCTCGCTGACGAATTCGGCGATGGCCGAGGCGATGTCGTCGTCGGTGACCTGCCGCGCCCACGGCGCCACACCGCACGCGCGCACCGAGTCCGGCGGCGTGGCGTCCGGCGCGAACTCGGCGAGCACGGCAGCCGCGACGGCCATGATCTCGGCGGGCGTGCGGTAGTTCACCGAAAGCGACTTGTAGACCCAGCGGCCCGGCACGTACGAATCGAGCATGGCACCCCACGACCGGGCACCGGCGGGTGACCGTCGCTGCGCCAGGTCTCCCACGATGGTGAACGAGCGCCGTGGGCAGCGCCGCATCAGCAGTCGCCAGTCCATCTCGGAGAGTTCCTGCGCCTCGTCGACCACGACGTGGCCGTAGGTCCACTCGCGGTCGGCGGCCGCGCGCTCACTGAGCTCGCGGTTGTCCTGCTCCTTGAAGCGGTCGGCCAGTTCCTCGGCGTCGATGAGGTCCTGTGCCAGCAGGTGATCCTCGTCGTCCATGAGGTCCTCGCGGTCGACCATGAGGTCCAGCACGCCCGCGGCGTAGGCCTCTTCTTCGCGGCGCTCACGCTCGGCGGCCTCGTCGGCGGCCTTGTTGCGCCCCAACAGGTCGACCAGTTCGTCGAGCAGTGGGACGTCGGACACCGTCCACGCCTCGCCGTCGGCGCGCCACAGGCACTCGGGCGCCCCGGCCGCGCGCAGCCGTTCGTGCGACGTATAGAGCTGCGCGAGAACGTCTTCCGGCGTGAGGATCGGCCACAGCGCGTCGAGTGCGGCATTGAACTGCTCGTGGTCCTCAAGCTCTCCGACGACGTCGGCGCGCATCTTCTCCCACGCGTGCTTGTCGTCGCGCGTCAGCCAGCCCCGCCCGATACGGGCCACCGCCCGCTCGGTCACCACATAGGTGACGACGTCGACGAACTCGGCACGGGCCTCGTTGTGCGGCAGGCCGGTCTTGCGGGCCTCGTCGCGGGCCCATTTCGCGGTCTCCGCGTCGATGCGCATCGTGACGTCGGACAGATCGATCGGGATCGGCTCGGACGGCAGTTCCTGCCGGTCGGCCAC